>Ga0126313_10002040_pt1 | contig 11071 bp, 8 predicted proteins | sample Plot105A_FD_89954 | JGI IMG/M metagenome (GOLD analysis project Ga0126313, IMG submission 89954) | Serpentine soil microbial communities from UC McLaughlin Reserve, CA, USA - Plot105A | ecosystem: Environmental > Terrestrial > Soil > Grasslands | place: USA: UC McLaughlin Reserve, Lake County... | reverse complement strand
TCGGTCGGAAGGACTCCAGCCGAGCCGTACGAGCTGCGCTACAGCCCCGGCAGCCCGAGCCCCTGGAGTCCGCCCATCGCCGAGCCGAGCTTCGACTCTACCAGGCTCTGCGCCGAGCGGAGCGCCTCGTTCACGGCCGCTAGCACCATGTCCGACAAGAGGTCGGGGTCGTCCGGATCGATCGCTTCAGGAGCGATCTTGATCTCGGTGATCTCGAGTGACCCTGTCGCCTTGACGGTGACCATCCCGCCGCCCGCGGATGCCTCCACCGTCTCGTGCGCGAGCTCCTCCTGCGCCTTCGCCATCTGCTCCTGCATCTGCTGCGCCTGCTGCATCAGCTTGTTGAAGTCCATCGCCACGTGGCTACTCCTCTAGTTCGCGGGCATCAAAAGTTTGTTTTACAAGCTCCACGAACTGCTCCTCGCTCGTCGGCTCGTCGTTCTCGACATCGGCACGATCCTCGCGCTCGCCGACGGCAAACGCGACCACAAGCTTCCGCCCCGTCACCTCGTATAGCGCCTCGCTCAGCAGCGTCGAGTTCTTGGGCTCCTCCGCGAGCTTGCGGTGGAACTCCGCCTCGGGCGGAAATTCCAGCCTCAGGACGTCGTCCGCGAGCTCGGCGGGACGCGCCTCGCGAAAGACGGAGGCGGCGGGAATCGAGCGTTGCTCGACGGCCGGCAGCACGGCGCGCTGCCACGCGTCCTTCAGATGGGCGAGGTCAACGGCCGGAGGCTCCGGGGTGCTTGCGCGCGCCGGAGGCGGATCGCCCTGCGGCCTGGCGACAGGCGTTGCGCCGTCGGCGGAATGCCGTTGTTCGAGCTGCTCGATGCGGTAGGCCAGGGACTCCCGGGACAGGTCGGCGGCAGGGCGCGTCACCTTGACGAGCGCCAGCTCGAGCGGCAGTCGCGGATCGCCGCCCTGCCGCATGTCTTCCACCGCGACTGCGAGGAGGTCGCACAGGCGCAGGACGGTCGCCTGCCCGAGCTGGTTCGCCTGCGAGCGGAGCCGTTCGCGTGTCTCGTCCGTGACGGGAAGCGAGTCCGGTGCCTCGCCCATGTGCTGGACGAGCAGGAGATGGCGGAGATGCTCAAGCAGGTCAGTGACGAGCCGGCCCAGATCCTGACCCTGCCCCGACAGCTCCTCCACGAACATCAACGCGCCGGCCGTGTCGGAGTCGATCACGAGATCGACGAGGCGGAACAGCGCCTCCTCCTCGACTGCGCCGAGGAGCTGGAGGACGGCCTGGACCGTGATCTTGCGGTCGGTCGCCGACGCGAGCTGGTCGAGCGTCGACTCCGCATCCCGGTAGGCGCCGCGCGCGCTCCGCGCGATCAGCGCGAGCGCGGCGTCGGGAGCGTCGATCCCCTCGGCGTCGGCGATCCGGCGCAGCTTCCGCACGAGGTCGGGGAGGCGCGGACGTGAGAAAGCGAACGTCTGGCAGCGCGAACGGACGGTCGGCAGCACCTTCTGCAGCTCGGTCGTGCAGAAGACGAAGACGAGGTGTGGCGGCGGCTCCTCGATCAGCTTCAGCAGCGCGTTCCACGCTGCATCCGTCAGCTGGTGCGCCTCGTCGAGGATGTAGACCTTGTACCGGCCCTCCGCCGGCTGAAGGACGACGCGTTCGCGGATCTCGCGGATGTCGTCGATCCCGCGTTGCGACGCGGCATCCATCTCGACGACGTCGAGCGAGCTGCCGTTCGCGATCGAGACGCACGAGTGGCAGGTGTTGTCGGGATCGGGGGTCGGCCCCTGCTCGCAGTTGAGCGCCTTCGCGAGGATCCGCGCGAGCGACGTCTTCCCGGTCCCGCGTGGCCCGGCGAACAGGTACGCCTGGCGCAGCTGGCCCGAGCTGATCGCGTTCCGCAGCGTCCGCACGACAGGCTCCTGCCCGACGACCTCGTCGAAATCCTGGGGACGGTACTTGCGGTAGAGAGCGGTCACCCAGTCGATAATAAGCTGCCGGGGTGGCGGTCGAGGAACAGGCACCGGAGCGCGCAAAAGAGCTGACGCTCGAGCAGCTGCTCGAGCTTCGTCGGCCGAGCGACGTGAACGTCTCACGCGCGGGTGACGCGGTCGCGTTCACCGTCGGCGCGAGCTACGCAGAGAAGGGAAAACGGCCCTCGAGCCACATCTGGACGGCAACGCTCGACGGCGACGCCCGCCAGGCGACCGCGGGTGGGGGCACCGACATCCTGCCGCGCTGGGCGGTAAACGGGACGCTCGCGTTCGCGTCCGATCGCGATCATCCCGGGCGCATGTCGCTATACCTGCTCGGTCCTGGGCCGGGCGAGGCGCGGCCGATCGGCGACATCGTCGGATCCGTCGAAGACGTGAGCTGGTCGTCGGATTCGAAGCGGTTGCTCGTGCTCGCGGCGGACCTCGGCGCCGACCGGGCTGGAATTCAGGCCGCGACGAAGATCCAGGAGCAGGACGCGAGCGCGGCCGACGATCCGAAGGTCACGCGCCCGTTCCAGGCGTGGCGCCGCCTGTACCTCGTCGACGTCGAAACTGGCGCAACGACCGAGGTCGGTCCGGAGCGTGTGCACGTGTTCGAGTTCGACTGGGACGGCGAGCGGGCCGTCGCCGTCTGCGCGGACGAGCCGACGGAGAGCGCCTGGTACCACGCGTACCTCGCGCTGCTCGACCTGGACGCTCGCACCGCGGAATGCATCTACGAGCCGCAGTGGCAGCTGCAGTGCCCGCGGTTGGTCGGCGCGAGCGTCGCGTTCATCGAAGGGTTCTGCTCCGACCGCGGGATCGTCGCCGCGGACGTGAAGGTGCTTGACCTCGCACGGCGCTCGGTGACGGACATCGACGCCGGCTGCGACGTCGCCTTCCTGCAGCGACGCGACGACGCGAGCCTGTGGTTTGCCGGCCTCCGCGGCGTCGGCTCGGCGTCCGGTTGGTTTTCGCTCGACGGCCGCGTCGAGGAGCTGTGGGCCGAGGACGCCGTGCTCGGTGCACGTTTCCAGCCGCGGCTCGCGGCAGCCGCCGGCGGAAGCGTCCTCGTCTCGGTTCTCGAGGCGCCTGACCGTGCGCCGGAGGTGGTTGCGCTGGACCTCGAAAGCGCCGAACGCGAGTGGCGGCCTCTGACGGAGCTCAACGCGAACGTCGCGGACTCACTCGCAGTCGGCTCGTGGGACGAACGGACGTGGACGGCCGACGACGGCCTGGAGATCGAGGGGCTCCTTCTGGTTCCAGGCGACGCCGAGCCTCCGTTCCCGCTCGTGGTCTTCGTCCACGGCGGCCCCACAGGGGCATGGAGCTCGAGTTTCTCGCCCGCGGGGGCGACGGGCACGCTGCTCGCGCAGGAGGGCTACGCGGTGCTGCTCCCGAACCCGCGGGGAAGCGCGGGCCGCGGACAGGAGTTCGCGCGGGCCAACTTGGGCGACATGGGCGGCGGTGACCTCCAGGACATCCTCGCGGGGGTCGACGCGCTCGTCGAGGAGGGACTGGTTGACGAGGGCCGAGTCGGGATCACCGGCGGCAGCTACGGTGGCTTCATGTCGGCCTGGGCGGTCACGCAGACCGACCGGTTCAAGGCGTCGATCCCGCTCGCAGCCGTCACCGACTGGCGCAGCTTCCACCACACGACGAACATCGGCCGCTTCGACGCGCTCTTCCTCGACGCCGATCCATTCACGGTCGGCGGCGACTACGACGCCCGCTCACCCGTCGTCCAGGCGAAGAACTGCCGGACGCCGACGCTGATGATCCACGGTGCCGAAGACCTGTGCGTACCCGTCGGGCAGGCACAGGAGATGTACCAGGCGCTGGTCGAGGCGGGTGTCGAGACGGAGCTGGTCGTGTACCCGCGCGAGGGTCACGGCTTGCTCGAGCGCGAGCACCTCCTGGACGCGTGGACGAGGATGCGGGACTGGTTCGCGCGGCACCTCGCCGCGCGCTGAGGGCGGCCGCTAGTACAGGACCGGTCGCGTTAGCGCGGCGTACGGGATCGCCGTCTTCGGATCGCGGTAGACGACGCGGTAGAGGAGCGGCCGCGTCGACGTCGGGTCGACGAACGAGAACGAGCCGTTCGAGACCTCTGCGGTGCCGGCGACCTGGCGGTGGCCGCCGGGATGTTCGCGATAGATCGTGACCTTCCCACTCCGCGCTCCTTCGATGTAGCCGCTGAGGGACACGCGCGAGCTGCCGGAGCTGACGCCGACGTTGACCCGGGTCGCGAGCCGCTCCGGCGAATGGAACCACTCGAGGTTGCCGTCGCGTTCGAGCAGCAGGTCGCGGCCGCCCCGCGGCGTAACCGCGAGGCCGCCGATCCAGCCGTCGAGGGAGACGCTCCGCCGGCCGCTGATGATGGTTGCGTCCCAGATGTTGGCGTTCCCGTCGAGCCCTAACTCGTTCGCGCTGACCCACTGGTTCGCCGCAACCTCCGCGCCCGAAGCGGACAGAGCGAGCGCGGTCGTCAGCGCCCGGTCGAGCAGGAACGTCGCCTTCGCGGTCTGCGCGCGCTGCGCGAGCGTCACCGGCACGGCGCCCTCGATCGCTTCCATCGTCTGGGTCCACGTTGCGTAGACGCGGCCGGCGCGCCGCCCGGCGAACAGTGGCCCCAGCGGGACTTCCCCGCGCGTCACGTCGAGCCCGATCCCCGTCCACGTCTTGCCGTTCGGATACCACTCGAAGGCGCCGACGACCGTCCGGAACCCGTACGTCTCGACGACGTGCACCTTGCCGCCGACGACGACCGGTGCGGCGGGCGGCGGGACCTCGCTCTGCGGGAAGCCCTCGGCGGTGACGCGCTGCGTCAGCAGTGCGCCGCGCGGCTTGATGCGCACGAGCAACAGCTGCGTGTTCAGGTTCGTGCTGTTCCAGCGCGTGTACGCGACCACGGGCAACCCGTCGCGGTCGAAGGCGAGCCCCGGCCAGCCGAGTCCGATTTGTGGCGGCGTGTGCGCGATCGGGATCCGCTGCCAGCGCGTGCCGCGCGCCCGAAAGACGACGAGTGTCCGGATGTCCGAGCTACCGACGGCAATAGCGGGCCCGCTCTTGCCCACGTCGAATGCCTTGACAGTCGACCCCGCGGAGACGCGTCCGGCGCGAAGTGTCCACCACCGCCCCGAAGCGACGCGCGTGGACACCAACACCTCGGTCCCGCGCACGAAGGCAACCGACGGAACACCCTTCGGACTCACAGCCAGCACGCCGTTAGCCGCGCCTCGCGCCACCACTTCGGCGCGCGCGTTCCCGGCCAGCGCCACAGCGCCGAGGCACCCGAAGGAGGTAAGGAAGACCACCGTCGATGCCAATCGACGCAACAGAACGAGGATGCTACAGGCGGCTCCTACGAGTTTCCTGCGAACGGGCGCAAGATTTCTTGCACTAACCCGCCAAAGGCAATACGAACACGGACAGCAGCGGGCGGAGCCGGGCTCTGCCCGAGCGCAGCCCAAGCCCGCTGAGAGCGAAAGCGGGAGGCAAGGGGTGAAGCCCCAATTAAGAAGGCGGCTTACGGGGGAAATGTGGTTCCCCCGTGTCAACCCGGTCGCGCGTTCCGCCGTCGAAGCGTGTTCCCCGGGAGGAACGTGCGTCGCCTGCTCGGGCCAGGCTGGGCCGCGGCACCTGGGAGGCAATCCTTAGCGCTGCTTCCTTCCGGACCTGACGCGGTTCGGATGCTCCCACTGCGCGGAACCTGGCCGTCAACGCCGCGTGCGCGCGCCCAAGCCCCGAAAAACTCCGCCCCTCGGGCGGCGTTCGGCCCCGCTAGAGCGGATGGCGGGTTCAGGGAACCGCTAGCTCCCCACCTAGCGCGACCGGGCGTCCGAATGGTAGCCGTTCGTTAGCGATCTGAAAGGTTCTCGCGCGGCCCGTTCAATGCGCTCCGGCAGCGGGAATATCCCCTGGAGTTCGGCTGAGGAGAGGCTGAGCACGCACTCGAAGGGCCGCCACGCGCGGCCCTTCGTCGGTTGCGAGGTGTGGAACCGGACGCGAGTGGGGAACGGAAAGGAAAGCAGCCAACGAGGAGGTTCGACAATGTTGGGACGTAGCGAGACCACCGCCGCGCTGAAGACGCGTGCGACCGAGGCCGGGCAGCTCGCGACCGACCTCGCGCAGGATCCGAAGTTCAGGAAGAAGCTGGTTTCGGCACTCGGTCACGGTGCCCAGGCGAAGCGCCGCGCGAGCTGGCGCATGGGGTCCGTCGCCGCGGCAGCAAAGCTCGCCGCCGACGAGGAGCTGCGCAACGAGCTTCGCGACATGGCCAACGATCTGCGCGCAGCGTGGGCGCGGGTCGAGAGGAAGCAGAGCCACAAGTTCCGCAACCTGCTGTTCCTGCTGCTAGGTGGGGGCGCAGTGTTCTTCGCCCTGACGAAGACCCAGCTGCGCCAGAAGCTCATGAGTCGAGCCGGTGGTGTCGGCATGGGCGGAGGAACGACGCCGCGCGTGATCGACGCTGACATCGAGGTCGATGTGCCGGTGACGACGGCATACAACCAGTGGACCCAGTTCGAGGAGTTCCCGCAGTTCATGGAAGGGGTCGAGCAGGTCACGCAGCTCGACGACACTCGCGCCCACTGGGTAGCGAACGTCGCCGGGAAGCGCGCAGAGTGGGACGCGAAGATCCTCGAGCAGCATCCGGACCAGCAGATCAGCTGGATCAGCGAGGACGGGAAGAAGACTCGCGGAACGGTGACGTTCGAGTCGCTCGGGCCGTCACGGACGCGCGTCCGCCTGTCGATGAGCTACCAGGCCGAGGGGCTGGCCGAGGCAGCGGGCTCGGCCGCAGGGCTCGACACGCGGCGCGTCCGCGGTGACCTCGAGCGGTTCAAGGAGCTGATCGAGGGCCGCCGCATCGAGACGGGAGCCTGGCGCGGGGAAGTGTCGGAGGGCGAGACGACTTAGCGGTCGGAGGCGAAGAGGGGCCCGAAGGCCCCTCCTTCGTCTCGTTCAACACGAAGCTCCGCCCCTACGTCGAGCTCTGCCCACCGCATCGGCAGCCCCGACGAGGGGCGGAAACCTCGGTGTCAGAACTGCGCGGCCGCCTTAGGCGCGACATTCGTCGCCCCAACGGGTGAAGCAGCCCCGCGCGGGGGCCGCGAGCGCAACTGCCGCGACGCTGATCCCGAGCACGGGGAGCTTCTTCATCGCTGTTCCGCGCCGATCCTTGGAGCGAGCGTCGCTCCGGGTGGGCACACGTGGCGCCCGGTGAGCTCGGTCCAGCGATGGGTCGATTGCTTCTCCGGGCCGCAGAGCTGGAGAGCAATGTGTCGCTATCTGTGCGCGGGCCGCAGTTCCGCACCGAGTGTGGACCCTACGCAGATTCCAGCAGCGTTGTCAAGCCTGAAGTTCCCGCTTTCCAGGAGGTTCGCAGGAGGCTACAGAAGATCCCGCAACGCGCTTCGACGCGTTCATACGCCGCAGCAGCCGCGCCGACTGGTCACCGAATTAAAGTACGGCGCTATCGAAGGTGCCGACGAACTTCCCTAGGACGAGCGATCCCCATCCAATCCAGTGCACGTGGGCGCACCCCCGCTGAAGCGGCGCGCGGCGGCGAACGATGATCGTCGACCGAGCTAGGGCGTTCGTCATCGCAGTGGCCGTGCTGCCGCTCGCCGTCGCCGGCGGCTCCACCGCTCGCAGCTCGAGCGCCTTCTGCGGCTGGACGGAGCGCGTCAACGTCAGCACCGAGGGGGAACAGGCGAACGGCGAGACCTTCCGGGGGCCGATGAGCGCGTCTGGGCGGTTCGTTGCCTTCTCGGCCCGCGCGACGAACCTCGTCCTAGACGACACCAACGGCGTCGAGGACGTGTTCGTTCGCGATCGGCTGCTGGAACAGACGGCGCGCGTCAGTGTCTCGTCGAGCGGCGAGCAGGCAGACGGCGCGAGCTACCTCCCCCTGATCAGCGGCGACGGTCGGTTTGTGGCGTTCCGCTCGGTTGCGAAGAACCTCGCTCCGGGCGGCGGCGTCGAAGGCTTCTTCGTCCACGATCTTGTGACGCGCCGGACGATCCGCGTCTCGCTCGGCTCGACGGGAACGAATCCCGCGAGACCCGAAACGAACTCGAGGCGCCAGGTCTGCGACCGTTGGTGCGTCAACGCAGTCAACTTCGCTGGGAACGCGTTCGTGGTCACATCCGACTCGCCCCGGCTCGTTCATGGCGACCGCAACCACACGCGCGATGTCTTCGTCAGCGTTCGTGGGCAGACGCTGCGCGTCAGCATGGGGAAGCGCGAACCGAACGCGCCGAGCGAAGGCTCGTCGATTAGCGCCGACGGCAACGTCGTCGCGTTTCGCTCGTTCGCGTCGGACTTGGTCCCGGGCGACACCAATGGGATGCCGGACGTGTTCGTCCGCGATCGCCGACGCGGCGTCACCGAGCGCGTCAACGTGTCCAGCGGCGGAGTGCAGACGAACAGGGTGACGTTCCGGGGTGTCCTCAGCTCCGACGGCCGCTTCGTCGGTTTTCGATCGCGCGCAAACAACCTCGTCGGCGGCGACACGAACGGCGCCCTCGACGTGTTCGTACACGACCGGCGCACGCAGAAGACGACGCGGATCAGCGTCGCCTCGAACGGAGCGGAGGCGAGCCCCCGCGGCGTCAGCGGGTACGTGCGCCGCGTCGTGTTCATGTCGCGGCCGTTCCTGAGCCGCCACGGCCGCTACGCGGCGTTCACGTCGCGTGCGGCGAACCTCGTTCGCGGCGACACGAACGGCCACGCTGATGTCTTCCGTCACGACCTCGAGACCGGGCAGACGGTGCGCGTAAGCGTCGCCGACAACGGCGGCCAGTCGATCACCGACAGCCGCGTCGCAGGGATCAGCGACGACGGTCAGGTGGTCGGCTTCATCTCGCAAGCGAGCAACCTCGTCCCCGACGACACGAACCGGTGGCGCGACTACTTCGTCCGCGTCCTCGCTTGCTAGGCGCCGCGAGCTGCCGCCGTTCGTCGGCGCGGGTCAGTAAGCGAAGGTGACGCTGCCGGCGACACTCGCCTTGTAGGCGACGCAGCGGCCAAGCACACGGTGGCGGAAGTGCGTCAGGGTCGCGCTGAGGCTGCCGGTGCCGTTCGATGTCGTCGACGTCAGCACCCGCTCGAGCTTCCCGGTCACGAGGTACTTCTGGTTCGTGCAATTCGCGCCTCGGTCGAGCGGCGAGATCGTGCCGCCGTGGCGGCTGAAGGTGCCGACGATCGCGTCGACCGACGCTCCTTTCCGCACCGTCACCGCGACTGACCCGCCGTTGACGTATGCGGGGCTCGAGCCGAGCTTGTCGTGCTTGACGGTCGCGTTCCAGTACGCGCTGCCGCCCTTGTTGCCGGAGCCGCCGCCCGCGAAGAAGCCGCGGGTCGAGGTAAATGCGTACTCGCGTCCGGAGATCGTGAACGTGGTGGAGCCCGGCGCAGAGGAGGCAGCCGACGGCAGTGCCGCGGCGACCAGCGCGGCGAACGCGACGACGGAGGTGGGCAGCCTGATCACTCTCGACTAAGACTCGCGCGGCGAGGCGATGGTTAGGCAATCCGGGTTGGCGACGCAGCTAGATTCGACCCGTGACGGCCGAAGTGCCGGGGCCGCGGGAGCGGTATCCATTCGAGGGGCTGCTTGCGTTCTGGAGGGATCCGACCGCGTCCCTGACACGCCTGGCGCAGCGGTATGGCGACGTGACGCGCTTCCGGTTCGGGCTCGACGACGAGTACCTGCTCGTCCACCCCGACCATGTCCAGCAGGTTCTGGTCGGCGAGCACCGCTCGTTCACGAAAGGTCGCGCGCTCGCCGAGGCGAAGCGGATCCTCGGCGAGGGATTGCTGACGAGCGAGGGCGAGGTCCATCGACGTCAGCGGCGGCTCCTGCAGCCGCTGTTCGTCCACGACCGCGTCGCGGCCTACGGCGAGGCGATGGTGGGGGCGGCCGAGCGGGCGGCCACGCGTTGGGGTGACGGCGCGCTCATCGACGTCCATGCCGAGATGGCCCGGCTGACGCTCGGGATCGTCGGGCGAACGCTCTTCGACGCCGACGTCGAGTCGGAGGCGAGCGAGATCGGTCGCGCGCTCACCGACTCGATGGAGATGCTGAACCGGTTCATGCTGCCGTTTTCGGGTGTGCTCGAGCGGCTCCCGACGGCGACGGCTCGCCGCCTCCGCCGAGCGCGGGCTCGGCTCGACGCGACGATCTACGGACTGATCGCGGAGCGGCGGGGGAGCGATCGTGATCGCGGCGATCTGCTCTCGCTGCTGCTGCGTGCCCGCGAGGAAACTGGGTCACTGATGACCGATGAACAGGTGCGCGACGAGGCGATGACGATCTTCCTTGCCGGCCACGAGACGACGGCCGTCGCGCTGACGTGGACGTGGTACTTGCTCGCGTTGAACCCAGACGTGGAGGCGCGCCTACACGAGGAACTGCGTGCGACGCTCGGCGGGCGTGCGCCGACGGTGGCCGACCTCCCGCAGCTCGTCTACGCCGAGCGTGTGCTGGCGGAAGCAATACGGCTGTACCCACCCGCGTGGGTGATCGGACGCCGTGCACGCGCAGACGTGCGGCTCGACGGCTTCACGATTCCGTGCGGGTCGATCGTCGTGCTGAGCCCGTTCGTGACGCACCGCGACCCGCGCTGGTACCCGGAACCGCTTCGGTTCGATCCCGACCGCTTCACGCCCGAAGCTCAGGCGGAGCGGCCCCGCTATTCGTACTTCCCGTTCGGAGGCGGCCCGCGTGTGTGCATCGGCGAGGGGTTCGCGCGGACGGAGGCCCGACTGGTGCTGGCGACCCTCGCGCAGCGCGTGCGCTTCCGAGTCTCGAGCGACGAGACGGTCGAGCTCCATCCGCGCGTCACGCTGAGACCGCGCGGCGGTCTGCCGATGATCGCGGCTACGCGCCCGCCGGCGTAGGCGCCGGACACGCTCCGTCGGCCGCGACCAGCCGGTCCGCCGGGGTTGGGTGCGTGAACGTCGCCACGTACATCAGCCGTGGCGGATCGAGGTCGGACAGGTTCGTCCGCGCGAGTCGCCCGAACGTCGAGCGATACGCTTGACGGTCGCCCGTCAGCGCGAGCGCGAAACGGTCGGCGGCACGCTCCCAGCTCCGTGAGACGGCGCTGCCGAAGGGAGCGGCGACCACGCC
>Ga0126313_10002039_pt1 | contig 11072 bp, 12 predicted proteins | sample Plot105A_FD_89954 | JGI IMG/M metagenome (GOLD analysis project Ga0126313, IMG submission 89954) | Serpentine soil microbial communities from UC McLaughlin Reserve, CA, USA - Plot105A | ecosystem: Environmental > Terrestrial > Soil > Grasslands | place: USA: UC McLaughlin Reserve, Lake County... | reverse complement strand
GTCGGCGTCGCCGAAACCTTCGCCGAGGTCGCCGAGTTCGACGGCGTGGTGATGACCAAGCTCGACGGCGACGCCCGCGGCGGCGCCGCGCTCTCGGTCAAAGCGGTGACCGGCAAGCCGATCCTCTTCGCCTCGACCGGTGAGAAAATCGAGGACTTCGACAAGTTCCACCCCGACCGCATGGCGCAGCGGATCCTCGGCATGGGCGACGTCCTCAGCCTGATCGAGAAAGCCGAGCAACAGGTCGACGAGGACGAAGCCGAGGCGCTGCAGGAGAAAATGCGGCGCGACCAGTTCACCCTCGACGACTTCCTCAAGCAGATGAAGCAGGTCCGCAAAATGGGCCCGCTGAGCGGGATCATCGGGATGCTGCCGGGGATGGGGGCGATGAAGCAGCTGAAGAACGCCGACATCGACGAGCGCGAGCTCGACCGCGTGCAGGCGATCATCCTCTCGATGACTCCCCAGGAGCGGGCCAACCCGGGCCTGATCAACGGCTCCCGCCGCAAACGGATCGCGGCCGGCTCGGGGACCCGGGTCCAGAACGTCAAACAGCTGGTCAAACAGTTCGACCAGATGCGGGTGTTGATGAAATCGATGGCCAACGGGCAGATGCCGACGCCGCAGCAGATGGCCAATCTGGCCGGCGGCGGGCAGCGCACGCCGCGCCCGAAGGCCCGTAGACGCTAATCCCGGATCAGTCGGCGCATCCTCCCAGGGAGCGCAGCGACCGGTGATCCGGGCGGAGCCCGGATTCGTCCGGGTGCGCCTTTTCTGTAACCTGCCCGGCCCTATGGCTGTCCGAATCAGACTTAGACGCGTGGGTTCGAAGAAGAACCCGATCTGGCGCATCGTCGTCGCCGACAAACGCTCGCCGCGTGACGGGCGCACGATCGAGACGATCGGCCAGTACAACCCGCAGACCGAGCCCTCGACGATCAACATCGACGAGGAGCGCGCAAAGCACTGGCTCGAGCACGGCGCCCAGCCGTCGGAGACGGTCGCGACCCTGCTGCGGACCAAGGGCATCAAGGCCACCGGCAGCTAGCCGGTCCGCTCGATGACCGAGCTGCTCGAGTTTCTCGTCAAGGCCCTCGTCGAGGACCCGGAGGCGGTTGTCGTCGAGGAGCTCGAGGAGGACGGCGATCTGATCTACGAGATCAGCGTCGCCGAGGGCGACCTCGGCCGCGTGATCGGCAAGGGCGGGCGGATCGCCAACGCGATCCGGACGATCGCCAAGGCGGCCGCGGTGCGGATCGACCGCCGCGTGATCGTCGACATCCTCGACTGAGCGCGCCCGCCGCGTGCGCCTGGACGTCTTCACCCTCTTCCCGGAGGCCTTCGATTGGTTCCAGTCGCAGCGCTCGGTCCAGAACGCCGTCCGCGAAGGCAACGAGCTCCGCTTCTTCAACTACCGCGACACGACGCCGCTGACCGCCGGCCAAGTCGACGACTCCCCCTACGGCGGCGGCGCCGGGATGGTGCTGCGGGTCGACGTCGTCGACACGGCGCTGCGGGCGGCCTACGGCGACGGGCCTCGACCGCGGATCGTCCTCCTCTCGCCGACCGGGCCGGTGCTCGACGACCCGATCGCCGACGAGCTGGTCGCCGAGCCGCACGTCGCCCTGCTCTGCGGCCGCTACGAGGGTTTCGACGACCGCGTCCACCAGCACCTCGCCGACGACGAGCTCTCGATCGGCCGCTACGTCCTCGCCGGCGGCGAGCTGCCGGCGATGGTCGTCGCCGACGTGCTGATGCGCAAGCTGCCCGGCGCCCTCGGCCACGCCGATTCCGCCGTCGAGGAGTCCTTCAGCCACGCCCTCGAGGGTATGCCCGAGTACCCCCATTTCACCCGCCCGCCCGACTACCGCGGCTGGGGCGTGCCCGAAATCCTCCTATCCGGCGACCACGAGAAGGTGCGGCAGTGGCGGCTCGAGCAGAGCCGCCTGCGAGCCGAGCAGTTCGAAAAAGACGCGGAATAGCTACCATTCCGCGACCGCGCGGTTCCCGCACCTGGGTCCCGGCGGTTTTTTCTCGCAGCGATTCTTCCTATGAGCTCCGTAATCGACAGCATCGAGCGCGCCCAGCTTCGGCCAGGGTTGCCCAAATTCTCCCCTGGAGACCGCGTCCGCGTCCACTTCCAGGTGATCGAGGGAACCCGCAAACGGACCCAGGTCTTCGAGGGTGTCGTCCTCAAGCGCCAGGGCTCCGGGGTGCGTGAGACCTTCACCGTGCGCAAGCAGTCCTTCGGTGTCGGGGTCGAGCGGACGTTCCCCCTGCACTCGCCGAAGATCGAGAAACTCGAGGTCGCGGCGCGCGGCGCTGTGCGCAGGGCGAAGCTCTACTACCTGCGCGGCCGGATCGGCAAGGCCGCCCGCGTCGCCGAGCGGCGCTGGGGCATCGACGACGACGTCGTCGCGGTCGCCGGCACGGCTGACGGCGAGTCCACCGCCGTCGACGCCGAGGGCGTCAGCCAGGAGGAGGTCGTCCCGGTCGAGACCCCTGAGGAGGCGGTTGGTGCTGTGGCCGACGAGAGCGTGGCCGATGCGGCCACCGCGGCGGAGCCGGAGACGGCGGCGGAGGCGGACGCGGATGCGCCCGAGGCAGGGGAGACCGAGGACACTTCAGCGCCCGAGGATGCCGAGGACGAGAAGCCGGCAGAGGCCGGCGACTCCGACGAGGACTCGGCAGCCTGAACCCCAAGATCCCGAAGCCACAGTCAAAAGGCGGCGGGCTCATGGAGTTGGTCGTCATCGTCGTGCTGGCGTTGGGCCTGGCGCTGGCGATTCAGGCCTGGATCGTCAAGCCCTACCAAATCCCCTCCGAATCGATGGAGCCGACGCTGGACGTCGGCCAGCGGGTCCTCGTCAACCGCTTCCTCTACCACTTCAAGGACCCGAAGATCGGCGACGTCGTCGTCTTCCACCCACCGGCCGGCGCCGACGGCGGCCCGCGCTGCGGCGTCACTGCGGGCCCGCGCGAACCGTGCCCGGAGCCGACCCCCGAGCGCTCCGACCAGAACTTCATCAAGCGGATCGTCGCCGGCCCCGGCGACACCCTCACGGTCAAAGACGGCCACCCGGTCGTCAACGGGGTCGAGAAGAGCGACGAGCCCTACATCAACCCCTGCGGCGGCGCTCCCGCCTGCAATTTGCCGAAACAGATCACGATCCCGCCCGACCATTACTTCATGATGGGCGACAACCGTGGGGCAAGCGACGACAGCCGCTTCTGGGGACCCGTACCCCGAGACTGGATCATCGGTGAGGCCTTTGCCACCTACTGGCCCCCGAACCGCGTCGGCGGCCTCTAAGCCGGGCAAGCACCACCGCCGCCGGCTGGCACGCAGCCGCCGCCTGTTCGCGTTCGATCGCGGCCTGCAGAGCCGCTACGTCGCCGGCACCGACGAGGCCGGTCGCGGTTGCCTGGCCGGGCCGCTGGTCGCCGCCGCGGTCCTGATCGACTACGAGCGCCTCTCCAACTCAGACCGTCGCGCCCTCAGCGGCCTGTACGACTCCAAGCAGATGACCGAGACCCACCGGCTGGAGATGTATCCGTGCGTGCTGCGGGCGGCCGAGCGGGTCAGTGTCGTCGTCCGCTCCGCCCCCGGAATCGACCGCCGCGGCCTGCACGTGACCAACATCGAAGCGCTCTCGCTGGCGCTGGAGCGCCTGGCGCCCGCGGATGACGCGATCTGCCTCGTCGACGGCTTCCGCCTGCCGCGCTGCGCGGTCGCGCACCGATCAGTCATCCAGGGCGACGGGACCAGCGCGGCGATCGCCGCCGCCTCGGTCATCGCCAAGGTGACCCGCGACCGCTACATGCGCGAGGTCGCCGCTCTGCATCCCGGTTGGGGCTTCGAGGAGCACGTCGGCTACTCGACCCCGGAGCACCGGCAGGCGATCGAGGAGCTCGGCATCTCGCCGCTTCACCGGCGTTCGTTCCAGTCGGTGGCCTACGCGCAGCTCGAGCTCGGCTAGAACGCGCCGATCACGTACTCGACCTCTACCGGGCGCCCGTCGCGGTCGAGGGTGACCCCGGCCGCGTCGCAGCGAATGTCGTCGTAGCGGGGCTGGTCGCGGCGTTCGGCCATCCAGGCGGCGGCGAGGCGGCGGACTCGGCGCTGCTTGCGGAAGTCGATCGAAAGGATCGGCTTCTCGGGGCCGAACCCGGTCCCCACCCGCGCTCCCTTGACCTCGACGAAGACGAGCACGTTGCCATCGCGGGCGACGATGTCGAGCTCGCCGTAGCGGGTGCGGGCGTTGCGCTCGACGATCTCCCAGCCGTCGCCCGTCAGGCGCTCGGCGACGAGGTCCTCGGCGATCTGGCCGGTGCGGCGTCGGGCGTCGGTCATGTCCCTATAAGGGCCTGAAGTCGCGAACTCTCCCCACCTCCGAGGGAGAAATTTTCCGAACTGCGCACAACGCGTCAATTCGAGCCGCCTAGCGTCCCCAACATGCTCGCCACCGCCCGCACCTTCACCCTCGACGGCATCTCCGCCCGCCCGGTCCGGGTCGAGGTCGACGTCCACCGCGGGCTGCCGAATTTCACGATCGTCGGCCTTCCCGACGCGGCGGTTCGGGAGGCGCGCGAGCGGGTGCGGGCGGCACTGGTCAACTGCGGCTTCGAGTTCCCGCTGAAGCGGATCGTCGTCAACCTGGCGCCTGCCAGCCTGCGCAAGGCGGGCCCGGGGATGGACCTGGCGATCGCGGCGGGGCTGCTCAGCGCCTCCGGTCAGCTGGAGTGGGAGGGGCTGGCGCGGGTGGCGCTGGCGGGCGAGCTCGCCCTGGACGGCTCGACCAGGGCGGTGCAGGGCGCGCTGGCGATGGCCGAGGCGGCACGGGAGAGCGGGGCGGAGGCGATCGTGCTGCCGGCCGAGAACGGCCCCGAGGCGGCGCTTGTCGAGGGGATCGGCGTGATCGCGGTCGACAGCCTCGGCCGCCTGCCGGGGCTGGTCGAGGGCAGCTGGGACCCGCCGCGCCCGCAGCCGCTGGCGCTGCGGCTGGACTCATCGCCGGCCGCGCCCGACCTGGCGGATCTGCGCGGCCAGCCGCACCTGCGCCACGCGCTGGAGGTCGCGGCCGCTGGCGGGCACAGCCTCCTGATGGTCGGCCCGCCCGGGGCGGGCAAGTCGCTCGCCGCCAGCCGGCTGCCCTCGATCCTGCCGCCGCTGGCGCCGGCGGAGGCGCTCGAGGTGGCGCGGATCGCCAGCGCCTGCGGCCGGCTCGAGAACCTCCCGGCCGGCCGGCCCCTGCGCGCACCGCACCACACGATCAGCGCCGCCGGGCTGATCGGCGGCGGCTCGCCGCCGCGGCCGGGGGAGGCGACGCTCTCCCACCGGGGGGCGCTCTTCCTCGACGAGCTCTGTGAGTTCCGCCGCGACGCCCTCGAGGCCCTGCGGGCGCCGCTGGAGTCGGGAGAGGTCTCGATCGCCCGCGCCGGTGGCCAGCGCCACCTCCCCTGCCGGTTCATGCTGGTCGCCGCTGCGAACCCGTGTCCATGCGGCAGGGGGGAGACCGACCCCGACTGCGCCTGCGCGCCGTACGACGTCCAGCGCTACCAGGGCAAGCTGAGTGGCGCCCTTGCGGACCGGATCGACATCCTCGCGGCGGTCTCCCAGCCGAGCGCCACCGAGATCGGCGGCCCGCCTGGCGAGCCCTCCGCCGCGGTCAGGGAGCGGGTGTGCGCGGCGCGCGAGCGCCAGGAATGGCGCCTGGGAGCCGGGCGCTCCAACGGGGAGATGACGCCGGCCGAGGCGCGGGCCTGCGCTCTCAGCGGCGACGCGGCTGCGCTCCTCGCCGATCTCTACGCGCGGCAGCGGCTCAGCGGCCGCGCGCACGATCGCGCCCTGCGCCTCGCCCAGACCCTCGCCGACCTGACCGGCGTCGAGGAGATCGGCGAGGAGCAGATGGCGCAGGCGCTGCAGATGCGGAGGCGCGGACGTGACTGAGCCACGTGCCTGCCCCGACTGCCTGCGGCGCTCCTGGCTGCTGGCCGCGCTCGGGCCGTACATAGAGAAGATCGCCACCGGCGAGGTCGGATCGCGCTCGCCGGAACTGCTGCGGCTGTCCAACGAGGAACTGGTCGAGGTCGCTGCCCCCAAGGTCGCGGCGCAGCTGCTGGCGCGGGTTGCTGCTCTGTCGGAGGCCAGCATGCTCGAGGACCTTGCGCTTGCCAGCTGCTGGGCCTGCTGCCGCCACGGCGATCTCTATCCGGAAGGGCTACGCGACGCCGACGACGCCCCATGGACGCTGATCGGCCGCGGCAACCCCCCTTTGCTCGACGGGCTCGAGGCCCACGGGGCGGTGACCGTCGTCGGCGCCCGCCGCGCCACTTCCTACGGGCGCGAGATAGCCCGTGAGCTGGGGCGCGAGCTGGCGGCTGCCGGGATGGTCGTCGTCAGCGGCCTCGCCTTCGGGATCGACGGTTGCGCCCACCGCGGCGCCCTGGACGGCGGCAGAACGATCGCCGTGCTCGGCTGCGGCCCCGACGTCGCCTACCCGGCCAGCCACCGCACGCTCTGGCGGCGGATTTGCGAAACCGACCTCGTGATCTCCGAGTTCCCTCCCGGCGCGACCCCGTGGCGCTGGACCTTCCCGGCCCGCAACCGGATCATGGCCGCGCTGGCCGGGATGACGGTGGTGGTCGAGGCTGCCACCCGCTCCGGCTCGCTGATCACGACCGACCTCGCCGCCGACCTAGGCCGCGATCTCGGGGCCGTGCCCGGCCCGGTCACCTCCCGCGCCTCCGCCGGCCCCAACGCCCTGCTCGCCAGCGGCGCCCACGTAATCCGCGACGCCCAGGACGTCCTCGACGCGATGCTCGGGCCTGGGCGCCGACCGCTGGCCGCCGGCGGCCCCGACCTGGACCCGGATCTGGAAGCCGCCCTCGCCGCGGTCGAGGCAGGGGAGTCGACTTGCGACGCGGTGGCCACCGCCACGGGTCTCTCCGCGCCGGTCGCCGCCGCTGCGCTTTCGCGTCTCGAGCTGCTCGGCTACCTCCGCTGCTCCAATCTGGGTAGCTACACGCGCACTTTGACGTCACCTCCGACCTGTCGCGCTCTCTAGGCTGCGGATATGGACTTCGAGCGCATTCCCGCCGTTCTCTCGATCGCCGGTTCGGACTCCGGCGGCGGTGCCGGGATCCAGGCCGACCTGAAGGCGTTCGCGCGGGTCGGTGTGCACGGGATGACCGCGATCACGGCCATCACCGCTCAGAACACGATGGGGGTCGAGGCGATCGAGTCTGTTTCGGGCGAGATGCTTCTGGCACAGATCGCTGCGGTGGCAGAGGACGTCGGCGTGGACGCGGTGAAGGTGGGGATGGTCGGAAGCGCTGAAGCCATCGAGGGTGTGGTTGCAGCCCTCGCGCTCATCCTGGATGACAACCTTCCGGTGGTGGTTGACCCAGTGATGGTCTCGGAGAGTGGTGGGGTGCTGCTCGAGCCCGACGCCCAGGAAACGCTGCGGGTCCGGCTCCTGCCCATGGCAACGGTGGTGACCCCCAACATTCCCGAGGCGCGGGCGCTGACCGGACTTGGGGAGGAGGCGAACCAGGCGAGGCTGGCCTGGGCCTTGGTCGAAATGGGCGCTAAGGCGGCGGTCGTCACCGGCGGCCACAGCGATGAGATCGTCGACGTCTTCTACGACGGCAGCGACATGACCGAAATCGAGGGCGAGCGGTATCCCGACGGCGCCGCGCACGGGTCCGGGTGCACGCACTCCTCCGCGCTTGCCGCCTTCCTCGCTCTCGGCCACACCCCGCTGGAAGCGGCGGAACGCGCTCGTGAGATCACCTCGGAAGCCGTCCGCGACGGGCTGCGGGGAATCGGGTCCGGACCAGGTCCGGTGGACGTCTTCAATCTCGCCAGGCGACGGGCCGATGACGTCCACTTTGCTCGCTGATTAGATTGCCTCCATGAGCACGAACGGCGACACCGCGACCAAGCTGCCCCGACCCCGCTCGGCGACCGTCTTCGACGGACCCGACCGCGCCCACTCGCGCGCCTACATGAAGGGGATCGGGTTCAGCGACGACGACCTCAGCCGGCCGACCATCGGGATCGCCAACACCTGGACCGAGGCGATGCCCTGCAACTTCCACCTCCGCGGCCTGGCCGAGCACGTCAAGGCCGGCGTCCGCGCGGCCGGCGGGACGCCGATGGAGTTCAACACCGTCGCCGTCTCCGACGGGGTGACGATGGGGACGCAGGGGATGAAGGCCTCGCTGGTCAGCCGCGAGGTGATCGCCGACTCGATCGAGTTGATGGCCCGCGGCTACCAGTTCGACGCGATCGTCGCCCTCTGCGCCTGCGACAAGACGATCCCCGGCTGCGCGATGGCCCTGGCCCGGCTCGACGTGCCCTCGGTGCTGCTCTACGGCGGCTCGATTGCCCCTGGCCACTGGCACGGCCGCGACGTCACCATCCTCGACATCTTCGAGGCGATCGGCGCCCACAACGCCGGCGATATGACCGACGAGGAACTGCACGAGCTCGAGGGCGTCGCCAGCCCCGGTGCCGGGGCCTGCGGCGGTCAGTTCACCGCCAACACGATGGCCTGCGCCTTCGAGGCCCTGGGAATCAGCGCCGGCGGCTCGGCGATGGTCCCGGCCGAAGACGACGACAAGAACACGGTGGCGGAGAAAATCGGCGAGCTGGTGATCAACGTCCTCGTCGAAGACATCCGGCCGAGCAAGGTCATCACCCGGGACTCGCTGGAAAACGCGATCGCCTGCGTCTGCGCCTCGGGCGGCTCGACCAACGGCGTCCTCCACCTGATCGCGCTCGCCCACGAGCTCGGGATCGAGCTGACGATGGACGACTTCGAGCGGATCTCGCGCAACACGCCGCTCTACGCCGACCTCAAGCCCGGCGGCCGCTTCGTCGCCACCGACCTCTACGCTGCCGGCGGCGTGCCGGTGATCCTCAAGCGCCTGGCCAAAGCCGGGATCCTCCACGGCGAGGCGATCACCGTCACCGGCAGGACGGTCGGCGAGGAAGCCGCCGCCGCGACCGAGGCGCCCGACCAGGAAGTCGTCCGCCATGTCGAGAACCCACTCAAGCCCGAAGGCGGCCTGGCGATCCTGCGCGGCAACCTCGCTCCGGAAGGATCGGTGGTCAAGGTCGCCGGCACCGAGCGCCGCCAGCAGACGGGCCCCGCGCGGGTCTTCGAGTGCGAAGAGGACTGCTTCCGCGCTGTCAAGGACCAGAAGATCAACGCCGGCGACATCGTCGTGATTCGCAACGAGGGGCCGGTCGGCGGCCCGGGTATGCGGGAGATGCTCCAGGTCACCGCCGCGATCGTCGGCGAGGGTCTCGGCGAGAGCGTGGCAATGGTCACCGACGGGCGTTTCTCCGGCGCCACCCGTGGGCTGATGATCGGCCACGTCGCCCCCGAGGCGGCCAAAGGGGGCCCGATCGCGGCGATCCACGAGGGCGACGAGATCACCGTCGACATCGACAACCGCAGCCTCAGCATCGCCCTCTCCGACGAGGAGATCGCCAAGCGCGTCGCCGAGTACGAGTCGCCCGAGCCGCTCTACACCCGCGGCGTGATGGCCAAGTACGCGGCGACCGTTTCGTCCGCTTCCAAGGGCGCGATCACTTAGTCATTGGTGAGTTATGGGCGCTATGGCGCCCATAATTCACCAAGCGCTAACCGACTGCCGTGTCCTGTGCGGCTCGCAGTGGCCGCGAGGACTCGATGAATCCTTCGAGCAGCGGGTTGAACCGCTTCGGCCGCTCCAGCATCGGCAGATGGCCGGTGCGCTCGAACATCTCCAGGCGCGAATTCGGGATCAGGCGGTGGTACCCAAGCGCGGCCTCGACCGGGACGATCTGGTCGTTCAGGCCCCAGACGACCATCGTCGGGATCTCGATCTCCTGCAGGCGGGCGCGGGTGTCATAGCCCCAGATCGCCGCCAAGGCGTCGGAGAACCCGGGCGCCTGCAGCCCCGGCCGCACCTGCTCGGCCAGCAGCTCCGGCCGCAGCTTGTTCGGGTTGCGGAAGAGCCGGCCGAAGGCGATCTTCCGCCCGCGCGGACGGGTCCAGAACGCGCGGCGGTCACCGCTCATAAAGGGGATCGCCGCTTTGAAGATGCGGCGGCCGGCGTCGAAGGAGCGGCCCTGCCATTCCGCGAAGCTGATCCCGGCGGCGGAGATCAGGACCAGACGGTCGAAGCGCTCCGGCTCCTCGATCACCGCCTCGGTGCCGACGAAGCCGCCCATCGAGTTGCCGACCAGCGCCGCCACGCGGTCGATTCCCAGCCGCTCGCAGAAGTCATGGATCACCCGCCCGTAGTCGCCCATCGTGATCTCCCATGACGGCATCGGGCTGTCGCCGAAGCCCGGCAGATCGATCGCGATCGCCCGATAGCCCTGCGCGGCGAAGTAAGGAAGGTTCTCGAGCCAGTTGCGCCAGCAGCCGGCAATCCCGTGGACGAAGATGATCGGTTCGCCCTCGCCGATCTCGACGTAGTTGACTGCCTGGGCACCGGGAAGATCGACCTGGCGCAGGTGCTCCCGCCAGTCGATCTTCAGCCACTCCGGGTCCGGGTCGCCGTAGTCGGCGGCGGGAAAGAGCGGGGAGGTCGGGCTCTGCTGTTGATCAGGCATACCCCATCCTTTCCAAGACCGGGATCTCCCGGATCTGCGGCGGCTGCAAATGGTCCCAGAGGATGCCGCGCGGGCGGTCGTGCTGGCGCTCGATCTCGATCACCGCCCGCGGCGTCGCGATCAGGTCGCAGGGGAGGTCGTGGTCGGTGACCATCAGATGCTGGCGCAGGATCTGGATCGGGTGGACGGTGGTCGCGACTGTGGTGTGGACGTCGATCTTGCCGGCGTCGGTGAGGATCCCGTACTCGAGGTCGTGGTAGCCGCCGCCTTTGCCGATCCGGGCGCCGCTGAGGTTGACCGCGACCGAGCCGCAGAGGACGAAGTCGACCTCGGGCAGGTCGTCGAGGGCGACGACGCGGCCGTGCTTGAGCGCGCCCTTGATCGTCGCCGCCTCTTTCATCGCCGCTTTCGAGAGCCGCTTCGGCTCCAGCACCCGGAAGGGATGGGGGTCGCGCAG
>Ga0126313_10002036_pt1 | contig 11079 bp, 15 predicted proteins | sample Plot105A_FD_89954 | JGI IMG/M metagenome (GOLD analysis project Ga0126313, IMG submission 89954) | Serpentine soil microbial communities from UC McLaughlin Reserve, CA, USA - Plot105A | ecosystem: Environmental > Terrestrial > Soil > Grasslands | place: USA: UC McLaughlin Reserve, Lake County... | reverse complement strand
CTGCTGCTGCGGGTCCACCGGATCCCGCGCCCGGTCACGGTCCGCGTCCGCGACGAGTACCACGGCTGCCGCTCCTGGGTCGAGATCGACCGCGAACTGCCCTTCGAGGGCACGCCGGTGATGGCCGACGAAGAGTTCGACCGCGCCCGCGAAGAGATTCGCAGCCGTGCCGGCGCGGCAGAACCCGCCCTCGTCTAGCCAACCTCTCCCCTCGCTACCCTCGCCGCATGTCGTGGGTTGAGACCGAGTCGCTGAGCTTCACCGCCCGGCACGACTCCGCGGATTCCGCCTTCGCCGAGCGCACGCTCGACCGGCTCGAGGAACTGCGGCTGCGGCTCGAAGACCGCTTCGAGACAGTCCCGGAGGAGGTGACGATCGTCGTCCACACCAACCCCCTGTGGCTGACCGCTGCTCACCCCTTCCTCCCCGCCGCCCGCTGGTCCTCGGCGCCGGCCGGGCGCCGCTACCTCGCCGGCTGGCCGATGTCGACCGAGCTGCACGTCCTCAACGACTTCCACATGGAACGCCGGGCCGCCGGCGACGACTCCTACGAAGCCCTGCGCGGCACCGCCGAGCGCCTCTACGCGCAGATGGTGATCGCCGCCAACAACACCGCCCTCCCTCCCTCCTGGACCCCGCGGCGCTTCGCCCGCTACCTGCGCTGGGCCTGGCTGGTCGAAGGCGGCGCCCAGTACTTCTCCCGCCAGGTCGGCCTCTACCGCGCCGCGACGATCCGCCGCCTGCGCGAGAGCGCCCGCCCTTCCTTCCCGCCCTCGCGCCGCGACGCGGTGATCCTCGGCGGCACGATCTTCGACCTGCTCGAGAACGAACGTGGCCCCGAGGCCTGCGAGCGACTGGTCGCCAAACTGCTGCCGCAGGGCCCCGAGGTCCAGCTCGAAGACGCCTTCGACGCCCGCTTCCGCGAGATCGAGGACGCCTGGCGCGACTACCTGCGGGAGATGGTCCGCGGCCCGGTCGCGGTCAGGTGAGGCCGAGGGCCCGCCTCAGGTGGCCTGGTAGAGCAGCCAGAGCAGGAGGAAGCCGGCGGCCGCGACGGCGAGGATCCAGAACGCCAGCCGGCCCGGCGAGGGGCCGCCCGATTCGCCCCGCGCCAGGCGCCGTTCGCCTTCCAGCTCGGCGACCTCATCGCCCTCGTCCTCGATCATCGTCTCGGCGAGGAGGTCCTTGGCCCGCTGGGCGTCGCCGGCGTTGACCATCACGTCGCGCGGCCCGCTGGAGAGGAAATCGGGGTTGTCGAAGCCGAACGAGCGCTTCAGCACGCTGGGGATCCCCGCCTCGCCCAGCAGCCCCTGCAGCATCTCCGCCTCAGCCTGGTTGCGGGCAAAGGCGACCTTGACCAGGTCCCCGCCGCCACCGCCTCCCCCGCCTCCGCCACCCTCGTCATCGCCGCCGGAGTGACCGCCGCCGCCGTGGGCGCCGCGCTGGTGCCCGCTGGAGCGCTCCTTATGAGACGTCGAGGTCGACATCGGCGATCTTCATCTCCGCCAGGTCGTAGGCCTTCACGTCCGGCGCCTCTTCGTCCTCCAGCGAGACGATCACGTAGACCTGTTCAGGCCACATCACCGCCTCGTTGACGTCGGTCTGGGATGGATAGGCGGCGCTGCGGGTGTGCGAGTGGTAGATCCCGAGCAGCTCGTCGCCGCCGTCTTCGATGGACTTCAGCGCGTCGAACTGGCCCTGCGGGTCCATCTCGTAGCGCAGCGGGCTCGCCGCCGCGTTCTCGACCCGGACGACGCTGCTCGCCACCCCGTCGCGGCCGCCGATCATCCCGCAGCACTCGTTCGGCAGGTCCCCGCGCGCGTGCGCGACCATCTCGTCGATCAGTGCCTGGGAGATCCTCACGGCGGGGACTCTAAAGCCGGCCTACCACCAAACCGTGGAGTCGAGGTTCTCGATCTCCTCGATCGGCTTGGTGTAGACGCCGGAGGAGAGGTACTTCCAGCCGTCGTCAGGAATCAGGAAGACGACGTTGCCGGACTCGAGCTCGCCGCCGATGCGGCTGGCGATCGCGGCGATCGCGCCGCCGGAGACGCCGGCGAAGACGCCCTCCTCCTCGAGCAGCTTCTTGGTCCAGACGATCGCGTCGCGGTTGGAGACCATGATCTTGCGGTCGAAGAGGTCGATGTCGATGATCGGCGGGATGAACCCGTCGTCGAGGGACCGCAGGCCCTGGACCAGCTCGCCCTGCATCGGCTCGGCGGCGACGATCAGGGTCTCGGGATTGGCCTCCTTGAGACGGCGGCCATTGCCCATCAGGGTGCCGCCGGTGCCGAGGCCGCCGACGAAGGCGGTGACCTCGTCAAGCTCTTGGAGGATCTCGACCGCGGTGCCGTTGTAGTGGGCCAGGGGATTGGCCGGATTGCCGTACTGGTAGGGCATGTAGTAGCTCGGGTCCTCAGACATCTCCAGCGCCACCTCGACCGCCCCGTTGGACCCCTTCGCCCCCTCCGAATAGACGATCTCCGCGCCGTACATGCGCAGCAGCTGGGTCCGCTCCTCGGTGACGTTGTCGGGCATCACCACCTTCAGGGGATAGCCCTTGCGGCGGCAGATCATCGCCAGGGCGATGCCGGTGTTGCCGGAGGTCGGTTCGAGGATCGTGTGGCCGGGTTCGATCGCGCCCTCTGCCTCGGCCGCCTCGATCATCGATTTGGCGACCCGGTCCTTGACCGAGCCGGTCGGGTTGTGGCCCTCGAGCTTGGCGTAGATGCGGACGTCTGGCTTCGGCGAGAGCCGCGGCAGCTCGACCAGCGGCGTGTTGCCGATCGACTCGACGATATTGCCGAACCGGCCCCCACAGGGTCTGTTGAGTAGTTGCTCGTGCGCCATTTCGCCCGCCCGTTACTTCAGAAAGTGTAGCGAGGGTCTGGTAAGGCAGTGGGTCAGTTTGAATCAGCAGCCGTCTCGGGCTGATCCTCCTGCGGGTGATCCGGATGCTCTTGGCGCAGGGTCGCGGCTTGCAGGCCGGTGCCTTTCGTCTCCTCCCCTACGCCTAGCCTGAAGGTTGCGCTATAAGAGCAGCCCGCTACCGGGCATTCGATCTCTAACCATGCGCCCACACGGTCAGGGTATCGGTACCTGACGGTCTTTCAATCGGTCCTGGTTGATACAAATCCGCTGCATGGCAGACCTGTCGCAGGCCGAGTTCGCCCGCTTGGCGCGTGGAGGAGACATAAAAGAAGGTGCGACCCCCGCCGCCGATGTGGTTCTTGGCATCTCCTCTACCTCGCACGCGGCGATCAGGCGCGTCCATCACGAGTCGCCGAGTCGCGCCCGGGCGGTGTTGGCAGGCAAACTCCGACGCTTCCTGCTTGCGGGCGGAAGGGCCGCCGAGACGGCGGGTCGATATCGAGATGCGTGGAGTCCTACATTCTCTGGGACGGAGAAGGGGCCTCCGCCGTCGAGACCCCCGCCAAGGGTCAGGCCGTGTCCTTCAACGGAAGCAGCGTGCGTGCCAGGCCAGATGTGGTCATCGGCGACGAAAAGACCGGCGAATACGAGGCTCGCGTGCTTCTGTGGGACGACCTGCCTCTCGACCAGGATGCTGCCGAGCTAATTGCTTTGCCCGTGGTCGAGCGGGTAGAGGATACCTACGGGAACGGCAAGGTTTCGGTGGTCAAGGTGCTTCACCTGGTGACTGGACAACTGGAGGAAGTTTCCCCAAATACGGCCCGAGGCCGACGCGCAGATGTCGAAGCGCTGTTGGCCTCGGTCTAGGGTCAGCGAAATGCAAATCGAGCGTAATGAGGAGGGAAGCCGGTATGACTGAGGAGGCACTAGCTGCAAAGGCCAAGTTCATTGGCATGGTTGCAGCGGAGGCCGCTGAGGAGTCTGATGCCATCCAGCGGCACCCTGACATCATCGCTGTGCTTGGAGAGGTCGCCGAGTATGAAGGGCTAAATGCTCGATTCGGCGGCAACGGGCACGATCCCAATGCATACGTTGCCGCTCTGGCAAAAGGTCTCGCCCCCTATCGGGTGCAGCCCATGGATGAGAATCCCGAGTTAGTCCAAAGTCTCGGCTTCCTTTCCTGGGTCCTCCAAGAGCAGCGGACGCCCGAAGAAGTGGCCCACATGCAGATACTCGCCTAGTCCAGCAGCGCCGCAATCTCCTCCAGCGACCAGATGTGATCAGCGACGCCGGCAGCCATCGCCGGGGTCCGCGGATAACGCTCCTTCAGCGTCCGGTGAGGGCGGGCAAAGTTGTAATGCATGAAGTGCAGAGAGACGGCGTGCGCCAGGTTCTCGACTTTCCGGCTGAAGCCGTTGGTCAGCCGGGTGAAGCGCCGCATCCCCATCCGCATCGTCAGGTTCTGCCGCTCCACATAGCTCGTTGAGATCCGGCTCGGGTCCGGGTCGCCCTTCATCACCCGCCGCTTCGTCCCGATGCACTCCGGCGGACTGTATTTGCCGACCTCGCCCCCGGTGAACTGCTTCTGGATCTGCGCCCAGTCGACGTTGTGCCGAAAGGCCGGGCCGACCGTCCCTTCGTAGATCCGGTGGCCATCGGTGCTCAGCTGGATGCGCCCCTCCAGTCGGCTCGCGAGATCGGTGAGGAAGAATTCCGCGTCGTCAGACGTGCGCTCGCCGACCAGCCAGGTAGGCGCGAGCTTCGTGTCGGCGCAGATCGCAGTGAAGGTCCACACGTCCCCATAGCCGGGCGTCCCTTTGAACTGCTCGGGGACGTTCTTTTGCTTGGCGTAGCAGTAGCTCCAGATCTCGTCTACCTCGATCACCTTGCAGGGCAAGGACTGGAGGGCACCGTCCTGATACTCGGCGCAGGCTTCGCCGAGATCGGCCAGCAGTTTGACAATCGTGTTCTTGGCCGCGCCGGTCATCCGGACCGTGGCGCGGATGCTGTTGCCCTCCACGAGGCAGCCGATGATCTGCGCCCGTTTCTCGGTGCTCAGCCTGTTCATACTGACCATTATGCGTAAGCGGTCGGACGGAAAAGACGGCTAGGGGCAAGCATGCTGGCGGCCGTACTATTTGGCTCTAACAAGCCGAGAACGTCCGGGTAAACGGGGGAAACACCGTTCGACTGGCGGCCGTCAATTAGACGGCCACATCCCAGTCGAATTCGACCTGATTCTTCTTTTCGAAAACTCGATCGAACTGCGAACGGAACTCATTCATGTCTTTGCACCCGCGCATGACGGCGATAACCCCACCGAGCTGTTGATGCAGTTTGTCTTTCCCGAAGTCGCGCAGTAGCTGGTGGAGATTCTGCCGATAGTGAGGATTCGGGTTCCGGCGCTTCAGCTCGGCGGCCACGTCCGGATCAATCGAGTTGTAAATGAACTTCATTACGTATCCGCCCCAACGCAACGGGCGGTGCCGGGCCTGATAACGGATGCCCTCAAGGCGCGCGAGTTCTTCCCAGAACTCGTCTGGGAACGTCTTCACCCACTCCTGCATGTCGTCAGCAATGAAGGCTTGGAGCTTGACCTGAAGGGCGCGCTTCTCGCGAACCTCTTGGTAGCCCGTCGCCTCGTCAATCAGGGCCTCGATGCCGACCTTGCCGCTGGCGCGCATGATGGTCCATGACTGCTTGACGAGACCCTGCTGATTGGGCTTCAGCTGTCCCGCGTCGTCGGCGGCGATGTACATGTCGCAGATATCGATCAGGACAGTCGCCTCAAAGCCCATCGCGATCTGTGGCATCCCGGGCACCCGGAAATTCATCATCCGGTCATCGAACATGCCAGCCGTGTAATTCGGCATGCCGTCGAAGTACCGCTGGACGCTGGCCGGCTTGCTCCTGGTGCCCCTCAAGGCGCGGACGATCTCTCCGCCCGCCAGAACGCGGCGCCCGTCATTCAGGACGTGGCACTCAAGCTCAAGGGCACCCATCATCAGGGTGCCCGGAAACGCTGAAAAGGGGAGATCGTCGCCGGCCGGGGCAACCTCTTGGGAAACAGGGGGATCGGGCGGCGGGGGGACTTCACCTTTCTTGGCCCGCTCTCTCTTCCATCGATCCTGAGCCGCCTTGCTGGCGATCTCGCTTCGTTCCTCAGGCGTCAGCACATTCGCTCGTGCGCGACCCCCTTTGGCGGCACCACGTTTCGACAACGCCTTGGCGGCCTTGCTGGCCGCGTCGTTCTCACTCACAACCCGATCCCCTCTCTCGACTTCATGCCCGAGCAAGCATGAATGAGAGACCGGCGGGAAGTTCGGGTTTCGTGACTAAGTCGTGTGTTTCCAGCGCGTCTTGGCGGCTTTTCGTGCCGATTCGGAGCGTTCTTCAGCCGTCATTCGTGAGGCACGGACCTTCCCGCCCTTCCGACCACCCGCGCGCCCTGCACGTGCCTGCTGGCTCTCTGGCTCCTGCGGCGTCTCGTCGGTGGCCTCGCCAACAACGGCGGCAGCGAGGCGGTTGAGATCGGCGGGCTTCTTTGACTGCTTCGCCATCGCTCAGAGCCTAGCGGCGGGTCGGGCCGGACTCACGAGAGTTCCAGCCAATCGAAGTGCCGGGCGGCGGTGGTCGGCGTCACGGCCCCGCCATTGCGACTCAGCAGTCCGTTCAGGTCCAGCAGCCGGATCGCCTCTTCGACGGCCTCCATATCGCCAAACCCCATCCACCAGAGGCTGAGGGCGGTATGGCGGGCTGGATGCTCGGCGAGCATGAAGGTCAGCACCGCCCGCTGGGTTGCCCTGTCGCCGCGATCAGCCATCGGCGACTTCAAAGCTGCCGTAGGCGCTGGGGTTCGCCTTCCATGCGATCCCCTCCAGCAGGGCGTCTGCCGGGACCTGCAAGGAACAGGTGAGTTTCAGCAGCGTTTCCAACCGAGGCATTCGCAGGCTGTGTTCCAGGGCGTAGACCTCAGTCCGGTGCAGTTCGGCCAAACGGCCCAACTCTGAGGGCGTCAGTCCCGCCTCGCGCTACGGGCGCGCTTGAGGTTGGCTGAAAAGCGCTGCGCGAGCGTCACGGCAGTTCCAGACGCTCAAGGAAGGCGACCGGCTTGGTGGGCCGGACCGCGGAGCCGTGGCTTTCCAGCAGGCCGCGGCCGATCAGATCCAAGACCGCTCGCGTCAGCGCCCCGCGCGAACCGATCTCCCGAGCTAGTTCGGGGATCGTTCTCCATAGGGGGTAGATCTCCAAGGCGAGCGCCATTACGGCTCGCTGGAGCGGGATGCGGTCGGCAGGCCAATGCCGCCGCGTAGGCTTCGCATGCATCGGAAGGTTCCGCCTTTCGGTGCCAGGCGGGGGGCTGTTATCGCAGTGCCCCCGCCGCCTTTCTTGCTTGTCGGCAGCGAAGCTAGCGCGGATTCGGCTTCAGAACTGGGGGGAATTCAAACTGACCCACTGCCTCTGGTAACTCGAATCATCCGCTTGGAAAAGCGCTGCACCGGGGAGGTGTCGCCCAGGCGTGTATACCTACTTGCGTCTGTCCATCTCCGATCGGAGGAGTTTCGATGAGAACGACCCGGCTGACCGCCACCTTCGCGGTCTTCCTTCTGGCAATCGCGTCGCTGGTCGTGGTGGGCTGCGGCAGCAGCGACGACACCACCGGCAGCACCAGCGGCGGTGGGAGCGATGAAAGCAGCGAACCGCTGACCGTCGGCTCCGACATCCCCTACCCCCCGTTCGAGCAGGGGAAATCGGGCGAATACACCGGCTTCGACATCGAACTGATGGAAGCGATCGGCGAAAAGATCGGCCGCACGCCGGAATTCACCGACACCTCGTTCGAAACGATCTTCCGCGACGTCGCCCAGGGCAAGTTCGAAGCGGTGATCTCGGCGGCGACGATCACCGAAGAACGCGAGAAGGCGGTCGACTTCTCCAACCCGTACTACCTCTCCGAACAGGCGGTGCTGGTCAAAGAAGGCAGCGACATCAAATCCCTCGAAGACCTCGACGGCAAGACCGTCGCCGTCCAGCAGGGCACCACCGGTCAGGAACTGGCCAAAGAAGAACTGGGGGGCAGCGAAGTCCGCCCCTACCCCGAAGGCCCCGACGCGGTCAACGCGCTCAAAGCCGGCACTGTCGAAGGCGTGATCATCGACGCGCCGGTCGCCCAGAACGCGGTCGAAAAATCCGGCGGCGTGGAAATCGCCGAAAAAGTCCCGACCGAAGAAGAGTATGGAATCGCCGTGGCCCAGGGCGAAACCGAGCTGCTCGAAGAAATCAACAAGGGTCTGGAAGAAGTCCTCGACGACGGGACCTACAAGACGATTTACGAAAAGTGGTTCAAACTCGAACCGCCGAAGGCGATCTTCTCGGCCAGCCACGAAGCCGAATAGCCCGAAGCCAAGATTTGAGTTGAGACGCGAGGGGCGCCATCATGGCGCCCCTCGTCTTTTCCAGGGAGCGGTAATCAGGAGACAGCGATGAGCGAATTTTTCAATCAGTACTTCGACTTCAACTTCATGGCGGAACACTTCGGTGAAGTCTTCGACGCCTTCCTGAAGAACCTCCTGATCTTCGTCGTCGCCGCAGCCCTCGCCCTGACGCTGGGGCTCTTCCTCGCCCTTCTCAGGCAACTGCCCGGAAAGAAATTCATGCCGCTGCGGGCGGTGACGATCGCCTACATCGACGTCTTCCGCTCGATCCCGATCCTGATCGTGATCCTCCTGATCTCCGGCGGGATCCCATACCTCGAATTCATCCCGAAAGACATTCGCATCCCCCACTGGTTCGGCCAGCCCGACCCCTACTGGTACGGCGTTCTCGGCCTGACTCTCGTCTACAGCGCCTACATGGCCGAGGTCTACCGAGCGGGGATAGAAGCGGTGCCTGGAGGCCAGGTCGAGGCGGCGCGGTCACTGGGGATGAGCCACGGACAGGCGATGCGTCACGTCGTGGTTCCCCAGGCGGTGACCAAGATCCCCGCGCCGATGCTGAACGAATTGATCTCGCTGCTCAAGGACACCACCCTCGTCAGCGTCGTCGCCTTCGGCGAGGCGGCTCTGATCGCCCGTGAAATCCAGGCCGAAACCTTCAACGCCTCCGCCTACGTCCTGGCCGGCATCATGTTCCTCGTGATCACTCTGCCGATGGCTCGCCTGGTCGACAAACTCATCAAGCGCAACCAGGGCAAGATCACCCGCGGCTCCCACATCGAGGTCGCCTGATGGCGGAGGCGATGGTCAAGCTGGAGGGGATCCACAAGCGCTTCGGCCAGCTCGAGGTGCTGAAAGGCGTCGACCTCGACGTCGCCAAAGGCGAAGTCGTCTGCATCCTCGGCCCCAGCGGCTCGGGCAAGAGCACCTTCCTGCGCTGCGTCAACCTGCTCGAGCCGCCCGAGCAGGGCGAGATCTTCATCGAAGGGCATGACATCTGCAAGGGGCCCGGGTCGGGGACCGGCGCCGAGAGCTGGGAACTGGACTTCGTCCGCCAGCGGGTCGGAATCGTCTTCCAGCAGTTCAACCTCTTCCCGCACAAGACCGCGCTGGAAAACGTGACGCTCGCCCAGGAGAAGGTGCTGGGCCGCTCGCGCGAGGAGGCACGCGCCAAGGCGACCGAGCTGCTGGAGCGGGTCGGCCTCGGCGACAAGCTCGACCAGTACCCCGAACGCCTCTCCGGCGGCCAGCAGCAACGGGTCGCGATCGCCCGGGCGCTGGCGATGGAACCGCACGTGATGCTATTCGACGAGGTCACCAGCGCTCTCGATCCCGAGCTCGTCAAGGAAGTGCTCGACACGATGCGCGAGCTGGCCGAGGAAGGGATGACGATGATCGTCGTCACCCACGAGCTGGGCTTCGCCAAGGAGGTCGCCGACCGCGTCGTCTTCATGGACGGCGGCGTGATCGTCGAGGAGGGCCCGCCGGTCGAGGTGCTGGAGAGTCCGAAGGAAGAGCGAACGAAGCAGTTCCTTGGACTGGTTCTAGATCGCTGAGACGCCGAAAATCAAGCCTGCCAAGGACGCAGGGAGCGTGGCGTGCTCTGCACGCGAGCGACCGAGGACGCCGGCAGGCGCCGATTTGCAGGCGTCTCAGCCGCCGGCCATGGCGGGGAGGATGACGACGTTGTCGCCGTCTTTGACCGCGGTCCCAAGCCCGTCGAGCACCCGCACGTCCTCGTCGTTGAGGTAGACGTTGACGTAGCGGTTGAGCTCGCCGTCCTCGCCGAAGAGCTGGGCCTCGGTATCGGGGTACTCGCCGGTCAGCGAGCGCAGGACCTCGCCGACGTCGGCGCCGCCGGCCTCGACCTCGGCCTGGCCACCCGTTTTCGGGCGCAGCACCGGGGGGATTCGAACGGTTGCCATGAGGCGGTGATCCTAGTGCAGCCGCGCGCTTTAGCGGTCGCCGCCGGCGCCAGCGCAGAACTGGTCGTAGTCGGGGAACTTGCCCATCTCCGACTGCGGAATCTCCTCGGCGTGCTCGCCGCAGATCGGGCAGTCGGGGTCGCGGCGGACTTTCAGCTCGGTGAAGCGGGTGCCGAGCGCCTCGTAGAGGAGCAGGCGGCCGATCAGCGGTTCGCCGGCCCCGAGGACGAGCTTGATCACCTCGTTGGCCTGCAGCGTGCCCATCGTCCCGGCCATCACGCCGAGCACCCCGTTGGCGGAGCAGCTCGGCGCCAGCTCGGCCGGCGGCGGGGTCGGGTAGAGGCAGCGGTAGCAGGGACCCTCGAAGGGGACGAAGGTCGAGATCTGCCCGTCGAAGCCGAGGATCGAGGCGGAGACGACCGGCTTGCGCAGCCGCACCGAGGCGTCGTTCAGCAGGTAGCGGGTGGGGAAGTTGTCGGCGCCGTCGACGACGATGTCGTAGTCCTCCATCACCTCGAGGATGTTGCTCGCGTCGAGGCGGCCGTTGTGCTCGACGACGTTGACGTCGGGGTTCAGGCCTTCGATGAAGATCCGGGCCGAGGCGGTCTTCGCCATCCCGATCCGTTCCGTGTTGTGGATCACCTGGCGCTGCAGGTTGGAGGCGTCGACCACGTCGTCGTCGACGAGGCCGATCGTCCCCACCCCGGCGGCGGCGAGGTAGAGCGCGGTCGGGGCGCCGAGGCCGCCGGCGCCGAGCAGCAGCACCTTCGCGTTCAGCAGCTTCACCTGGCCGTCGACCCCGACCTCGGGCAGCAGCGTGTGGCGCGAGTAGCGCTCGCGCTGCTCGG
>Ga0126313_10002035_pt1 | contig 11079 bp, 12 predicted proteins | sample Plot105A_FD_89954 | JGI IMG/M metagenome (GOLD analysis project Ga0126313, IMG submission 89954) | Serpentine soil microbial communities from UC McLaughlin Reserve, CA, USA - Plot105A | ecosystem: Environmental > Terrestrial > Soil > Grasslands | place: USA: UC McLaughlin Reserve, Lake County... | reverse complement strand
TTCTTCGTGATATTTCTTTTCGACGTGGATGAAAATGCCAACATTAACGTACCCTCTCATTTCCCTTGGATTCACAATAATAGTAAAATCTATTACTCGATTAAATAACATGGCATCAATCCGTCTTTTCACCGTTTTTTGTGAAACATGGATTGCTTGTGCAATATCCTTAACCTTCATTCGTGGCTTTTGTATCAGGCACTTCAATATTCGCAGATCGTTTGTAGTGAAAACAAAATCCGACTCCCATCCGCCAATGAACATATCGATTAGCTGAAGATGTTGTACCCTTTCAGGCAGAAATTCCAACGCATTATCAATCCTTTCTTTGGATGCGACGACAAAACGTGAAATCCCTCCCACGCAATCACCTTCCAGGAATACGTAGCCGAGATTCTGAAGATATCCTTTTATCTTTTCTTTATTTCCTATATGCTTTATAGTCAGATTGCTAATATTGCTGTATCCGAACGCACCTAGGTTGACTCTAACCAAGAAATCTTCGATGATTCTCTTTGATAATAGGTTGTTGATCCTTCTCTTTACAGTGTTCGTTGTGATGCCAAGAGTTAACGCAATTTCTCTATAGGATAGTCTGCAATCCTTCGTGAGAAGTTTCATGATCTCGATATCAGTCCCGTCAATCCTGTAGTCTGCCAATTTGAAAAGGTGCTCATAAGCCATTTATATAGATTCCATTATGTGCAATTTCATGTGCACCAATGATATATTATAGACAGACGAATCACTATATTGATGAGAAACGATATGCAGCAGAAAATAGAGCATCAATCGGGATCACGATCACGATTTGTTGCAGCAATAGTGGCAGGAGTGGTAGGTACTGTCGCCTTTAATATGGTGATGTACATCGATATTGCCGCAACAGGAGTCCCGCTTGACTTGACGGGGGTTCTCGGCTCACTTGTTGTGGGACAGGACGGGCCCGTGGATGCAGCAGGGTACATCTTTCATTTTGCAAACGGAATTGGTCTTGCTCTGTTCTATGTCTTTGTATTCCTTCCAATCTCAAAGAGAGTGACTAAACGAAGCACGTGGTTTTACGGAATCATATACGCGGTAATGGTAGCCGTGGGCCCGATCTTTTTCGGACTTTTTCCCGCACTGGGCGCGGGGATAGCAGGAATGGACATCTCTCCGCTTGTTGCTCCAATGACCATTGTGCGCCACATCGTTTTTGGGGCGACGCTCGGAATCCTAGTAAGTGGGTCTTAATGACGAAGAAATTATCTAGAAAATACTCGCGCCTCTTGCTAGTTGTGATAATGGCTCCATCCATGGCCTACTTTATGACGCTGTTTGAAACCCTAGTTAGGATAGGATTGCTCGCACCTAACTTTCTTGAGATATGGATGAGCTCATTCGCAATTGGGCTTGCAGTGATCTTTCCTCTCGCACTGATACTTTCCCGAATTGCGGGTGAAGTTGTGGATAAAGTGACAATCAAAGAGGAGATTTAATGAGGCTCAATTGACAAAGATATTTGTCTACATTACCTTATTCGACTATAATAAAATCAAACTCCTTGATAAAAGATGATGAGATTAAAGCAGGGATAGCTTTGAACGAAAAAGTAGCAGGATTAACTTTTGCAGACAATATGGGCAGGCTTGACTTTAACAGTGGCTTTAGCAGCAACGATCTGGCATTTCGTAGGTGGTGTCAAGATTTGTTTGATTTTCACTGGAACAAAAAAGGAAGAAAGGTGCAACTATAGTCAAGCCTAACACATGATTATGGAGTTAGTTTCTGCTTCAGCCTAGACTTTTCTCCTAAATATTTGCTGAACCATTCAACTGTATTGGTAACAGAAGGTTCAACATATTTTTCGACATCGTAGAGATCGATGTGGTTAGGAGCATCTACCCACATGATTTCTTTCGGTTCACCCGCTTTGTCAAATACTTCCTGTGCGAACTTTGGCAGACAATACTTGTCATTTTTTCCGTGGATGATCAGTAGCGGTGTGGGCGCAACATGATGAGCATAAGGAACTGCATTAAACGACATTAAATTTTCAATGGATTCAGTGGTATATCGATTGACCCATCCGGGGCTCCATGAACGTGAAGTCCCATAGTATTCAAATGGCTCATCTCCTGTCATGGCAGCAGGCTTGCCGCCAGTGGCTACTGCCGGAATGTATTGCACCTCACCGGTGTCATAGTGTTTTTGCCTAGCCGCGTTCAGCTCTTCAAGCCGCTTAATGAGAGCCTCTTTCCCCATCATTTCTAGAAATGTGTCTCCAAGGTTAAGGCCTGAAGCTACTATCGTTACTGCCTTTATCCTTCTGTCCCACGCTGCCAACTGGAGTACATAACCTCCTCCCATCGATATGCCACAGGCTCCTATCTTTGATGAGCCCACTTCAGGCAGAGAGGCCAGAAAGCTTATGGCATTTTTTAAATCCTCAATTTTCTTGGCAGGATCTTCATGTTGCCTCGGGGTTCCTTCACTTTCACCAAAATTTCGATGGTCAAAGGCCAGAGTAACAAAACCTGCTTTGGCGAGGCGCTCAGCCCACAGACCAGCCACCTGTTCTTTGACCCCAGTCATCGGACCCGCCACAATAACGGCAGGCAGTACATCGCCTTCCTTGAAATTATCAGGTTTGAACAAGTTACCAACTATTTTCAAACCATCGCTCAAGAACTCTACCTTTTTTCTATGTTCTTGCATAGCCAGTTATGCATAGTCATGGATATAAGTTGGAAAGTGACGACTATAACACTAGGTGATGATTTGGAAACTTGATGGAGGATGAACAACAAGAAATCATGTACAGCACCGATGGGATGAAAGCCTGCCCTGTTGACAACACCTTAAAGATAATTGGCAAAAAATTCACAGTTCTACTGATACGAAACATGTTAAGCAATCAGACTAGGTTCAACCAGTTTCTAGAATCCATAGAAGGAATGAACCAAAAGATACTCTCCGCAAGGCTAAAAGAGATGGAAAAGGATGGGCTGATTACAAGAAGGGTTTATGCAGAGACACCGTTGAGAGTAGAGTATTCTCTTACTGAGAAAGGCCTAGCTATAAAACCGATTCTTGATCAAATGGCTGCCTTTTCTCTGCAATATTGTTCAAAAGATGTCTTTAACGATGGAAAGCCAAGAAGCTTGCAGGATGTTATACATTAAACGCCAAGTCGTCCTTTGTTACTAACTTGATAGGTGTTTACTGCCATTCTTTAATACGACATCGATGATAAGATATTGTGGATTCGGCAAGTCAATCCTCAATTTTAGAGAAGAACAAACAGATAGTTCGCGACTTTGCAGAAGATGTCTTTAACAGACATGACCTATCAGCAATTGACAAATACATGAAAGGAGCACAAGGCCTCAAGCAGTACCTTGGCGAATACTTTGCAGGGCACCCAGATTCGCATACTACGATAGACCAAATGTTAGCCGAGGGCGACAAGGTATTCGTATTGTTCAAGGCCTCTGCAACAAGCAAGCAAACGGGTAAAGAGGTTACAATCAAGTCTGCGGACGTATATAGAATTGTAAATGGTATGTTTGCAGAGCATTGGGATGTAGTAGAAGCATCAACATTCCCGAACAGACGAATCTCTGAACTCTGATCAAAAAATAGCTAGAGCACAGATTCTTTCAGGGCTTGGAAGAAATGATCATACTGGTGCGATGAAGGTCCAAGAACACCAATCTGGATCAGGAATCTCAGCCTGTCGCGATACGAACTGCTTTCAACTATCTTGCTGTTGGCAATTTTGAAAATCACTACATCAGAAGTAGAGAAGCTGCGTCCCGTCGAGGGGATGCCAGCATAGTCCTCTGCGTGTCTGCCGCTTACAGACATTACTGCAACAACTTTGTTCCCTGAGGCAACTATCTCTTCTTCCTCATAATGAAGATCGGCAAAGGCGCTGTGCAACATCTTGATAGCCTCGATCATTAGTTCTGGCCCACGCAGTTTTGTGAGTTTTGGGTTGGCCTTCGCATCGGAGCTAACCCAATCTGGATCGATGAATTCATGAGCTTTGCTTGTATCTCCAGTACCTGCAGCTTCAAAGAACCGTCTAATGACGCTAATATTCTCTTCCTGCACCTGACTCAGATTCAAGATATCTGGAATATTTTTGCTTGACATGCGATAAAATACAGCACTAAAATAAAAAACTTGGTGCAAGCGAGACTGCCCAAAACGGAAGTCTAAATTAGTCGCGGCGGCTTATCGTAATAAGTTAATGCAGGACTACGCATTAGATAATACAGACATTGATATCTTACGCATACTCTATAATGACTGCAGAACATCGTACAGAAGCATTGCTTCATCAATCGGCTTGAGCAAAAATGCTGTAAAGACAAGAGTTAACAGGCTAATTTCAAACGGCATAATCCGCGGGTTCATGACATCTATAAATCCAGCGATCTTTGGATACTCGCGGGTCTGCTATCTTACTATCAAGGACGAAAAGCACCTGGAGAAGACACTGACTAGTCTTGAGCGGGTTGGAAAGCCCATAATCAAGATGGACTGTATTTGTAGATTTTCAATATTTGCTCTCGCTGCCAGGGAGCAGGATATAGAAAAAATTCGATCGCTTGTCGAGGCATCAGGTCCGGCACTTGTGCTAAACTGTGTCGTTGGGCAGTATCCCATAAAATACAAGCTTCAAGAAACTGACTTTAAGATGCTGAAGTGCCTGATATCCGATCCAAGGATGGAAATCGTTGAGATTGCCAAGAGGGTCTCTGTAAGCTCAAAAACAGCGAGTAAGAGGTTTGCAAGAATGAGAGAGGATAGAATATTGAACATAATTGTTGACACTGATCCTGTAAAAATGCCGGGCTACATTGTATTCGGAATGATCATTAGGTTTGACGAGAAAGATTATCAGAAATTGATCTGGCGAATTCAAGAGGAGCTGGAAAGGAGCTTCGTAATTGCATTTCCAAGGATCATCCAAAACGACATAGGATTCTACCAGCTCGTTGCCCGCAGCATATTTGAAATCGATCCTGTATTGAAAAAAGTTGAAACGTTACAGGGTATTAACGGGGCTGAGGTGTTTATTCCTTTCAGGGCGCCTGTCTACCAAGATTGGATATTGAGGGAAATTGATAACAGGATAAAACACAAAGGCCGATCTTTAGTCTTGGTATGAGTCCCAGCTGATGTGACACTTAGTACGACTTATCAGCACTACCCAATGTCGGTCTAGTCTAGACCAAATTTGTTGGTCTAGTATCCTTGCAACATGACGAGGGAAGGTCAACTAGTGTCGCACGAAGTATGAGGAGATGTCTTATATCGGTGGTGTTCAGATATATGGTGTGAAACTAGCGTGCCTGGTTATGAATGCCTTGAGATAATAAGGTGTCATCGCGTCACCTTATCGTAGAGGGTACAAGAATGGCAGCGGAAAGCCCCAGTGAAATCTGTCGCCTCTTCCAGAAATATATGGCGCAGGGTGATATCGAGTCGGTGCTTGGGCTCTATGAGCCGGATGTAGTATTTATGAATCAGGCAGGCGAAGCGAAGAGGGGCATTGAGGAGCTAAGAGAAGAGCTTGCGCCTCTCGCCGCTGCAAAGGCTACGTTTGAGTTTGAAATAAGGCAATTAATCCAAGCTGACGACATTGCGTTAACGCATACAGAGTGGAACTTGTCCATGCCCAAGCAATTATCCCTTTATGCAATCGAAGTGGCCCGCCGTCAGTCAGACGGTACATGGCGCTGGCTCATCGGCGATCCATTCACTGTTGGCAGGAAGATCGGGACAACAACCATTAGTTAGAATTAGAACTATCTACGATCAAGCACTAGCTTAGTGATCTAGGTATGTATATAGTGCAATGTTCGGTTTGTTCGAATCAACGAAACTACATCGACGAGAAGCTTTACCTTTAATCCTAGAGGGATATTCTTCTCATCAAAATTACCATAAAATATGTAGCGCAAGCGTATGGAGAGGAGGTCAGTCATGATTTTTCACACCATCAGGTTCAACCCTCAAGCCGAACGCCCCCAAGGATCAGGTCGAGGTCGTGTTCGAACAACTGTGCAAGTGTGGCCGAGAGATCAAAGCGGTCCAGTACTTCTGCGTCGGCCGCGCCTTCGGCGGAGAATTCGAATACGGCGCCATGTACGCAATTAAGGACATTGGTGGGTACCGGCAATACCCATCCTGAGGTTCAATAGCTTCGACGGCAGCCAAGAGGAAATGCTGCACGTCTGCGGCTTCGCCGCCCTGGAACGAGATTTTAATGTCTTGACTTTCGAAGGACTCGGCCAGCCGACTGTCGTTCGCGAGCAGATATCGGTTCCCGTTATGATTCGGAGCAAGTCGTGACGCCAGTAGTAAACCATTGCGAAGCTGTTGCGGACATTGACGCATCACGACTGGGACTGATTGGCCTGTCGTTCGGTGGCTACTTAGCGCCACGAGCAGCCGCCTTCGAACCGCGCATCCGAGCGGTGGTGGCTATTGATGGCATCTTCGACGCCCATGAATCGGTCACCAATATCCTCAGCGAGAAACTCAGAGGCCTGTTTGAGGATCGGTATATGGATGCTTTCAACGCGGCTACGCGCGAGGCGATAGAACATGACAGGGCGTTGCGTTGGTATATCGACCAAGGACTATGGTCCTTCGGCATGTCCACTCCGTACGAGTTCCTCGATCGTGTCCTCCTCTATATACGCTGGAGGGCATCGCCAACTGTACTACGTGCCCGGCACTCGTGTGCTAGGCCGCAGATGATCTCACTTCAACCCTAGTCAAGCTGGGAAACTAGCCGCAGCATTAGGTAACCGGGCGACCTTGCGGTCCTTTACGGCTGCGGAGTCAGCCGGTGTTCACGCCCATCCTGGCGCCTCGATGTTCATGAACAGTGTAGTATTGGATCGGCTATACCCGAGTCGCTCAACTTCACACAGGCGAATGCCTTGCACAACGGACTCTGCAATTGGCACGAAACGGGTGAAGCGCTAGGAGCATCCAGAACCACCATTTGTCTCGCATCCATGATACAAGACCGAACTAACAGCTTTTGCATTCAAGAAATAATAAATTAAGTAGTCAGAGACTATCAGTTATGATACTGATTAACGTATTGGCTTCTTCCCATCTGCGGAAGGAGGGTGTTGTTTTTTCCTTCTTTTATTATTGTTGTTGTTGTTGCCAAGCCATATGCTGACACCAGAGATAAAAGTGGTAAAAATGCATATACTGTCAAGATAGAGGTGATAAAATAAAAGAAATGTCAGAAGCAGAACAAGAAAAAACTGCTGTCGTGACAGGTAGTTCAAGCGGAATAGGATTTGAAACCTCGCTTATGCTGGCTAAAAATGGATTTCGTACATATGCCACAGTAAGAAATGCTGACAAAGCCAAGGCGTTAAGGGATATTTCTGACAAAGGCGAACTGCCAATCCAAGTGATCGAGCTGAACGTTGATAGCGATAAATCTGTAGAGGATGCAATTGGCAAAATTCATGATGAGAGTAAAAGAATCGATGTATTAGTTAACAATGCAGGTTATGCATTGACTGGAGCTATGGAGGACCTCTCCATGGATGAAATCAAGGCCCAGTTTGACACCAACCTGTTTGGTGCCATAAGGGTAATGAAGGCGGTACTGCCTGTCATGAGAAAACAGAGAGGGGGCACAATAGTAAACGTAAGCTCAATGGGTGGTAGAATTGGTTTTCCACTTTTTCCAGCATACCATGGCACCAAATTTGCGCTTGAGGGGATATCAGAGTCTATGCGCTTCGAAACCGAGCCATTGGGAATTAAAATCATACTCATAGAACCGGGTGCCATTGCAACTAATATATTAAAGAACGCTAAAGTAGGACAAAAGACAGCGGAGCCCAGCTCACCGTATGCGCCAATCACCCAGACATGGCAGAAAGCTTGGAGTCATTTTTTTGATCAAGCTACGCCACCAGTAGAAGTAGCTAAAGTGATATTAAAGGCGGCGACAAGCGGTAATCCTGACTTTAGATATATGGTAGGAAATGATGCAATCCAATTGTGGGAGACGAGGAAAAGAATGTCGGATCTAGAATTTGAGGGCATTGTTAAGCAGCAGTTTCTTGCTCAATAATGGCTCTTCTGCTACATTGACACACACACACACACACACACATAAACAAACAGAAGTGCAAGCATTTCTCACCAAATATCCAAATGCAACTGTATCAATCGAGCGAAGTTCTGATGTTCTTGTTACGCATAGCATTAGCAAATCTGTACATGGAGGGAAGCCTATAGATCGTTACTGCTGCTATACATCCAAAAGGATCCTCCCTTCTCTATCTTTTGCTGATAGTGCCTGCAACGCCTCCTTCACATCTTCTAAGCCAAACCTTTTCAACACCTTGACCTTGAGATCTTTTGCAGAGCTGTCAATGAGTTCTCTCAATTCTGCCCTGGTACCTCCTGTCGAACCAATCAGCTTTATTTGCTTTAAGTAAAGTGACCGAATGTTTAGATTGACTTCCGGACCTGTCAAAACACCAAACGTTACCAATCTTCCATTCATTCCAACAGAAGCAAAGCTGCTGTCCCATACCTTTGCACCTATTGAATTTAGAACAACATCTGCCATCTTGCCGTGGGTGATCTCTCTTACATGTTCTGGCACTTTTCCATAGTCAGAAATTACATAGTCTGCTCCAAACTCCTTTGTCCATTCTTCCTCTCTTGAAACTGCAATGACTTTAGCACCCATCTTTTTTGCAATTTGTGTGGCAATCATTCCTGTATTGCCAGAAGCTCCAAAAACAACCAAATCCTCATTGATCCTCAAGGATGCCTCCATAAGGGCATGAAAAGGTGTCAATCCAGTTACTGGCAAACTGGCAGCAACATCCCAGCTTATGTCATCAGGTAATTTGAACACATTCTGCTGAGGAACTGCAACGTATTCGGCGAATCCGCCATTGGCGGTGACAGGTATCAGCCCTCCATTTCTGCATGTGTTCTCAGAACCATTCAAACACATGTCACATGTTCCATCAAACAGCTTGTTGTAGACTACAACCCTGTCTCTTATTTTCAATCCTTGAACATGGTTTCCAACTCTATCTACAGTGCCAGCTATTTCTGCTCCGGGGATGTGTGGCATTGGTGATGCAGGATAGGAGCCTGAAACCACACTCTGATCAATTGGGTTTACACCAGCTGTCTTTACTTTTATCAACACGTCATGATCGGTTAGCTTTGGCTCTTCTGCGTCAGCTGTTACCTTAAGATTTTCCAAGCCCGGTTTTTCAAAAACAGCGGCTCTCATTAGCCATAGATCTGCAACAACCTATTAACCTGTTGCACAATGATCTCATGTAAGAACATAATCCGACAGGTTCCAGATATCTTTTAGCCGCCGTGAAACTATCTCCCGGATCCGGTGGAGATTTCTGAGAGTGTTATTCTATCTGCAATATTCTTTACAAAATTTTAGCAGCAATGCGCCTTTCAAGGTCTGCAGAGCTGCGCGGCGCCTGCTCTCTCGTTCGAATATACAGTTCATGGTGTCTATTGATTACAAGGTTGTTTTGCAGTAGTATCCATGTGCGCTGGTTGTCCGGGTGCTTCTTGATGCCTTCTTCTAAATCCATGATCATATGGCTGCGTGCTGAAAAACAAAGGCTATTGTGCCCTTTATGCGAGGCACGATTTTTTGCCGAAAAGATCGAGCTTGTTATCCACTTGTACAGAAAACACGGATGATGATGACAGCTATGGCTGTTTGCCACCTATCGTAATCACTTCATCGATTTGAAAACAAGATTGGCTCCTGCATCTCCGTCATGATTGTAGCAACTGTAGATCTCATTTGGAGAAATAGGGAGTGAACCCATGCTGTCGCTTTTGCAACTTGGACAATTAGTGAATGTTGCTTCTTCGTAAAGAGTTGATGCGCACCAGAAACAAGATCGGCATATTTGAAAGAATGCTATATGCTTAGAATGATCGAAGCTTCGTGTCGCTAGCCGCCTACGTCTCTTTGATGATGATGATGATGGGCTGATGGTATTATTAGTGTGATTATCATGATCATCAAAAGTATTTGCGCTCACGCTCATTTTTGGTTCGCAATGCTCCTTCTACACCCATGATATTTAGAAGTTAGCAAAGTTAGTTATCAAACCTAAAGATGAAAAAAAATTATGCGACTGTGAGAGAACACAACAACTATTCTGAAATGCCCTGCTGCAGCTGCTGGGCTAGATCCGTTAAAACAGTCACTGCTTCCTCCCTCGTGATGAGGTCTGCTTCCAGGTAGCTGCTGAGCATATACATTATCGCCTTTTCAATGAATGGCATATTTGTGGCAGTCACTGCCTTTTACTGGCTCTTAATGGTTAAGTGTGGCTATTAAGGCTTCCTTGTCAACAAAGCCTAGGCCGCTCAATGCTCAAATAGCATTTCATTCTTGGGTCTGTCTACAATTGATTTGATTGCTTCTTTGGGATGCTTTTTTCCCAATATTTTATTGAGTGTCGCTTCAAATTGCTCCGGCTGTTTTAGAATTTTTTCAGCTGTACTCAAATCGTATACCAAACTGCATGTTCTCAAAACCAGCCTACTGGAGCCGGCTCCCAAGGCTGAATCTATCCCGTCCTTTATGATGTTGATTATCCTCTCTCTTCAGGCCATGGGCTGTAATGCCACTGCTCGCTGTGAATTGTATAGTGATGGGCAGTAAGCAGCGAGAAATAATGTCTGGCAGCGATGGTCTTTTCTGATGACTTGCATGATAGCAGCAGATCGCCTCGATTGGTTCATTGAATGCCTTTTCAACACTCTTCTCATATTCTACAAGTTTTGTCCCGGATAGCATGTGGGCAGAGCTGCCAATTACTACAATCTGCTTGGCAGTGGATGTTTTACCATGTATCTTTTGTATTGCAGAAATGAAAGAAGTTTTAGGTCCGCCTCTGTATATGGATGCAGGATCAGCTACGACTAGTGTGTGATTTTGTATAAAGTTCGGGATCCTATTATCTAGCATCGAAAGCCTTCGGATAACAATATTTGTATTGCTTTCCACTGCATAAATGACGGCGT
>Ga0126313_10002033_pt1 | contig 11081 bp, 11 predicted proteins | sample Plot105A_FD_89954 | JGI IMG/M metagenome (GOLD analysis project Ga0126313, IMG submission 89954) | Serpentine soil microbial communities from UC McLaughlin Reserve, CA, USA - Plot105A | ecosystem: Environmental > Terrestrial > Soil > Grasslands | place: USA: UC McLaughlin Reserve, Lake County... | reverse complement strand
GCACATCAAGCAGTACGCCGCAAGCATCCTTGGCCTCTTGGTGCAACTGCGCCGGGCATCGACTCGAAACGAACGAGGACTGAGTCAGTCCGCCGAGGGTGCGATTCTGATCGGCGCCGCCGTCGCCGTGGCACTTGTGATCGCGGTCTTCCTCAAGGGCTACGTCAGCTCGCACCTGCCGAACTGATCGATGAGAAAGCTACCCCGCACCGAACGGGGTGTGAGCGAGTCCGTCCAGTACGCCTTGATCTGGCCGCTGATTATGCTCATCACGCTCGGAATCATCGAGTCAGGTATCTGGCTGCACAGCCGAAACGTGGCTCTGCGGGCGGCCATCGCTGCGGCAGACACAGCACGCGGTACGCACAGCTCGTCCGGCAATGCGGAAGCGGTCGCCCAAGCCATCGCCCAGTCTGGCGGGTTGCGACAGATCAGCGTCGCAGTCGATCGGAGCCCCACCTCCGTTACTGTGGTCGTCAACGCCCAAGCGGCACTGATCTTGGATCTCGGCCTAGGCGCCCTTACGGAGACTGCGTCAGCGCCGGTCGAACGGGTGAGCCAACCGTGAGACATCGTCGACCTCGCTTCAACGAGCGGGGAGCGGCCGCCGTGGAAATCACATTGCTGGTGCCTGCCCTTGTCGTCTTTCTGGGCCTTTTGATCGCCGGGGGACGGCTGTGGTTCGCCCGTACGGCCGTGATCGAAGCGGCGCAGACTTCGGCTAGGGCAGCGTCGCTTGCGCGGACGGCCGCGTTGGCCACCGCCGAGGGCCAATCCGCGGCCGCGAGATCGCTGTCGACGGCTGGCCTGGTCTGCGTGGATCGATCCGTTGTTATCGGTGCGGCGGCCTACGGCGTACCGGTGGGTACGCCGGCGACCGTGACATCCACGGTGGGCTGCCGCGTGCCGTTCGCCGACATCCTGCTCCCGGGCATGCCCGGATCAATCGCGGTCACTGGTCAAGGTGCGGCTGCCCTGGATACGTACCGGGGGAGATCATGATTATTGCCAAACGCGACCAACGAGGTCAGTCGGTAAGCGTCTTCGTGCTGATGATCACCGGCGCGCTGATCATGACCGCTGGGCTGGTCATCGACGGTGGTCAGAAGGTCGCTGCCGCCAGCCGCGCCGAAGCCGCCGCTGCCGGCGCGAGTCGAGCCGCCGGAAACGCCGCGGCGACCCTCGAGCTCGGGGGCGCAAGTCCTGTGGGCGCCGCTGTGACGGCAGCCAAGGCATACCTGGCCGGGCAGCCAGGTGTCACCGGATCAGTTGCCGTGGCCGGTGGAATCGTGACAGTCCAGACGTCAGCATCCGAACCGACGATCTTCCTCGGCGTCATCGGCATCGGCCGACTGACCGGGCGCGGCTACGCAGAAGCCAACCTCGTACCCACCGGGCGCAGCCGGTAACCAACAACCATCGCAATCACGAAGGCACTATGAGCATCGATGTGAAAGCCAGAGCTGCCGCGCCGGCACATGGGGCGGCGCTTGGCAGATCGAATCCGGCCAGCGGGTCGACCACTTCGACCCCTGAACCGCCCCGTATTCCGGGGCGCCGCAATCCGAAGTGGATTGCACTCGGCATCGTTGCCCTATGTCTCGGCGCCCTGCTGTCGTACGCGGTCTACAACCGAGTCGCGGCAGAGACCTCCGTAATCAAGATGTCGGCCACGGTCTACCGAAGCGAGACGGTTGAGGCGTCGGATCTCGCGGTGGTGCAACTGAGTGGAGATGCGGTGCGGAAGTCGATACCTGCTGCTCAGCTCGATGCGTTAGTGGGACGGAAGGCGATCTATGACCTACCAGAGGGGACGATACCGGTGCCTGGCGCTATTGATGACCTGGTAATCCCGGACAGCGGTAGAGCTGTTGTCGGCATCAAGTTGGCGACCGGCCGGGCGCCGGCCGAACTGCTCATTCCTGGTTCTCCAGCACGCCTGGTAGTGCTTCCACCCGCGAGCACGACCGACCCGGACACGTCAGACAAGCTTGCAGGCAAGACGTACCCGGCCACCATCGTTGACCAGGCGCCCGGAGCAGACGGGGCATCCATCGTGATCAACGTCGACGTCGCAAGCGGTCAGGCGCCCACCATCGCGATGCTGGCCGCTTCCGACCGGCTTGCCGTCGTCCGTGATCCGGCTCGGTGATCGACCGTGGCTATGTTGATCTTGACATCCGCCTCCGGCTCACCCGGCGTGACCACACTCGGTGTCGGTCTTGCGCTGACGTGGCCTCGCTCGGTGCTCTTGGCTGACTGTGATCCGGGCGCCCACCAGTCGGTGTTGGCCGGATACCTCGCCGGCCGGTCGGCCGCAGGCAAGGGTCTGCTGCGGGTAGCGGAAGCCCACCGCGACCGCCGCCCACTTCGCGAGGTGGTGCTTGATCAGTGCGAACCGCTCGCCGATGATCATGGGAACCGCCGGCTTTTCCTTGCCGGCTTCACCAAGCCTGGAAGCGCCAGCCACTTCGGTGGGGTCTGGACCGACCTTGCCGAGACGTTCGACCGTCTGTCCGACGTCGGCTACGACGTCATCGTGGACGCAGGTCGGCTGGGTTCCGCCGGCCTACCGGTGGCATTGGTCGAACATGCCGCGCAGACCTGTCTGATCCTGCGCTCCAATCTGCGAGCGGTGATGTCGGCCCGGGTGCACTTGGCGACCCTTCGTGATCATCCCCGCCTCGGTGAAACCGGTGGTGGACTGGGCCTGATCATCGTGGGCGAGTCGGAACCGTATTCGCGTTCTGAGATCACCAAGGCGCTCAATGTGTCCGCGCTCGGCGTCGCCAATGATCAGCGCGCCGCGGCACATCTGTCTGACGGGAAGCCGCGACCGCGCAAGTTCGACCGATCTGCGCTGATCACCTCGATTTCCGATCTGGCCGCAACATTAGCTGTCCGCTTGGAGCGCTCGGCTGACTTGATTCGGAGTTGATCATGAATGAGAAAGGGACTGCTCAGGCTCCCACCTCGCTGGCAGAGATCCCTGTCTTCGCCGAGTACGACCATGAGTCGATGTCGGGCCCAGGGGCGGAAGCCCCTGCCGTACGGCGGGAGCGAGCAGCAGCCTTCGGCATCTACTCCATTGGAGAGCTCGACGATGCCCGCGATGCGCTTCCGACCGCTGGCGTCGACTGGACGAAGGTCATCGAACTCCGTCGACTGGCGTCGGCCGCAATCACCGAGGAAACCGAAGATCATTTGCGCACCGTGGGCGCTGGCTTGGCCGGTGATGACCGCCTGCTGCTCGGCCGCTCGATCATCAAGCGCGTTGTCGCTGACCACGTCCGGACGCTCCACCGTGAAGGAGCCGATTTATGGTCGACAGCGCAGGAGCAGGCGTACGTCCACGCGGTCGAGGACGCAGTCTTCGGTTACGGACGGCTACAGCCGTTGCTGGAGAGGCCAGACGTCGAGAACATCGAAATCCACGGTTTCGATTCGGTCGTCATCCAGTACGGCAACGGCCGGCGGGAACGTATGCCGCCGGTCGCGGCCAGCGACGAAGAGTTGGTCGAAACGATTCGCTTCTTGGGACAGAACACCGAACCGTCACGCCCGTTCGACGATGCTCACCCGACGATGACGCTGGCACTGGGTGATCGGTTCCGGCTGCACGCCATTGCTTTCGGCCTCTCTTACCGGCCCAGTGTGGTGATCCGGCAGCACACCCTCACCGATGTCTCGCTGGCCGATCTTGCCGCAACTGGCCTCATGCCGTACGAAGTAGCGCAGTTTCTGGACGCAGCGATCCTGGCCCGCAAGTCGATGGTGATCTCTGGTGATCAGGGAGCCGGGAAGACCACCTTGCTGCGGGCCCTGATCAGCTCCATCCCACCGAACGAGCGATTCGGGACCCTGGAAACCGACTACGAGCTGATGACACACCTCCAGCGCGGCCGAGAGAACATTCTCGCGCTGCAGGCTCGTGTGGGCCACGGTGAGACCTCTGGCGGCAGCCGGGTCGGTGACTTCATGATCTCGGACTTGATGCCAGAAGCACTCCGCCAGAACCTGTCCCGACTGGTCGTCGGCGAGGTACGCGGCGGCGAGGCGGCGGCCATGTTCGAGGCCATGCAAGCCGGCACGGGAACCTTGAGCACGACCCATTCCCACTCCGCGGAGTCGACGATTGATCGGCTGGCGTCCCGGGTCGCGCAAGGAGGTGTCCTGACCATCGAGGAGGCCTACCGGCAGATCGCGCACAACATTCACCTCTTGATCTACGTCAAGCTCATCGACGAGACCTGGAAAGGCGGAAGTAGGCGGCGGTTCATCTCCGAGATCCGTCAGGTCACGCGTGCCATCGAGAACGGTCGGCCGGTCACCCACCTGACGTACAGCGCTTCCGGGGGTCATGGCCAGGCGGCCGGGTTCTTCCCCGACGCCGACTTCGAGGCCGAACTGCTGCCGTTCAGGCGGGAGATGGCGTGATGGACAGCGTGCTGGCCGCTGCCATCGGGCTGATCTTGGTAGGCGGCGTGCTGGCCATCATCCGGGGTCTTCAGCGAACCGGGCCGGCTGAGCGGCCACCTCGTGAGCGACTCTCAGGGTCTTGGGCGCGCGTTACCCGGCGGCCCATCGGCCGCGCAGGGCGTCGACGGGACGCGACACTGCTGACCGGAATCCTCGTCGGGCTTGGGGTGGCGACGCTCTCCGGCTGGCTGATCGCCATCGTGGCGATCCCGGTTCTCGCGCTCGGACTGCCTTACCTCTTGGCGCTGCCCAAGCCACGTGATGTTGATCTGCTCGAGGCGCTGGATCGCTGGGTGCGATCGTTGACCGCCACGCTGACTACCGGCAAGTCGGTCACCGACGCCATCCGGGTGTCGCGGCGGACCGCCCCCTCCTCCATCGCAGAGGAGATCGGCGTCCTCGTGGCCCGCCTGAACAACCGTTGGCAGACGCAGGACGCTCTCCTGCGGTTCTCCGATGACCTCGATTCACCCGATGCCGACGCGGTGGTCGCGGCCTTGATCTTGGCGGCCAACCGCGGAACGAACGGCGCGTCGGCTACCCTGCACGCGCTCGCCGACTCGATCCAGGCGCAACTCAAGGGCCGTCGAGCAATCGAGAGGGAGCGCTCCAAGCCCTACGTCGTCGTGCGCCAGGTCACGGTGATCAGTTTGACCACACTCGCTCTGGTGTTGGTGCTGAATCCGCAATTCTTCGAGCCTTACCGCACGCCGATCGGTCAGCTGATCTTGTCGGTGTTGGTGTGTCTGTACTTGGGTTCGTTGATCTTGATGCGGCGCCGCGCGCAACAACATCCGCGGCAGCGCATCCTGGTGGGGCAGCGGTTGTGACGCTGTCGATCGTCCTCCTTGCCGGCGCCCTGCTCGCCGGTGGTGTGATCTGCCTGGTCGTCGCACTCGTCCCAACCACGCCTCGGCTGGCCGATGCGCTGGCGCGCATTGTGGTCGACGCCGAAACCAGCGAACGCGCGGTGGACCTCGGTTTTCCGAGCAGTGTCTCCGAGCGACTGGGCGGCCGCCTGTATCAGCTCAGCCCCGTGCCCCTGACCGACGGTCAGCGCAAGGCCCTGCGACTGCAAGCCAAATCCATTGCCGAGTTCTACGCCGACAAGGCGGTGATGGCACTGGTAGGTGCGCTCCTCCCGGCGCTGGTCGGCCTCGCCTTGTGGAGCGTGAACGGCCGCCCGAGCACGCTGCCTGCGATCCTTTGCATCCTCGGGTCGATGGTCGGCTTCTTCCTGCCGGATCTGCTGCTTCGCCGGACCACGGCTGGCGTGCGGTCTGACGCCGTCGAGTCACTCCTGGTGTTCATCGATCTGGTGACGTTGGAACGACTCGCCAACGCATCCTCGAGCCAGGCACTTCAGCACGCGGCGAGCCTGAGCGATGTCACCATTTTCCGACAGATCCGACTTGCTCTCGACCGGGCTCGACTTGAACAGCAATCGCCGTACGCCCAACTTCGCCGACTGGCCGACCAACTGGACCTGCCGGAGCTGAAGGATCTCGCGGACATCATGCAGCTGGACGAGAGTGGAGCAGCCCTATCCGGTGCCCTGCGAGCCCGGCTGCGCGAACTCCGTGATGCCCATCTGAGCAGGGAACAGACGGCTGCCAGCGCCGCCGCCGAGAGCATGACGATCTTCATGACCGTGCCAGCGATGATCTTCGGCCTGATCTTCCTCGTCGCCGCCCTGCTTCGGATCATGCAGGGTTAGCGCGATGGGGCAACGTGGCCGACGGACAACACTCGGACGGAACGGACAACACCTGACTGGTTCCGATCGGCCGGGGCTCCCGGCATCGTGAACCGTATGCGCCTTATCCGCGGCTTCGGCGCTTTGGCTGCCCTCCTACTCCTCCTGGCCGGAGTGCCTCTTGCCCTGATTGCGCTGAGTGGCAACCCACTGCCTGCGGAGATCAGCTGGGAGGCGATGCGGCGGGCCCTGCTCAGACCTGACGACGGAACCCTGCTCGTCCGGCTGATTGCCGTTGTCGGCTGGATCGCATGGCTGGTCTTCGCGGTCTCGGCCCTCGCGGAAGTGATCGAGCTGGTGTCGAGCCACCGTATTTCGTTCCGCTTTCCGGGGCTCGCTGGCCCGCGGCGGGTGGTGGCTGGATTGATGTTGTCCGTAATCGCCATGGCCGGTACCTCCCCCACAGTCCAGGCCGATCCGCTCGGCGTCACTCCTACCGCGCCTCCGGACGAATCCGCCAACCGAGAGGCTGAGCAGTCGATACCCAAGCGGGTGTCGGAGGAAGGAGACCGCGGGCACGTTCACCTGGTGGAGAGCGGCGACGACCTATGGAGCCTGTCCGAGCACTACTACGGTGACGGGCGCCAGTGGCGCAAGATCGCGATGGCCAATCCCGAACTGCTGACGGGAGGGCCAGACCGGCTTGAACCGGGGTGGCGGCTTCGCATCCCCGATGTTGAGAGTCCCGACGGCGGCTCAGACGCTCGGACCATCGTGGTGAAGCGGGGTGACACCTTGTCCTCGATCGCCAAGGAGGTCTACGGCAGCGAGTCACTGTGGCCGCGGATCCTTCGCGCCAACCGCGCGCAGTTGAGCGACGCGGACGACATCGTGCCCGGCGTGCGTCTGGCACTACCCGGAAAGAAACCCACGGCCAACCCAATCGCCGATCACCGCGAACCGGCGAAAGATGCCGATCGTGGAGCACCGGAGCACGAAGCATCGCCACCAGGGGAGAGCTCGACGGCTTCACCTTCAGCACGCCCGGTCGACCCAGCCCCGGTGGAGTTACCGGCAGAGCACGGCAGTGTGGCGCTGGGATTGGCATCGGTGGGGTCGCTGATGGCGGCCGGGGTAGTTGCTGGTTTGGCAGCTCGTCGCCGAGTGCAGCTTCAGACCCGCCCGGTCGGCCGCAGAATAACCTCACCGCCAGACCGCGCGGTTGCGGCCGAGCAGCTTCTCGGCCGGCGGCAAGCACCGCTGAGCCTGCGCACCCTCGACCTGGCGACTCGCGCGATCTCCGCCCATTGCCGCGCGCACGATATGCCCTTGCCGCCGCTCCGGCTGGCCAAGGTTGGTGATGATCAGATCGAGCTGGTTCTGGCCTCCGGCGCAGTGCCTGCGCCCCTCGGATTCACCGTAAGTGGCGCTTCGTGGTTGCTCGAGCGGGAGCATCGACCGCAGTTGCGAGCGGTACCTGGTGTCGAGGAGGCGTTGCGGCCCTATCCGAGCCTGGTGTCGATCGGTAGAGATGATCAAGATCAACAGGTGCTCCTCGACCTGGAGGGCCTCGGACTGTTGACGCTCGACGGAGACCCCGGGTTGTCGAGCGCGGCGCTCGCCGCGATGGCGATCGAACTGGCCTTCTCGCCATCGGCCGATGAGCTCGTGCTCACCCTGATCGGTCAGAGCACCGGGCTCGCCGAAGCCGTCGCGAAGGACAACGTCACTTCGACCGATGATCTTGACGGCTTGCTCGAGCGATGGGAGCGACGGGCGGCGGCTCAACGGGCACACCGGTCGTCGGCCGTGGTCGGGCAGCGTCGGATCGATCCTGACCTGGCCGATCCGTGGGTTCCGGAAGTCGCGTTGATCAATCGCACGCCAACAGCAGAACAGTCGGTGCGCCTGATCGACCTGTTGACCCGCCCGCCCCGGGTGACCATGGCGGCGGTCCTCGCCGCTCCACTCACCGGGGCTCCCTGGAGCCTGCAGTTGCAAGCATCCGTTCCCGACGCAACAGTGCGCGCAACTCTTCAGCCACTCGGACTCGAGCTGGTACCTCAGTTGATCACGCCACCTGGGCAGCGGGCGGTCGTTGAGTTGATCTCCGCGGCGGGAAGTGACGAGACGACCCCAGCGCCGTGGTGGCGTGATGGAAGGCAGCCGCCGGACCCACCACCCGACAACGTGACGTACCTCGGAAGGCGATTCGGAGGTTGGATCAACGCAGGCACGGACGGAGATGAACCAATGGAAACGCGGATGGTGGAGGCCCGTGTCGGCTACAGCCATCCCATGCTTCAGCTTCTGGGGCCGATCGAGCTGATGGACGCTGCCGGGGTGATTCCGCCGCGAGCGGGCAAGCAATGCCTGGAGTATTGCGCGTGGTTGTTGGAGAACCCTCGTACGACTGCGCAGGCAATGGCTTCCGCGTTGGCTGTGGCAGAGGGGACTCGGCGCTCCAACATGAGCCGGCTCCGCAACTGGCTGGGCTCGGATCCGGACGGGCAGCCGTATCTCCCGGACGCCTACAGCGGGCGGATCGCGTTGCATCCGGCCGTCAGCTCGGACTGGCTGCAGTTCCAGATCATCACCTCGCCCGGCATCAACCGCTCGTCGACGGCGGCCTTGCGCACAGCTCTTGAGATGATCAAAGGTGCACCGCTGGCCGATGCCGCGCCCGGACAGTGGCACTGGGCCGAGGAACTTCGCACCGACATGATTTCGGCCATCCGGGACCTCGGCGTGGAGCTGACCAACCGGGCGCTGCACGACAACGATTGCGATCTTGCTCGGTGGGCGGCGTCCCGCGCGCTGGTGGCGGCACCGGGTGACGAATTGCTGATGGTGGCCCGGATCCGGACAGAGCATCAGGCCGGAAACACGGTGGAGACCGAACGGCTCACCCTCCAGGTGGCGGCCCAGGCCCGGAATCTCGGCATCGATCTTGATCCGGAGACGGTGATGTTGCTCCAGGAGGTGATGGAAGGACAGGTTCGGGCGAGGATGGCCTAGTGAAAACCCAGTACTACACCGCGACCAGCATCGACGGATTTATCGCCGACGCCGACAACTCACTGGAATGGCTGTTTCAGGTCGAGGGGGACGCCGAGGGCATGGACCAGGAGTACCCGCGCTTCATGGCCGATGTGGGAGCGATGGCCATGGGGTCGACGACGTATGACTGGATTGCCTATCACACCGGGTTTCTGGACGATCCGAGCAAGTGGGAGTACACGATTCCGACGTGGGTGTTCAGCAGCCGAGAGTTACCACGGGTTGAGGGTCCCGACATTCGCTTCGTCTCCGGTGACGTGGTTCCGGTGCACGCGGAGATGGTCGAGGCGGCCGGCGGTAAGAACGTCTGGCTGGTCGGCGGCGGTAGTCTGGTGGGCCAGTTCCATGATCAAGGATTCCTCGACGAGGTCATTCTCGGCGTGGCGCCGGTGTTCCTTGGTGCGGGCGCTCCCTTGCTGCCAAGGCGGATTCCCTCCTCGCGGCTGCGATTAATTGACGTGACACGGCATGGAACGACGTTTGTAACGTTGCGCTATGCCGTATCGCGGTCCTAGCACCGAGCTCGCCACCACCGCGCTCCCTCGCACCGGGGCGCCGCCTCGGACGGGAATCCACCCCGCCTGGTGGGTCGCGTTGGTCGCGTTCGTGGCGTTGCTTGGTGCCGCAGGCTTCCGGGCGGCACCCGGGGTCTTGATGATCCCGCTGCAGGAGGAGTTCGGCTGGCCGCGGACCCTCATGGCGACCGCGGTCAGCGTGAACCTGATCTTGTACGGAGTGATGGCCCCGTTCGCCGCCGCGCTGATGGATCGGTTCGGAATCCGCCGGGTGGTCACCGTTGCCCTGGCTCTGGTCGCGGCTGGCAGCGGCTTGACGATCTTCGTCCAGTCCGGCTGGCAGCTGTTGATCACCTGGGGACTGCTGATCGGCGCCGGCACCGGGTCCATGGCCTTGATCTTCGCCGCCACCATCGCCAACCGCTGGTTCGTCGCTCGCCGCGGTCTGGTGATGGGCATCCTCACCGCCGCCGGGGCCACTGGACAGTTGATCTTCCTGCCCATCCTGGCCAAGCTCACCGAGCAGGTTTCCTGGCGCGCGGCCTCGCTCGTGGTGGCGTTGGCCGCGCTGGCAGTGGTGCCGTTCGTGCTGCTCGTGCTCCGGGACTACCCGGCTGATCGGGGCGTCCGTGCGTACGGAGCGCCTCTCGACGTCGACGAGCCGCCGCGACCAGACCCGGCCGGTGCCGCCCGTCGTGCCGTCGGTGCCCTGCGCGCTGCCGTGAGGACGGCGACCTTCTGGGCCCTGGCGGGTGGCTTCGCCATCTGCGGGGCGACCACCAACGGGCTGATCGGGACCCACTTCATCCCGTCGGCTCATGATCACGGCATGGCGGTGCCCACCGCCGCAGGGCTGCTGGCGCTGGTCGGCATCTTCGACATCGCGGGCACCGTCGTCTCCGGTGCGCTCACCGACAAGATCAACCCGCGGTTGCTGCTCGTGGGTTACTACTTCTTCCGTGGGGTCGGCCTGCTGGTGCTGCCCTGGCTGCTGTCGGATCGGGTGCAGGTCAGCATGCTGATCTTCATCGTCATCTACGGGCTTGACTGGGTAGCCACAGTGCCACCCACCGCCGCCCTCTGCCGCGAGGTGTTCGGTGCCTCGGGCACGATCGTCTTCGGCTGGGTGTTCGCCTCACACCAGATCGGGGCCGCGGTCGCATCGGCGGCGGCCGGGATCATCCGGGACACCACCGGCACCTACAGCCTCGCCTGGTTCGGCGCCGCGGCGCTGTGCGGGGTGGCCGCCGCAGTGTCGTTGGGCATTAGGAGGAGGCCCGCCCGAATCGCGGTTTAGCCGCGATTCCGGCGAGCGGAGCGAGCAATTAGAT
>Ga0126313_10002031_pt1 | contig 11083 bp, 9 predicted proteins | sample Plot105A_FD_89954 | JGI IMG/M metagenome (GOLD analysis project Ga0126313, IMG submission 89954) | Serpentine soil microbial communities from UC McLaughlin Reserve, CA, USA - Plot105A | ecosystem: Environmental > Terrestrial > Soil > Grasslands | place: USA: UC McLaughlin Reserve, Lake County... | reverse complement strand
CGAAGAGGTACTCGGCCAGAGCCCTGGCCAGCTCGGTCTTGCCCACCCCCGTCGGGCCGAGGAAGATAAAGCTGCCGATGGGTCGCCTCGGGTTCGCGAGGCCGGCGCGCGCCTTCCTCACGGCCTCGGAGACGGCGACTACCGCGGCGTCCTGGCCGATCACGCGCTCATGCAGGGACTCCTCCATCGAGAGCAGGCGCTCGGCCTCGTCCCTGAGCATCCTGGTGACGGGGATGCCGGTGTGGGAGCTGACGACGTGCGCGATCTCCTCCCTACCGACCACGGCATCCTTTACCCCGTTCTCCTCTATCCAGCGTTTCCTCGCCCTCTGGTACTCGGCCTGCAGTACGTCGGCCTCGCCGCGCAGCGTGGCAGCTCTCTCGTAGTAGCGCTGCTCGACCGCAGCCGCGCCCTCGCGGGTAAGCTCGTGCAGGCGCAGCTCGAGCTCCCGCAGACCGTCAGGCATCGTAGTCGTCTCTATGCGCAGCTGGCTCGCTGCCTCGTCGAGCAGATCTACGGCCTTGTCCGGTAGGAAGCGGTCCGCGACGTAGCGGTGGGAGAGGTGGGCCGCAGCGTGCAGGGCCTCGTCGGAGATCCTTACCCCGTGGTGCGACTCGTAGTTGTCGCGCAGCCCTTTGAGGATAGCGACGGTCTCCCCTTCTGTCGGCTCCTCGATAAGGATCGTCTGGAAGCGGCGCTCGAAGGCGGCATCTGGCTCGACGTGACGGCGATACTCGTCGATGGTGGTAGCCCCGATCAGGGTCATCCCGTCGCGGGCGAGGGCGGGCTTGAGGATCTTGCCCGCATCCATCGCCCCGTCCGCCCCGCCGGCCCCTACCAGGTTGTGGAACTCGTCTACGAAGAGGATCACCTTCCCCGATGAGCTCTTGACCTCGTCTATTACGCCCTTCAGACGCTCCTCGAAGTCCCCGCGGAAGCGAGTACCTGCGACAAGCGAGCCGAGGTCGAGAGAGATCACCACTTTGTCCTTGAGGACCTCGGGCACGTAACCGCGGGCTATCTTCTGGGCGAGCCCCTCGACTATGGAGGTCTTGCCCACGCCTGGCTCCCCGATTATCGCGGGGTTGTTCTTGGTGCGGCGGGCGAGGATCTGGATCATGCGCTTTATCTCGTCCTCGCGCCCTATTACGGGGTCGAGCTTGCCATCTCTTGCGAGCTGGGTGATGTCGCGGCCGTGCCTGAGTAGGAGGCTATCCGAGCCGGCGCCCAGCGTGCCCTCCTTCCTCAGCTTGCCGATGGCGCGCCGTACGTCAGACTCGGAGACGTCGGCCTCCCTCAACACCCCTGCTGCGGCGCATTCGTCGAGCGAGATCAGACCCAGCAGCAGGTGCTCCGAGTCAGCCGGGCCGCTAGCCGTCTGCTCGGCCTCCTCAATAGCGCGCCGCAAGGAGCGCCTGGCGTTGGTAGATGGTTGGATCTGATCCGTGGCGGTGCGCGGACGCGAGATGTCGTTCAGACGTATAACGTCGTTTGTCTTGGCCTGCAGGAGCATCAAGCTGGGCCCGAGCTCCTCGAGGATCCGGTGCACCACACTCCCCTGCTGCGCGAGGAGCCCGAACAGGATGTGCTCCGTACCGAGCACGTTCGACCTCCCACGCCTTACTACGGCCCTCGCCACGTCGAGAGCCTCCCTGGCACTCTGGGAGAACTTGCTCAGGTCCACTCGATGCCCCCCGCCGGTCCTACTCAGCGGCTATTGTAGACGGCGAAGCCCACGGCGACGAGCGCGGGGAGTATCAATATGATAGGAATGTTTCCGTTAAGCAGGGGTAGCACCAGGGCGGGAGCGAAGGCTACCGCTACCGCGACGCCGGAGATCGCCATGGCGAGCGGCCCGCCGTTGCGCCCCCCTGCGCGGTGGATAAAGATCCCAGCCCCGTACCCGGCGAGGGCCGAGAGTATGAGGCGACCGAAGCCGATATGCGGCAGCACGAAGTAGACGACGAGGGCGCCGAGGAGCGTGACTGCTATCCCGGCGAGAAAGCTCTTGAGGATCTGGTCTCTCTTCATGACACCGGCCCGCGCGCCGCGGGGGAGCCTGGCGTCCTCGGGGCACTTGATCCCTACCTCCGTGGGCATCATGCACTCGGTGCAGATCGGACGCCCACACGTCGCGCACGAGACCCTCGTCTCCCTATCCGGGTGCCTGTAGCAATGCATGGTCTCGGCCATCAGGGCTCCTCCCTGCTCCTCTCCAGCTCCCCCCGCGGCGCCAGAACCAGCTCCCGCCTGTAGCTGCGATGCACCTCGGCCACAACCCTGCTGTGCTCCCTCTCTCTCTTCTCCAGCTCTTCGCGCAGGACTCTGTTCTCGACCTCGAGCCTCGCTATGCGCCGCTCGAGATCTAGGACCTTCTTCACCCCGGCGAGGTTCATCCCCATCTCCTGGGTGAGCTTCTGGATGTAGCGACCGAGCTCGATGTCATCCTGGGAGTACAACCTCGTGTTCTTTATGCTCTTGCGCGGGCGGAGCAGGCCCTTCTGCTCGTACATCCTCAGGGTCTGCGGGTGAACCCCGATAAGCTCCGAGGCTATCCCGATCATGAACACAGGACGCTTGCGCAAGTTCATGATCCCACCCTCCTGAAGAGGTCCTCCCGCACATCCTCACCCCGCTCCTCGGCGAGGGCCTCGAGGATCTCACGCTCCCGCCGCTTGAGCTTCTTCGGCACAACGAGGCTGGCGCGCACGATGAGATCCCCCCTCTCCCCACCCTTCGACCTTGCCTTCGGCGCCCCTGCCCCACGTACCCTGAACTGCTTGCCCTCCTGCGTCCCCGCAGGTAGCCTGAGCCTAACCGTCCCTCCCCCCGGCCGCGGCACCTCTATCTCCGCCCCGAGCGCAGCCTCGACAAAGCTTACAGGCACCTCTACGACGAAGTCGTCCCCGCGCCGCTTGAACACAGGGTGCTCCTGGACCCGCGTTACCACATACAGATCCCCGGCCGGACCACCCTTCCTGCCAGCGCTGCCCCGCTTCGGAACCCTGATCCTCATGCCGTCCTTCGCCCCAGCAGGTATCTTCACAGTTACCTGCTTGGCCCTGCGCAGCCTCCCATTCCCCCCACACCTCGGACAGGGGCTCTCTACTATGACACCCTCACCCCCACACCTCGTGCAAGGCTCAGAGAGCGCGAAGAACCCCTGGTCCCTGCTCCGCACCCCACGCCCCCCACACTCCGGACACGTCCGCGGCGCCGTGCCAGGGGCGGCCCCCGTACCCCGACAGTCCCCGCACACCTCCTCCACAGGTACCGTGACCCGCGTCGTGATACCCTTGAGAGCGTCATTAAACTTCAAGTTGACGCTTACTGTTACATCCTCACCCTTGCGCGCAGCCTCTCTGGTACGGCCCGAGCGGCCGAAGATATCCCCGAGCCCGCCGAAGCCACCGAGCAGGTCGGAGAGGTCTGAGAAATCTCCGGCTCGTGCGCCGCCAGGGCCAGGTCGGCCCTGGCCTTGGGCGCCGAAGTAGGTACGTGGGCCTTCGTCGTATTCGCGCCTTTTCTCGGGATTCGAGAGGATCTCGTAGGCGTGCTGAATCTCTTTGAAGCGCTCCTCCGCTCCTTCGTCATCGCGGTTGGCGTCGGGGTGGTGTTTGCGCGCCAGCTTGCGGTAGGAGCGCCTTATCTCCTCCTGCGAGGCCCCCTTGGATACCTCGAGAACTTTGTAGAGGTCCTTGGTCTCCATACCCTAAACCTGTTTCGCAACTACAACTTTCGCCGGACGGATTGGCTTGCCGTTGAGCACGTAGCCCCGCTCGAAGGTCTGAAGGATAGTTCCCTCTTCGTGTTCATCGGAAGGCTGGCCCATCACGGCCTCGTGAACGTTGGGATCGAAGGGCTGTCCATCCGAGGCGACGGGCAGGAGGCCCTCCCTGGCGAGCACGTCTGCGAGCTGGTCGCGGGTAGCGCGCACGCCTTCGCGGATATCTCCTTCGGCCTCGAGTGCGCGGTCCAGGTTATCCAGGACGGGGAGAAGCTCGACCATCAGCTTCTCCGAAGCCGAATCGAGTATGCGGGCGCGTTCGCGCTCCTGGCGCTTGCGCGAATTCTCGAACTCTGCCTTCAGGCGGCGCAGGGCGTCGAGGTACTCGTCCCTCTCCCTGCGCAGCGCCTCGAGCTCTTCGGCCAGGACGGGGGGCGGCTCCTCGTCTGTGCTGGGAACCTCCTCGTCCACCGGAAGGTCCTCGACCGCGCCGGGATCCTCGCCCGTCTGTTCGACGGAGGCGGGATCTTCCGGTGCGCCCTTGGTCTCCTCGGCTTGAGCCTCCTGGATGGGGTCTTCCTTTGGTCCCGGCTTTCGCTTTTTCTTTTCGCCGCTCAATGTTTCGGTCTTCCTCCCATCGGTGCGCGAGGCGGTGTGGAGGGGACAGGGAACCCCTTGCCCCCTCCAATCGCCTTCTATTTGCGCTCCTCTTCCTCCTCGTCGTCGATGATCTCGGCATCCTCGACCACATCGTCTGTGGCCTCGCCGCCCGAGCTCGCCTCCTGTTGCTGCTCCTGGGCCTGCTGGTAGAGAACCTCGGAGAGCCTGTGAGAAGCGGTGAGTAGGGCCTCCTGCTTGGCTTTGATCTCCTCTATGTCGCCGCCGGCGAGGGCCTCCTTGGTCTCCTTGATGGCCTGCTCTATCTGGAGCTTGGTGTTGGGGTCTACCTTCCCGTCAACGTCTTTGAGCGAGCGCTCGATGGAGTAGACGAGGTTATCCGCGTTGTTGCGGACGTCTGCCTCCTCGCGGCGGCGCTGGTCCTCCTCGGCGTGCGACTCGGCGTCGCGGACCATCTGCTCGATCTCCCCGTCGGAGAGTCCGCTGGAGGCGGTGATCGTGATCCTCTGCTCCTTGCCCGTCCCCAGGTCCTTGGCCCCGACGTTGACTATGCCGTTTGCGTCTATGTCGAAGGAGACCTCGATCTGGGGCACTCCCCTCGGCGCTGGCGGAATGCCGACGAGCTGGAAGTTGCCGATCAACTTGTTGTAAGCCGCTATCTCGCGCTCGCCCTGGTAGACCTTGATCTCGACCGAGCCCTGGTTGTCGTCGGCGGTGGTGAAGACCTCGGCCTTGCGCGTCGGTATCGTCGTGTTGCGCTCGATGAGCTTGGTGAACACCCCGCCCTTGGTCTCTATCCCGAGGCTCAAGGGCGTCACGTCGAGGAGCAGCACGTCCTTGACCTCGCCCGCGAGAACCCCTGCCTGGATCGCCGCGCCTATGGCGACTACCTCGTCTGGGTTGATGCCCTTGTGGGGCTCCTTGCCCGTGATCTCCTTTACCTGCTCCTGCACCGCGGGGATGCGCGTAGAACCACCGACGAGTATCACCTGATCTACCTCGCCGGACTTGAGACCCGCATCCTCCATGGCCCTGCGCACGGGTCCGGCCGTCGCCTCGACGAGGTCGGCGGTGAGGTTGTTGAACTGCGCCCGCGTAAGCGTGAGGTCGAGGTGCTTGGGGCCGTTCTGGTCGGCGGTGATGAACGGAAGGTTGATAGAGGTGCTCGTCGTCGAGGAGAGCTCCCTCTTGGCCTTCTCCGCGGCCTCGACGAGGCGCTGGGCTGCCATCTTGTCCTTCGAGAGGTCGATGCCCTCTGCCTTCTTGAACTCCGAGACCATCCACTCGACTACCTTGGCGTCGAAGTCGTCGCCGCCGAGGTGGTTGTTGCCGCTCGTCGCCTTGACCTCGAAGACCCCGTCGCCGAGCTCCAGGATCGAGACGTCGAAAGTCCCGCCACCGAGGTCGAATACCAGAATGGTCTGGTCCTGCTCCTTGTCCAGCCCGTAGGCTAGCGCCGCAGCGGTAGGCTCGTTGATGATCCTCTTCACGTCGAGGCCGGCGATGCGGCCCGCATCCTTTGTAGCCTGGCGCTGGGCATCCTCGAAGTAGGCGGGAACCGTGATGACCGCCTCGGTCACCTCCTCGCCGAGGTACTCCTCGGCGTCCCTCTTGAGCTTCTGCAGGATCATGGCCGAGATCTCCGGCGGCGAGTACTCCTTGCCCCCTACCTCGACCCTGACGTCCCCACCGGAGCCAGACTTGACCTCATAGCCTACCCGCGAGGCCTCTTCTTTGACGTCGCTGTGGCGCCGCCCCATGAAGCGCTTGATCGAGTAGATGGTGCGGTCGGGGTTGGTAACAGCCTGCCTGCGCGCCAGCTGCCCTACCAGCCGCTCCCCACTCCGCCTGTCAAAAGCTACCACAGAGGGCGTCGTCCTCTCCCCCTCCGAGTTCGTAAGAACCACAGGGTCGCCGCCCTCCAACACAGCCACACAGCTGTTGGTGGTCCCAAGATCTATGCCAATGCTCTTGGCCATACTCATACCTCCCGCGAAGTCAGGTTATCTAAATTGGACTGAGTATAAAATCTAAGTGTGTCATGTGCAAGTTTTACCATCTTACAAGAGCCTAAAGACTGATGAGGAACATTGGGTCTGACGGCAAACGTGGCCGTACTGGGTCTGCGGCGACGCGGCGCCTTCACCTCGTCGGCGAGTCTATCCACGCGAGCGAGGAAGCGCACCGGCCTGTGCAAGAGATCGCGCTGCGCAGCGACACCGGGCGAAGCATTGGCCCATAAGGTAGGATTATGTCTTACGTAGGCGGTTTGTGTGGGCCGGGAGGTTTCTGGGAGCTTGGAAGAGACGATCTTGCTGGTTGACGACGACGCGGCGCTTCTGGAGGTGACTTCCATCGTGCTGGCGTCAGAGGGTTATCGGGTGTTGACTGCGGAGGACGGGGTTGAGGCGCTGCGGATACTGGGGCGGGAGACCCTGGATCTCGTGGTGCTGGACATCATGCTGCCGCGGATGAGTGGGTTCGAGGTACTGAAGAAGATGCGGGAGCAGAGCGATGTACCCGTCGTCTTGCTCACGGCGAAGAGCCAGTCCGTAGACAAGGTGGTCGGGCTCGAGCTCGGGGCCGACGACTACATAACCAAGCCCTTCGACACCAAGGAGCTTCAGGCCAGGATCAAGGCGATACTGCGCAGGTTCGGGCGGCAGGACGGCAAGGACAGGGACGGGGTCATCAGGCTCGGTCCGCTCGAGCTAGACCCCACCGGCTACACGGTGAGCCGGGATGGGGAGACGCTCGACCTCACGCCGACGGAGTTCAAGATCCTGGCTCTGCTTATGCGGCGTCCGGGACAGGCCTTCACGCGAGCCCAGATCTCGGAGGCCGTCTCGACCAGCTCGCATTATCTGGCCAGCCGCTACATAGACGTCCACATCAGCAGGCTCAGGGCCAAGGTCGAGCGCGACCCTTCGAGGCCGGAGATCATACAGACCGTCCCGAGCGTGGGTTACAGGGCATCCCGACCGGGCTAGAGCTCGCGGAGGAGAGAGATAGAGAAGAGGGGCAGGAACCGCCTACCGGCGCTTGGCTTCAAGGCCAGGATCTTCGTCGCGCTCGTCGGCATCTCTGCGGTCACCAGCCTCGTCATAGGGCTCGTCCTCTACTACTTCGCCCAGGACCGCCTGATCGAGGCCGAGAACAACCTCCTTGTCCAGCGCTCCAGGACGGCTAACGCCGGCGCTCAGGACTTCCTGGAGGGCCTACGCGACCCCGAGGATCAAACACTCCCATCTCCCGACACCTACGCAGAGGAGCTGGTTCGCTCGGTAGCCGACCCGACGGGCCTCGAGGTGATCTACATCGGACCGGACGGCGAGCCTCTCGCCGCCCGCGACGGTCTCGGCAACTCCATGAACCCCCGTGAAGCCTACGGGCGGCTTGGCTTGAGCGAGGAGACGTTGAGAGGGGTGGCAGGCTCCCGTGGGGGCGAGGGCAAGCTGGTGCCTAGCGAGAGCTCCAACTACGTAACCGTGTGGCCGCTCGCCGGCGTCGACGGGACAGTGAGAGGCATCATGGTCTACGACGCCCCCCAGGAGGAGCTAGAACGGACCCTCGCCTACCTGCGCTACGGCATCCTCGGGGCCATCCTAACGAGCGTGCTCCTCGCGGGGGCTGCGAGCTTCCTCCTGACGCGCAGGGTCACGCGTCCCCTCTCGGAGACGAGGGACGCTGCCATAAGGGTAGCCTCGGGAGACTACGCTGCCACCGTTCCCGTAAAGAGTAGGGACGAGCTCGGCGAGGTCGCGAGGGCTTTCAACTACATGGCAGAGGAGATAGAGCACTACGTCGGTGAGATCCAGGAGCAGAAGAGCCGTCTAGAGGCGGTACTGGAGGCCTCCCCCGAGGCGCTGGTTACGACGGACCCCGAGGGATGCGTGACGATGGCGAACCCCGCTGCGGCCAGGATGCTAGGCATCCGCGCCTCCGACAGGGGACGCACGCTCGAGGACCTCAGGGCGCCCCAGGAGATCCTGCTTTGCCTGCGCGAGGCCGCAGCGAACGGGGTAGCCGTCAGGGAGGTCGAGCTGGGAGACAAAGCCTACTGGGCCTACGCAGCCCAGATGAACCGCAACGAGAGCGAGGTCGCGAGCAACGGCAGGAGCGACACGGGCATCATCCTCGCGGTGAGGGACATAACCGAGCACCGCTCGCTGGAGAGGGCCAAGACAGCCTTCGTCTCCGATGTCTCCCACGAGCTCAGGACGCCGCTTACGACGATCCAGAGCGCCGTCGGCCTTCTCGAGCGCGCCAGGGAGCGGCTCGATCCGCTCGAGCACAGAGCGCTCGAGCTGGCCGACCAGGAGCTGAGGCGGATCAGGGAGATGGTCGAGGAGCTCCTTACCCTCGCGCTTATGGACTCCTGGCAGTACCAGCTCGAGGTCGGGCCGTCCGACCTCGGCAGGATCGCCGAGACCGCGATCGAGTCCGTGCGCTCCAAGGCGGAGAGGTTCGGTATCGCCATACACTTCGACGATGCCGGCGAGCGCCGGTGCGTCTGCGACGGCCAGAAGCTCTACCAGGTCTTTCTCAACCTCCTGGACAACGCCATCAAGTACTCGGAGGCAGGGGCCAGGGTCGACGTCGAGATAACAGAGGACGGCTCGTCGCTCACCGTCGAGGTAAGGGACACCGGCGTCGGCATCCCGGAGGAAGAGCTGGGCCAGCTTTTCGAGCGGTTCTACAGGGTGGACAAGGACCGCTCCCGAGCGACGGGGGGAAGCGGCCTGGGGCTCGCCATAAGCAAGCAGATCGTCGAGATGCACGGCGGCGACATCTCGGTAGAGAGCGAGGTCGGCACGGGCTCGACCTTCAGGGTACGTATCCCCAAGACCCTCCTCTCTCGCTCTGCGAGCTATGCGATATAGGGGGCGCGCGGCCTTGCTGGCCGCCGTGGTTCTCGTCTGCGCCGGGTGCATGCCAGCCGACCAGGAGGCCTCCATACCGCCCCTCTCCGCCGGTGGCCGCGCCGACCCGGGTCTTGGCCCAGGGACGCACCCCTTGAGCTCAGGCCCCGGATACAAGGGGTCGCCGAGCTGGAGCCCGCGGGGAAACCGGATAGCCTTCACCGTAGACGGCTACGTAGTGGACAAGCCCCTTAACGCAGGAGAGGTAAGGCGCTGGACGACCAGGGACTTCGTCGCCGAGGATGTAGAGTGGACCTCGGAGAACGGCCTGGCCATCTTCGGTCTGGTCTCGGACCCTGCCGCCGGGGCAGGGAAGGCCAAGGTACCGAGGTCCGTCTACAGGGCTCGTCCGCAAGAGGGATCCCCCGAGGTAGAGGAGGTAGCGACGAAGGTACTCGCGATGACCCCTGGACCGGAGGGCATGATCCTCGCCCTCGAGACCGGGGCTTCCGAGAGCGAGCTCGCGCTGATGCGGGACAACGGCGAGGTCGACCGCTTCGGCTCCAAACCCGTAGATGGCAGGGTCACGAGCATCTCGCTCTCGCCAGACCGCCGCAAGGTAGTCCTGGCAGCTCGCGTCCCCGCAGACCGGCCTTTTTTCGAGCTGCGCGTCCTTGACCTGCGGGAAGATACCCACAGGAGGGTGGCGCGCCTGGGCGCTGACCTCGAGATCATCGGCGCGCCGCAGTGGACCAAGCAGGGCATCTGCTTCGTAGCAGGGAAGGAGGAAGCGCAAGGAGGCGGTAGCGCCACGCCGCTCTACGACCTCTATCGCGTACCACCGGGCTCGGACTCGCCCGAGCACATGCCTGGCGTGGGCGAGGAGTTCGTAGCCTCGAGCATCAGGGGCTCACCCGACGGCGAGCGACTCGCCGTCATCGGCCGCCTCAACCCGAACTCCCCGATCAACCTGTATATCCTCGAGGCTGGGGTGCTCGAGGCCCTGACGAGCAACGAAGACATGGAGATAAAGACGGGCCCCGACGACCTCGCATGGTCCCCCGACGGCGCGAGCGTGGCGATAGTCGCGCGCGGCGCCCTCTCCGAGGAGCCCCGCGTGCGCCCCGGCCCGGCCGACGCCCTGCTCGAGGACTTCTACAACCTCTATGAGGTCCCCCTCGAACTCACCCAAGGGGCGGCACGGTGAGGGAGGCCGTGGTCTGGGTCTTCGGGGCAGCCCTCGCTTTCTTCGTCACGGCAGGCGCATTCTTGCTCCTGGCCAACCTCGCCACTGGCCCCTCCGAAGAGAGCCTGCCACCGGACCCGCAACCCTCACAATCCGGCCCAGCTCTGGAGCTGAGCCTCGACGAAGACCAGCTGGCCTCCATGGAGGCGCTTCCGGATCAGAGGCTCGACCTGGGGGTGGAGAACGCGGGCGACGAAGACCTCTCTGATGTGAACCTCACCCTCGAGGTCTCCTCCGAGAACACTGCTCTCTCAGACGCTCGCTACTACAGGGAGACGGTCCAAGCTCTGGAGGCCGGAGGGTCGGTCACCGTGCAGTTCTACCTCGACCTCTCGGAAGGCGAAGGCCCCAACCCGGTCGCCGTCCCCGAGCCGCCGCGAAAGATCCTCGAGGTCAGGGCCACTACCCCGACCGGCGTCTCGACTGTAAAGACTGCGATACTGCCGCTGTAGCACGCCTGCTACGCAGGCTCTCAGCACGCTCCGGCCTTGCGGCCTCCGCTTGTCAGCTAGAGCGGTTTGCGCAACAAATGATGGTGTGCAAAGCTATCGAGATGAACGCTTACTCGCTGGATCTGAGACTGAAGGTTCTAGAGGCTATCGAGCGCGGCATTCCCAGGAAGGAGGTGGT
>Ga0126313_10002030_pt1 | contig 11083 bp, 11 predicted proteins | sample Plot105A_FD_89954 | JGI IMG/M metagenome (GOLD analysis project Ga0126313, IMG submission 89954) | Serpentine soil microbial communities from UC McLaughlin Reserve, CA, USA - Plot105A | ecosystem: Environmental > Terrestrial > Soil > Grasslands | place: USA: UC McLaughlin Reserve, Lake County... | reverse complement strand
CGCTACCTGATCGGCGCCGCGTTCGGGATCGCTCTCGGCGCGCTCGTCGCCGGGGTGGTCGAGCTCGTCCTCATCCGGCCGCTCTACCAGCGGCACATCGAGCAGGTGCTCGTGACGGTGGGCCTCGCGATCGCCGGCACGGCGCTCGTGCAGGCGATCTGGGGCGCCGACCAGCGGGCATTCGTGACGCCGCCGTGGCTGAACGAGACGACGGACGTCCTCGGCGCGAAGGTGCCCAACGACCGCTGGCTCGAGATCGCGACCGCCGCCGTCGTCTTCGTCCTGCTCCAGCTGTTCCTGCGCCGCACGCGCTATGGGCTGATCATCCGTGCCGGCGTCGAGAACCGCTCGATGGTGCAGGCGCTCGGGATCGACGTCCGGAAAGCGTTCACGCTCGTGTTCGCGATCGGCGGCGTCGCCGCGGCGCTCGCGGGCGCGCTCTCCAACGTGTACTTCGGCTCGGTCACCCCGGAGCGCGGGACGAGCCTCCTCATCTTCGCGTTCATCGTCGTCGTCATCGGCGGCCTCGGCTCGCTCGGCGGCTCCGCCGTCGCGTCCGTCGTCGTGGGGCTCTCGCAGCAGTACGCGAACTACTACGGGTCGACCGGCATGGGCGAGATCGTCGTGATCCTGCTGCTCGGCGTCGTCCTGCTCGTACGGCCGCGCGGGCTCGCGGGAGCGGTCGCGACGTGAGCCGCCGGACGTGGGAGATCGTGCTGCCGGCGTCGCTCGTCGTGCTGCTGGCCCTCGTGCCGAAGATCTCGGCCGACATCCCGAGGCTCTTCAACGGCCCGCTCAACAGCCCCGGGACGCTGCAGTTGCTCGCGCTGTGCCTTTTGTTCGGGGGCGTCGCGCTGACCTACGACCTCCTCTTCGGGTACACGGGCCTGCTCTCGTTCGGACACGCGTTCTACTTCGCGGTCGGCGTCTACTTCACCGCGATCGCGCTCACGAAGTGGCACTGGGGATTCGGACCGTCGCTGCTCTTCGTGGCGGCGCTGGGGCTCGTGCTGCCGACGCTGATCGGCGCCGTCTCGCTGCGCGTCGGCGGGATCGCATTCGCGATGGTGACGCTCGCGGTCGCGCAGGTGGGCGCCGTGCTCGTGATCAAGAACCCGCGTGGATGGACGGGCGGCGAGGAAGCGTTCGGGACCGACTACGCGGCGCTGCCGGACGCGTTCGTAGGCGTCCTGAACACGAAGAACCTGTACTGGCTCGCGCTCGTCTACGCCGTCGCCGTCTTCCTGATCGTCCGCTGGGCGGTCGAGTCGTCGCCCGGGCGAATCTGGCAGGCGATCCGCGAGAACGAGCAGCGCGTCGAGGTACTGGGGCTGCACCCGCACCGGTACAAGCTGATGGCGTTCGTCCTCTCGTCGTTTCTCGCGACCGCCGGCGGCGTCGTTTACCTGCTGCTGCAGACCGGGCCGACGCCGCACGTCACGAGCGCCGACTTCACCCTCACGCTGCTGATCATGGTCGTGCTCGGCGGCGCGGGCACGAAATGGGGCGCGATGATCGGCGGCGTGCTCTACACGTATCTCAACAACCGCCTGGGCGCGGTCGGCGACTCCTCGACCGTGCAGGGCCTGCCGGAGGTTCTCCGAGTCCCGCTCTCGGAACCGTTGTTCCTGCTCGGGACGCTGTTCATCCTGATCGTGTTCTTCGCGCCCGGCGGGATCACCGGCCTCGCGACGCGCGGGCGGCGGCCGACCAGCATGCGCCAGCTCGAGAGCTCGCTTCGGGCCGAGCGCGCCGAGGTGACCGCGCCGGTGCAGACCACGGAGGAGGGCGCGTGAGCACGCTACTTCCGCCCTCGCGCGCGCGGAGCGGCGACGTGCGGCTCGCGTACGAGGCCGCCGGCGAGGCGGGAGACGTCGTACTCTTCATCCACGGGCTCGCCTACGATCGAGCCGGCTGGGGACCGGGGCCGCTCCTCCTCGCCGACGAGTTCCGGATCGTCCTCTTCGACAACCGCGGCGTCGGGGAGAGCGACGCGCCGCCGGGGCCGTACAGCGTGCCGCAGATGGCCGAGGACGCGGTTGCCGTACTCGACGCGGTCGGGGCGGAGCGCGCGCACGTCGTCGGCGTGAGCCTCGGCGGCTACGTCGCGCAGGAGCTCGCGGTCACGCGGCCGGAGCGCGTGGACAAGCTCGTGCTCCTGTCGACCGCGGTTGCCGCAGGCGAGGGCGCGTTGCCGATGCCCGAGCGCGGGCTGGACGGGTTGACCCGCTTCCCGCAGCTGCCGCGCGAGGAGGGCCTGCGGCTGCTGGTCGAGAACTCGCTCGGCGACCACGCCGTGCGCGAGCGGCCGGAGCTCGTGGACGAGGTTTATCGCTACCGGCTCGACCATGCCCCGCCGCTCGAGGCGTGGGCCGCGCAGGCCGCGGCGGGCGCGGGCTTCCAGCACACCTCACGGCCGATCGAGGAGATCGGCGCGCCGACGCTCGTCCTGCACGGCGGCGCCGACGCGATCGTCGACCCGCGGAACGGCGAGCTGCTCGCGCAGCGGATCCCGAACGCGCGCCTCGAGACGTTCCCCGACCGCGGCCACCTGGCGATGTGGCAGGAGCCGGAGTGGTTCGCGAGCCAGTTGCGGGAGTTCCTCGCGTGAACCTGCACACGATCGACCGGATGCTGCGCGACCGCGCGCGCACGACGCCGGACCGCGTGGCGATCGACGAGCGCGGGCGCCGCTGGACGTACCGCGAGCTCGACGAGCGTTCCGACGCGCTCGCGGCGGGGCTCCCGCGCGGCGGGCGCGTCTCGACGCTGACGGGCTCGAGCGGCGAGCACGTCGCCCTCTTCTTCGCCTGCGCGAAGGCCGGCGCGATCCTGCATCCGATCTCGTGGCGGCTCTCGCCTGCGGAGATCGCCTACCAGCTCGACGACGCGGAGCCGTCGTTCTTCCTCGTCGAGGAGGAGCACCGGGAGCTGGGCGAGGCGGCGCTCGCGCAGGCGAGGATCGATCCCGCTCCGAACCTCCCTCGTGACACCGTGTCAAAAGCGCAGCTCGGCCCGCGCGACGAGGACGGGCTGCTGCTGATCTACACCTCGGGCACGACCGGGACGCCGAAGGGGGCGCTGCTCACGCACGCGAACTGCTTCTGGACGAATCTGTCGTTCGACCTCGCGACCGGGATCCGCGGCGACGACGTCGTGCTCCAGGTGCTGCCGCAGTTCCACTGCGGCGGCTGGAACGTGCAGGCGCTGCTCGCGTGGTGGAAGGGCGCGACGGTCGTGCTCGAGCGCGGCTTCGACGCGCGGCGCGCGCTCGACCTGATCGAGGAGAAGCGGGTCACGACGACCATGGGCGTGCCGGCGAACTACCTGTTCATGGCGCAGGAGCCGAGCTTCGCCCATGCCGACCTCGCGTCGCTGCGGCTCGCCGTCGTCGGCGGAGCGCCGATGCCGGAGGCGCTGCTCGACGTCTGGGCGGAGCGCGGCGTCGACATCGTCCAGGGTTACGGCCTCACCGAGGCGGCGCCGAACGTTCTCTGCCTCCCGCCCGAGGACGCGCGGCGCAAGGCCGGCTTCGCGGGCAAGCCGTATCCGTACGTCGAGTGCGACGTCTCGGGCGCGGGGGAGCTGCTCGTGCGCGGCCCGAACGTCTTCCCCGGGTACTGGCGCAACCCCGACGCCACCGCCGAGACGATCCGCGACGGCTGGCTGCACACCGGCGACCTCGTCGAGCGCGACCCGGAGGGCTACTACCGCGTCAGGGGCCGGCTGAAGGAGCTCGTCATCTCGGGCGGCGAGAACGTGTACCCGGCGGAGGTCGAGGCGGTGCTGCACGAGCACGCCGCCGTCGCCGACGCCGCGGTCGTCGGTGTTCCCGACGAGCGGTGGGGCGAGGTCTGCGCGGCATTCGTCGTGCTGACGGACGAGGCGACCGAGGACGCGCTGCGCGCGTTCTGCGCCGACAGACTTGCCCGGTTCAAGGTCCCGAAGTCGTTCCACGTCGTCAACGAGCTGCCGCGGAACTCGATGGGCAAGATCCAGAAGTCGGAGCTGAGGGCGCAGGTGCCGGCGTGAGCGACACGGTGCTGACGAACGTCGAGGGCCGGCCGCTCTCGCGCCGCGGGCTCGACACGCGCCGGCGCGTGCTCGACGCCGCCGAGCGCGTCTTCGGCGAGCTCGGGTACCACGAGGCGTCGATCGTGAAGGTGACCGAGGCGGCGGGCGTCGCGCAGGGGACGTTCTACCTCTACTTCGACTCGAAGAAGGCGGTGTTCGACGAGCTGGTGCGCGATCTCAACCGGCGCGTCCGCCACGCGATGAAGGAGGGCTCGCAGGTGGGGAAGACGCGGCTCGAGTCCGAGCTTCTCGGCTTCGACGCGTACTTCCGCTTCACCGCCGAGCACCCCGCGCTGTACCGGATCATCCGGCAGGCCGAGTTCGTGTCGCCCGAAATGCTCGAGTACCACTACGAGCGCCTGTCGCACGGCTACGTGGAGGCGCTCGCACAGGCGGTAAAGGACGGCGAGGTCGGCGACATCGACCCCGAGGTGACAGCGTGGGCGCTGATGGGCCTCGGCGAGATGCTCGGCATGCGCTGGATCCTGTGGCGTGGCCGCGACGCGCTACCCGAGCCGGTGTGGGCCGAGCTGCAGCGCATCATCCGCTGCGTCCTCGAGGCCAAAGGTTGAGACGCGTTGGATTGGCGGCGACCGCTTCGTACCTCCCGGAGCGGTGGATGACCGCGGCCGAGGTCGCGGAGCGCTCGGGAATTCCCGCGGCGGTCGTCGTCGAGAAGTTCGGGCTGCGCGGAAAGCACATCGCCGCGGTCGACGAGCACGCGAGCGACCTCGCCGTGAAGGCGGCCGAGCGGCTGCTCGCGGAGGCCGAGGTCGCCCCGGAGGAGATCGACGTCGTCATGTACTTCGGCTCGATGTGGAAGGACTACTCGGTGTGGCAGGCGGCGCCGTGGATCGCCCACCGGCTCGGGGCGACGAATGCGTTCGCGATCGAGTACGACAACGTCTCGCACGGCACCTCGATCGCGCTGCGCGTCGCGCGCAACATGCTCCGCGCCGAGCCCGACCTGCGCAACGTGCTGATGGTCGCCGCGTGCCGCGAGTCGTATCTCCTCGACTACGCGAACGAGCGCTCGCGCTTCATGTTCAACTTCGGCGACGGCGCCGCCGCCGGCCTCGTCGTCGGCGACGCCGACCGCAACGAGATCCTGGGCGCGCACGCGATCACCGACGGCTCGTACGCGCTGCAGGTGAAGGTGCCGTCGGGCGGCTCCGTCTCGCCGAACGGCGGCTACCGCTACCTCGACGTCGCCGACCCCGCCTCGATGAAGGGGGGGCTCGACGAGGTCTCGCTGCCGAACTTCGTCGCCGCGGCGCGCGGAGCGGTCGAGCGATCCGGCGCGACGCTCGCCGACGTCGCGTTCGTCTGCCCGTTGCACACGAAGCGCTCGATGTTCCTCTCCCTGCTTCACGAGCTCGGGTTGCGAGAGGATCAGGCGGTGTACCTCGACGACACCGGTCATATGAGCGGCGTCGACCCGCTCCTCGGCCTCGATCGCGCGGCGCGCGGCGGGCGCCTTGCCGACGGCGACCTCGTCCTGCTCCTCTCGGCCGGCACCGGCTACACGTGGGCCGCGTCGGTCGTGCGCTGGGGGCCGCTCGCGTGAAGCCCGGCGACCGCTTCGGGCCGTCGAGCTGGGTCGAGATCTCGCAGGAGACGATCGACGCGTTCGCCGAGGCGACGGGCGACCACCAGTGGATCCACGTCGATCCCGCGCGTGCGGCTGCCGGTCCGTTCGGGACGACGATCGCGCACGGGTACCTCACGCTCTCGCTCCTCCCGGCGGCGTCGTACGAGGCGATCCCGCCGCAGGGCGACGCGATGGCGATCAACTACGGCCTGAACCGCGTCCGCTTCCCGGCGCCGGTGCCGGTCGGCTCCCGCGTGCGCGCCACCTTCGAGGCGGCGGCGGTCGACGAGGCGGAGTGGGGGACGCAGGCGACGCTGACCGCGACGGTCGAGCGCGAGGGCGGCGACAAGCCGGCGTGCGTGGCCGAGGTGCTCTTCCGGTACTACAGGTGACGTGAGGCTCGGCCGCCGCCGCAACGAGCCGGACGAGGAACGGCCGCTCGTCTTTGCCGGTTCGGCGAGCCCTGCGCTGACCGCCGCGATCTGCGGCGACCTCGGGATCGAGCCCGCGCGCGGCGAGACGATGCACTTCTCCGAGGGGACGCTGTTCGTGCGCGCGCTCGAGAACGTGCGCGGCCGCAACGCCTACGTCGTGCAGTCGACGTCCTACCCCACGAACGACAACCTCGTCGAGCTGCTGTTCTGGATCGACGCGCTCAAGCGCGCGAGCGCGGCGTCCGTGACCGCCGTCGTGCCGTACTTCGGCTACGGCAAGGGTGACCGCAAGGACGAGCCTCGGGTGTCGATCCGCGCGCGCGTGTGCGCTGACGCGATCGAGGCCGCGGGGGTCGACCGGGTCGTCACGATGGACCTCCACGCGCCGCAGATCCAGGGCTTCTTCCGCGTGCCGGTCGACGACCTGTACGCGATGCCGTACCTCGTGGAGGCTGTGCGGCGCGAGGGGCTCGAGTCGCCCGTCGTGGTCGCGCCCGATGCGGGATCGGCCAAGCGCGCGCGCCGATTCGCGCGCCGCCTCGACGCGCCGATCGCGATCGCCGACAAGGAGCGGGCCGAGCACGACGAGCGCGCGGAGCTGCTCGAGCTGGTCGGCGACGTCGAGGGACGCGACGCGTTGATCGTCGACGACATCGTCTTCACCGGCGGCACCCTGATCGACGCCGCGCGCATCCTCAGGGAGCGCGGCGCAGGACGCATCGTCGCGGCTGTGACGCACGGCGTCTTCTCGGGCGGGCGCGACCGGCTCGACGCATGCGCGATCGAGACGATCTACTGCGCGGACACGATCGAGGCGAGGCCGGATCCACCGCCCGCGAAGGTGCGGACGGTCACGGTGGCGCCGCTCTTCGCGGAGGCGATCCGGCGGATCGACCGGCGCGAGTCGATCTCGACCCTGTTCGAGGAATGAAGGCGGCGCTCGTGACCGGCGCGCGCGGCGGGATCGGCGCCGCGATCGTCGAGCGGCTCGAGCGCGACGGGTGGGCGGTGCACGGCGTGGACGTGGAGGACGCCGACCTCACGACGCGCGACGGGAACCGGGCGGTCGTCGAGGCGGCGCTCGAGCGGTTCGGGCGGCTGGACGCGGTCGTGCCCGTCGCCGGGTTCCAGCACGTGGCGCCGATCGCCGCGTTCTCCGAGGACCGCTGGGACGCGCTGCTCGCGCTGATGCTCACCTCGCCGTTCCTGCTCGCCAAGTACGCGTGGGGCGCCCTCGCCGCCTCCGGCGACGGCCGCTTCTGCGTCCTCGCCTCGGCGCACGGGCTCACCGCGTCGCCGTTCAAGGCGGGCTACGTCTCGGCGAAGCACGGCGTCCTCGGCCTCGTGAAGACGGTCGCGCTGGAGGGCGCCGAGGTCGGCATCTCCGCCAGCGCCGTCTGCCCGGCGTACGTGCGCACGCCGCTCGTCGAGGCGCAGATCGCCGACCAGGCGCGGGCGCACGGCCTGCCCGAGGAGCGCGTGCTCGAGGACGTGATCCTCGAGCGCCAGGCCGTGAAGCGGCTGCTCGAGCCGTCGGAGGTCGCCGACGTGGTCGCGTTCCTGCTCGGCCCCACCGGCCGCGCGTTCACCGGCGCGCCCGTAATCCTCGACCTCGGCTGGACGGCGCGGTAGCGACGCGGCCGACGCCTACGGCCCGATCACCAGCCCGCCCCGACGCCGCCCCGCGGATCACCTTGCTCCCGGCGTTGCCCGGACGACCGCCTCAAGCGCACTCTTCACTCGCGCGACCTGGCGATGCTCGCTCGCAGCGTCCGAGGGGTACAGCGAGCAGTCGACGTTGAGTGCTCGCAGATACGTCTCCTGGTCGCCGGGGTACCTCACGACGCTGACGTTCGGGCCGACGCTCTTGCTCTCGAGCGTGCACAGCACGTCGCCCTCTCTCCGTGCGACGTCAGCGCGTTTGTCGAGGCCGGACGGGCCGAAGTTCGTCGCGTCCTCGCGTGTCGCGTCCGACGTGGATTTCCGGCATTCGGGGCGGCTGATGTCGAGGGTCATCCCGTTCGCACGGAATACCTCCACGAGCTTGCCGAGCGTCACCGGTGAGCCGCGCGCAGCGCAGCGGGCGAGTTCGTCGCCCCGCACGTCCTTCGCGCCCGTGCCGACACAGCCCGCCACGCCGATGCAGGTGACGACGATCAGCACACCGAAGCCGATGCGTCCCCTCGGTTCAGCCACAGCTGGGAACCAAGGCCTCGAGGATTTTCTTCGACAACTCGCGCTGGACCGCCGTCCCTTAGGTGGAATGACGGCGGGATAACTCCGGCCCTGGACGTAACGGTAACACCGCGCGACGTCCGGCCTCCGGCCCGACGGCGGGGGGCACGCCTACCGCGGGTCGCCCGGTGGCGGCGACCCCTCAGTCGAGCTCGTGGTCCCGTTCGCAGAAGTCGGGGCACGTGCACTCGGCGACCTCGGCCGTGCACGGCGCGGGACGCGGGCGCTCGTCGCGCTCATCCAGCTGCTGAACCGCGGTCATTCGTAAGCCTCCTTGGATCCGAACTTCACGAGTCTACCACGCTCCTGGATCCGAAACAAGAGTGGTCAGGCGTTTGACGGCGGATGTTGCGCGATCTAGGATCCCGAACCGCCGGCAACTCAAGACCGAAGGGATACAGATGGACACCACGATTCGGATCCAAGAACAGGTCGACCACCTGGGCGAGCAGTGGGCGCAGGACGAGCGGTGGACGGGAATCACCCGCACCTACACGGCCGAGGACGTCGTCCGCCTCCGCGGCTCCGTCGTCCCCGAGTGCACGCTCGCGAGACTGGGGGCGGAGCGGCTGTGGAGGCTTCTGACGAGCGGCGGCTACGTGAGCGCCCTTGGCGCGATGACGGGCGGGCAGGCGGTGCAGATGGTCCGCGCGGGGCTGCAGGCGATCTACCTCTCGGGGTGGCAGATCGCCGCGGACGCCAACCTCGCAGGCGGGACGTACCCCGACCAGAGCCTGTACCCGGCGAACTCGGCGCCCGCGCTCGTCCGCCGGCTGAACGCGGCGCTCCAGCGTGCCGACCAGATCGACTGGAGCGAGGGCCGCAACGGCACCGACTGGCTCGCGCCGATCCTCGCGGACGCCGAGGCCGGGTTCGGCGGCGCGTTGAACGCGTACGAGTTGATGCGGCAGATGATCGAGGCGGGCGCGGCCGGGGTCCATTTCGAGGATCAGCTCGCAGCCGAGAAGAAGTGCGGCCACCTGGGCGGGAAGGTGCTCGTGCCGACGTCGCAGTTCGTCAAGACGCTGAGCGCCGCGCGGCTCGCGGCGGACGTGCTCAACGTGCCGACCGTGCTCGTCGCGCGGACAGACGCGCTGTCGGCGACGCTCCTCACCTCTGACGTCGACGACTACGACGCTCCCTTCGCCACCGGCGAGCGCACGGGCGAGGGCTTCTTCCGTGTCCGCGACGGGCTCGACGCAGCGATCGCGCGCGGTCTCGCGTACGCGCCGTACGCCGACGTCCTGTGGTGCGAGACCTCGACTCCCGACCTCGGCGAGGCGCGCGAGTTCGCGCAGGCGATCCACGAGCGGCACCCGCGCAAGCTGCTCGCGTACAACTGCTCGCCGTCGTTCAACTGGGGCAAGGCGCTCTCGGAGGACGAGATCGCGACGTTCCAGGACCGGCTCGGCGAGCTCGGCTACCGGTTCCAGTTCATCACGCTCGCGGGGTTCCACTCGCTGAACGCCGGCATGTTCGAGCTCGCGCGCGGCTACCGCGGTCGTGGTATGCCTGCGTACGTGGAGCTCCAGCAGGCCGAGTTCGCGATGGAGGACGACGGCTACACCGCCACCAAGCACCAGCGCGAGGTCGGCGCCGGCTACTTCGATCGCGTCGTGCAGGCCCTGTCGAAGGACGCTTCGACGCTCGCGCTCGCGGGCTCGACCGAGGAGGCGCAGTTCTGACCGTCGCACGCGAGGTCGACGTCCTGTCGCGGGAGGCGCTCGCGTTCGTCGAGCGCCTCCACCGCGAGTTGCGGGTCGAGCGGCGGCGCGTCCTCGACCTGCGCCGCGAGCGGACGCCCGGCACCTTCGTCCGCGCGCCGGAGGAGTTCGCGGTCGCGCCGCCGCCGCCCGACCTCGTCGACCGGCGCGTCGAGATCACCGGCCCGGTCGAGCGGAAGATGATGATCAACGCGCTGAACTCGGGCGCGAAGGTCTTCATGGCCGACTTCGAGGACGCGTGCTCGCCGACCTGGGAGAACGTCGTCGACGGCCAGCGCAACGTCCACGACGCGGTCCGCCGGACGATCTCGCTCGAGACGGCGGCCAAGAGCTACCGCCTGAACGAGGAGATCGCGACGCTCCTGATCCGCCCGCGCGGCTGGCACCTCGTCGAGCGCCACCACGAGGTCGACGGCGAGCCGATCAGCGCGAGCCTCTTCGACTTCGGGCTCACCGTCTTCCACAACGCGCGCGAGCAACTCGAGCGCGGGACGGGGCCGTACTTCTACTTCCCGAAGCTCGAGAGCCACGTCGAGGCACGGCTCTGGAACGACGCGTGCCGCCTCGCCGAGGAGTGGCTCGATCTGCCGCGCGGCTCGATCCGCGCGACGGTGCTGATCGAGACGATCCCCGCCGCGTTCGAGATGGACGCGATCCTGTACGAGCTGCGCGAGCGCTCGATCGGTCTCAACGCCGGGCGCTGGGACTACATCTTCTCGTGCATCAAGAAGACGGGCGCGGTGCTCCCCGATCGCTCGCAGGTGACGATGACGGTGCCGTTCATGCGCGCGTACACGGAGCTCCTCGTCAAGACGTGCCACGCGCGCGGCGCGCACGCGCTCGGCGGCATGGCGGCGTTCATCCCCTCGCGCCGCGATCCGGAGGTGAACGAGGTCGCGCTTGCGAAGGTGACCGAGGACAAGCGGCGGGAGGCCGGGGACGGCTTCGACGGCACCTGGGTGGCGCATCCCGACCTCGTTCCGGTCGCGCTCGCCCAGTTCGAGCGTGAGCACCAGCTCGACCGG
>Ga0126313_10002029_pt1 | contig 11086 bp, 12 predicted proteins | sample Plot105A_FD_89954 | JGI IMG/M metagenome (GOLD analysis project Ga0126313, IMG submission 89954) | Serpentine soil microbial communities from UC McLaughlin Reserve, CA, USA - Plot105A | ecosystem: Environmental > Terrestrial > Soil > Grasslands | place: USA: UC McLaughlin Reserve, Lake County... | reverse complement strand
CGAGCGCCTCCGACTGGCGCTCCGACCGGTACAGCGCCACCATCCGCTGGGCGTGCAGCCGCTCGCGCAGTGGATGGGCCGCCACGAGCGCCTCCAGCTCGCCGATCACGTCGGCGTGCCGCCCCGCCTCGAGGTCCGCCTCGATCGCCAGCTCGTGCGCATGGACGCACAACTCGTCGAGCCGCCGGATCTCCGCGGCGGCGAACGGCTCCTCGGCCACGTCGGCGAGCGCCCGGCCACGCCAGAGCGCGAGCGCCTCCCGGGGACGCGACTCGTCCATGAGCCGCTCGAACCGCGCGACGTCGACCGCGTCGCCGGGCAGCCGGAGCTCGTAGTCGTGGCCGTGGGTGACGATGCTCGCGTCGTTGCCGTCGAGCAGCCGGCGCAGCTGGGAGACGTAGAGCTGCACCATCTTCGGAGCGCTGGACGGCGGCTCCTCTCCCCACAGCCCTTCAGCCAGGCGCTCGGCCGAGACCGTCCGGTTCGCCTCGAGCCCCAGCATGGCGAGGACGGCGCGCTGCTTGCGTGCGCCGAGGACAACTGTGCGGTCGCCGAGGCGGACCTCGATCGGCCCGAGGAGCTGAAGATCCATGGCGGGGTGGGAGCCGGGTTGGCGCGAGCCTACTCCCGGTCGAGAACCGAGTAAACCGGGGCTCGACCGACGCTCTACCGGCCCGGGAGAGGCTGCATCTCCCCCCGCTCCCCACCACTCTCAGGAGGCCCTGATGAAGTCCCATCGCCGTTCGCAGTTGCAGCGCAGCTTCGCCGCCGGCCTCGCGGTGGCGGCGCTTGCGGCGCCCGCGGCGCAAGCCGCCCCGACCCTCGAGCCCGGCACCGGAGACACGCCGCTCTCGAGCGAGGCCGTGCCCGTCGCCCCCGACGCCCCGGCCGTCACGACCACGATCGACGAGGGCTTCGACTGGGGCTCCGCCGCGATCGGCGCCGGAGGTGCCGGCGCGCTGATCGTGCTCATCACGCTGGGCGGCTTCAAGTACGCGTCGCACACCCGGTTCCGGGTCGCGCCATAGCCCACCGACCGGCGCGGCGGCGGCTCCGGCGAGCCGCCGCCGGCGCGGCCGGCGGCTAGGGCCGGGGTCCCTCGTACCTGGGCAGCCCGTCGTCCGGCAGCGGCTGCCAGACGGCGGCGGACGCCGTGAACGAGTGGTACTCGGGGCGAACGCCCGGGTCGCCGTCGACGACGCCCAGGCGGACGCTCACGCGCTCCCACCCGTCGCGGCGGCGGCTGTAGAGATGGCCGCCGCAGACCGAGCAGAACGCCTTGATGTTGCCCTCGCCGGGTGGCGTCCACTCGGTGACGAGCTCCTCGCCCTCCGTGATGCGGAAGCTGCCCGGCACGGTGAGCGCGCCCGGAGACGCAGCGGTTCCGCTGCGCCGCTGGCAGCGCGTGCAGTGGCACCAGGCGGCTGAGACGAGCGGCTCGGTGATCTCGAACCGGACGCCGCCGCACACACAAGCTCCTGTGAGCATGGCTCCAACCTAACGGAGCGACAGGAGCTCGTGCGATCGCTCAGCCGAGCGCGACGCGGAGCCGCAGCGTGGCGCTCTTCGCCCGGCCGCCCCGCGGCGTGACGCGCACGGCCAGCTTGTGCGTGCCGGCGCGCAGCGCGGCCGGCTTGAGCCGTGCGCGCTTCAGCTTCCTGCCGTCGAGCGTGTAGCGGACCGACTTGAGCCGGACGCCCTTGCGCGCCTTGAACGACACCGCGAGCGGCGCCGTCAGGCAGCGGCCGGGGGTGGCCTGGAGGCGCAGCGCGCCGAGGCCGCGGAGCTTGCGCGTGCGAGTTCCCGCGAGCAGCTTGAGGCAGCCGGCGGCCGCCCCGGCCGGACCGGCGCCGAGCGTCGCGGGCGCGGGCGCCGGCGTCGTCGTGGCGGGATCGGACCCGCCCCCGGTGGCCGGATCGCCGCCGGTGCCCGGATCGCCGCACGTCCCGGGGACCTGGTCGGTGATCGCCGAGATCGCGGTCGCGGCGCCCGCGGGGTTGCTCGCCGTCTCGGCGAGCTGGAGCGTGTGGCAGGCGTCCTCCGCCCCCACCACGTACGTCGAGCCGGTCGCGCCTGTGATGTCGTCGCAGTCCTCCCCGTCCGCGTCGCAGCGCTGCCACCGGTACGTGAGCGCGCCGCCGTCGGTCCAGGTGCCCGGCTGCGCGGTCAGCGTCTCGCCGACCGCGGGCGTCCCGTCGATCCGCGGCGCCAGTTTGTTGACCGGCACGTGCGAGGCGAGGAAGTGCGCCTCCACGTCGCCGGCGTCCAGCTCCCCCGCGTAGAGCGCGACCTCGTCGATCCGGCCCGCGAACGAGCCGGTGAACATGCCGGCTCCGGTGCCGCCGATCGTGAACGCGCCGTTGCCCGAGAGTGGCAGCGGGCCGCTCCGGTTGAGCGACTTGGCGAGCGCGCCGTTGCGATACACGCGGACCTTCTGCTCGGTCCACGCGACCGTCAGCAGCGTCCAGGAGTTGGCAGGGAGCGTCACCTTGCTCGACACCGCGCCGCCGCCGCCGACCCAGACGAGCTTGCGCTTCGCGCCGATGCCCAGGGCCCAGCCGTCGCCGGCGGGATCGCCGTGGGCGACGAGGCCGGCCTGCTGGCCGTTCGCGAGGCGGTTCGGGTTCACCCAGAGCTCGACGCTGCCGCTCGGCACCTCCACGGTGGCGGAGATCGAGTCGCCGGCCGCGAGGCCTGCAGCCGTTCCGGCGTCGATGAACGGCCCGGCGACGCCGAGGGCGGGCGCGCCGGCGTACACGCCGTCGCGGTTGTTGATCGACGCGTCCTGCGCCGCCGTCGCGCCGGCCGCCTCGCCCAGACGCAGATATGTGAGCGGGCCGTCGGCGAGGACGCTGTCCGCGTAGGTCGCGAAGGCCGGCGCGGGGAGCGCGAGCGCTGCGCCCGCAATCGCCGCCAGCATCGCAAGCCGTCCATTCTTCGTCATGCCCTGCCCGCCTCCCTGTGATCTGCGAGATGTTGGGAGAGCCGGCGGCTGAGCCGTCTCACCCGCGGGTGAGACCTCTGGCTTTGCGTCCCCGCCTCGCGACGGGTTTGCCCTGATCAGCTCAGTGCACCGAAGATCGGCGGATCGCCTGAGCGGCTTGACCGGCACTGGACGAATGGACGGGTCAGCCGGCGAGGCGGCCGCGTACTGCCTCCGCGGCCCATCCGCCCTTCCAGCCGAAGGCCGACCTCGCGCAGGCGAGGACCACGGGGCGCCGGCGGGCCGGACACGGCGGGCACGATGAACGCGTTTAGACTCGCGGCGCGATGCCTGCCGCGATCCCGCTGGTGTGGAGCGACGCGCACCGGCTGCACGAGCCTCGGGCGGAGCTCTTCATCGGCGTGCGGACGCCGGCGGTCGAGCTCCCGGCGCGCGCGGACGCGATCCGCGCCGAGCTCGACCGCGCCGGCCATCCGGTGGTCCCGGCCACTCCGCATCCGGACGCGGCGCTGGAGGCGGTGCACGACCGCGCGCTGCTCGACTTCCTCGCCGGCGCGTGGAGCGAGTGGGAGGCGGCCGGGCTGCCCGCCGCTCCCGGACAGCCCGAGGTGATCCCGTACTTCTTCGCCCACCCTGGGCTGCTGGGGCCGATCGAGCCGGCACTGCCGGTCGAGACGTGGGCGCGCACCGGGCGCTTCGCGTTCGACACGATGACGCCGATCGGCCCCGGCACGTGGGAGGCCGCGCGCGGCGCGGTGGACGCCGCGCTCACCGCCTGCGACCTGGTGCTCGCGGGGTCGCCCACCGCGTACGCGTGCTGCCGCCCGCCCGGGCACCACGTCACGCGCGGCGCGTACGGCGGCGGCTGCTACCTCAACAACGCGGCGGTCGCCGCCGAGCGGCTGCGGGCGACGCTCCGCGCTCCCGTCGCCTTGATCGACCTCGACGCGCACCACGGCAACGGCGCGCAGGCGATCTTCTACGACCGCCCCGACGTCGTCTGCGGCTCGGTCCACGTCGATCCGGGCGCCGGCTGGTTCCCGCACTTCCTCGGCTTCGCCGGCGAGGAGGGTGAGGGCGCCGGGCGCGGCGGGAACCGCAACCTGCCGCTCGCGCCGGGCAGCGGCGACGACACCTGGGTCGCCGCGGTGCGCGAGCTCGCGTGGTGGGCGGCGGCGTTCGAGCCGCGAGCGCTGGTCGTCGCGCTGGGCGTCGACGCGGCGGCCGCCGATCCGGAGAGCCCGCTCCGCGTCACGGCGGACGGCCTCGGGGCGGCCGGCCATGCGCTCGGCGCGCTCGGCCTGCCCACCGTCGTCGTGCAGGAGGGCGGCTACGACGTCGCGTCGATCGGCGCGCTCGTGCGGGCCGCGCTCGATGGATTCAGGTCGGGACGAGAGGAGATCACGGATGGCTGACGCGGGATCGCACTGCGGTCGGCCGTTACGTAGCGTCAGCGTGGCCCAGGGCAAGGGCTCGTCGCGCCCGTCCGGAAGACCACGTTCTCGCACGTGAAGACGCGCTGCGCCTTCGGGTCGATGCGGAGGCGCAGCCACTCGTGCGGAAGGCTCGTCGAGCCCTGGACCACGAGTCGCATGGGCCGCGACGGTATGACCGCGCGCCGCGGCCCGTGTGGCCAGCCCGTTACGCGGCGCCCGCCTGCCGCGCCTGCGCGACCACCGACTCGACGCCGCCCGTCCACGGCTCCCCGTGGCCCACGAGGACGGTCCGGGCGCCGGTCTCCGCAAGCGCGTCGAGCGTGCGGACGTTGCGTTCGGCGTCGACCGTCGCGGCACGGGCGACCAGCCGCGGCCCGCGCCGGCCCGTGTACGGATCGAGCGTCACGACCGCGTCGCCGGCGATCACCGCGTCGCGCTCCGGGAAGTGCAGCGCGCAGTGGCCGAGCGTGTGCCCGGGCGTGAAGACGACGCGCGGCGCGCCCGGCACGGGCAGCACGCCGTCCGCGAAGCGCACCACCTCCTCGACCGCGGGCGGCCAGAATGCGCGGTGGCGCAGGAACGTCGCCGCGATCGGCAGCGCCCGCAGCTGCGTCGCGAAGTACCGCGCGCGCCGGCGCTCGTGGTCGTAGCGCCACGGATGCGCGGTCAGCGGGACGTCGTTCTCGTGCACGTACACCGGGACGCCCAGCTCCTTCCGCGCCCGCTCCGCGAAGCCGACGTGGTCGAAGTGCGCGTGGGTGAGCACGACCGCCTCCACGTCGCTCGGCGCGCGCCCCAGCCGCGCCAGCGCAGCGTGCAGCGAATCCCACGACGAGGGCACGCCGGCATCGACCACCGTCAGGCGCCCGTCCTCCTCCACGAGGTACCAGTTGGTGTAGGACTCGGCGATCCGGTGGACGCCGTCGGCGACGTTCGCGTCGAGCATGACTACGGCGTGAGCAGCACCTTGACCGCGCCGTCGCGCTTCTTCTGGAACGTCTCGTACGCGGCTGGGGCTTCGGCGAGCGGCAGCTTGTGCGTGTGGAACCCGTCGGCGCCGAGCGGGTCGCCGTCGATGAGCAGCGGCAGGATGTCGGGCGCCCACCGCTTGACGTTGGCCTGCCCCATCCGCAGCTGGATCTGCTTGTCGAAGATGGTCATCATCGGCAGCGGATCCGCCATGCCGCCGTACACGCCGATCAGCGAGATCGTGCCGCCGCGGCGCACGATGTCGATGGCGAGGTAGAACGCGTGGAGGCGGTCGATCCCCGCCTTCTCCATGAACTTCTCGGCGATCGCGTCGGGCAGCAGCCCCGTCATCTGCTGCGCGATCTTGGCGCCGGGCGAGCCGTGCGCCTCCATCCCGACCGCGTCGATCACGGAGTCCGGCCCGCGCCCGTCGGTCATCCCGCGGATGACGTCGGCGAGGTCGGCGTCGTGCTCGCGCAGGTCGAGCACCTCCACTCCGCGTGCCCGCGCGCGCTCCAGCCGCTCCGGCACCAGGTCGACGCCGATCACGCGATGCCCGCGGTGCGTCGCGATCCGGCACGACATGTCGCCGATCGGCCCGAGCCCGAGCACGCACACCGTGCCCCCGTCCGGGATCCCGGCGTACTCGACGGCCTGCCACGCGGTGGGCAGAACGTCGGAGAGGTAGACGAAGCGCTCGTCCGGCGGCCCTTCCGGCACCTTGATGTGCGTGTACTGCGCCTGCGGCACGCGCAGGAACTCGGCCTGCCCGCCGGGCTGGTTGCCGTAGAGGCGCGTGTAGCCGAACAACCTCGCGCCCATTCCCTCCTCGCGCACCTGCGTCGTCTCGCACTGCGTCTGCAGGCCCTGCTCGCACATGAAGCAGTGGCCGCACGAGACCTGGAACGGGATCACGACACGGTCGCCGACCGACAGCTCTCCCACCTCGCTGCCGACCTCCTCGACGATGCCCATCGGCTCGTGGCCGAGCACGAAGCCGGGATCGATGAACGGGCCGAGCACCTCGTAGAGGTGGAGGTCCGAGCCGCAGATCGCCGTGGTCGTGATGCGGACGATCGCGTCGGTGGGCTGCTCGAGGACCGGATCGGGAACGTCCTCGACGCGCACGTCGCGCTTGCCCTGCCAGGTGAGTGCCTTCATGGGGAATCCACTGCCCGGCCCATCCCGGCGGCAGCGCGCCGCGGTCAGTCGCGTGACCGCAGCGCGTAGGCTGGGGCTATGACCGGCTGGCACCTGTTCGTCTACCGGCTCCCGTCGAAGCCGTCGAGCGCCCGCGTCGCCGTCTGGCGCGACCTGCGCCGGCTCGGCGCGCTCCCGCTCCAGCAGGCGGTCGTGGCGCTCCCGCAGGCGCGCGGGTTCGAGGAGCGGCTCGACGCCATCGAGGCGCGGGTGGCCGCCGAGGGCGGGACGTCGCACCGCTTCGTCGTGCGCGAAGGCGAGCGCCTGGAGAGCGAGTGGAACGCGCTGCGCCGGCAGGAGTACGAGGAGATCGTCGAGGAGTGCGAGACGAAGTTCGAGCGCGAGATCGAGTTCGAGATCTTCCGCAGCAACCTGACGGCGAGCGAGGCCGAGGAGATCGAGGCCGACCTGGAGAAGATCCGCGCCTGGTTCGGCCGCGTCAGCGAGCGCGACGTGTTCGGCGCGCCCGGCCGCGAGCGCGCGGAGGCGGCGATCGCCCGCTGCGCCGAGCTGCTGGAGGACTTCGAGCGGCGCGTGTTCGAGGCCGAGAGCGAGGACGGTCCGTCGCTCGCGCCGCCGACCGCGCTGCCCTGGGGCGAGACGGGCTAGTCCGGGGCGCCGCTCCGCGCGGCCATCGCCTCGAGTCCGCGGATGAGCAACTCGATCGCGAACTCGAAGCGCTCGTCGGCGTCGCCGGCGGTCAGGTCGTCGGCGAGCGCGACGAGGTTGGGGAACGCGTCCGGCGGCAGCGACCGGAAGTAGTCGGCAAGCTGCTCCGGCGACGCGTTCTCGTCGCCCAGCGCGGGCACGCGCAGGCTCTCCTCGTAGGCGAACGCGCCCACGTACAGGGCGAACATGTCGACCGCGTGGGCGACGACGCGGGCCGGCAGGTCGGCGGCCGTCAAGACCGCGAGGTTGCGCTCGAGCACCGGTAGCGAGTGCGGGCCCGCCGGGATACGACCCATCGAGAGCTGCGCGGCGTCGCGGCGCTTCTGCAGCAGCCGGCGCGTGGAGCGGAGCAGCTCCTTGGCCTGCTCCTGCCAGTCGACCGGATCGGGATCCGGCACCTCGGCCTCGCCGACGATGCGGTCCAACAGGAGGCTGAGGAGCTCCTCCTTGTCGCGCACGTGCCAGTAGAGCGAGGCCGCGCCGGTGCCGAGCTCGCGCGCCAGCTTGCGCATGCTCAGCCCGGCCATGCCGTCGCGCTCGAGCAGTTCGAGCCCGGCGTCCACGATCGCCTCCTGCGTCAGCGGACGGCGGTCCGAGCGGGCCGGCTCGGCGCGTGAGCGCCGCCAGGGAGGTTCCGGAACGGCAGCCATTGACGCGAACACCGTACCATGCTAGAACACTGTTCGAGATGACTCGTACACCGTTCGAGAATGCGATCGAGGCTGACGGCCTCGTCAAGAGCTACGGGGACGTGCGCGCCCTCGACGGCATCGACCTGACGGTCGGCGCCGGAACGGTCTTCGGGCTGCTCGGTCCCAACGGGGCAGGCAAGTCCACGGCCGTGAAGATCCTCACCACCCTGTCGCGCCCGGACGCCGGCGCGGCCCGCGTGGCCGGACACGACGTCCTCGCCGCGCCCGTCCGCGTGCGTCACGCGATCGGCGTGGTCGGCCAGAAGCACGGGCTCGACCCGGAGGCCACGGGTCGAGAGAACCTCGTCCTCCAGGGCGAGTTCTACGGCATCACCGGCAGGGCGCTGAAGCGCCGCGCGGCCGAGTCCCTGGAGCGCTTCGGCCTGGCCGATGCCGCTGACCGCGCCGCGAAGACGTACTCGGGCGGCATGCAGCGCCGCCTGGACGTCGCGATGGGGCTGATCCACCGCCCCCAGGTGCTCTTCCTCGACGAGCCGACGACCGGCCTCGACCCCGAGGCGCGCAGGCAGATGTGGGCCGAGATCGAGCGGCTCTCACGCCAGGAGGGGATGACGATCCTGCTGACCACGCATTACCTCGAGGAGGCCGACCGGCTGGCCTCCCAGCTCGCGATCGTCGACCGCGGGCGCATCGTGGCCCGCGGCACGCCCGACGCGCTCAAGAGCGAGCTGCTCGGCGACACGATCCAGATCGAGCTCGCGGACGCCGACGGCCCTGCGGCGCGCGCCGCGCTCGAGCGCGTGACCGACGCGCGCGACGTGGTGCTCGACGGCGGAACGCTGCGCGCCCGCGCGCACGACGGCGGCGCGACGATCCCCGCCGTGCTCGCCGCGCTCGAGTCGCACGGCGTCAGGGCGGCCGCGGTCACGCTCGCGCGCCCGTCGCTCGACGACGTCTACCTGCGCTATGCCGGTCGCGCGTTCGACCGAGCCGATTCCAACGGACAGGAGGTGGCGGCATGACCCCGCTGCGCCAGACCTGGCAGGTCAGCCTGCGCTGCCTGCGCGTGATCGCGCGGCAGCCCGCATATCTGGGCATCGCACTTGTGCAGCCGATCATCTGGCTGCTGCTGTTCGGCGCGCTGTTCAAGGCGGTGGCGCAGATCCCCGGCTTCCATGGCTCATACGTGGACTACCTCACTCCCGGCGTCGTCGTCATGCTCGCGGTCTCGAGCGCCGGCTGGACCGGCATGGCGTTCATCGAGGACATCAACGGCGGCGTGATGGACCGCATGCTCGCCTCACCGGTGTGGCGAGGTGCGCTGAACCTGGGCAGCGTCGCGCAGGCGGTGATCACGATCCTGATCCAGACGCTGCTGATCGTGCTGATCGCGCTCGCGCTCGGCGCGCACTACGCGAACGGCGTCGGCGGGGTCCTGATCCTCATGCTCGTGGCGGCGCTCCTCGGGGCGGCGTTCGCGTCGCTGTCCAACGGCCTCGGCGTGCTGGCCCGCCAGCGCGAGACGCTGATCGGCGCGGTGACGATGGTGCTGCTGCCGCTCACGTTCCTCTCGTCGGCGCTGATGCAGCAGAGCCTCGTCCCGGGGTGGATCGGGACCGTCGCCAGGTTCAACCCGGTCAACTGGGCGGTCGAGGCGGGCCGCTCGGCGGCGATGAGCGACATCGACTGGGGCCTCGTCGCCAGCCGCGTCGGGCTCCTGGCCGCCCTGACGGTCCTGTGCGCGTGGTTCGCCACGCGCGCGTTCGGGACCTACCAGCGCTCGCTGTGACGGCGTGCCGCTAGCGCCGGGCGCCCTGGACGATGCTCACGCCCACGACGCCGACGATCGCGGCGCCGACGAGCGGGACCAGCACGCCGTCGCTCACCGCGTCGGTCGCCACCAGCACGGCTCCTGCGGCGAGGACCAGGACGACGCCGGCGGCGATGCGCCAGTCGTCGCCGACGACGAAGTCGTACCAGAAGCGCCCGAAGCCGCGGACGAACCGCATCAGGCGCCCGCGGGGTCGAGCCGTCCGCGCCGGAGCAGCCGGATCGCCGACCACGCGAACCCGGCCCAGACCGCGAGCAGGACCGGCAGCGCCGCGTCCCCGCCCGGCCATTCGAGGCTCTCGCTCCCCTCGGCGAACACGCCGAGGCCCTCGACCGCCCAGAACGTGCCGAACGTCGAGAGCAGCAGCCCGACGGCGAACTTGACCGTGTTCTGCGGCACGCCGGCCAGCGGCCGGTGCGCGATCGCGCCGATGCCGAGCACGAGCACGCCCGCGATCGCGGCGCCGGCCGCCGCGGCCGGCACGTCGTCGGCATTGAGGCCGAACGTGATCACGATGAACACGATCTCGAGCCCCTCGAGGAAGACGCCCTTGAACGACACGACGAAGCCGAACCAGTCCAGGCCGAGGCGGCGCTGCTCGCCCGCCCCGCGACCGGCCTCGACCTCCTCGCGGAACGTCTCGTCCTCGTCGTTGTGCGCCTTCAGGCCGGCGGACCGGAGCACCGCCTTGCGCAGCCACTGCAAGCCGAAGATCAGCAGCAGCGTGCCGACGATCAGCTGGAGCACCGACTCCGGCAGCCATTCGGCGAGCGCGTATCCGGCCCCCGCGGTGATCGCCGCGAGCGCGACGAGCGCGAGCGCGACGCCCGCCAGCGTCGAGCGCCACCCGCGCGTGACGCCCATCGCGAGCACGATCGTCAGCGCCTCGACGAACTCGACGGCCGATGCGAGGAACGCGGAGACGATCAGGCCTGCGGTGTCGGCGCTCACTGAAACAGATGTTACATGCAACGCCCGCGCAGCAGGAGGCGGTGGGCCGGCCTGGAGGGTGTAGGCTCCCCGCGGAAGTGGTAAGGCCACCCGGCCAAACGAGGAAGGAAAGACGCGTGAGCTCGCCGTTCGGGACGTTCGAGGGCATCGATTCCTACGAGTTCGTGCCCGGCGTGCGCCTCCGGGCGATCGGAGGCGAGCAGGTCCTCCTCTGCAAGGTGACGTACGAGCCCGGCAAGCAGGTCCCCCGCCACAGCCACGAGCACACGGAGCAGGTCATGTACATCCTCGACGGCGAGGTGACCATGACGATCGAGGACGAGACGCGCACGCTGACCGCCGGCGACACGGTCGTCGTCAACCGCGGGCTGGAGCACGAGCTGCATTCCGAGTCCGGCGTCACGTTCATGGAGGCGCTCGCCCCCGTCCCGCT
>Ga0126313_10002028_pt1 | contig 11089 bp, 7 predicted proteins | sample Plot105A_FD_89954 | JGI IMG/M metagenome (GOLD analysis project Ga0126313, IMG submission 89954) | Serpentine soil microbial communities from UC McLaughlin Reserve, CA, USA - Plot105A | ecosystem: Environmental > Terrestrial > Soil > Grasslands | place: USA: UC McLaughlin Reserve, Lake County... | reverse complement strand
TCACCGGCAAGCTCTCAGAGTTCGCCCCCCGGGCCAAGTTCATCCACATCGACATAGATCCGGCGGAGATCTCCAAGAACGTTCCCGCCCACATCCCGATCGTGGGCGATGCGAAGAACATCCTCCCCAAGCTCACCGCCGAGTACCGGGCACTCGACACCGACTCCTCGCGTCTCGACGGCTGGTGGGAGCGGATCCGGGGCTGGCAGGAGAAGCATCCACTCGGCTACGAAGACTCCGAGGACTCGGAGATCAAGCCCCAGTACATGATCGAGGCAATGCACGAGGCCGCCGGCGGCGAGGCGATCATCACCTCGGACGTCGGCCAGCACCAGATGTGGTGCGCGCAGTACTTCCCCTTCCAACGCCCGCGGCAGTGGATCAACTCCGGAGGGCTCGGGACGATGGGGTTCGGCCTGCCCTCGGCGATGGGGGCCAAGGTCGCCCGCCCGGACGACGATGTGGTCTGCCTGGCCGGCGACGGCTCGCTGATCATGACCGTGCAGGAGCTAGCCACCTGCGTGACCGAGGACATCCCGGTGAAGGTCTTCATCATGAACAACGGCTACCTCGGCATGGTCCGGCAGTGGCAGGAGCTCTTCTGGGACCGTCGCTACAAGGCGGTCGAGATGGGCGCCAGCCCCGATTGGGTCAAGCTCGCCGATGCCTTCGGCGCTCTGGGCATGCGCGTCACGGACAAGGACGAGTTGCTGGATGCGATGAAGACCGCGCTCGCGGAGGACGGCCCTGTGGTCGTCGACGTCCACGTCGCCAAGGAAGAGAACTGTTATCCGATGATTCCGGCGGGGCAGGCGGCGCGGGACATGGTGGGATGAAGTCCTCAGTCGTCAGTCCTCAGTCCTCAGGAACGGCTTCGGGTTGTGTCCTGCGGACTGCGGACTGCGGACTGCGGACTGGTGCGCACCATGGGTGAACCTGGGACGAAGGAGGTTCTCAACCTCGAAGAGCTCGAGGCGTCCGGCGGCATGATGACCGGGCGTCGGCACATCCTGTCGCTGCTAGTCGAGAACAAGCCCGGTGTACTTGCCCGGATCGCGGGTCTGTTCGCCCGGCGCGGATTCAACATCGACTCGCTGGCGGTCGGGCCGACGGATGACCTTCACATCTCGCGGCTCACGCTGACGGTGGACGGGGCCGCGCAGCCCATCGACCAGGTCACGAAGCAGTTGCACAAGCTCGTAAACGTGATCAAGATTCGCGATCTCGAGCCCGCGGAGTGCGTGGCCCGGGAGCTCGCCCTGTTCAAGGTCTCGTGCTCGGAGGGGGAGGCTCGCGCCCAGGTGATGCAGTTCACCGACATCTTCCGAGGCAAGGTCGTGGACGTCTCCAAGCGCTCGGTGACGATCGAGATCACCGGCACAGACGACAAGATCGAGGCCTTCGAGGAGATGGTGCGGCCGTTCGGCCTGATCGAGATGGTCAGGACGGGCGAGATCGCGGTGGCCCGCGGCCGCGGCACCACCTAAGCCGGGCGCCGGTGGGCGTCTCCTCACAGGCCGCCTCGCGCCAGCCGTTCGCGCTCGGCGGGGAGGCGCTCGAAGTGTTCTTGGGCCACGAGGAGCGGGCGCTCGCCATCGCCCGGCGGGACGCCAGGACGGCGTTTGCCGCCGTCACGGTTGCCGTGGACCCGAGCCTCGACCTCTCGGCGGCCGTGCTCGCCGCCCGCCGCCCGGACGAGCCGTTCTTCTGCCTGGAGCAGCCCGACCGAGACGGGTTCGCTCTGGCCGCGCTCGGTGGGGTCGCCACGCTGGAGGCACGGGGAGAGGAGCGCTTCGCGGAGCTCGCGGGCGCCTGCCGCGAACTCGGCTCCCGCACGGTCGCCGGCACCGGTGCCGATCCGGACGCGCCGCCGGCAAGCGGCCCGGTGCTCGTGGGGGGGTTCTCCTTCGCACCCGAGGGGGGGTCGGCGCCCGAATGGGGGTCGCTTGCACCGGCGCGTCTGCTGCTGCCGGGGCTGGCCTTCGCCCGCCACCGGGGGCAGGCTCGGCTCACTCTCTCCGCAGCGGTGGCGCCGGACGAGGCCCCCGGCGAGGCGCTGGCGAGGGCCTGCGCGCGCCTGGCGGAGTTGGGACCGGCGCAGATGCCGCTGCTCGACCCGGAGCCGGTGGAGCGCTCGCGGGTGGCGGGCGCCACGCCGCCGGCACACTATGAGTCGGCCGTGGCCCGCGCGGTCGAGCGAATCCGGAGCGGCGAGCTCGACAAGGTTGTGCTGGCCCGCGAGGTTCGGGTCCACGCGGCTCGTGAGCTCGACCCGGCCCCGATCTTCGACGCCCTGCGCGCCGCCTTCCCGGGCTGCTACTGCTGGTGCGCCGGCACGCCGGAGTTATCGTTCGTGGGGGCCAGCCCCGAGCTGCTCGTCAGGCGTGAGGGAGCGCGCGCCCAGACCGTGGCCCTGGCGGGAACCACCCGACGGAGTGCGGACCCGGCAGTGGACGACCACCTCGGAGAGCAGCTGCTGCGTAGCTCCAAGGACCGCGAGGAGCAGGCGATCGTGTCCGGCCGGATCCAGCGTACGCTGGCGCCGCTCAGCCTATGGGTCGCCGGCGGCGACGAGCCCGGGCTCGTGAAGGTGCAGAACGTCCAGCATCTGGCCACGGCGATCCGCGCCCAGCTCGCCGAGCCCGTGCCGGCACTAGAGCTCGCCGGACTCCTGCATCCCACGCCCGCCGTGTGCGGGGAGCCCCGCGAGGTGGCGGAGCCCCTGATCCCCGCACTCGAGGGTCTCGATCGCGGCTGGTACGCGGGGGGCATCGGCTGGACCGACCTGGCCGAGGACGGCGAGTTCTGCGTGGCTCTGCGTTGCGCGCTCCTGCGCGGGGCCGTCGCGCATCTCTACGCGGGCTGTGGAGTGGTTCGGGAGTCGGTCCCGGCGGAGGAGCTCGACGAGTCCGAGGTAAAGCTGCAGGCCCTGCTGCCGCTCCTGAGCTGATTCGAACGGGCTACCGGCGGCCGGTGGCGTCAGTACCGGCTTATAAGCCGGCGTTAACGCGGCGGGGACTCAATCGGGCACAGGTGGGGGATAACGTTGGTCGATGCCGCCAGACGGCGCCGACCCCAGGGAGGGAGGGGGCTTCACTCCTGCGCGCGTCGCTGTTGTCGCGGGACTCGTGGTTGCCGTCGTCGCTGTGGCCGTGCTCATGTTCAGCGGCGACAACGGCTACCGCGTCAAGGCGGAGTTCCTGAACGCGGGGCAGCTCGTCAAGGGGAACCAGGTCAAGGTGGCCGGCACGCAGGTCGGCTCCGTCAAGAAGGTCGACGTCACGAGCGACGGCGAGGCCCTCGTGACCTTCGAGCTCGAGAAGGAGTACGCGCCACTTCGTCGCGGGACCAAGGCGATCGTCAAGCAGACGTCGCTCTCGGGCATCGCGAATCGCTACATCGACCTGCAACTCGGGCCACAGAACGGCGCCGAGATCAAGGACGGCGGCCGGCTCGGTCCGGACGAGACGGAGACGGCGGTCGAGATCGACCAGGTCTTCGACCTGCTGGACAAGGACACACGCAAGTCGCTCCAGGGCGTGATCAGGGGCTCGGCCAGGATGCTGCGCGGCCGCGGCACCGACATCAGTCGCGGCGTGCGTTACCTGAACCCGGCGTTGTCCACCGGCAGCCGCCTGTTCGGCGAGCTGACCCGCGACACGCCGCTGCTGGAGCGCTTTCTCGTCGACAGCTCGAAGCTGGTCACGACGCTCGCAAGCCGCGAGAACGACCTCGCCGGGGTCGTCTCGAACCTGAATGCGACGACCCGTGCGCTGGGAGACCAGAAGGACGCGCTCGCCGAGTCGGTCGATCGCCTGCCGCCTTTCATGCGGCGCGCGAACACCACCTTCGTGAACCTGCGGTCGGCGCTGGACGACGTGGATCCGCTGGTGTCCGCGGCCAAGCCCGTGGCCCGCAAGCTGAGCCCCTTCCTCGAGGAGGCCCGCGGATTCACGTCGGGTGCGAAGCCCACCGTCCGTGACCTGCGGCTGACGATCCGTCGCGCCGGCAGGCGCAACGACCTCACGGAGCTGATGCCGACCTTCCCGCCGCTGGCGCGGATAGCGCTCGACACGCGGCGTATCAACGGCGCGAGACGCAGCGGCGCGTTCCCGGAGACCGCCGCGGCGCTGCGCGCCGCCGCACCCACGATCGCGCTCGGCCGCCCTTACACGAACGACCTCTTGGGCTGGATGGACGACTTCTCCGACACGGGCGGCTACGACGCGCTGGGCGGCTTCTCGCGTGCCTTCCTCAGCTTTGCCGAGCTCGTGGGCGGGCCGGGCCCGAAGGTCGGCCAGTATCGGCGCTGCCCGGGAGCCGCCGAGGCGGCGGCGTCGGACGGCTCCAACGTGCTCAGCGGTGGCGAGGCAGCCCGGCTCGGCTGTAACCGGAGCCAGAGGGCGGTGGGGCCCCCATGAGGCGGCTGGCGACCGTCGCGTTGGTCCTTGGCGCGTGTGCGCTGGCTGTGGTCCTGGGGGCTGCCTCCGGCGGGGCGCCGAAGGGCAAGCACTTCAAGATCGAGTTCGACAACGCGTTCGGACTGACCAAGGGCGGCGACCTCAAGATCGCGGGCGTTCGGGCGGGCAAGACCACGGGCTTCGACATCTCCCGGGGGCCGCGGCCCAAGGCGGTCGTCACCGCCGAGATCACGGAGCCGGGGATGGCCGACCTGCGGTCCGACGCGAGCTGCGAGATCAGGCCGCAGTCGTTCATCGGCGAGTACTTCGTGGACTGCCGGGCGGGCAGCTCGAAGAAGCGCGTGGGAGACGGCGGGGTCATTCCGGTCAAGCAGACCACCTCCACGATCCCCCTCGACCTCGTGAACGACATCCTGCGCCAGCCCTACCGGCAGCGCCTCAGGCTGATCATCGAGGAGCTCGGAGCCGGCCTCGCGGGCCGTCCTCAGGATCTGAGCGACGTGCTGCGGCGCGCCGATCCGGGGCTGCGCGAGACGAACAAGACCCTGCGCATCCTGGGTGCCCAGACCTCGACGATCGAGCGCCTCATCGTCAACTCGGACAGGGTGCTTGCGGCGCTCGCCCGGCGAAAGACCGAGGTGTCCCGGTTCGTGCGCGAGGCGGGCCGCACGGCCGAGATCACCGCCACTCGCCGCACAGACCTGGCTCGGACCTTCAACCGCCTGCCGGCGTTCCTGGCCGAGCTGCGTCCCTACATGACTCGGCTGGGCGACCTTACCGTCGCTCAGACCCCGCTCCTCCGCAACCTCCGGGCCGCCTCGGGCGACCTCGACGTGTTCCTGCGGCGACTCCGGCCGTTCTCGGCCGCCGCCCGGCCCGCGCTGCTCAGGATCGGTCGAGCCTCCACGGTGGGAAGCCGCGCGGTGGAAGTGACGGCGAAGGACGTCGCCGAGTTGCGCCGGCTGGCGGTCCGCACGCCCACTCTTGCCAGGCCACTGCGCCAGTTCCTCACCTCGATCGACGACCGTCGCCGCGCTGTCGAGCCCGATCCGCGAGCCAGGGCAACCGGCCCGCCCGCAGGCGATCCGACCCACATCCGGTCGGGCTCGCAGGGCGGATTCACCGGCATGGAGGCTCTCTGGGACTACTTCTACTGGCAGGCGCTCTCGACCAATCCGCTGGACAGGTCAGGGCACGTTCTGAGGGTGCAAGCGATGCTCAACGCCTGCTCGCAGTACCAGGTCAACCGGACGGGCCACGAGGCGCTGTTCGACCAATGCAACCAGTGGCTCGGGCCCCACCAACCGGGCATCACCGCCCCGGATCCGACCGAGATCCGGAATGAGGCAGGCGAGCCAGCGGCGCCGTCGCTCCCGACCCCGGCGCTCCCGGCGGCGCTGCGGAAGCTCAGCCCGAAGGCCCCCAGCGGACCGCGGGCTCCCGCCCGATCCGGGTCGGGCGCCGGAGCGTCCCTCCTCGACTACCTGCTGTCGCCATGAGCCGACGACCCCGCGCAGCCATCACCGCCAGCCCGGTCCTCATCGGGGCCGTGACCGTGCTGATCGCGGTCATCGCGGTCTTCATCGCCTACAACGCCAACCAGGGGCTGCCCTTCCTGCCGACCTACAAGCTCAAGGCGGAGGTTCCCAACGCGCAGAAGCTCGTGGAAGGTAACGAGGTCCGAGCGGGTGGCTTCCGGGTCGGGATCGTCAAGAAGATCACCTCCAAGCGGGTGACCTTCCGCGGGAAGGAGCGCTCGGTCGCGCTGCTCGACCTCGAGCTCGACAAGCAGGTCGACCCGCTGTCCACGGACACCCAGCTGATGGTGCGGCCGCGTTCGGCGCTCGGGCTCAAGTACCTGCAGGTCGTCCCTGGCCGCTCCAAGCAGACGTTTGCGGATGGCGACACGGTCCCGCTCCAGAACACGCTCAAGGAACCGCTCGAGCTGGAGGACGTGCTCGCCAGCTTCCCCGCCGGGACCCGCGACGACGCGAGGGCTTCGCTGCAGGGCTTCGGCAGCGGTCTGGCCGGACGCGGCCCCGACATCAACATCGTGATCGAGGAGCTGCGCCCGTTCCTTCGCCACCTGCAGCCGGTGATGAAGTCGCTGAACGATCCGGGTACCGAGCTGTCCGGTTTCTTCCCCCGCATCGGCCGCGCCGCGGCGGAGGCGGCCCCCGTCGCTCAGGTCCAGGCGGAGCTGTTCACGAACATGGCCGACACCTTCGCGGCCATCTCGAGCGACCCCGCGGCGCTGCAGCAGACGATCCAGGAAAGCCCCCCGACCCTGGACGTCTCGATCTCGTCCCTGCGCGTGCAGACGCCCTTCCTTGCCAACTTCGCCGACACCTCCCGGCTGCTGCGCCCCGGCACGGCAGAGTTGACGCGCGCGCTGCCGCCGCTAAACGGGGCGCTTCGGGCAGGTACGCCCGTTCTCCGGCGCACTCCTGAGGTGGCGGACGACCTCGAGGGCACCTTCCGCGCCCTCGTGGACCTGGGCAGGGACCCGAACACGCTGCTTGCCCTGCGCGACCTGAGGCGCGGCGTCGAGATCTCCGGCCCGGCGGTGCGCTACGTGGCTCCCTTCCAGACGCTCTGCAACTACCTCGTCTACTTCTTCAACCCGCTCGGCACCCACATCTCGCAGGCGGTGCCGGGCGGCACCGCCGAGCGGATTCTGGCCAAGCTCGTTCCGTTCACACAGCCGAACAGCCTTTCGAGCAGCGAGTCGACCCGGCCGGTCGACGTGCCGCAGGGGATGGACCCGCAGGCGGAGCCGGCGCAGCAGGCCCTGCACAGGCAGTACGGCGGCGGCGGCCGCGTCAACCCGTACGGGCCCGGCGGAGCCGCCGACTGCCAAACCGGTCAGGAGGGCTATCCGGACCGCCTGGCGGCGCACGCCCGCTACCGGCCGTCGCCGAATCCCTTGGAGGGCGGCGGGAGCCACATCGTGGTCGACAAGGACACCCCTGGCCTCACGGGCGGCACCTACGTGGCCCGCCGGCTCGGCATCAAGCGACTGAGGGACATCCCCTGATGGCGGATTCCTCGGGCGCACGCAGGCAGGGCATGACCCCGTTCAAGGCGGGCGTCCTGGCGCTAGTCGTGATCGCGCTGCTCACCTACTTCGGCTTCACCGGGACCAACCCGTTCTCGCACCCGTACGAGCTCAAGGCGATGTTCGCCGACGCCCGCAACCTCCAGCAGGAGGCGCCGGTGCGCATCGCCGGAGTCGAGGTGGGGAAGGTGAAGAAGATCGAGCCCGTCGAGGACTCCGCGGCGGCAGAGGTCACGATGGAACTCAAGAAGGCCGCGCTCCCGATCCACGAGGACGCGAGCCTCAAGGTCCGGCCACGGATCTTCCTCGAGGGGAACTATTTCGTGGACCTCAGGCCGGGCTCGCCCTCCTCGCCCGCGCTCGGGGACGGCGAGAAGGTGCTGCCGGTACGGCAGACGGCCTCGTCGGTGTCGCTCTCGGAGATCCTCGGGGCGCTCCAAAGCGACGTGCGGACCGACCTCCAGACCCTCCTGCGCGAATACTCGAGGGGGCTCTCGCGCGGTGGAGCGGAGGCCTTCAACCGCGCCGCCCGCTACTTCGTCCCCGCCTATCGCTTCACGGCAATCACAAACGATGCACTACTCGGCGAGGAGCCGGGCCGCGACGTGCCGCGCCTCCTGCGTGGCTCCCGGCGCGCGTTCGCGGCGCTGGCGGCGAATCCCGAGGCGCTGCGGCAGCTCGTCACCGACCTCAACGTGACGGCGGGCGCGCTGGCGCGTGAGGACACCGCGCTGGAGGCCTCGGTGCCCGCGCTCCGCGACACGCTCCGCGCCGGCATGCCTGCGCTCGCCTCGCTCGACAATGCCCTCCCGACGCTGCGGGCCTTCGCCGTCGAGGCGCTCCCGGGCGTCCGCTCTTCGGGGCCGACGCTCGACGTCGGAATCCCCTGGTTGCGCCAGGGCCGGCTCCTGATGCGGCCCAGCGAGTTGCGGGGCCTCTCCCGAGAGCTGCGACGCGCCACGCCCAGCCTGGTGCGGCTCAACGTGCAGCTCCGGCCGCTGTTGCGTCAGGGTCGAGCGCTGTCGTCCTGCACGAACACCGTGCTGGTGCCGTTCGGCGAGTCGAGGATCCCCAGCATCGAGTCCGGCAACTCGAACCAGGAGGCCCGCCGCCAGCTCGTACGGAGCCTAGTCGGGCTAGCGGGGGAGAGCCGGCTCAACGACGCCAACACGCCCTTCTACCACATCCAGGGCGTCAACCCGACGAACCTCTCGACCGGCCGGATCGAGCCGGCGGCCCCGCCGGACCCGCGGACGCCGCCGCCCCACCGCCCGGACGTGCCCTGTGAGACACAGGAGCCTCCGAACCTGTCTGCGCCCGGTGGGCCGGCGGCTCAGTTCTCGAGCAGACCGCGCGCCTCCGGGGCCGCGATCCGCCGGATCGGAGCCCGCTGGCGGCAGATGCTGCGCAGCGGGGAGTTCTCCGCCCTCGAGCGTCGCTTCCGCGCGCTGGCGAAGGAGGGGAAGAAGAGGTGAGGACCGCGATCCGCAAGCATCTCCGCGACGCGCTCGCCGTTCTGGGCCTCATCGTTTTGGGGATCGGGATCGCCGGCTACATCCTCAGCCAGCAGCGGCTGCGCTTCCCCCTGGTCGAGCCGAAGCCGAAGGAGATCAACGTCGAGCTTCAAACCTCGGGGGCGGTGCTGCCGGGACAGGGGCAGACGGTCCGGGTCGCCGGCGTGGAGATCGGTGAGATCGGCGGCGTGCGACTCAAGAACGCGGTGGCCGTCGTCAAACTCGAGATCAAGCCCAAGTACGAGGACGTCATCCGCAAGGACGCCACGATCCTGCTGCGGCCGAAGACGCCGCTCAAGGACATGCTTCTCGAAGTGAGTCCGGGCTCTGGGCCGGAGGTGCCGGACGGCGGAACGATCCCGGTGGCGAACACGGCGCCGGACGTCAACCCGGACGAGATCTACGAGGCGCTCGACGCCGACGCGCGGGACTACCTGAAGGCGCTCGTGGTGGGCGCGGGGAAGGGCTTGCAGGGGCGCGGCGGGAACCTGCGCGACCTGTTCCGTCGCTTGGAGCCTCTGCATCGCGACCTCGCGCGCGTCACAAAGGCCTCCGCCCGGCGCCGTCGGGCCCTCAAGCGTCTGATCCACAACTACTCGGAGCTCATCGCCGAGGTCGGACGCCACCCCGACGACCTCACGCGGCTCGTGACGGCCTCGCGTGATGTCTTCTCCGCCACGGCAAGCCAGGGCCCGAACATCTCGCTCGCCGTGGCCAGGTTGCCGGCCACGCTGCGCCGGACCGAGCAGACGCTCAACCAGGTAGACCGGTTCGCGCCGCTCCTGCGCTCGTCGCTCCAGTCGCTTCGTCCGGCGATCCGGAGGCTGGCCCCGACCAACGCCGCGGTGCGCCCGTTCCTGCGGCAGACGGAGCCTGCGCTCCGGACCCAAATCCGGCCGTTCGTCAGGTCGGCCACGCCGTACACGAAGGACCTCGCGAGCGCCGCCCGCGCCACTGCCCGGGCGACCCCGGACCTGACGCGCTCGGTTGGGGAGCTCAACCGGTTCTTCAACATCGGGGCCTACAACCCAAGCGGCGCCGAGGGGCTCGGCGGGAAGTCGACCGCGCAGCAGCGCGCCCGCCAGGAGGGCCTCCTCTACTGGCTGGCCTGGACGGCTCAGAACGGCGTCTCCTTGTTCAACACGGCCGATGCGCAGGGGCCCTGGCGCCGAGTCACGATCTGTGGGCTGGACCCCGCGGCCGCGGCCGGCCTCCTGTCGATGGTCCTCGCGCAAATCAGCGCGAATCATCCGGACCTCCTGCAGCAGCTCATCAATCAGGTGGGCGGGACGTCGGAGACCCTGCTGCAGAACCTTGTCGCAAGGTCGGGCGGATTCGGGGCCTGCAGCTTCTAGAAATGGTCAAGGAGACACCAAGCCTCAAGCAACTCGCCGCGATGGTGGGGTTCGCCCTGTCGGTGTTCGGGCTGTTGCTGTTCCTGTGGATCTCCTTCGGTGGCACCCTGCCGCTCAAGCCGAAGGGCTACCAGTTCAAGGTCGCCTTCCCGGAGGCCGCGACCATGGTGGAGGAGGCCGACGTCCGAATGGCCGGTGTGGACGTCGGCAAGGTGAAGGGGCGGGCGCTCACCGACGGCGGCAGGCGCACGCTCGCGACGATCGAGGTCGAATCCCGCTTCGCCCCGATCCCGCGCGACACGCAAGCGGTACTGCGCCAGAAGTCACTGCTCGGCGAGACGTACGTGGAGCTGTCACCCGGCCGCAAGAGCTCGGGCAAGCTGCCGGACCACGGGAGGCTCCCGGACGGACGCGTCAAGCAGACCGTGGAGTTGGACGAGATCTTCTCCACCTTCGACTCGGGGACGCGAAAGAACTTTCGAGAGTGGCTGCACGAGTCCGGCATCATCACGAGCGGCGACTACGCGCAGAACTTCAACGACGCGCTCGGGAACGCGGCTCCGTTCTTCGAGAGCGGCACCAGGCTGCTGAAGCCGCTCGACGACCAGGAGATCGCGCTGCGCCGCCTCGTCCGCAACACCGGCAGGGTGTTCGGCGCGATCTCACGAGAGAACGGCGCGCTGCGCGGGCTCATCGTGAACGGCAACCGCACGTTCGGTGCGCTGGCCTCGAGGGACAGGG
>Ga0126313_10002025_pt1 | contig 11094 bp, 10 predicted proteins | sample Plot105A_FD_89954 | JGI IMG/M metagenome (GOLD analysis project Ga0126313, IMG submission 89954) | Serpentine soil microbial communities from UC McLaughlin Reserve, CA, USA - Plot105A | ecosystem: Environmental > Terrestrial > Soil > Grasslands | place: USA: UC McLaughlin Reserve, Lake County... | reverse complement strand
GAAGCCCTGCGAATCGTGGAGGCCGGCGGCGACCCCGGACAGGTGGATACGGCGATCCGCGAGGTGGGGTTCAGGATGGGTCCGCTGGAGCTCGCGGACCTCATTGGACACGACATCAACCTGTCAGTCTCAGAGTCGCTCTTCGAACGGTACTACTACCAGCCGCGCTTCCGCCCCTCTTACCTGCAGAGATCTATGGTCGAGTCCGGAGCCTTAGGCAGGAAGAGCAGCCAGGGGTTCTACGACTACGCCGGGGAGGAGGATGCCGGAAATGCCGGGAGAGATGGACCCTCCGAGGACGTGGCGCTGCGCGTGATCTCCTGCATCGTAAACGAAGCCTTCCTGACGCTCCAAGAGGACGTGGCTACGGCCGAAGACATAGACCGTGCCATGAAGCTCGGGGCGAACTACCCCAAGGGCCCGTTCGAGTGGGCGGAGGAGATAGGAGCCGACCGTATCCTCGAGACGCTCGAAGCCCTTAGGACGATCCAAGGCGACGCCTACCTCGCCGCGCCCCTCCTAAGGAAGCGGGCGGCGGAGCGGTCAGTCTCGAACTAGCGTGTGAGCCTCCTCTATCGGGGGTTGGCGGAAAGGCGTCGGCATGGCGGATAGGGAGCGGGAAGTCACGATGCGGTTCCTGGCGGAACCGACCGATATCAACTTCGGTGGCAAGGTGCACGGCGGGGCGGTGATGAAGTGGATCGACCAGGCCGGGTACACCTGCGCCGCCGGATGGAGCGGCCAGTACTGCGTGACCGTCTACGTCGGAGGCATCAGCTTCTACAAGCCCGTGCTCATCGGGAATGTCGTGGAGGCACACGCCAGACTCGTTCACACCGGGCGCACGAGGAGCATGCACGTCGTCGTCGACGTGGGCGCGAGCGACCCAAAAGACCGGCTCCGCACCACGACGACGCACTGCGTGATCGTTTTCGTCGCGGTGGACGAACGGGGAGATCCGGTCGAAGTCACGAGATGGCTGCCCGAGACCCGAGGAGGACGTGGCCGTCGAACAGTACGCCGTGAAGCTCATGGAGCTGCGCAAGGGCAGAGGAGTCGGTGGCAGACCTCCGCGGCGCCGCGCCCCTCTAACTCTAACCCGCCAACCCTGAAGGTGACGACGGCACGCCCAACGTGCGGACCGTCGATCACAACGAGCCTTCAGGAGGGAACGGAAGCGCTCTTAGCGGCGTGTACCGCAGACCACAGACGTGGAACATGAGCTTCCTGCCGAGAGTCGTCGTGTCGATGCTCTTGCGCAAGTACACGAATTCGATCCTGCGCGCCTCGGGGCCGCTCACCAATTCGATGAGCTCCTGCAAAGGCCTGCCGAAGCGGTCGTGCTTCCACGCTACGAGCAGATCTTACTCCGTCGCCGTTGCATCACTTCTCGAAGGTGCGATGCGCGACTCAGGCGGAGGCTCAGGGTCCCGGTGTTGACGACACGAATGGCCAAACTGGGATGTATCCTTGCTACTCAATGCTTTCTACGTGCGGAGGTTCATCCCCGTCGGGGCAGAAGGGCATCGCCGAAAGGGGAGAGAAACCCTTAGGGCGTGAAGAGCCGGTTGCCGACCTCCTCCGTGGCGCCGCGTCCCTCCGGCTCCCGTTTACCGACGCCGAAGAACCTCAGGAGGCAGCGGGACGTTCTGCAGCCGCACCTGGCCGCGGGCCACGGGCTTGCCGTCTTCGGCGCGCGTGATGATCACCTGCCACAGCTGCTGGCTCTTGCCCTGCATGATTGGCTCGGCGACCACATCTACCCGCCCCTCATTCATCGGCCGCAGGAAGTCGGTGTTGTTATTGACCCCGACGGCGAACTGTCCCTTCTCCTCGACTGCCGCCGAAGCCCCTATGCTCGCCGCGCTCTCGACCGCCGCGGTATACACGCCGCCGTGCACCACGCCCCAGGGCGTATGGTGGTCTTCGCCGAGATCTATCCAACCCAGAACCCTGCTCCCGCCACTCTCTTCGAGCCTCAACCCCGCAACCCGCAAGAACGCGCTGCTCCGGGCGCCGGTGGAGGCTTCGAGATCCTTCTCCGTCACAGGCAACTCCTTCCAGTAATGTCCCAAGGGCGCGCCGCGGCGATAGCGAACCGCCGGGACCACGCGCATCGTATCAAGAACCTTAGTGCACCGACGCGCCCACTACACAGAATTTAACTGACCGTTCGGTTGACAACCGTTTGACCGTTTGGTTAGACTGCGGACGGGTGAAACGGATTACAAAGGAAGTTGGGGACCTGGTGGGGCTAGGAAAGGGGATTCGGAAAATTACGGGTCCGGTGTAAGCAAGGGGTCGTGGGTCCGCGTGCGCTCTTGGTTTTGCCTTTAGAGATCAAGACGAGGGTTGGCGGCGCGGACGGCAGAGACGGAGGATTACGGAGTGGCTACCAATACGGTTGCCCAGGGAAAGACTGCGAGTTCCGCGATCTGGCTGGTCCCGGCCTTATGCGGCTTCGCGGTCGGGTTTGACGGGTATGATTTGATCGTCTACGGGACAGTGGCGATCGCCGGGGTGATCGCGGCGCTGATCATCTTTCTACTTCCGAGGTCCCCCATCTCCGCGGAAAGGGCCGAGTGGATATAGATAGGCGAGCTAAACCCGCCGGAGAGGGCTAAACACACGCCCTCTCCGGCGGACCGCTTCATGTAGCATAAAGAACTAAACGCGGGTGGCCGTTCAGCGTGGGGCGGAGGGGCCAGCCAGAGACAAAGTTACGCGGCGTGGGATGCTAAGCGTATAGGAGGAGTATCTGCATGGCGGAACCATTTATCAACGGCGGCTACGTCGAGTTTTCCGGACTCGACCGGATGGCGATAGTCGACCCGGCGAACGGCGAGGAGGTGGGCGACGTACCCGCGAGTGGGGCGGCAGAGGTGGATCAGGCCGTCAGGAGCGCCCACGATGCCTTCCCGGCCTGGCGTGACACCCCGGCCTCCAAGCGCGGCGAGATCCTGGGGCTGGCGGCGCACGCGGTGCTCGGTGACGTGGAGGAGTTGGCGCCGCTCCTGACCTCCGAGCAGGGCAAGCCCTTGCGCGAGGCCCGGCTGGAGATCCGGCGCTTCGTGCACACGCTGGAGCACTACGTGGGGCTCTCCAAGAACATCCGCGGCGGGTACGTCCCGGATCTGGACGTGGACACCTACGGCCTTATCGTCAGGCGTCCCGTGGGCATCGTGGGGGCCATCGTGCCCTGCAACTTCCCCACGACCCTCCTGGCCAACAAGCTCGGCCCGGCACTCGTCACGGGGAATGTCGTGGTGGCCAAGCCGTCTGACACCACCCCGTTGACCACGCTGCGCATCGCGGAGATCATGCACGAGGCCGGCCTTCCGGCGGGCGTGTTCAACGTGGTCACGGGAACGGGGCCGGAGGCCGGAGAGGCTCTCGCGGGGCACCCGCTCGTGCGAAAGGTCGCCTTTACGGGTTCCACGCCCGTCGGGAAGAAGCTGATGGCGCTCGCGGGGGGCGACCTCAAGCACGTCACCCTGGAGCTCGGGGGCTCCGACCCCATAATCGTATGCGACGACGCGAACCTGGACAGGGCGGCGAGCGCCGCCAGCGTGGGTAGGTTCTTCAACGCGGGTCAGGCCTGCCTCGCCGTCAAGCGCGTCTTCGTCTTCGATAGCGTGGCCGATGAGTTCGTCGAGAAGCTGGTCGCGAAGGTCCGCAAGCTGAGGGTGGGACCAGGAACCGCTGAAGGGGTCATGCTGGGACCGCTCCATTCTTCCGGCGGGAGGGACCTGGTCGAGGAGCAGGTCCAGAGCGCCGTGGATTCGGGCGCGAAGGTGCTGCACGGCGCCAAGCGGCCCGAGGGCAACGGGCTCTCCGAGAGAGGAAACTTCTACGAGCCGACGTTGCTCCTCGAGCCTTCGCGCGACTCGCGGGTGGCGACCGAGGAGGTCTTCGGGCCGGCGCTGCCCGTGTGGCGGGTCGGGGGCATGGAGGAGGCACTGGAACTGGCGAACAAGTCCATCTTCGGGTTGGGCTCTTCGATATGGACGGCCGACCTGAATCGGGCCTCGGAGGCCGCCGAGCGCATCGAGGCCGGGTACACCTGGATCAACTCCCCCCAAGTCGTCTACGACGAGTTGCCGTTCGGCGGCTGGAAGCAGTCGGGGCACGGCAAGGAGCACGGCATCGAGGCCCTCGATTTCTACACTGAGACGAAAGCAGTTGTCGTCAGGCGAGCGACCTGAGGAGGGAAGAATCCTCATGATCGAAATACCCGAGTGGTACAACGCGAGCGTCCTAGTCGACCGTAACCTGGAGGCCGGTCGCACGAATAAGGTGGCGATCTACTACGGCGACGAGCAGGTCACTTACGGTGACCTCGCCCGCCGGATCAACAGGTGCGGCCACGCGCTCAGGGGTGTGGGCGTGGGCCAGGAGGACCGGGTCCTGCTCGTTCTCAACGACACGCCTTCCTTCCCGGTGGCCTTCTTCGGCGCGATGCGAATCGGCGCGATCCCGATCCCGGTCAATACCCTTCTAAGGGCCAATGATTACCGCTTCTTCGCCGAGAACAGCCGCACCCGGGCCGTGGTGGCCGACGGCATGTTCGACGAGATGCTCGCCGAAGCCCTGGATGGTTACGAGGAGCACATCGAGGTGATCCTCACCAACACCAGCGATGCCGGCGGCAAGATGACCCTCGAAGGACTGTTGGAGGAGGGGGAAGACGAGCTCTCCCCGGCGTCCACGCACAGGGACGATCCGGCTTTCTGGCTCTACAGCTCAGGTTCGACGGGGAAGCCGAAGGGCGCGGTTCACCTGCAGCACGACCTAATCTTTACCTGCGAGACCTACGCCAAACACGTGCTTCAGATCACCGAGGAAGATAAGGTCTTCTCGGCTTCCAAGCTCTTTCATGCCTACGGGCTCGGAAACGGGATCTCCTTCCCGTACTGGGCCGGGGCCTCGACGGTACTCCACCCCGGCAGGCCCACGCCGGAGGCGGTCCTTGAGACGATAGAGCGCCACGAACCGACCTTGTTCTTCTCCGTGCCGACGCTCTACAACGCGATCCTCAACCACCATGGCGCCGCGGACCACGACCTCTCGTCCATCCGCCTCTGCGCCTCGGCGGCCGAGGCCCTCCCCGCCGGCATGTGGCGGCGGTGGAAGGAGACTTTCGGCTCCACCATCCTCGACGGTATCGGCTCGACAGAGATGCTGCACATCTTCGTCTCTAACACGTTGGACGCTCTCAAGCCCGGGTCGTCCGGCAAGCCCGTCCCCGGCTACGAGGCCAAGATCCTGGACGATGAGGGCTACCCCGTGGAGTTTGGGGAGGCGGGCTACCTCGCCGTGAAGGGGGATTCGGCGGCGGCGCATTACTGGCGCAACCACGAGAAGACCAAGGCGACCATGAAGGGCGATTGGCTCTTCGCCGGCGACTGGTACCGCGTGGACGAGGAGGGCTTCTACTGGTACGAGGGGCGCTCGGACGACATGATCAAGGTCAGCGGCCTGTGGGTCTCGCCGGTCGAGGTGGAGAGCACCCTGATGGACCACCCGGCGGTGATAGAGGCGGCCGCCGTGGGCATCCCCGTCGGCGGGCTGACCCGCGTGAAGGCCTCTATCGTGCTTCGCGAGGGATACGAAGGGTCCGAAGAACTTGTGACGGAGTTGCAGGACTGGTGTAAGGTCCGGCTCAAGCGTTACCAGTACCCTCACCTTGTGGACTTCGTTGAGGAGCTTCCGAAGACCGTGACCGGCAAGATACAACGCTTCAAGTTGCGCGAGCCTGAGCCCGAGATCCAGATGCCCAGGCAGAAGGACGAGTTGGTTTAGTTGGCGACTGGAAGGAGCGCGTGAGCCTAATGGCCTACGAAGGCACCAGAGAGGCCTGGATCGTCGGGGCTGTTAGGACGCCCATAGGCCGCCACGGCGGCGCCCTGAGCCCCGTCAGGCCCGACGACCTCGGCGCGGTCGCCCTAGGGACGCTGATGGAGAGGACCGGTGTCCCGGCGGGCGAGGTCGAGGACGTCTTCTTCGGCTGCGCCAACCAGGCCGGGGAGGACAACCGCAACGTGGCGAGGATGAGCCTGCTGCTCGCGGGCTTCCCTGAGGGGGTCGGCGGGGTGACGGTCAACCGCCTGTGCGGCTCCGGGCTGGACGCCGTGGCCCAGGCCGCCCGCGCCGTCATGCTGGGGGAGGCGGACGCCTACGTCGGGGGCGGCGTCGAGTCCATGAGCCGCGCCCCGTGGGCCGTCCCGAAGCCGGAACGCGCCTTCCCCACCGGCAACACCACCATGTACGACACCACTTTAGGCTGGCGCTTCGTCAACCCGAGGATGGAGGAGCTGGGACACACCGACTCGCTCGGCACGACCGCCGAGAACCTGGCCCAGGAGCGCTTCCTCGTCACCCCGGACGAGGACCAGCCCGAGGGCCTCGCCGAGGAGTACGACGTCTCCAGGGAGGTCCAGGACCGCTTCGCGTTGCGCAGCCACCAGAAGGCCGTCGCCGCGATGGACGGTAAGAAGTTCCGCGAGGAGATCGTGCCCGTCACCGTGAAGGGCAGGAAGGGCGCCGAGACCGTCGTCGAGGCCGACGAGGGGCCAAGGCGCGACACCTCGATGGAGCGGCTCGGCAAGCTGAAGCCCGCCTTCAAGGGGAAAGGGAGCGTGACGGCCGGCAACTCGAGCTCCCTCAACGACGGCGCGGCCGCCGTGCTTGTGGTCTCGAAGACCTACGCCGAGGCGCACGGCCTCAGCCCGCTGGCGAGGATAAGGAGTATCGCGACGGCGGGCGTCCCGCCGAGGGTGATGGGCATCGGGCCCGTGCCAGCAACCAGGAAGGCGCTCGAGCGCGCGGACATCACGATAGACGACGTCGGCCTGGTCGAGCTGAACGAGGCGTTCGCGGCGCAGAGCCTGGCGTGCCTGCACGAGTGGGGAATGGACGCCGAGGACGACCGACTCAACCCCAACGGCGGGGCGATAGCCCTCGGCCATCCCTTGGGGGCGTCGGGTGCCCGCATCCTGACGACGCTCGTTCACGAGATGGGCCGCAGGAACGAAGTCAGGTTTGGGCTTGCCACCATGTGCATCGGCGTCGGGCAGGGCATCGCGATGGTCGTCGAGAAGTCATGAACGTCTTCGGTGCTCGCCTCTCTACCGGAAGGGAAACGTAGCTTCTTGTTGGAGGCTGAGTGGACGCGATCGGCCCGAGAATACCGGTGTGTAGAGACTCGCGTTAGCCTATTGTGCGGGCGAGGAAGGGAGAAGCAGGGTTGAGCAGATACGACTACGTGGTGATCGGTGCCGGTTCGGCGGGTTGCGTTCTGGCGGCGCGACTGAGCGAGAACGGCGCGGCGGTGCTGCTGCTGGAGGCCGGCGCCGAGGACACGAAAGAAGAGTTGCTTGCCCCTACGGCGTGGCCGGCGCTGTGGGGGACGGAGGTCGACTGGGCCTTCGAGACCACGCCTCAGCCGGGCACAGGAAACCTTCCGCACAACTGGCCGCGCGGGAAGGTGCTCGGCGGCTCGAGTTCCATCAACGCAATGGTCTATCTGCGCGGCCACCGAAACGACTTCGACAACTGGGCCGCTGGGGGCGCGACCGGCTGGGACTACCAGGGTGTCCTGCCGTACTTCAAGAAGATGGAGACCGTCGAGGGCGGAGACCCCGAACACCGGGGGACCAGCGGCCCCATGCGTCCCAAGATCGCCGCGGACCCGAACCCGCTCTCAGAGGTCTTCCTCGACGCGGCCAAGGAGCTCGGCTACCCCACGACCGACGACTTCAACGGCGCGGTGCGGGAGGGGGCGGGCTGGCACGAGCTGACCATCGCGGACGGCAAGCGCCAGAGCACCGCGCTCGCCTACCTGCACCCCGCAATCGACAGGCCGAACCTCACGTTGCACACCGGTGCCCACGCCTGGCGGCTGACCTTCGACGGCGGCAAGCGCTGCACCGGGGTCGAGTACGAGAGGGGCGGGAGCGTCGAGACTGCGACGGCCGAAGAAGAGGTGATCGCCTGCGGCGGGTCGGTTAACAGCCCGCAACTTCTCCTACTCTCCGGCGTGGGGCCCGCCGACCACCTTCGAGAGATCGGGGTGGACTCGGTCCACGACCTTCCCGGCGTAGGGGAAAACCTCCACGACCACCCCCTGCTCGGGCTGGTCTTCGAGGCTGACGGGGAGATAGCGCCCGGAAAGGCCAACCACGCCGAGACCTCGATGCTTTGGCGCAGCGATCCGGCCCTCACCGGACCCGACATGCAGTTCATGTTCATCCACGTCCCCTTCCACCCGCCCCACCTCCAAGCCCCGCCCAACAGCTACACCTTCGGGATCGCCACCATCCCCGACAGCCGCGGATGGGTCAGGCTCGCGAGCGCCGACCCGAAGGTAGCGCCGCTGATCAACCCGAACTACCTCGGCGAGGACTCCGACGTCCGGCGGCTCCTGTTAGGCATAGAAAAGGCGCGCGAGATCAACGCCACGAGCGCCTTCTCCGAGTGGGGCACGACCGAGGTGCTCGCGGGCGAGCACGTCCAGGACGAGGCGGGCCTGCGCGACTTCGTCTCCCGGGGGACGGGGACATACTACCATCCGGTAGGCACCTGCAGGATTGGCACCGACGACGGGGCGGTCGTCGACCCGGAGCTCCGGGTTCACGACATCGAGGGCCTGAGGGTCGCCGACGCCTCCGTGATGCCAACACTCGTCTGCGTCAACACGAACGCCGCGAGCATCATGATCGGCGAGAAGGCCGCAGACTTGGTCCTGAAGACCGGTCCCCGCGAGGTCGGCCAGACCCAGACCGCATGATCGCGGCTCAAACGGCGATGGGATAACCGTGCTAGACGGCATCCCTCTCATAGACGCCCACGTCCACGCGGCACGTTTGCCCACCCTGAAGCAGTCTTGGAGGGACTGGGCCGCGCGCTACGGGTCGCCCTCCCTTATGGAGCTCTACGACGAGGAGGGGACGCTCGTCCCCTCCCGTTTCGACGAGTACATGGCCGCCGAGGGCGTGGACGTGGCCATACTGTTCTGCGAGTACAGCCCGAAGTCCACCGGCATACAACCGGTCGAAGACCTCGCCCCGATCCTCTCGCAAAACCCCGAGCGCTTCCGCCTCATGGCGAACCTCAACCCGCACCTGCACTACCCGCTCGTCGAGGAGCTGAAGCGCCAGATCTCTTTTGGCGCGGTCGGCCTGAAGCTCCACCCCGTCCACGGCGGCTTCGCCCCCAACGACCGGATGCTCTACCCGGCGTACGCTTTCTGCGAGGCGAACGATTTCCCCGTCGTATTCCACTGCGGCACGAGCGTATTTCCCGGCTCGACCAACCGTTACGCCGACCCGGCCCTCGTGGAGGACGTCGCCCGAGACTTTCCGGACCTCGACGTCGTTCTCGCCCACGGCGGGCGCGGTTGGTGGTACGACGCGGCGGCCTTTATCTCGCTCATGCGGCCCAACGTCTGGATCGAGGTGAGCGGCCTCCCCCCGAAAAAGCTCCCTGACTACTACAAGAACTTCGACTTCGTCCGCCTCGCCCGAAGGATGATATTTGGCACCGACTGGCCCGGCGTCCCCGGCAACCGCGCCAACGCCCAGGCTATCTCCGACCTGGGCCTCGAACGCGAGACCCTGGAAGGAATCCTCCACAAGAACGCCCGCGAGGTCTACCGATTGGAGGGGGGATGAGCCCTACCCGCATCCCCGTCGCCGCACGATTCGAACCTCCTTGTGGCAGCAAAGTGGGAATCCTTGACTTTGACCGTCCGGTCAGTTATTGTTTGCGAGGATTAGAAAATCAGGAAGGAGAGGGTGCATGCCCGCGACGGCCGTAACCGAGGAGATACTCCTCGACCGCATCAAGAGCGGAAAGTTGATCGAGGATTCTTCCCACGCGACCGAGAGGTACATCAAGGGTCTGAAGCGTACTTTGATCGTCTCGGCCGACACCGAGCTGATAAGCGCGCCGGCTTACATGAACGCGACGAAGGATTTCTCGACGCTTCCCAGCGTCAACAACTACATCACCGTCATGGGGATCGTTCAGGACGAGCTCGGGCACGCGCACATCGCCTACCGGATGCTCCGCGACCTCGGGGTCGACACGGAGGAGCTCGTCTACGAGCGGAAGCCGCACAAGTACAAGTACCCTTACGCCTTCGACGTGCCGCTGGACAGCTTTACGGAGCTTATCGTGGGCAATGGCTTCTACGATCGGGCCGGGTTCGTGCTGCTGAGCGACATCCATCAGAACTGCTCCTACGGGCCGTGGAAGCGGGCGCTCGTAAAGGTGGACCGTGAGGAGAACTTCCACCTCAGGCACGGCGAGAAGTGGATGAAGGCCTTCTCCAAGGACCCGGAGAAAAAGGAAGAGCTCCAGCGGGCGGTGGACTGGATGTTCCCGCTGACGCTCGAATGGTTCGGGTTGCCCGACGGCAAGAAGCAGCACAACGAGCAGATCGAGTACGGCTACAAGGGCTCGACCAACGACAAGCTCAGGCAGACCTGGATGTCCCACACCGTACCGTTGTGCGAGTCCCTGGGGCTCGACGTGCCGGCCCACTACGACGCGGAAGAGGATAAGTACGTCATAGACTTACCGTTCCCGGCCCAGTTCGACGCCGAGGAGAAGCGTTGGATGTTCGAGGACGGCGCCATCTCGTGGGACGACGTGCTCAAGCGCTGGAAGGGACGCGGGCCAAAGAACGAGGAGTACGTCGAGCATCTCCAGCGCGGCTACAAAGAGCTCTACGCGAGCACGGCGAGCTAGGGAAAAGGGAGAGATGGAGAGTACGCAGACGAGGACAGACGAAGAAGTACGCGACGCGCTTCGGGAGGTGTTCGACCCCGAGTACCCGATCAGCCTCGTTGACCTCGGCCTCATCCGGGGCATCGAAGTGGAGGGGTCAAAGGCGAGTATAAAGCTGACGTACACCTGCATGGGGTGTCCGGCAATGGACATGATCCAAGACGATGTCCGCGACAGGCTGCTCGAGATGGAAGGCATCGACGAGGTGGACATCGAGGTTGTCTGGCCCACCTGGTCGCGCAAGGACATCACCCCCCTCGGGAAAAAGCAGCTCAAGGGGGTGGGGGTCGTCTGATGCGGCCG
>Ga0126313_10002024_pt1 | contig 11095 bp, 12 predicted proteins | sample Plot105A_FD_89954 | JGI IMG/M metagenome (GOLD analysis project Ga0126313, IMG submission 89954) | Serpentine soil microbial communities from UC McLaughlin Reserve, CA, USA - Plot105A | ecosystem: Environmental > Terrestrial > Soil > Grasslands | place: USA: UC McLaughlin Reserve, Lake County... | reverse complement strand
GCTGCCCGCACGGCTGGCCCGTCGACCCCGACTTCGAACAGGCCGAGAACGCGGAGCTGGTTGCGCTAGCCGAGCTCGACGAAGGCGCGAAAGCCGAGATCGTCCGCTTGGCCGAGCACGACGGCGAGCTCCTCCACTGGTTCTACGACCAGGGTTTCGAGCCCGGGCGGTCGCTGCAGGTGAAGTCCTCGGACCCGGCAGCGGGAAGCTTCCGCGTCAAGGTCGGCCGCCGCGAGGAGACACTCGGCGAGAAGGCCGCCGCGGGGCTCTTCGTCAGGCCTTCGTAACAGCCAGCAGCTTCGCGAGCATCGCGGCGTCGAGCTCGCCGCGGTTGCGCGCCAGCGCGAGGAGTGCGGCCTGCTTGCTCATGCGCGCTCGTTTCGGAGCGCGTGGCCGGAACCCTCCCTAGGCCGGAGCCTTCTCCGCGGCGCCGGTTCCGGCGGCCGCACGCAGCGCGTCGGCCTTATCTGTGCGCTCCCACGTGAAGTCGTGGTCGTCGCGGCCGAAATGGCCGTACGCGGCGGTCTTCGCGTAGATCGGGCGATGAAGCTCGAGGTCGCGCTGGATCGCCGCAGGGCGAAGGTCGAAGTGCTCGCGGACGAGGTCCTCGATCTTGGGCACGGGGATCTGCTCGGTCCCGAACGTCCGCACTGCGATCGAGACCGGGCGCGCGACGCCGATCGCGTACGCGACGTTCACCTCGCAGCGCTCGGCCAGATCCGCAGCGACGATGTTCTTCGCGACGTAGCGCGCCGCGTAGGCCGCCGACCGGTCGACCTTCGTCGGGTCCTTGCCGGAGAACGCGCCGCCGCCGTGCCGCGCCGCGCCGCCGTAAGTGTCGACGATGATCTTGCGGCCCGTCAGACCGGTGTCGCCCATCGGCCCCCCGAGCACGAACTTGCCGGTGGGGTTGACGTAGACGAAGTCGCGGTCGTCGTACAGGCGCCGCTCGTCGTACAGCCGCGGGTCGAGAATCGGCCTGAGGACGTGCTCGATCACGTCCTCCTTGATCGTGTTCGCGTCGACGTTCTCGGCGTGCTGCGTGGAGACGAGGAGGCGCGAGATCTCGACCGGCACCTGGCGGTCGCGCTCGTCGACCTCGTAACGGATCGTCACCTGCGCCTTGCCGTCCGGGCGCAGGTACTTCAGCTGCTCTGACTTCCGGACTCCCGCGAGTCGCCGCGCGATCTTGTGCGCGAGCATGATCGGGAGGGGCATCAGCTCGGGCGTCTCCTTCGTCGCGTAGCCGAACATCATCCCCTGGTCGCCGGCGCCGATCTGATCGAGCGGGTCGTCGTCGCCGGGATCGTGCTGCAGCTCGTAGGACTGGTCGACGCCGAGCGCGATGTCCGGCGACTGCTCGTCGATCGCCACGACGACGGCGCACGTGTGTGCGTCGAACCCCCATTCGGAGTGCGTGTAGCCGATCTCGGCGATCCGCTCGCGGACGACGCGCGGGATGTCCACGTAGGTCTCCGTCGAGATCTCGCCTGCAACGACCACGAGTCCCGTCGTGATCAGCGTCTCGCACGCGACGCGCCCGCTCGGATCGTCGCGGAGCACTGCGTCGAGCACGGTGTCCGAGACCTGGTCGGCGATCTTGTCCGGGTGGCCCTCGGTGACGGATTCAGACGTGAAGAGGAACTCGCGCGACATCGGCCGGAACGGTAATCGAATCATTCGCCCGTCGGGGGACGGCTCATGAACTCCGCGATCACATCTTCGATCGAACGACCTTCGAGGGCGTCGGCAATGCCGTTCGTGATCGGGAGCTCGATCCCGAGGCTGTGCGAGAGCTCGCGCAGGATCGGGGCCGTCGTCAGGCCTTCCACGGTGCCGAGCTTGCGCCGTGCGTCCTGCGGCGTCGCGCCTCGCGCCATCAGCGCGCCTGCGCGGCGGTTGCGACTGTGCCGGCTCCAGCAGGTGACGAGCACGTCGCCCGTGCCGGCGAGGCCGGCGAACGTCTCGGCTCGCGCGCCGGTCGCCACGCCCAGCCGGCGCATGTCCGCGAGCCCCAGCGCGATCAGCGCCGCCTTTGCGTTGTTGCCCAGCTGGAGGCCGTCCATGGCACCGGCGGCGAGCGCGATCACGTTCTTCGCAGCCGCTGCGAGCTCCACCCCCGCCGGGTCGTTGTTCACGTAGACCCGGAAGGTCGGCGAGTTGACGGCGTGCTGGAGCTCGATCGCCAGCACCTCGTCCTCGCTGGCGATCACTGCGGCCGCGGGCAGCCCGGCAGCGATCTCTGTGGCGATGTTCGGCCCGGAGAGGACGGCGAACGGCCGGCCCCGCACGCGCGAGGAGAGCCTCCCGCCGGTGTCGGGGTCGAGCCCCTTCGTGAGGCTCAAGACGGGCGCCCCGCCCGGGAGCGAGTCCACGACGTCGCCGAACGAGCGACTCGGGACGGCAATCACGACGAGGTCCGCGCCCTCGAAGTCCCCGTCCCGGCGGTCGCGGTCGAGCAGGACGACCTCGTGGCCGCGATCCTGGAGCAGGCGGGTGAAGACGGTGCCCCACGCACCCGCTCCGACGACCGCGGCCCTCATCGACGCGTCATGAGCGGCGGACGAAGTCGATCGAAACCGGGACCCCCTCCAGCTCGAAGCGCTCGCGCAGCTTGTTCTCGACCCAGTAGCCGTAGTCCCGCGTGACGAGGCCCGGGTCGTTGACGAAGAAGCGGAACCGGGGCGGCCGCACCTGCGTCTGCGTGCCGTAGAGCAGGTTGAGCCGTTTGCCGTTCCGCGACGGCGGCTGGCGCGTCTCACGCAGCTCCCGCAGGAAGCGGTTCAGCTCCCCGGTGGTGACGCGCGACGTGTGCTTGTCGTAGAGCTCCTCGATCCGGTCGAGCATTCGCCCGATGCCTCGGCCGGTCTTCGCCGAGACGGCGACGAGCGGCGGGCGCTGCTTCAAGCGATCCTGGAGCCGCGGCCGCAGATCCTCGATCCCCACCGCGCCGATGTCCCACTTGGCGGCGACGACGAGCGTGGAGTCCTGCGCCTTCCGCGCGACGTCGGCCACGGCGAGGTCCTGGTCGACGAGCCCTTCGCTCGCATCGACGAGGACGAGTGCCACGTCGGCGCGCTCTGCGGCCTGCAGCGCGCGGAGCTCGGAGTAGTACTCGATCCCCTGCCGCTGGCGGCGCTTGCGCCTGAGCCCGGCGGTGTCGACGAACACGAACGTCCGGTCGCCGCGCTGGATAACGGTGTCGATCGCGTCTCGCGTCGTGCCCGGCGTCTCCGACACGATCACGCGCTCCTGGCCCACGAGCGCGTTGACCAGGCTCGACTTGCCGACGTTGGGCCTGCCGAGAATCGCGACGCGGATCGCGTCCTCGGTCACGTCGGGGCGCGCGGCCCGGCCTGGGAGCCGCTCGAGGATCGCGTCGAGGAGGTCGCCCGTGCCGTGGCCGTGCAGCGCGGAGATCGGAACCGGCTCCCCCAGGCCGAGCCGGTGGAACTCGTGGATCTCGTCGGTCCGCGTCGGGTCGTCGATCTTGTTCGCGATCACGAGCACGGGGCGGCCGGAGCGGCGGAGCAGGTCGGCGATCTCCTCGTCGCCGGGGGTTACCCCCGTCTTCGCGTCCACGACAAAAAGGACGAGGTCGGCCTCTTCGATCGCCGCGCGCGCCTGTTCGGCGACCTGGCGCGTGATCGGGGAGTCGTCGGCGAGGTCGACGCCGCCGGTGTCGACGAGCAGGAACCGACGGCCGCGCCACTCGCAGACGAGCTCCTTCCGGTCGCGCGTGACACCCGGCGTCTGGTGCACGACCGCGTCGCGACTCTCCGTCAGCCGGTTGACGAGCGTCGACTTGCCGACGTTGGGGAACCCGACGATCGCGGCGATGCCCGCCAGTTCAGCCGTGCTCACGCCGGCGGAGTGGCGTGCCGCGGGCGCCCGAGCGCGTGCGCGTCGACGAGGAAGCGCCAGAGGCTGTGGATCTCGCGCTGGATCTCCGCGGACGCCTCCCGGTAGCCCTTGCCGTTCGCCGGCAGGCCCTCGAACGAGAGCGGCCGGCCCCAGGCGACGGAGACCGGCTCGAAGTTGCCCGGCTTCCAGAACTGCGACCCGTGGATCGCCGCCGGGACGATCGGCACGCGCTCCTGTAGACCGACCATGGCCGCGCCGGGTTGCACGTCCCCCGGCACGCCGGTTCGCTGACGCGTGCCCTCGGCGAAGATCCCGAGCGCGTCTCCCTCCTGTACGCATTGGCGCATCAGCCGCACCGCCTCCCGGTCGGACTCGCCGCGGCGGACGGAGAACGTGCCGAAGGCTCGGATCAGCGGCCCGATCGCACTGACTTGGTGGAGCTCGATCTTGGCCATGAACCGCACTGTCCGGGGCGACGCGGCCCCGAACGTCGGTGGGTCCAGCCAGGAGAAGTGGTTCATCGCCAGCACGACGCCGCCGCTGGACGGGACGCGTTCGCTGCCGTAGATCCGAAGCGGCGCGAGCGCCCGGACGGCGGCGCCGAACGTCACGCGGCCGACGGCCCAGACCGCGTCGATGCGCTTCACGCCACCCGGGCGCGGACGAGCTGCTCGATGCGGTCGACCACGTCCTCGACGTCGAGCTCGGTAGTATCGATCCGCTCGGCGTCGTCCGCTGGCTGCATCCGGGCGGCATCGCTCTGGTCGCGCAGCCTCAGGTCCGTGGCGAGCGCGTCCCCGCCGATGTCCGGCCGCTCGAGCTGGCGCCGGCGGGCGCGGACGTCGGGATCGGCGTTGAGGTAGACCTTGACGTCGGCGTGCGGCGCGACGACCGTCCCGATGTCGCGGCCCTCGATGACGGCGTTGCCGAGGTCGGCCAACTCCCGCTGCCGCCGCCGCATGACGGCGCGCACCTCCGGGTGCCGCGCGACGGTCGGGACGAGGCGGTCGATCTCGGCTTGCCGGATCGCCTCGGTGACGTCGTGTCCGGCGATCGCGACCGTGCCGTCCTCGTCGAGGTCGACGGGGTTGTCGTCCGCGAGCTCGCCGAGGGCCGACCCGTCCTCGAGGTCGAGGGAACGCTCGACCGCGAGCCACGTGACGGCCCGGTACATGGCGCCTGTGTCCAGATACCGGAACCCGAGACGCTCGGCGAGCCGGCGCGCGACGGTGCTCTTTCCGGCTCCGGCAGGCCCGTCGATCGCAACGATCATCGCTGGGTTACCGAGTCGAGCAGGTCGAAGAATCCGGGGAAGCTTACAGCGACGCTTTCGATCCCCTCGATCCGCGCGCCCTCGCGGGAGACGAGACCCGCGATCGCCCCGAGCATCGCAATCCGATGATCGCCTCGCGCGTCAACCACGCCCCCACCCTTAGGGCGGGTGGGAACACCCCTCACCCCGAAGCCATCATCGCCCGGCGTGATGCGCACGCCAAGGGCTCTGAGCGCATTTGTCACAGTTTCGATCCGGTCCGTTTCCTTTGCGCGCAGCTCGCGCGCGCCCCGGACGACGCTCTCGCCACGCGCCATCCCCGCCGCCAGCGCGAACAGCGGCAGCTCGTCGATCAGCCCCGGCACCTCGCCCACGCGCACCGCCGTCGCCTGAAGCTGCGCGGGCCGCACCTCCAGATCCGCAACCGGCTCGCCGCTGACCGTCCGCCGGTTGAAGACGGCGACGTGCGCCCCCATCCGCTCGAGCACGTCGAGAAACCCGGTCCGGAGCGGGTTGACGTTGACTCCCTCGACGAGCAGCTCCGACCCATGGAGGAGCGTCGCCGCCAGGATGAACGGCGCTGCCGAGGAGAAATCGCCCGCCACGTCGAGCCGGAACGGCGCGATCCGCTCGACCGGCTGCACCGACACGTCCGCCCCCCGCCGCGCCGCCTTCACGCCCAGCTCCCGCAGCAGCCGCTCGCTGTGATCGCGCGTCGGCACGCGCTCGACGACAGTCGTCGCACCGCCCTCCGCGAAGAGCCCCGCGAAGAGCACGGCCGACTTCACCTGCGCGCTCGCGACGGGCAGCTCGTACCGGATCGGCTGCAGCCGCCCGCCCTCGATCAGAACCGGCGCGCCGCCCTCAGTCGTTTCCACCCGCGCGCCCATCTCCCGCAGCGGCTCGGCGACGCGCTCGTGCGGACGGCGCGACAGCGACTCGTCTCCCGTGAGGACGAAGCGCCCCTCCTGCCCGGCGAGGATCCCCGAGGCGAGGCGGAGCACGGTCCCGGCATTACCGCAATCGAGTGGCTCGTCGGGCTCCCGCACCCCGTGGAGCCCCACGCCTCGAACGCGCACGGTCTCGCCCTCGCCGTCGACCTCCGCGCCGAGCTGACGGACGACCGAGATCGCCGACTCCGTGTCCGCGGAGCGCCCGAAGCCACGGATTTCGCTCTCGCCGTCCGTCAGCGCGCCGAGGAGCACAGCCCGCTGCGAAGTGCCCTTGTTTCCCGGCACGGCGATCGCGCCCTGCACGGACGCCGCGGGCTCGACCTTCACTCGTCTACAGCCGGAGAGACGACCACACCGTAGCCCTGCGCCTCGAGCAGCGCCGCTGCCCGCTCGGCCTCGCCTTCGCCGGAGACGAGCACGGTCAGCGTCCCGCCGCGCTCCGGCGAGACGTGCTGCAGCTCGAAGTCCTCGATGTTGATCCGCTCCGCGCCGAGCGCCTGCGTGATCCCGGCGAGGACGCCCGGGCGGTCCGGCACATGCACCCGAAGCCGGTGCAGCTCGCCCGGATCGCCGTACGCCTCGGTGATCATCCCGCGCCGGTTGCGCGCCGCCTCGCCGATCCAGCGCGCGAGGAACCCTGCGTCACCCGACTCGAGCGCCGACTCGACCTGCTCCAGCCCGCGGCGATGCTCGGCCAGCGCGGCACGCAGCGCTCCCGCGTTCTCCAGGAAGATGTCGACCCAGATCCTCGGGTTGGCGCCGGCCACCCGGGTCATGTCCCGAAGCGACCCGCCCGCCGACGACAGCGGCTCGTGCCCGTCGATCCGCGTCGCCCCGGCCTGGTTCACCAGCACGTTCGCGAGCACATGCGGCAGGTGGCTCGTCAGGGCCACGAGGCGGTCGTGGGCCACAGGGTCGATCGCGACCGCCGTCGCTCCGAGCTGGGCGACGAAGCCGTGCACGCGCCGGTAGCGCGCCGGCTCGCTCTGCGGCAGCGGCGAGAGGAACCAGGTCGCACCCTCGAAGAGGTCGGCGCTCGCGTGCTCAGGGCCCCGCGCCTCGGAGCCGCAGACGGGATGGCCGCCGACGAACCGCAGCGACCCGTCGGCCGCCGCGCAGACCGCCGTCTTCGTCGAGCCGACGTCCGTGACGGTCGTCGTGTCGCCGCTTGCCTCCAACACGCCGCGGACCTGGCTCGCCAACTGGCTGACGGGAACTGCAACGACCGCCAACTCAGCGCCTTCGAGCGCACCGCGGAGGGTGTCGCCGACCTCGTCGACCGCCCCGCGCTCGGCGGCGATCTCCGCCGTCGCCCGCTCGTCGTCGAAGCCCACGACCGTCGCCCCACACCGCTTCGCGGCGAGGCCGACGGACGCCCCGATCAGCCCGGTACCGACGATTGCGACGCGCACTACCCGATCTGCTTGCCCATCAGGGCGACGAGCTGGCCGACCTCCCGCGCGAACTCCGCGAACTCCGCCGTCGGCAGCTGCTGCGGCCCGTCGCAGAGTGCCTCCTCGGGACGCGGATGCGCCTCGACGATGATTCCGTCGGCTCCGACAGCGACGGCGGCGCGTGCCATCGGCAGCACGAGCGCCCGCCGTCCGGCCGCATGCGACGGGTCGACGATCACCGGCAGGTGCGTCTCCTCCTTCAGCACCGCGACCGAGCCGAGGTCGAGCGTGTAGCGGAGCGAGCGCTCGAAGGTCTTGATCCCTCGCTCGCACAGGATGATCCGCTCGTTTCCCTCTTTCGCGACGTACTCGGCGGCCATCAGCAGCTCCTCGACCGACGCCGACGGCCCGCGCTTCAGGAGCACCGGCTTGTCGATCCGGCCGACCTCCGCCAGGAGCAGGAAGTTCTGCATGTTCCGGGCGCCGATCTGGACGACGTCGGCGACCTCCAGGACCTCCTCGACGTGCCGAGGATCCATCAGCTCGGTGACGATCGGCAAGCCGGTCTCCTCCCGCGCCTCGCGCAGCACCTCGAGCGCGTCCAGGCCGAGTCCCTGGAAGGTGTACGGCGAGGTGCGGGGCTTGAACGCGCCGCCCCGGAGCATCGTCGCACCCGCATCGGCGACGGCCCGCGCAGTCTCCAACGTCTGCTCCCGGTACTCGACCGTGCACGGCCCCGCAATGAGGCCGAACGCGTCGCCGCCGATGCGCCTCCCGTCGACCTCCACCACGGTGGCTTCCGGCGTCAGCTCCCGCGACACGAGCTTGTACGGCTTCAGGATCGGGAGGACGCGGTCGACCCCGGGGTAGCCCTCCAGGGGCAGACTCGCGAGCACGTCTCGCTCGCCGATCGCCCCGATCGTGGTCGCCTCCCGCCCCCGGGACACACGTGCGTCCGCGCCGGCCTCCTCCAGCCGCGCGACGACGTGCTCCGTCTGGTCGGGCGTGGCGCCGTTGGCCATCACGATCAGGAGCTCGGGCGAGGCGTTGTTTGTCGCCATAACGGCAAGTGTAGGTTGCGCTCATCGACCCGAACGCCGACCCCACCATTCGCCAGCTCCGCGAGCAGGTCTCGGACAACGACCGCGCATTGGTCGAAGCCATCAACGCCCGCCTGCGCCTCGTCGCCAAGCTGAAGAGCTACAAGGACTCGCGCGGCTTCGACTTCGTCGACCCGAACCGCGAGGAGTGGATGCTCCGCGATCTTTCGCGCGCCAACCGCGGGCCGCTCTCGCAGGAGGGCCTCGAGCAGATCTACACGGCGATCCTCGACCTGACGAAGCGCGAGGTCTCTTGACCGATTTCGGCTCGGCGCGTACCCTGAGGGCAATGACTCCCGACCGCATCTGGGCCTGGGCTTGGCGCCACGAGCGGTGCGGGAGCCTGCGCTAACACAGGCCAACATCCGTACCGCTCGAAGACCTTCCGCCGGAGGGTCTTTTTGTTTGTCCGAATGAACGTTCAAACCGTCATCTCAACCGACCTGATCACGCCGCTCGGGGCGTACCTGAGGCTGCGCGAGGGCGGCCGGGCGAGCTTCCTGCTCGAGTCGGTCGAGCGCGGGAGGCTCGGGCGGCACTCGTTCGTCGGCTTCGGCTCGCGCTTCGTCGACTTCGCGGAGGCCGAGCGCTGCGCGGAGCCTGTCGTCGGCTACCTGGGGTACGACCACGCGGCGACGCTCGAGCCGACGGTCTCGCTCCCGGACGACGGCCCGACTCTCCCCGAGAGCCGCTTCGTCGTCGCGGAGACGCTGATCCGGTTCGACCACGTGCTCGGGCTCGCGGAGGTGCTGCGCGGGAACCCAGACGAGATCGGTGCGCGGCTCGCGGCGAACGTCGACGAGCCCGCGGCAGCGGCTGCGCGGAATGGCAGTGGAACGCGCCGGTTCCCGGGCAGATTCGAGTACGAGCGGCGCGTGGAGAAGGCGAAGAAGCACATCCGCGCCGGCGACGCGTTCCAGATCGTCCTCTCGCAGCGCGCGGAGCGCCCGACGCGCGCGGGCGCGCTCGACCTCTACCGCTCGCTCCGCCGCGTCAACCCGTCGCCGTATCTCTTCCTGCTGGAGCTGGACGAGCTGGCGCTCGTCGGCTCCTCGCCCGAGACGCTCGTCAAGGCCGAGAACGGCGTCGCGAGCCTGAACCCGATCGCCGGGACGACACATCCCGGCGAGGGCGACGCCGAGCGGCTGCTCGCCTCCGAGAAGGACCGCGCGGAGCACGTGATGCTCGTCGACCTCGGCCGCAACGACCTCTCCCGCGTCTGCAGGCCCGGCACGGTCCACGTGCAGCGGCTGCTCGAGCCGGAGCGCTACTCGCACGTCACGCACCTGGTCTCCGAGGTGACCGGCGAGCTGAACGACGGCATCTCGCACTTCGACCTGCTGCGCGCCTGCTTCCCGGCGGGGACCGTGAGCGGCGCGCCGAAGGTGCGCGCGATGCAGATCATCTCGGAGCTCGAGGGCCATCGGCGCGGGCCCTACGCCGGCGCCGTCGGCTATTTCCTGCCGGACGGGCCGCTGGACACGTGCATCGCGATCCGGACGATCGTGCTGCACGACGGCGTCGCCCACATGCAGGCCGGGGCGGGCATCGTCGCCGATTCCTCGCCCACCGGCGAGCACGACGAGTGCCTGCGGAAGCTGGCGGCGCTGGAGCGCGCGATCGAGCTGGCGGAGGGAAGGTCGGCTTCCTCGGGCGCCGCTCTCGGTGCGGGGCCGGAGGGCGCAGTGCGTCGGAGCACGGGCCCGGAAGGCACCGCGCCGTCAGCGGCGTCAGGCGGCGGCGGAGCCGGGCTCCGCCCGGCGGGAGCCGACGCCGGCGAGGGAGACGAGCCGCGCGGATGATTCTGCTCGTAGACAACTACGACTCCTTCACGTACAACCTCGCGCACCTGTTCGGTAAGCTCGGCGCCGAGGTCGACGTTCGCCGCAACGATGCGATCGACGCGGACGAGGCGGAGAAGCTGGAGCCGTCGCACCTCGTGATCTCCCCGGGTCCTGGCCGCCCCGCCGACGCCGGCGCAACGATGGAGATCGTCCGGCGGCTGGCGCCGAACGTCCCGACGCTCGGGGTCTGCCTCGGGCACCAGGCGATCGTCGAGGTCTTCGGCGGCGAGGTCGGGCGGGCGAAGTCGATCGTTCACGGGAAGGCGAGCGTGATCAGCCACGACGGGCTCGGGCTCTTCCGCGGCCTCCCCGACGACTTCATCGCCGGTCGCTACCACTCGCTCGCCGCGACCTCGATCCCCGAGGACCTCGATGTGTCGGCCACGTGCGCCGACGACGAGGTCATGGCCGTCCGCCACCGCGCGCTCCGCGTGGACGGCGTCCAGTTCCACCCCGAATCGGTCCTGACGCCGATCGGCCCCGACCTGGCCCGCAACTTCCTCGAGGGCGTGTGATGCCGAGCGCATCGACCGGTCATTTCAGACGGATGCCGACCAGAGCCCGGCATCCTGAACGCGGCATCGCAAGCGACGCCGCGGTCGAGGGCGTGTGATGCCGAGCGCATCGACCGGTCATTTCAGACGGATGCCGACCAGAGCCCGGCATC
>Ga0126313_10002022_pt1 | contig 11096 bp, 10 predicted proteins | sample Plot105A_FD_89954 | JGI IMG/M metagenome (GOLD analysis project Ga0126313, IMG submission 89954) | Serpentine soil microbial communities from UC McLaughlin Reserve, CA, USA - Plot105A | ecosystem: Environmental > Terrestrial > Soil > Grasslands | place: USA: UC McLaughlin Reserve, Lake County... | reverse complement strand
AGTCGGGCTGCCAGGTCACGCCGTTGTTGTGGGATATCTCCCCGGTTGACTCCATGACCTCCGGCCCGCGGAAACGTGCGGTGGAGCGCTGTGAGAAGTCCTCGTCCAGGCGGATCATCGACCATCCAGTGTCGTCGACTTTGAGGTCGAAGACTCGGGTGATCCCGCGGACGTCGAAGTAGTGGTATCGGTCATCGGACAGCAGCGCCATGGCGTTCGGGAAGTCGGGGTGATAGTACGTCCAGTGCTGGAGCACGAACGCCCCATCCAGCACCCGCTCGTACCGCTGCCGACCGGTGACCGGTTTGGACATGGCCGAGTGATGCATCGTGAATTCCCAGGTTCCGAGCAGCCGGTCGAGCGCGCTCATGCCTGCTCCTTTCGTCGCTGCCTTCTCGATCTAGGATACGGTAGAGTTCTCCGAACACAACCGGCGCGTTCACAGACGCGCCCGCGGGACCTAGGCCGTGGGAACTTCTCGGAACTCCGTCAACGCGAACTTCGGAGAATACTCCTTTCCCGCACTCCGGTGAATAGGGTGCTAGGATCACTCAACCACAGTCTCTAGCACCGCGACCACCGTAGCTCTTGCTACCACCTTCGGCCCCTCCGCGATGTCGAAACTAACTCCCGGCTCAACCACCGCTCCCTCGCCGTACTGCAACTCGACCTATACGGTCTGCATCACATCAAGCTCGATGTACCCAGGATCGCCTTCAAGCTCCACCCGAGCCCAGCCGCGAATCGGAAGACCATCTTCGGTTTAGCCAAGTCCAACGTCGGCTAGTAACTCATAGGGGCTGCGGGTGTGGAGTAGGTCTACGTTGCGGGTGCGGCCGCCCTCCTCGGGCGTGAGGAAGTACACTTTCGCGCGCACTTTTTTATAGACGGATCTCATCTGCTGGATTCTAGTACCACGTTACAATGCCGAGGCTAGTACACAGCTTGCCGACAACGTCCGAGAACTCCGTAAATCCGAAATTCGACCTCGGAGAATTCCACCTCCACGCAATCGGGTGAATATGGGGTCGCAGATGTTCGCCTCGACCCCCTACGTTGGTGGTTACTCGCAACACTCGCAGTTGCACTTGGCGCAAGTGACACCTTGCCCTTGCGCTCACCGCAGCGCGGTTCGTCGTCTCAGTCGTCAAGCCCCGTAGACGGAGGCCCAGAAGTCAAGATCGATCCTGGGGGACCCGGGAGAGGCGAGGCGCTGGGTCATCAGGATTCCGACCATGTCCTCCTCGGGGTCCGAAGACCAGGATGTGCCCAGGCCACCCTCCCACCCATAGCGTCCGGGTGTGGCCGTCACGCCGTCACCGCCGGGTATGGTGGACAAGCCGAACCCCCAGCCGCGCCCCCCCAGGAAGATGGGAACCGAGTCGGAGGTCGCCCTTAGCTCGGGCGTCAGGTAGTCGGTCGTCATGAGCTCTACCGAGATCCTCGACAGGATGCGCTCGCCTCCGTGCTCGCCCCCGTCCAACATCATCCGGCCGAAGGCGAGGTAGTCCTCGGCCGTCGAGACCAGCCCGCCTCTAGCGTCCGGGAACGAGGGCGGGCGACTCCACTGGCTGTCTCCAACGCCGTCGTACAGCTCGAGCGCCCTGGTTTCGGGATTTGCTGCATACAGACTCGCCAGCCGGTCGAGCTTTTCGGCGGGCACGTGGAAGCCGGTGTCTTCCATGCCGAGCGGACCGAAGATGCGCTCGCGGAGGAAGGTTTCAAGTGGTTTCTCCGAGGCGCGTGAGACCAGCACACCAAGCACGGCGAACCCCATCTCGTACATCCACTGTTCGCCCGGCTGGTGCATAAGCGGCAGCGTCGCGAAACGGCGGAGCCACTCGTCCGGCTCGTGCGGTGTAGCCGGCTTTGGCGGCCCCATGCCCAGCCGCTGCTCGTCCGCGGCGGCCAAGATGGGGTACGCGTCCGGCGGGCCCAGGACGAAGCCGAAGCCCATGCGCAGGGTCAGCAGGTCGCGCAATGTGATCGGCCGCTTTGCGGGCACGGTGTCCTCAAGCGGTCCATCGAGCCGCTTGAGGACCCTACGGTCGGCGAGTTCCGGCAGCAGCCGATCCACCGGCTCGTCGAGGCGCAGCCTGCCATCCTCCACCAGGACCATCGCCGCCGCGGCCGCGATAGGTTTGGTTAACGAGCTGATGCGGAAGATCGTGTCATGCCGCATCGGGTCGCCGCCGACAGCTTTCGCGCCGACCGCGTCCGCACGCACCTCGTCCCTTCGCGCGACCAGCGTCACGAGGCCCGGCACCTCGCCGCGCTCGACGTGACCTGTCATCGCCTCGTGCGTGCGGTCGAGCCGCACCCCAGACCACCTTCCGGTATTCATCGCCTGATTCCTCCGCCCTTCATCTACGTCCCCGCGTTGGATGCGAGTTTCATGTCCACGTTCGTCTCTACTGAGAAACCTGTCCAAGCATAGCGTCCCCAACAGGCGGAGCCATCGCCTCCGACCCCCAAGCCGAGCACGACCACCCAAGCCAGAGGTGCCCACGGGGTCGCCAGCGGGACAATCCCCATAGCGCAGAAACCGAGGGTGGCGAGGATCAAGGTCAGCGCCAGCCACGGGCGTCGATCCCCCGAACGGTCGGCAAGGGCGGGGAAGAGGAACGCCGACGGCACCCGAACGAGCGCAAACACCGCAAGCAGCAGCCCAGCGCGACCTTCGTCTAGCCCCTGATCTACGTAGAGCGGTGCAACCCACGTCAGCGACGAAAAGAACAGGTACGACTCCGCCCCGAAGAACAGGGCGACCGACCAAGCCTGTCCACTGCGCCAGGGTAGGTGCGCTTGCTCATGTGCTCCTTCGCGTCGCGGCGCACTGCGAGCTTGCGACGCTATGGGTAACCAGAAGACCGCCGCCACCACTGCCAGGAGCGACCAGACTGCCAAAGCTCCCGGCCAGAATCCCCCGATGGTACGCTCGATCGGGACGGTGGCGAGCGCCGCGAGCGCCAGACCACCTGTGATACCGACGGTGTAGAGGCCAGTCACCAGTGCCGCCTGGTCGGGGAACCATCTCTTCACGACTGCGGGTAAGAGCGACTGGGCGACAGCTATTCCGACGCCCGCTACGAAAGTGGTGACGAAGAGGACCCCTGCTTGTCTAGCCGCCAAGCGGCCTGCGACCGCCAGACCTATGAGGACGATGGACCACAGCACCGCCCGCTCTGCGCCGATACGTCTGCTAATCATCGGCGCTACAAGGGCCAGCGCGCTCATGCAAAGGACAGGTATCGTCGTCAACAGCCCCAAGAAGGCACGACCAAGTCCGAGGTCCTGACGTATCGTCTCCAGCACCGGCGGTACCGAGGAGATAGCCGGGCGGAGGTTAAGGGCTACCAGAAACAGGCCTACCAGAAGAGGTGCAGTCGCGCTCGTTAGGATCTTCCCTTTCGCGGGCTCGCTCGTCACCTTGACCACCCTTCGGAAGAGCCACCCAGGCTTCAGGGTACCACCAGAGGCAAAGATGCAGAAACGAGCCCATGCCTGGCTAGCCCGAGCCATTTTCTCCACGTTGAACCAGGTTCGTGGTTGCTATACTTCTGGGGCTCGGCTGCCCTTCCAGGAGGTGCGTCCTTACGCCGCCCGCTGATCGCACTTCTTTCCCTGAGGAGTCGCGACTGCATCTCGTCGGTCGCGATCGGGAACTGCGCGATCTGCGTAGGCTGCTGGACACAGCGATGGACGGACGCGGTCAACTCGTGCTTCTCGGGGGCGAGGCAGGGGTAGGCAAGACAACCATCGCCGAGGCGCTGTGCCGAGAAGCCGCAGATCGGGGCGCGCTCACGCTCACGGGCCGCTGCTACGACCTGACCGACACGCCTCCGTACGGCCCGTGGACGGATGCGTTCGATGATTACCGGCCTGAAGGCGATCTCCCTCCCCCGCCTAACGTCTTCGCCCGTACGGAGGTCACCAACGACGTGATCACGTCCAGATCTGCGCTCTACGATAGGGTGCGGCACTTTGTGGCCACGCTTGCAGAACATCGTCCGCTGGTGATGTTGCTCGAGGATCTTCACTGGGCGGATCCTGAGAGTCTCGACCTCCTTAGGATGGTATCCCGGGAGGCCGCGTCGCAAGCGCTGCTCGTGCTGGCGACCTTCCGCGGCGACGAGCTAGCGACCAACCACCCGCTCTACCGACTCTTGCCAGTGCTCGAGCGCGAGGTGGGAGCACGGCGCCTCGAGCTGCGACGCCTACATCACGAGGCACTGCGCGACTTGGTGGTGGCTAGCTATCGCCTGACAGAAGCCAACTCCGCGCGCCTCGCCGCTCACCTATACGCCGAGGCTGGTGGCAACCCGTTCTTCACTCAGCAGCTCCTCAGTGCCCTCGAAGAGGACGAAGTGTTGCGTCCGCTGGGGAATAGGTGGGTCTTGGGCGACCTCGCGGGTGCGGGCGTACCGTTGGCTCTGCGCCAGGTTATCGAAGCCCGCCTCCTCCGCCTCGACGATGATGGACAACAGCTGCTGCGAACTGCGGCTGTTATCGGGCAAGACGTGTCATTCTCGCTGTGGGCTTCGGTCGTGGACGGCGAGGAAGAAGGGCTGCTCGCGCCCGTCGAAGAGGCGACAGCGGCCCGGCTGATCGAGCCGGAGGCGGACGGCGCTGGCTTCCGGTTCGTCCACGCGCTCGTGCGCGAAGCCCTGTACGAGGGCATCAACCCTTTGCGGCGCCGCCTCGTGCACCGGCGGGTCGGGGAGATGCTCGCCGCGTTCCCTTCCCCCGATCCTGACGAGGTGGCCTACCACTTCCGCCGAGCTGGGGACACGCGGGCAGTCGAGTGGCTGGTCGAGGCGGGAGAGCGAGCCGAGCGGACCAGCGCGCTTCTGACGGCAGCCGAGCGCTACGAGGCGGCGCTGGATCTACCGGATGCACGCCTTATGGAAACTGCGGAGCATGGCTGGTTGTGTTTGCGACTGGCCACCTTGCAGCGTTTCAGGAAGCCAAGTGAAGCCCTAACGCATGTTGAGGCAGCGGAGAACCTGGCACAGGGGGCGGGCGATCCCGAGCTGGTCGCACACGTGTTGCTCGTACGGGGGTTGCTACGAGTGTACGCTGACGGGATTCGCGCCGGGCTTAGGGACGTGGAGGCGGGCGTGGAGATGGTCGAGAAGCTCCCCCCGCGTAGAGATGCCCGGCGCGAATCCGAGCAATCGATTGACGCCGTCGTCAACCCGGGTATGCTCGTTGCGATGCTTTCGTGGGCGGGCCGACTCGCTGATGCGAAGGAGCGGGGAGAAGAGTACCTGGCACACGCGAGCGATCGCCTGGAGGTCGCGTCGCTCGCTGGCGCGTGGTGGGGCGTGGCGCTCGTCCACGCCATGCAGGGAAGCCCTGACAAGGCCAGGCGAGCGTACGAATCCGCCAGGTCGGCGTACGAGAACCTCGACCAGCACAGGCTTCTCGCCTTCGTGCTGAGAGACGAGCTGACATACACGGTGCTCCCCTACCTGGGCGACAATCTTGCGGAAAGAGAGCGTGTTGCGACCGCCGCCGAGCAGGCGGTCTTGCGAGGCAACGCCGCCGGTGCCATCGATGAGCCCGCCGAATACACTGGCTATCCCAGGCTGCCGCTGATGGTGCTGGAGGGTAAGTGGCGCGAAGCCCGCCGAATCATGTCCGTGCTCGCAGAATACGGGGCCCACGCCATTTTGCGGCACATAATCAGTTGCTTTCTCGGTCAACTCGCAAGGGATCAGGGTGAAAGGTATCTCGCTTGGCAGCAAGTGTACAAAACGTGGCCCGGTGGTCCCAGCACCGAACCGGGTGACGGAGACATCTACTACACGCTGCCACTGCTGCGGCTGGCCGTCGAACTCTCCCTCGATAGCGGGGATCTTGCCAGTGCCCGAGAGTGGCTCGAGGCACACGAGCGCTGGCTAACCTGGTCGGGAGCCGTGCTCGGCCTCTCGGAGGCACGGCAGCTCCGGGCACGGTACGAGCTGGCTTCGGGAAACCTGGAAGGAGCCCGCCGCCATGCGGAGCAAGCCCTCGCGCATGCCTCGGAGCCGCGCCAGCCCCTCGCCCTGCTCGCGGCACGCCGGCTGCTTGGCAAGCTTGGCGGTGCGGGCGGCCGCTACGACGAAGCCGCCTCCCATCTTGACGATGCCTTGCAACTCGCGGATGCCTGCGCAGCACCCTACGAACGGGCGCTCACGCTGCTGGCTGTTGCAGAGCTACGGTTAGCTGAAGGGTCCGACACCACCGTCCCTGCTGTGCTTGAGGAGACGCGCGGTATCTGCTCTGATCTGGAGGCGGCGCCGGCCCTGACACACGCCGACGCTCTGGCCGCCCAGCTCTCCGGTCGCCGCCAGGTCACGCCCGTTTATCCAGCAGGGCTGACGCATCGGGAGGCGGAGGTACTCGGACGCTTGGCCGCGGGCCACAGCAACAAGGAGATAGCCGCGGAGCTGTTCCTGAGTGAGCGGACGGTGGAGCGGCATATCACGAACGTGTATCGCAAGATCGGTACGCACCGTAGGACCGAGGCGATGGCCTTCGCCCTTCGCCACGGCCTCGCGGATGTCGAAGAAGCCTCTGGGGAGTGACGACAACCACCACCACTTAGGTTCTTTATCTCGTCTCCTAGAGTGAATGCCCTAGGGGACGACCCCCGACTACGTAGTTTCCCCCATATCGAGATCTCCCTACGCCAACACGCACCTCCTCGAAATTACGTGTTTTCCCTGAAGCCAGCCGTGACCCACAAGTGCAGAGTAGTACACACCGGGGATTCGCCGGACGTCGCGGGTGGCACCCGGCGGACCCCGGGTTAGTAGGCCAATCACGGACATGTAGCCCCTTCCAGAGGAGGAGAGATGATGGAGATAACCACCCGGGAAGTAGAGTTTACCGCCGATGGCACCTTGCTTGAGGTGCTGCGCATCGTGGACGTGAAGGATTCCATCGCCCCGGTCCGGCTGCGCGTGCGCGAGTGGATAGACGAACATCATTACCGCGACGTCGATGTCTCCGGGGATCCTGTTCCGGATTTCATGCCCGAATGGTTGGCCGCGTGAGCGTCTGTGAGGCAAAGGAGAGCACGAGATGATACGCGTGACCGTCGAGATCCGCGAAGGCGACTTAACATACCGGACCCGTGTCACCGCCCCTTCCCTCGAGCGTGCGCTCAAGATCGCAGGTGGAGGCAAGCCTAGTCGCAAGGTGAGCCTCGTCTTCCCGATAGATCCCGAGGCTTTCTTCGTCACCGAGGTTCCCGGCCTAAAGGAGGCAGCTTGAGAGAAGACGAGCACATGAACAACTACCCCGAAAGGAGTACAACGATGAGTACCAGAACTGTCCGTCGTAGTGTGACATTGGCGCTAGGCGTCGTGCTCGCGCTTCTGGTAGTGGGGATGATCCAAGCCCTCGCTACCGGAAACAGCTCTTCGCAGGCAGATAGCCCTGACTTCGACGCCATTGACGTCTACGTCCAGAACCAGATGCAAGAGATGCGCATGCCAGGGGCAGCCCTAGGCATCGTCAAGGGAGACAAGATCGTCCACCTCCAGGGCTTCGGGGACGCCGATGACTCCGGACGAGAAGTTATTCCGCAAACCCCCTTCAAGATCGGCTCGACGAGCAAGTCGTTCACCGCTCTTGCGATCATGCAGCTCGTCGAAGACGGCAAGGTCGACCTCGACGCACCGGTGCAACGCTATATCCCCTGGTTCCGCGTTGCCGACCCCACGGCTTCTAAGCACATAACCGTGCGCCACCTACTGAACCAGACTAGCGGGATACCGACGGCGGCGGGGCTGCCGTACATGTACAAGAGAGACAGCAGCAAGGCTGCGCTGGAGAAAGAGGTGCGCGCCGCGCGCGATGTCGAGCTCACGGATCCGCCCGGCAAGGTAATGCAGTACTCCAACCTCAACTTCAGTACCCTGGGTCTGATCGTCCAGATGGTCTCGGGAGTGAGCTACGAGCAATACATCAAGGAGCACATACTCACTCCCTTGGGCATGAAAAACTCCTTCATGTTCTTGCCGGAGGCACAGAGGCACGGGCTCGCCACCGGACATCAGTTCTGGTTCGGCCGACCCTTCCCAGGGGGCGGACTGGCGAACAACCGCGCCATTACCCCGACAGGCTTGATCACCTCCGACGCCCAAGACATGTCCCGCTACCTAGTCGCCCACCTTAACGGGGGCCACTACGATGGAGCTCGGGTCCTCTCGTCTGAAGGCATTGCGGAGTTGCACCGGGGCGCCGCCAACATGGGACAATCCGAAGAGTCTTACGCCATGGGCTGGATAGAAGGTGAGATGGACGGTGTGCCCGTGGTGTGGCACAACGGCGACACGGGCGACTTCCACGCCACCATGATCCTGGTGCCAAAGAGTAAGTGGGGCGTGGTGCTGCTCATGAACGGGTCCAACGACCTGCGGGGGAGCATGGACACGACCGCCAACGGCGTGGTTGCTCGGCTTGTGGAAGTCGAACCGCCACCGCCTCCCGGGCTCCTTCAGGAGCCGTTCCTGATCATCTTGTTGGTGATCCTGGCTGTCGGGGCGCTCCAGGCGCTGGGCATCGTCCGGTCGGTCGTGCTGATACGGCGCTGGCGGACGCACCCTGCGGGGCGTCCGAGCGGGGTAGTGCGGGTGGGGCTGCGCGTGGTGACGCCGCTCGTGCTGAACCTCCTCTGGGCGGTGATCTTGTTTGTTGTCCTGCCTCGTTTTGTCGGGGTGCCGCTGTCGACGGTGGCATCTCCGCGGTCCGACCTTGGTCTGGTCGTGCTGCTAGGCGGAGGGGTCGCGCTAATCTGGGGTGTCGTTCTCAGGCCCGTCCTGGCGCTCTTGGCACTTCGCACAAAGGTCAGCCCTGGAGATACCGGCACACCAGAGAAATCCAGGGCAAGAGTTCCGGCTTAGGGACCTACTGTGCGGGGGTAGCCTGCGACCAGCCCCCGCACGACCTTAGCCCTCGCGGATTAAAGACGGATACCTCCTGGCGGAAGGATGAACCACAATGAACACCACACCGACGAACAACGAGATCCGAACGGAGGTGCAAGCTCCGGTGCAACCCCGCGTCAACTGGAAGGAGGTCATCCTCTTTGTGGTGCTGGCCTATGGGCTGGGCTGGGCGTGGAGCGGCTTCTTTCTCCTCCCTTACCTTGGCGACCTGCTCACCCAATCCACAACGCCTACCGATATGTTAGAGCGGCTCGGCGCTGTGACGACCCTGCCGACCATGCTCACCCCGATGATCGCTGCCCTCATCATGCGCATCTTCGTCACAAAGGAAGGAGGGAAAGGCTCTCTTGGTCTCTTGCGCTCCCCGAAATACTACCTGGCGGCACTCGCTATTCCAGCCGTCTTCGCCACGGCAGTGGTTCTCATCGTGCAGTTGCTGGGCTTGGGTGAGTTCAGGTGGTCGGAGGCTACCTGGTATGTCTATCTCATGCTCTTGGTCATTGCAGTGCCAGTCACCATGTTCACTTTCGGGGAAGAGTATGGCTGGCGGGGCTACCTCCTGCCTAGGCTTCTGCCGCTGGGTGAGATTAGGGCGTCGGTACTGTTGGGGGTGATCTGGGGTGTTTGGCACCTACCACTGCTCTTGGCCGGCCTCAACTATCCGGGCGTAAACATCTTCTTGGCTATCATCGTCTTCATCTTCGCGACGGTGGCGCTCTCCTTCACCTACACCTGGTTCTACGTCGCCTCGAGCGGCAGCGTACTGGTCGCTGCGGTCTTCCACGCGAGCACCAACCAATTCTCAGACACTTTTTGGGTTCCGCCACTTCTCTCGGGGGTAAACCCATTTGCGCCGAGCCTCGTTAGCGCTGTCCTGATAATGGCCCTGGTGCTCATCGTGTACAGGGTCTTCAGGCATTCTGTGCATGTGAAAGATCCGGAGCGTTTTATCTATCCTAAGCTGGATGGCACTTGGCGAGATTGGGTACGTTAAAGGTTTCTGCAGTAGAATGGTGTCCCTCTCGATCACGAGGGGCGCCGTTTGACAAAGGGAGAAGCGAGCGCAAAGCGCCACCCCATCTACGAGTTCTCTAGAGCACCTATCTCACGGCAACAACCGTGAGCGTCAGAGTGTTTGTTACCGGTGTACGGAACAACAAAGCTTTTCAGGTAAGCATGCCCGGCGAGGGAGCGCTCACTTTCGACAGTTTCGAGTGTGCGATTCACGCCCTCGCGCCCACGTGTGAGTATTGCGGTGTGAAGGTGATCGGGCACGGCATCGAGGCGAACGGCTCTTTTTACTGCTGCGCCCACTGCGCGCGCATGGCAGGCGCGGAAGGCGTCTCGGACCGAGTCTGAGCTAGCGCGCCGTACTCTCCGGCAAGTAGCCCATAACGGCGCGCAGTCCGAAATCTCCCGGCAGGTCCGACGAGAAGCGGCGGATACCGAAGGTCTTGTGGGCGTCGAGCTTTATCTCGCGTCCGGCGAGGTGCGGGAAGATGGCACGGGCGGCGTAGATCGGGTCCTCACCCTTCAGGCGGACGAGGCCTTTGCGCCTGCTGAGATGCTCCTCGCTAGCGGCGTAGAGGCTGGCCTCTCCCGCCCCCGCACAGCAGATCGCCATCCTGTGCCAATCGAGGACAAGCGTCTTGGTCCTCGCGTGCAAAACAATCTCGTAGTGCTCCGCTAACTTCGAGACTAGCATCCGGACTGATTACCACCTTGAGGCGAAGCATCTTGTAGATCTGGTGACGCTCCGCCGCATCTAGGTGGTCCAGTTCGGCTGGCACCATTTGGGCGTAGGATGCCAGGAGAGCGTCCCTGTCGTGCTCCAGCTGCTCTATTACCTCCTGGCGACCTTGGAGGACTGTCATGGCGAGCGCCGTAGAGAGGCGTGTAAGGAGGTCACGGTAGTTCTCGCCATCGGTCATGCCTTGCGAGCGCATGAGGCTCTGAGTCGCCCTTATGCGCTGCCCTGCTTCCTTGAGGTTGTCCATCGCCTCTTCGAGGACGGTGTCTTCATCAGCCATGACAAAAGTATACGGACGGGCTGGTCTTCCTGACCTACACCGCCTTCGAGAAAGCCGTGGGCGAGGAAGTCGAGCGTCTGGAAGTGGTGCCGTGCCGCCGCTGCGCTGAGCGAAGCTAGGGCTT
>Ga0126313_10002021_pt1 | contig 11098 bp, 17 predicted proteins | sample Plot105A_FD_89954 | JGI IMG/M metagenome (GOLD analysis project Ga0126313, IMG submission 89954) | Serpentine soil microbial communities from UC McLaughlin Reserve, CA, USA - Plot105A | ecosystem: Environmental > Terrestrial > Soil > Grasslands | place: USA: UC McLaughlin Reserve, Lake County... | reverse complement strand
CGATGTAGCCGCGCCGCGTCTGGCCGAAGCCGACCGGGATCTCTCGCTTCGGCTCGCAGAGGTCGAACTGGCAGAGCTCGCCGGGCGGTAGCTCGTGCGCTGGAAGCTGCGCGGAGGCAGGTAATGACGGTGATCAGGAAACGTCTCACGTCTCTCCTCGGAACGCCTTGACGATCGTAGGATTGCCTAGTAAGCCCCCGCATCCGTAGATCACCCGCCAATGCGCCCGAGGACTACGCGATCGACGGCGCTCGATCTGCGCGCTTCGCTCGCCCTTGTCGAGCCGCCACCACGGCCGGTTGCTCAGGCTACCGTTCCGGCACCAGGCGGCCGAGGTCCGATTCGCCGGGTGCTCGATCGAGGCCCTCGCTGATCGCGGCATTAGATGCGCGGCAGGCGTTGCAAGTGCTCGGACGAGCCATGTCGTCGGCCGCTCGCTACTCGGCGAGCGCGAGTCTCCGCTTTAGCGCTAAGACCGCCCGGTAGGCACGTCTCATGTTGCGCCTGAGTATGAAATCGCTTGACCCCGACGCAAGGACTTCGTCGAACGCTTCGGCTGAGCGTTCTCCTGGTCTGGCGAATAGCAGCAAGTCCGCCCCAGCTTTGAGCGCCCTCTTAGCGGCCTGCCCAGGCCCAGTGTCGGCGCGGATGGCGTCAGCCTCCAGGCCATCTGTGATCACAAGCCCTGGGAATCGCAGTTCGCCTCGAAGAAGGCCCATAAGGATGCTCCGCGAGAAGACCGCCGGGGCGTTTGGATCAAGTTCGGGGTACGTTCGCATTCGACACCATGAGAAGTGAGGCACCGGCAGCGATAAACGGATGGGCTTCCTCCACCAGCCTCTCACTGGGAAGAGCAATCGTCGCTTGGCCCACGTCCGTATTTACGCTCGCGGCCCCTAACCCGGGGAAGTGCTTCCCTGTCGCTGCGACGCCGTGCGACTCCAGTGCCTGGCTGAACGCGCGACCCAGGGTGGAGTCAGCCCGCGGTGTGTTGCCCAGGCTCCGCGTCGCGATTGCTGAACCGGGGTGCGCGACATCCATGACCGGCGCAAGGTCCACGTTCACGCCGAGGCCGCTCAGATATTGACCAGTCGCCTCGCTGTCACTCGCAGCCCTATCCGCCGTCGAGAAGTCGGGAGGTGAGATCCGCGGCGGCCCCGGAAGCCGCTTGACCTCGCCTCCCTCTTGATCGACGGCGACAAGGAGGCGAGGGTTGCCGCCGTTTTCCGCCTCTCGCTGAAGTGCGCGTACTGTGCTCCACACGGTCCCAGCGGACACGTCGGCAGGTGCAAAAAGAATGACGCCACCGACTTCGCCTCGTCGCACACGGGCGCGCAGTTCAGGGTCTGCGCGGCCCACATCGAACCGCCCGATGATCGTCTGCCCGACAACCTTTGCCGCGCTGGGAAGCCGTGAGACTGGCGCTTGCCGCGCGTCCGGCGCGTGCGGCGTCGTGGAGGCGTGTGACGCTCGCGCGTTGGGGTGAGGAACCGACTCAGTCCCGAGAGTGATCTCAGCGGCGGCTCGGCGGCCGTCGGGTTTGCCGTCTGAGGTCAACCCCCGCAACGCGACTAGTAGCCCTGCCACGGCAAAGACGGCGAGAAGTCCGGCAACCATCGGCCGCAGCCGAGCTAGCACGAGCTAGGCGTCAACTTCGCCTTGTCAATCTTCCACGCGCCCGCTTCTTTAATCATCTGGTAGTAGCCAGACCAGTCTCTACAGCCGGTCGCCCGCCTGCCTCGGTCCTCAGCGTTAGGACCTCGACGGTGGCCCGTGCTCCTCGACCACGTCGACCACCACGACGAAGAAGCGATTTAGGAGCGAGACGACCTCTTCCGGGGACCGCCGCGCCGCCAGCGCCGTGGATCCGACTAGGTCGATGAACAGCGCGGCCACCTCCGCGACGCCGTGGCGATGCGCCCAGTCGATCCCGACATACTGCATGGGGGCCTCCTAGCGTTGGGTGCTATCCACGCTGGATTTCAGCGCGGGGGCCCTTCTTCATGACATTCACGGCTTCGAGGGCTTCCTTGGGATCCAGCGTGCTCCCACTGACCGAGGCGGCGCACCGTCGATGAGCAGCACGCAGCTTCCGGACAGGACGACGAAGTCCTCCTGGACGTCCTCGGAGTGGTAGAGGGCGCCGAGCTTCCCTGGCTCGAGCAGGGTGACGTCGATCCCGATCTCCGGGAATGGCGTGTCGCCCTCGAAGTCGCAGATCGAGGTCCGCTCCCCGCCCCCGCGCCACCGGGCCTCGCGAGCGTTGACCACGAACCAGCCGCTCTCCTCCGACATGACGGCGATCCTGGCAGAAAGGGCGGCGCGCCACGTGTTCCATGCGCACCGCTGTGCTCTCAGGCACTCGACTCCGCGATACGTTGACAGGGGGAGATAGGTAACTGCTAACTTACCGTTCGTGCAGACTTACCAAGCTTGGGGATGGACGGCCCTCGGCGACCCGACGCGGCGCGCGATCTTCGAGCGCCTCGCCGATCGCCCACGGCCGGTCGGCGAGCTCGCCCGCGAGCTGCCGGTCAGCCGGCCCGCCGTGTCGCAGCACCTGAAGGTGCTGAAGCAGGCGCGGCTCGTGGTCGAACAGCAGGCGGGCAATCGCCGCATCTACCGGCTCGACCCCGAGGGCGTCGGCGCCCTGCGCGCCGACCTCGAGCGCTTCTGGATCAAGGCCCTCGCGAACTACAAGGCCGCGGTCGAGCAGCGACAGGGGGAGGACTGATGAACCAGTCGCGGCGCTTCAGGGTGCTGGCGGGCGCGCGGCCGGCAGTCGGCGGAGCCGGCAACGGCCGTGTCTACCGGCTCGATCGCGACGGCGTCGGCGCGCTTAGCGCCGACCTCGAGCGCTTCTGGAGCAAGGCACTGGCGGCCTACAAGGCGGCCGTCGAGGAACCAACGAAGGAGGACGCATGACCACACAAGCACAGGAAACGTCCCTGCGAACGTCGATCGTCGTCGAGGCGCCGATCGAGCGTGCTTTCTCGGTCTTCACCGAGGGCTTCGGCACGTTCAAGCCGCGCGAGCACAACCTGCTCGAGGTCGAGATCGCCGAGACGGTGTTCGAAACCCATGTCGGCGGCCACATCTACGACCGGGGCGTGGACGGCAGCGAGTGCCGGTGGGCGCGCGTGCTCGCCTACGAGCCCCCCAACCGGGTCGTCTTCAGCTGGGACATCAGCCCGCAATGGCAGGTCGAGACCGACCCGGACAAGACCAGCGAGGTCGAGGTGCACTTCGTCGCGGAGACGCCCGACCGCACCCAAGTGGAGCTCGAGCACCGCAACCTCGATCGCCACGGCGACGGCTGGGAGGGCGTCCGCGAGGGCGTGGGTGGCGAGGGCGGCTGGCCGCTCTACCTCGAGCGGTACGCCGACCAAGTCGCCGCCTAGCGACTCGGGGTCCTCACGAGCGAGGAGGCCGGGCGCTGTCCCGGCCTCCGTCGCTCGGGCAGGTCGACTGCAACCCAGACTCCGGAGGCGGCGGTGAGCGCGGCGACGATGGCAATGGCGCCGCCGTAGCCGACGGCGTCGGCGGCGAGGCCGGCGAGCAGGCCGCCGGCGACATAGCCCATGTCGCGCCAGAAGCGGTAGACACCGACCGTCGGGGCGCGCGCGACGGGAGAGACGGCGTCAGAGATGGCGGCGATCAGCGTCGGGTAGACGAGCGCCGTTCCCACCCCGAGCGCCACCGCCGCGAGCGCCGCCAGGCCAACGCCGCCATCCGAGGCCGCTAGCAGGGCCAGAGCCGCTGCCTGGATCAGCATCCCGGTGACGATCGGCGGCTTGCGGCCGATGCGGTCCGACCACTGGCCGGCGAGGATCTGGCCGACACCCCAGACGCCGGGATAGAGGCCGGCGACCAGACCAACCTCCGAGGCCGAGGCGCCGTGGGCGGCGAGGAAGAGCGGTACGAGCCCCCAGGCGAGGGCGTCGTTGAGGTTGTTCACGAGCCCGGCCTGCGAGCACGAACGCAGCGCCGGTTGCCGGTAGGAGGCATCCGTGAACGCCTCTCTGAGCCGCGGCGGTGTCTCGTCGAGGTCGTGCTCGCCCTTGCGCTGCTCCAGCTCGACGTGGTCCGCGGTATCGCGGACGAAGAGAGCGGTCAACAGCAACGCGACGAGCGCGATGCTCGCCCCGCCGGCGACGAGCACGTCTCGGGGGGCGAGCTGCGAGGCGAGCCAGCCGCTCACCGCCGCGGCGAGCGCCACCCCTCCGTAGCCGGCGGCCTCGTTCAGCCCCAGCGCCAGTCCGCGCCGGCGAGGGCCGACGAGGTCGATCTTCATGACCACGGTCATCGACCAGGCGAGTCCCTGGTTGACCCCGAGCAGGATGTTGGCGGCGATCACCCAGTCCCAGCTCGGGGCTACGGCGATCAGCAGCGGCACCGGCAGCGCGAAGCCCCAGCCGAGCAGCAGCAGCCGCCGCCGTCCGGCCCGCTCGGCGAGCACTCCGGCGCCCAGGTTGGTGAACGACTTGGCGAGGCCGAAGGCGACGATGAAGGAGAGGACCGCGGCGCTCGAGCCGAGGCCGAAGTCGTCCCTGCCGATTAGCGGCAGCGTTGAGCGCTCGAGTCCGACCATCGCGCCGACGAAGGCGTTGACGGCGACGAGCAGGCTGAACTGCGCGGCGTTCTCGCGCAAGCCGAGCCGGACCGCAGCCGACCCGATCATGGCGCCCCTAGCCCTTCTGGCGCTTCTGGACGTAGATGAACAGCGAGGCCCAGACGATGTCGGTCGCTATCCATGACAGCACGATGCGCCTCGACAGCGGATCCATGACTTAGCCGACCTCGCTCACGAGCGTGCGGCCCGCGCGGTTCGCTGCCACGATCGCCGCCTGCTGCTCGGGCGCCGGCGGCACGTCCTTGAGGAGCGCCGCAACGAACGCCTGCTCGGAGTCGAACCGGAGCGCTTTGTTGTGTCGGCGCTCGAAGCCGATCGTCGATGTCGGCTGGGCGGAGAGCCCGCGGCCGCAGACGGAGCCCGAGTAGTGCGCCGGGTAGAGCAGGAGGTGGTCCGGAAGCGCTAGCAGCCGATCGTTCAGAGAGCGGTAGAGCTGGCGGGCCATCTGCTCGGCGGTCTGCTCGCCGTGGGCGTGCAGGTCGGGACGTCCGGCGTCCCCGACGAGTAGCGCGTCTCCGGTCAGGACCATCCAGGGCTCCTCGCCTCGGGTCAGGTCGGTGACGAGGTAGGAGTGGTGGGCGGCCGCGTGGCCGGGGGTGGCGACCGCCTCGACGAGGGTCTTGCCGAGCTCGACGACCTCGCCGTCCTCTAGGGCGACGTGGTCGAACTCGACCCCGGCTCCGGCGGGCAGGTAGGGGGTCGCGCCCGTGCGCTCGATCAGCTGCGGCAGGCCCGAGACGTGGTCGGCCTGCACGTGCGTCTCGAACACCGCGGAGATCGGGATCCCCTGCCCTTGCGCCAGCGCGACATAGTCGTCCACAAGGTCGATGTGGGGGTCGACGACGGCGAACTTCCGCTTCGACTTGCAGCCGAACAGGTAGGAGGCGCAGGCAGTCTCGTCGTTGAGGAGCTGGCGGAAGTACATGCCTCTGGGCTTGACAAGCTATCAATTGTTCTATTGAATGGCAAATGTGAGCTCCACCGAGGCGAAGACAGAGTTGTTCGAGGCGATCGCCGTCATGGGCAAGGCCTTCGCCAGCCCCCGGCGGCTCGAGCTGCTCGACCTGCTCGCCCAGGCGCCGCGCACGGTCGACGAGCTGGCGCGCGCCAGCGGCCAGTCCAACGCGAACACCTCGCAGCACCTGCAGGCGCTCCACGCCGCCGGAATGGTCTCGCGCGAGCGCGAGGGAAACAGCGTCCGCTACGCGCTCGCCGGCGACGAGGCCCTCCGGCTCTGGCTGGCGTTGCGCGACGTCTCGGCCTCCCGGCTCGCATCGGTCGTCCGCGCCGCCGAGGACTACCTCGGGGAGCACGTGGAGCAGCTCGGTCGCGACGAGCTGCTGGCGCTTCTCGCCGAGGGAGATGTCGTCCTGGTCGACGTTCGCCCGAGCGAGGAGTACGCGGCCGGTCACATCCCGGGCGCGCGCTCGATCCCGCTGGAAGAACTTCAGCAGCACCTCGCAGAGCTTCCGGAGGACGCCGAGGTGGTGGCCTACTGCCGGGGGCCGTTCTGCGCCTACGCCCATGAAGCGGTGCGCGAGCTGCAGGCAGCCGGCTACTCGGCGCGGCGGCTCGAGGACGGCTGGCCGGAGTGGCGACTTGGACGGGAGGCGCCAAAGACATCGACCCCTAGTAGGGCCGCATGACGACTGGCGCACAACAGCTCGACACGAGCGACCTGGAGCAGCGCGTCAAGCAGATGTATCAGGAGGTCGCGCTCCAGCCCGAGCACGAGTTCCACTTCGAGACCGGGCGCCCGCTGGCCGAGCGGCTCGGCTACGCCCGCGAGGATCTCGACCGAATCCCCGCCGGGGCGATCGAGTCGTTCGCCGGCGTCGGCTACTTCCAGGATCTCGCGGCGATCGCCCAAGGCGAGGCCGTCCTCGACCTCGGCAGCGGCTCCGGTACGGACAGCTTCGTCGCCGCGCTCCGAACGGGGCCGGAGGGCACGGTCGTCGGCGTCGACATGACCGACGAGCAGCTCGCCAAGGCCCGGCACCTCGCCGAGGACGGCGGCTTCCCCCAGGTCGAGTTCCGCGCCGGCTATATCGAGAAGCCGCCGGTCGACGAGAGCGTCTTCGACTGCGTGATCTCGAACGGGGTGATCAACCTCGCCCCGGACAAGCCCCTGGTCTTCGCCGCCGCCGCGAAGGCGCTGCGTCCCGGCGGGCGGCTGGCGCTCGCCGACATCGTCAGCGGCAGGCAGCTGCCCGAGGGAGTGACCTGCGACGCCTCGCTGTGGGCGGCCTGCATCGGCGGCGCCATGCAGCAGGACAGCTACCGCGAGGCGATCGAGGCCGCCGGCTTCGAGATCGACGAATGGCGGGAGAACAGCGGCTACCGCTTCGTCTCCGAGCGGGCCGACAATGCGACCCAGAAGTACGGCGTCACGAGCGTCTCGGTGCTCGCCCGACGCCGCTGATGAATCCATGAGCCGCGCCGCGGGATGGATGGCATCGAACCTGACGATGCAGGGCTACTGCCTCAGCGCCGCCGAGCAGCGGGCGCTTTCGCTCGGGCTGCGCTTCTCGACCGGGGTCTGCCTGGTGCTCACCGCGGGCGCCCTGGTCGTCGGTTCCTGGATCCCCTTCGTCGCGCTAGCCGGAATCGGAGCCGTAGGTTTCTCCGCGCGGCATCCGTTCGACCACATCTGGAACGCAGCCGCCCGCCGCCTCGGTGGGCCCGGGCTGCCGCCGAGCCCCGCACGGCGCCGGCACGCGTTCAAGGTCGCGACGGCGATGATGCTGATCGTGGGTGGGCTGTTCGCTGCCGGCACCGAGCTCGCGGCGGTTGTCGTCGGCCTGTTGCTCCTGGGCGCCTGCGCGACCGTGACCGCGACAAACCTCTGCCTTCCCTCGCTGGCGATGTCGCTGATCGCGCGGCGTCGCCACGGCGAAGCGGTCGCGACCTGACCGCTGCTAGGCGCGCGCCTCGCGCAACGCTCGCAGCAGGCTCGGCGCCGCCAGCACCGTTCGCGCGAGCCCGAGCTGGCGCACGAGCTCGAGGCTGTCGAAGCCGGACCAGTCCTCCACAATGCGCCCGTCGCGCAGGTGGCTGAGCGTGATGCCCCACAGTCGAACGTGGCGGCCGCGATTCGTCCCGGTCAAAACCCAGCGGTTCGCGACGCGGTCGTCCTCGGCGACCTGCTCAACGACCTCGAAGCGGAGGTCAGGGAAAAGAGCGCGGTAGAGCTCCGTCGACCTGCGCACGCCCTCCAGGCCGTGGTACTCGGTGCTCGCAAAGTGGTCGGCGAAGTCCTCGGCATAGCACTCGGGGGCGAGGGCCATGTCCGCGCGAGCGCAGACGCGCTCGATCGCGACTCGGGTTGTCTCGGCGTTGGACCGCGCGTCCGTCACTGAGTTGCTCCAGCATCGGGCGCCGCCACCGAGCACGCGAGGACGGCGCTGATGAACTCCTCGAAGACCTCGTCGGGGATGGTCTCGGGGTTGGCCGCGCGTTCGAACGCCAGCCCGTTCAGGGCGGCGCTGATGGCCGTCGCGAGAACGGGCGCGGGGAAGCGGAGCTGGAACCCGAGGTGCGTAGCGACTCGCTCCAGGGTGTCCGCGAGCGCGTCGATGACGGCCTGGCGGCGCTTGCCGAACTCCTCCTGGATCTTGGCATTGCGAACGCCGAACGACCAGAACTCGTAGAAGAGCAACGGCCAGTGCGGGTCTCGCTCGAGGAACTCGCGGAACTGGTCGGCGGCCTCCGCACCGGCGCGCTGGCCGCGTTCGGCGGCCTCGGCGAGGGCGCGGATCTCCGCGACCCGGTCGTCGACCTCCCGGTCGGCCAGCGCCAGGAACAGCCCCTCCTTGCCGGAGAAGTTCGAATAGACCGCTCCGGTTGTGAAGCCGGCCTCGGCCGCGACCTCCTCGACGCTTGCCTGCTGATAGCCGCGCCGGGCGAAGACGCGGCCAGCCGCGTCGAGCAGCCGCTCTCGCGTCTGCTCCTGCCTCTCCCGCCGTGTCATTACGTGGGCCATGTCACATAATCTTCGCTACTCAGATAACATAGATTATGCCATCCACACGACGGATGAGGAGGCGCAGTGGCAAAGGCGAGTACGGCTCAGGTCGAGGAGAAGGTCGAGCACCCGTTCTTCGCTCGCTTCTACCTGCGCATGGCGTCGAGCCGCAAGGCGCGGGGCGAGGACGAGCACCGGCGCCGCCTGCTCGAAGGGCTCACGGGGCGGGTGATCGAGGTCGGGTCCGGCAACGGTCTCAACTTCCCGTTCTACCCCGACACCGTCAGCGAGGTCGTCGCGGTCGAGCCCGAGCTGCTTCTGCGCGAGGCGGCGACCAAGAACGCGACCGAGGCTTCCGTGCCGGTCAACGTGATCGACGCGGTCTCCGGCCGGCTGCCGGTCGACGACGAGTCCTTCGACGCCGGCATCGCCTCATTGGTGCTCTGCTCGGTCCCGGACCAGGAGCGGGCCCTGGCCGAGTTCCACCGGGTCATCCGCCCGGGCGGCGAGCTCCGGTTCTACGAGCACGTCGTTGCGCACCAACCCATGTCCGCGCGGCTGCAACGGCTGGCCGACGCGACGTTCTGGCCCCGGGTCGGAGGAGGCTGTCACATGGGCCGGGACACGGGTGCGGCGATCGAGCGGGCCGGCTTCGACGTCGAGGAGAGCAAGCGCTTCTCGTTCACGCCTGGAGCGCCGGTCCCGCCGCTCCCCCACATCCTCGGGGTCGCTAGGCGACGGTAGGGATCGTGGCGCGCATATTCAGAGGCGAAGGAGGCGAAGCGACGTGATGGACGGCTCGACCGTGATCGTCGCGGCGATGGTCGCGATGATGGCCCTGACGTGCGGCGGCATGATCGTGGGAGGGGGCTGGGCGCTCCTGCGTCGCCGCAAGCGCCGCGACGGCCTCGACTGAGAATCGCGTAGCCTCCTCGGGGAGGCCTGGTATGCGGACTTCGATGTCGCTGGAGGAGTTCGCCGAGCTGGTGCAGATGCAGCCGGCGGAGCTCGATGAGGTCGTCGCGCTGGGGGTGCTCGACCCGGCCGGAGAGGGCAGCTTCGACGACTTCGACCTCCTGAGGTTGATGGCGCTCAGGCACTACGAGGCGCTCGGATACGACGTCGAGCGCTTCGCGAGGGAGGTGAAGAGCGGCGAGCTCGAGCCTTTCCTGGGCGAGTACATCTTCCCGCGCGAGGAGCCCCTCACCGTCGAGGAAGCCGCCGAGCGCGTCGGCGTCGATCGCGGGCTGCTCAACGAGATGCTCATCGCCCTCGGGTGGACGCGCCGGGGCTTCCTTCCCGAGGACCTGCGCATGCTCGAGGGCTTCAAGACGATCGCCGAGGCGGGCATGCCGCCCGAGGGCTCGCTCGAGGGGGCCCGCGTCCTTGGTGACACCCTACGGCGCCTCGCGGAGGCGCTGGTTCGGCTCGTGCACGTCCACATCCACGAGCGGCTGATGGAGGAAGGCCTGAGCGAGGACGAGGTGACCAGGCGGATCCATCCGCTCCAGGAGGCGGCGTTGCCGCTGCTCGACCGGATCGTCGAGCGTGTCTTCCACGGACACTTCCTGCAGGCCGACATCGAGGATGCCTACGTCCACCTGGTCGACACCGACGTGGTCGGCGGCCGCGGCTCGGTCGACGCGACGATCGTGTTCATCGACGTCGAGTCGTTCACCACGCTCACCGAGACCGAGGGGGACCAGGCCGCCATCGACGTCATGACCAGAGTCGACACGCTCGTCCGGCCGCTCGCGCTCCACCACGACGGCAAGGTCGTCAAGCACATCGGCGATGCCCTGATGCTCGCGTTCCGGCGTGCCGAGGACGGCGTGGGCTTCGCCCGCGGTCTGCACGAGGCCGCCCGAAGCGAAGCGGGCCTACCGGGCCTGCGCGTCGGGATCCATCGGGGCCCTGCGATCTACCACGCCGGCGACTACATCGGCACAACCGTCAACCTCGCATCGCGCGTGACAAGCACCGCGGCGGCGGGCCAGATCGTGCTCACCGAGTCGGTTGCGGAGAATCTCGGCGACGGGGCGCAGATCGAGCCGCTCGGGGTGAGGATGCTGCGCGGCTCGGAGAGACCCGCGCAGCTCTACCGGCTTGCCGCCCAGGAGGAGCGGCGCGACCCCGCCTGCGGCCGGACCGTCGCGCCCCCGCCGGCGGCCCGTCTCCGGCAGGGCGACGAGGAGCTTTGGTTCTGGTCCGAGGAGTGTCTGCGGACTTTCCTCACGAGCGCTCCCACCGCGGCGTAGAACCGGCCCGCGGCTCGGGTGGAGGCCGCGACGCGCGAGACCGGCGACGACTTCCGGCAACGGGGGCCGGAGCCAGCCGACGGCGAAACTCCGCATATGGCTTCAACCGCGGGCGATGACCTGTCGAGGCAGTGGATGCACCGCTGCGCGTCGCTGGTAGTTAGCGGTCCGGCTTCTCCTGCGACATCGCTCGAGGTCGCGTTGGTTGAGGGCGTCAATGGCTCGGTGATGCAGCTCCACGTT
>Ga0126313_10002020_pt1 | contig 11099 bp, 11 predicted proteins | sample Plot105A_FD_89954 | JGI IMG/M metagenome (GOLD analysis project Ga0126313, IMG submission 89954) | Serpentine soil microbial communities from UC McLaughlin Reserve, CA, USA - Plot105A | ecosystem: Environmental > Terrestrial > Soil > Grasslands | place: USA: UC McLaughlin Reserve, Lake County... | reverse complement strand
GTCCTCGGAGAGGGCGAGCGCGAGGCCGGCGCCCACCACCCCCAGCAGGATCAGCTTGCCGAAGCCGCCGCCGCTCTTGCGCTTGCGCTTGCGCTTGGGCGCCTCGCGCAACGCGACGGACGCCTCCTTGAACGACTCGGCCGCGGCCTTGATTTCCTTCTGCAGCTTCTTGTCGTCGAAGATCTGCTTGGTGGGGTGCTTGCCGTTCTGGAGCCGGCCGACCGCGGTGCGGGCGGACTCGTAGGCGCTCCAGAGGTTGGCGCGCAGCTCATCGTCCTCGGCGATCCGCCGGACGTACGGGCTCTGCCTCACGGCCGCGGCGGCAGCGCCGGCCTTGGCCGCCTTCTTCTTCGCTCCCATGCCACCTCTCATCGATCTGGATGCGTCTGTCCGGCGAGCATACCCGTGCGACGCCCTCGCGCGAACCAGCCGTCGCGCGACGGATCGAGCGCGGCGGCGAGCACCTCCTCGATCTCCGCCGCCCAGACGAACTCGAGGTCGGCGCGCAGGTGCTCCGGGATGTCCTCCAGGTCGGGCTCGTTGCGGCGGGGCGCGATCACCCGCTTGATCCCCGCTCGCTGCGCCGCGAGCGCCTTCTCCTTCAACCCGCCGATCGGCAGCACCTGGCCGGTCAGCGTGATCTCGCCGGTCATCGCCGTGTCGTCGCGGACCGCGGTCTCGCTGACGAGCGAGGTGAGCGCGGTCGCCATCGTGATGCCCGCGCTCGGCCCGTCCTTCGGGACCGCGCCGGCCGGGACGTGGACGTGGACGTCGTGGGTCGCGAACCAGTCGTCCGCGAGCCCCGCATGGCCCCGCACCCACGACAGCGCGGCCTGGGCGGACTCCTTCATGACGTCGCCGAGCTGGCCGGTCACGGTGAGCTTGCCCTTGCCGGGCATCGCGGTCGCCTCGACGAACAGCACGTCGCCGCCGACGGGCGTCCACGCCAGCCCGGTCGCCACGCCGGGTTGGCGCGTGCGCCGCCGCGCTTCAGGCACGAACAGCGGGCGGCCGAGCAGCTCGCGCACCCGCGGCGCCGACACGGTCACCTTGCGGTCGAAGGTGCCCTCCGCCACGCGGCGGGCGACCTTCCGGCACGCGGAGCCGATCTCGCGCTCGAGCTGGCGCACGCCCGCCTCGCGGGTCCGCTCGGAGATGATCGCCCGCAGGCCCGCGTCGGAGAACGCGATCTGCGAGCGCTTGAGCCCGGTGCGGTCGATCTGGCGCGGCACCAGGTAGCGCCGGGCGATCTGCAGCTTCTCCTCCTCCGTGTAGCCGGCCAGCGCGATCACCTCCATCCGGTCGCGCAGCGGGCCGGGCACGGTGTCGAGCGTGTTGGCGGTGGTGATGAACATGACCTTCGACAGGTCGAAGGGCACGTCGAGGTAGTGGTCGCGGAACGTCGAGTTCTGCTCCGGGTCGAGCACCTCGAGCATCGCCGACGCCGGGTCGCCGCGATAGTCGGCGCCCATCTTGTCGATCTCGTCGATCATGAACAGCGGGTTGGCGGAGCCCGCGTCGCGCAGCGCGCGGATGATCGTCCCGGGCATCGCGCCGATGTAGGTGCGGCGGTGGCCGCGGATCTCGGCCTCGTCGCGCACGCCGCCGGCGCTGATGCGCTCGAACCGGCGTCCGAGCGCGCGGGCGATGGACTGGCCGAGCGAGGTCTTCCCCACGCCCGGCGGCCCGACGAAGCAGAGGATCGAGCCCCGCGCGTCCGGCTTGAGCCGGCGCACGGCGAGGAACTCGAGGATCCGGTCCTTGACCTTCTCGATGTCGTAGTGGTCGGCGTCGAGCACCTCGCGGGCGTGCGCGAGGTCGAGGTTGTCGTCGGTCGTGGTGTCCCACGGCAGCGACGCCATCCACTCCAGGTAGTTCCGGATCACGCCGTGCTCGGCGGCCGCCTGCGGCAGCTTCTCCAGCCGCGCCAGCTCGCGGTCGACCTGCTTGCGCACGTCCTCGGGGAGCGCGATCGCGGCGAGCTGCTCGCGCAGCTCCTCGACCTCGGCCTCGCCCGGGTCGCGCTCGCCCAGCTCGTCCTGGATCGCCTTGAGCTGCTGGCGCAGGACGAAGTCCCGCTGCGAGCGGTCCAGCTCGGACTGGACCTGCGACTGGATGCGCGAGCCGATCGCCGCGACCTCGAGCTCGCGCGCGAGGATCTCCGAGAGGCGGCGCAGCCGCTTCGCGACGTCGCGCTCCTCGAGCAGCTCCTGCTTCTCCTCGGTCCTGATCCGCAGCGCGCCGGCGATCAGGTGGGCGAGCGCGGACGGGTCCTCGAGGTTCGCAACCGCGAGCTGGAGCTCCTCCGGCAGGTAGGGGACGTCCTCGATGATGCGCGAGAAGGTCTCCTGCACGTTGCGCATCAGGGCGGTCAGCTCAGGCCCCTCGGTCACGGTGTCCGGCGCGGGCGCGACGCGGGCGACGAGGTAGGGCTGCTCGGTGTCGAAGCCCTCGATCCGGACGCGGGGGCCGGCCTGGACGAGGATCCGCAGCGTCCCGTCGGGCACCTTCAGCATGCGCGCGATCGTGCCCGCGACGCCGACGTCGTGGAGCTGCTCCGGCCCCGGCGCGTCCGGCTCGGGGTCGCGGCTGGCGACGAGCGCGAGCATCCGGTCGCCGCCGAGCACGTCGTTGATGAGGCGGATCGACCGCTCCTGCCCCACCGCCAGCGGCGTGAGCGTGTCCGGGAACGTCACGGTGTCGCGCAGCGGGAGCACCGGCAGCCGCTCCGGCAGCTCCGGCGGCGCGCCCATCGCGACCTGCTCCCCGCCGGCGCCCGGCGTCGCGATCTCGATCACGACTCGCCGTCCGCATGCCGGACCGGCACCGTGCGGGAGCCGGCCGGCGCGACGATCGGCAGCTCGACCGTGAGCATGCCGTCCTCATACGTCGCCTTCGCCGCGTCAGCGTCGACGTCGGCCCCGAGCCCGATCACGCGGCGGAACGGGCCGTGCTGGACCTCCAGCTGCTGGTAGAGCCGCTCTTCGTCGGCCTCGGCCGGGCGGCGCTGTCCGGCGAGGATCAGCTCGCGGCCGCGGATCTCCAGCTCGATCTCGGAGGCGCGGATGCCGGCCAGCTCGGCGCGCACGACGGCGCGCGGCGGGTCGGCGACGTAGTAGACATCGACGGCGGGCATGAACGCGCTGCGCGCGGCGGAGCCGCGCCCGCCGGCGCCGAAGACGTCGCCGAACAGCTCGTCCATCTCCCGCCGCATCCGCTCGAAGTTGGCGAAGAGGTCGCGATCCGAGGCCACGACCCGGAATCTAGCGCTCGTAGCGCGCGGCGATGCCGTCGAGGATCCAGCTCAGGCCCAGCTCGAAGCGCTCCTCGTTGAGGAACTCCCACTCGGCGTCGGCGATCTGCGCCATCCGCGGGAACTCGCCCGTGGCGATCATCTCGCGCCAGTACGGCTCCATCGTCCGGCGCCATTCGTCCGCGTCGAGCCCCTCGCGCCCGAGCGCCGCCTCCGCGCCGAGCTGGCGCATGACGTGACCGAGCGCATAGTCGTCGACCGCGGCGAGCACGACGAAGGCCTCCGGTCCCTCGATGCCGAGGTCGGCGACGGCCGCGAGCGACTGCTCGACGTGCCGCATCGCGTTCGGTCCGAAGCCCGAGCGGGCGCCGATGCTCGACGACAGCCACGGGTGACGGGCCCAGACCTCGCGGGTGCGCTGCGCGATCGCCGTGATCGCCGCGCGCCAGCCGTCCGGCAGCGGGTCGGGCAGCAGCAGCTCGCCCATCACCTCGTCGAACATGAGGTCGAGCAGGTCGTCCTTCGACGGCACGTAGTGGTAGATCGTCATCGCCCCGACGCCGAGGCGGGCGGCGACGTTCCGCATCGAGACGGCCTCGAAGCCCGCGTCGTCGGCGACGGCCAGCGCCGCCGCGACGATCTCGTCGCGCGTGACCGCGCGGGCTCGCCCGCGCTGCTCGCGCGGCTCGCGCGCCCATATCGGCGCCCCGCCGCCGCGATCGCCGGACCGCCCCCCACGCCGGCCGGAGCCTCCGCTCCCTCGACCGGCCCCGCCTCGGCCTCGGCCGCGACGCTCGTCGTCGCCCGCTTGCATTCGTACAGTGTACTGCTACGGTACACCGTACGATGACCGTACACCGTACGAACCTCCCCGCCATCTCCGCCACCGGACTCGGCAAGCGCTACGACGACCGCTGGGTCCTGCGCGACGTCGACCTCGACGTCGCCGCCGGCACCGTGCTCGGGCTGCTCGGTCCCAACGGAGCCGGCAAGACGACCACCGTCCGGATCCTCACCACCCTGCTGCGGCCCGACGCAGGATCCGCGCGGGTCGCCGGCTTCGACGTCGCGACCGAGGACGCCCGCGTCCGCGCCCGCGTCGGACTCGCCGGCCAGGCCGCGACCGTCGACGAGCTGCTCACCGGGCGCGCGAACCTCGAGCTCGTGGGCCGGCTCTACAAGCTCGGCGCCCGCGCGGCGCGAGCGCGCGCCGGCGAGCTGCTCGAGCGCTTCTCGCTCACCGACGGCGCCGACCGGCTGGTGCGCACGTACTCCGGTGGCATGCGCCGCCGGCTCGACCTCGCCGCCAGCCTCGTGGCCAGGGTGCCCGTGCTGTTCCTCGACGAGCCGACCACGGGACTGGACCCGCGCTCGCGTAACGAGCTGTGGGACGTCCTGCGCGAGCTCGTCGACGGCGGCACCACGCTGCTGCTGACGACCCAGTACCTCGAGGAGGCCGACCGGCTCGCCGACCGCATCGCGGTGATCGACGCCGGGCGCGTCATCGCGCGCGGCACGCCGTCCGAGCTGAAGGCGCGGGTCGGCGGCGAGCGCGTCGTCGTGACGCTGCGCTCGGAGGACCAGCTCGCGGCCGCGGCCGGCGCGCTCGCCCCGCTTGCCGCCGAGCCGCCGCACGCCGACGCCCGCGCGCTCGAGGTCACCGCGCCGGTGACCGGCGGCACCACCCTGCTCGGCGTCGTCCGCGCGCTCGACGACGCCGAGGTGCCGGCGGCGGACATCGCGCTCCGGTCGGCGACGCTCGACGACGCCTTCCTGACCCTGACCGGCCACGCCACCCCCGAACTCGAGGAGGCCGCATGACCGCGCTCGCCGATCCCACGACCGTCAGCTCGACCACCCGCCTGCGCTGGGCGATCGGCGACTGTTTGGCGCTCACCCGGCGCAACCTGACCCACGTCCGGCACGTACCCGAGAAGCTGATCGACGTCACGATCCAGCCGCTGATCTTCGTGCTGCTGTTCGCGTACGTCTTCGGCGGCTCGATCGACGTGCCGGACGGCTCCTACCGCGAGTACCTGATGGGCGGCATCATCGTCCAGACGCTCGCGTTCGCGATCATGGGCACGGCTGTCGGGATCGCCGACGACATGCGCACGGGTGTCGTCGACCGCTTCCGCTCGCTCCCGATGGCCCGCTCGGCGGTGCTCGCCGGGCGCGCGCTGGCCGACATGCTGGCCAACCTGATCGCGCTCGCGGTGCTGGTCGTCGCCGGCCTGATCGTCGGCTGGGGGATCCACGACGGCGTCGCCTCGGCGCTCGCCGGCTTCGCGCTGGTGCTGCTGTTCGCCTACGCCATGACGTGGGCCGGGATCCTGCTCGGCCTGCTGGTGAAGTCGCCCGACGGCGCCCAGGGCTTCGTGTTCATCGCGATCTTCCCGCTCACGTTCCTGGCCAACACGTTCGTCTCGACCGAGAACCTGCCGTCCGGGCTGCGCGAGGTGGCCGAGTGGAACCCGATCAGTGCGGTGGTCGCCGCCGTGCGGGACCTGTTCGGGAACCCGCAGGGGCTCGCCCCCGACGCGGCCTGGCCGCTGCAGCACGCCGTCCCGGTCTCGATCGCGTGGTGCGTGGCGATCCTGGCGGTCTGCGTCCCGCTCGCGGTGCGCCGCTACCGGCGGGCGACGGCGCGATGAGGCGACGAGCGCTCAAGTCCCGGAGAACCGACGCCGATCCCCCCGGATGAGCGAACGATGGTGGCGCTACCGGCGGATCGCCGCCAACGGGCGCGTGGAGGTCGAGTGCGCGGCCACCGACGACCACCAGTTCTGGCTGGACGCGCGCGAGCTGGCGAACTGGACCGTCTGCCCGCACTGCGTCGGCTGGATCAGCCACTGGCCGGCTGACCGGCGCGCGGCTGCGGCCTGACCGACGCTCCGCTCCCTGCCAGGAACGCGCCGAACGCTTCCAGCGCCGGCTCCGGGTCGGCGCGGCCGACGCCGATCCGGAACCGGTCCGCCGGGACGTCGCCGAGCTCGGAGGCGTAGATCGACGCGGGCAGGAGCACCACGCCGGCCTCCTCGACGAGGTCGTGGCAGAACGCCTCGACGCCGTCGGCGCCCAGGTAGCGCGGGAAGCAGACGCAGCCCGCCTGCGGCGCCTCCCAGACGAACAGGTCCGCGTGCTCGGCGAAGAACGCGTCGAACACCGGCAGGTTGCGGGCGATGATCGCGCGGTTGCGCGCCGTGATCTCGGCGCCGCGGCGCAGCGCGTAGGTCGCGATCAGCTCGCTCGGCGCGGGGTTGCAGATCGACGTGTAGTGCTTGCGGGTCTCCAGCCGCTCGAGGAGCGCGCGGTCGCGGCAGGCGAGCCAGCCGATCCGCAATCCCGGCAGCCCGTACGCCTTCGACATCACGCCGAGTGAGACCGCCGTCGCCGAGACGTCGGCCGCCTGCGGCAGCGACGCGGTGCCGTCCGGCTCCAGGCCGCGGTAGACCTCGTCGGAGAAGAGCCGGATCCCGCGCTCGTCGCACAGGGCGACGAGCGCCGCCCAGGTGTCGGGCTCCGGCAGCGCACCGGTCGGGTTGTTCGGGAAGTTGACGGCGACCAGCGTCGTCTCGGGGCGCACCAGCGCCGCCAGCGCGTCGAGGTCGAGCGCCCAGCCGTCCTCCGGCCGCAGCGCCAGCCCGGACACCGCCGCGCCGGTGGCGACGGGCAGGCTCTCCATCGACTGGTAGTTCGGCACGGTGACGATCGCGTGCCCGCCGGCCCCGGCCAGCTCCTGCAGCGCCCAGAACATCGCCTCCTCGGCGCCGGCGAAGACGAGCACGTCGTCGGGCTCGACCGTCTCGTACGTCGCCGCGATCGCCTCCCGCAGCGCGTCGGTCCCCCACGTCGGCGTGTAGCCGAGCGGCAGCGCGGCAAGCTCCTCCACGCCCTCGGGCCCGAGCACCTCGGCCACACTCAGCGTCTGCGCGTCCGACGCGGTCAGGTGGTGTCGCGCGGCGAACTCCCACTTGCCGAGGTAGACCTCGAGCCGGAAGTCGGGGAGCCCCGCGAGCATGTGGAGAACCCTAGCCGCCGACCGCCACCAGCCCGGCAAACGCCGCCGCGGCACCGGCCCGCCGCGGATGGCGCGCGGCGAGGACGAGCGGCGCCAGCAGGACGCGCTGCATCCCCACGGTCATGAACGGGGCGTGCGCCTCCTGGTCGTACCGGCGCGCGAGCGCGGCCAGCTCCAGCGGGTTGCGCGGGAGGCCGCGCTTCGTCATCCGGCCCGCGCGCGCCATCTCGATCACCTCGGCGAACATCTCCTCCATCGCGAGCGCCGGGCGGACCTCGACGCGCATCCGCGCCTCCTCCTCGCCGGCGTTCCCGAAGCCGTGCAGGACGCCGGGCGCCACCTCGACGACGTCACCGGGCTCGGCGACGCGCGTGCGCAGGCCCACGCGGAACCGCATGCGGCCGGCGACGACCTCGAAGCGCTCTGTCTGGATCGGATGCACATGCGGGATCGGCACCGCGCCGCCGGGGCGCAGCGCCAGCTCGAAGGCGAGCAGCTCGCCGCCGGTGGTCGCGGCGGTGTGGGTGAACGTGAAGCGCTCGCCGGTGACCGGGTTCTCGAGCGTCTGGCCGGGAGAGATCGTCATGCCGACAAGTCAACCGGCGGCAATCGAGACTGTCCATGGCCTAGAGGCGCAACGTCATGCGCGAGCGTCTACGAACTGCCGCGACCGTTCAGGTGACGCGGGCGAACGTCAACTGCCGCACTGAGGGGAGCGCGTGGGGCGGTTTAGGGGCACTATTCACCCCTGATCCGCCCCGTATCCCGCCCCGGCTCCTCGACCCTCCTGCTCAATGCCGCAGTTGACGTTCGTCGGCGTCACCTGCACGCCGGCGCCTCAGACCAGCTCAGGCCTGGCGCGGACGAGCCGCGGGTCGACCGCCATCGGGCGCTCGGTCGGCTGCCCGAAGTAGAAGCCCTGGCCGAAGTCGACGGCGAGGTCGCGCATCGCCTCGAACTCGCCGACGCGCTCGATCCCCTCCGCGATCACCCGCGCCTTGCACTCGTGGGCGCACTCGACGAGCGCGGCGACGAGCCGGCGGCGGCCGGTCGAGTACTGGATCCCCGCGGTGAGCTTGTTGTCGATCTTCGCGAAGTCCGGCTTGAGCGCCTCGAGGTAGGAGAGCGAGTCGGGGCCGCCGGTGAGGTCGTCGAGCGCGATCAGCGCGCCGCGCTTGCGGTGCGCGTTGACGAGGTCCTCGAGCATGTCGCGGTCGGGGCAGCGCTCCGGGCGGACGATCTCCAGGCAGATCCGCGACGGGTCGCCGTTGAGGCGGCTGACGACGGGCCAGGTCGTGCGCAGGGAGGAGTCGACGTCGAGCGCGGCGCGCGGGTCGAGGTTGACGAACAGGAGCTCGCCGTCGGGCATCAGCGGCAGCCCGATCTCGAGCGCCGCCGCGCGGGCCCGGGAGTCGAACGAGAACAGCGCGTCGTGCGCCTCGGCGGCGGCGAGCAGCTCGGCCCCGCGCACCTCGACCGCGCCGAGCTTGCCGCGCATGAGCGCCTCGCGGCCGAACGCCCGGCCGGTGGAGATGTCCACGATCGGCTGGAAGTGCGGCCGCATCAGACCATGGGAGAGGAACTCGGGGAACCAGTCGGTGCGCGCGCGATCGAGCAGCGTCTCGGCGGGCAGCGGGAGCGCCTGCTCGTCGGCCAGCCGCACCGCGAAGAGGCACGCGCGCTCGGACTGCGAGAGCGACTGCAGCAGGGTCTTGAGCCGGTCGTCCCAGCCGGGACCGGCGAGCTTGAGCCCCTCGACCGCGATGTCGCCGTCGGGCGCCTCCGTGGCCAGGTGCTCGACCTTGTAGAGCACGGAGGGACGATGCGACAAGAGTCGCACGCCGTCCGTGGTCGTTGCCTCCGAAGTGTTCACTTGTCTTGGGGTCGAACTGCCTGCGCTCGTCTTATCGGCTGTTCGCCCCCGGGGCTGGAGCGTCGGGAGCGTCAGAGCTCGTAGACCGCGCCCTCGCGCGCGATCTCGACCGGCCCGCCGAACGCGCGCTCGGCCTCCGTCTCCGCCCAGGCCGCGTCGAGCTCGTCGGAGAGGTGCGTCAGGACGAGGCGCTTGGCGCCCGCCTTGCGGCCGTGCTCGCCCGCCTCGCCCGGGGTCAGGTGCCCCCGCGGGCCGGCCCGCTCGGGCCGCGGCAGCGTCGCCTCGATCAGCAGCAGGTCCGTGCCGCGGGCGAACGTGCAGAGGTCCTCCGACGGGGACGAGTCCGCGCCGAACGTGAACCGCGGGCCGCCGTCCGCGGCCGACGTGATCTCGACGGCGTGCGAGTCGACGAAGTGCGGCACCACCTGGAAGCGCAGGGTGAGCGGCCCTGCGTGCACGACGTCCGACGCGTGGTACTCGCGGAGGTCGAACGCGTTCTCGATCAGGTCCTCGTTGCCCCACGCGCCCACCACGCGGCGGAAGCAGTCGCGCGAGCCGGGCGGCGCGTGCAGGACCGGCCGGGCCGGCGTGTCGGTCCCCGGCCATCCGTCCACCGGGACCGGCTGCTGTCGCGGCGCGTACGTGAGCGCGTAGGCGTACGGGACCAGGTCGAGGAAGTGGTCGGCGTGCAGGTGCGAGAGGACCACCGCGTCGACGTCGACGTAGTCGACGAACCGGCGCAGCTTCGAGAACACCCCGTTGCCGCAGTCGATCAGCAGGCGGAAGCCCTGCTCCTCGACCAGATAGCCGGAGCAGGCACCGTCCACATCCTGCCATGCGGGCGACTTGCCCAGGACCGTGATCCTCACGTCGTCCGGCACCCTACCGGCAAATCATGCGTGCAGCGCGGCCTGCTCCTGCGCGGTCGGCAGCGCCCAGGCGACCTGGCGCCGGCGCTCCTGGCGGAAGACGAAGCGCATCTGCTGCGGCGGCCGCAGGCCGTCCGGGTGGTCGGGACGGAACGTCGGACACGGCGCGTCGCATTCGAGTGCGCACAACAGGTTCCGCTTGAAGAAGCAGTCCTCGCAGCTGACCTTCGCCACCTTCGTGCCCGACACCTTCGGCGATCCCCCTTCACGACTTCGTCACAGGACGAGGAGGAGCAAAGCGATCCGGGCAGCGGTCCGCAACGGGCGATCCCGCAAATCGCACGCTTCTCGTTGCGTTCCCGCAAACAGGCGCGAAACCCTCCCGATTCGCCCTGGTAGCGACACGCCGACCCCGCACCCTCCGCACGTTTCTACTCTGCGTTGACCATGCGAACGCTCGTCACCGGCGTGTCCGGCTACGTCGGCGCGGAGCTCGCCGGCCGGTTGCGCGCCGACGGGCATCTCGTGCGGGGCTTCGCCCGCTCGCGCGCCCGCGTGACCGTCCCCGTCGACGAGCTCGTGCTGGGCGACGTGACCACCGGCGCCGGCCTGGACGCCGCCCTGGACGGGATCGACGTCGCCTACTACCTGGTCCACTCCATGGAGCAGGCGGTGAACGGCTCGTTCGCAGAGCGCGAGCGCTCCTCCGCCCGCGCGTTCGCCGCCGCCGCGGAGGCCGCCGGGCTGCGGCGCGCGGTCTACCTCGGTGGGCTCGTGCCCGCCGACGCGCCGCTCTCGCGCCACCTCGGGTCGCGCCTGGCGGTCGAGCACGCGCTGCTCGCCGCGGTGCCGGAGGGGATCGGGCTGCGCGCGTCGATCGTGATCGGCGCCCGCTCGCGCTCGTTCCGCTTCCTCGTCCGGCTGATCGAGCGGCTGCCGGTGATGGCGCTGCCCGCCTGGCGCAGCAACCGGACCGCGCCGATCGACGGCCGCGACGTGCTGGACTACCTGGCGCGCGCCGCCACGGCGCCGGCCGCGGTCACGGGGCGGTCGTGGGACATCGGCGGCCCGGACGTGATGACC
>Ga0126313_10002019_pt1 | contig 11101 bp, 7 predicted proteins | sample Plot105A_FD_89954 | JGI IMG/M metagenome (GOLD analysis project Ga0126313, IMG submission 89954) | Serpentine soil microbial communities from UC McLaughlin Reserve, CA, USA - Plot105A | ecosystem: Environmental > Terrestrial > Soil > Grasslands | place: USA: UC McLaughlin Reserve, Lake County... | reverse complement strand
TGATCAGACGGATCTACGACAAGCCGGACGCGCAGTCCACAGAACGAGTCGGTTCCATGATGCGCAAGCCGGTCTTCTGCCCGGACTCCAAACCGGTGGACGAGTTGCTGCAGGAGATGCAGGCCAAGCGGGTGCATCTGGTGATCGTGGTCGACGAGTTTGGCGGCACAGCCGGGATGGTCACCATCGAGGACATCCTCGAGGAGATCGTCGGTGAGATCACCGACGAGTACGACGAGGAGAACACCGACATCACCCAATTGGGCGAGGAGCGCTATCGCGTGTCGTCACGATTGCCGGTCGACGAGCTCGGTGATCTCTTCGGGCTGGAGCTCACTGACGAGGACGTGGAAACGGTCGGCGGACTCATGGCCAAGCAGCTGAACAAGGTGCCCATCGCTGGCTCCGTCGTCAAGTACGACGGTCTGGAGTTGGTGGCCGAGCGGTCCGCGGGGCGCCGGAACAAGATCGGGACTGTGATCGTCACCAAGATCTCCTCGGTGGAATCGGAGGCCGACGCTCGAGCGGAGGCGGCGACCCAAATAGTCTCCGAGCAGGCGCACGCATCGTGAGTGGTGCTGCTGTCGAGAACTCCGTCGTTCCTGAGGATCCCGAGGACCTGAAGCTCATCACATTGGCCCGTGCAGCACGGGCGCGTACTGGGGCGCATCAGGGTGCTGCTGTCCGGGACACCGATGGGCGAGCGTACGCGGCTGCGAGCGTACACCTGGAGCATCTGCGGCTGTCTGCCATTGCGGTTGCCGTGGCGATGGCAGCTTCATCCGGCGCGAACGGCATCGAAGCCGCGGCGCTGCTGAGCGAGCGGCGTCCAAGTGCGGAAGATCTCGAGATCCTCCGCGATCTGCCCGGTAGCGGTGTGACAGTCTGGTGGGCCGATAGTCGCGGCACGGTCCAGTCAATGATCGAGCCCTGATGGTCACTCTCGCGACTCAGGCGTACGTTTCTCATCACAGCCGTCGAAACGTCCAAAGGAAGCGACAATGACGACGGCATCAGGCATGACGGGCTTCCGCTCCGGTTTCGCATGTTTTGTCGGCCGTCCCAATGCCGGCAAGTCCACCCTGACCAATGCCCTGGTCGGCCAGAAGATTGTCATTGCCTCCTCGAAGCCGCAGACCACGCGGCATGCGGTACGCGGCGTGGTACACCGCCCTGATGCCCAGCTCGTATTGATCGACACCCCCGGTTTGCACAAGCCACGAACCCTGTTGGGTGAGCGGCTCAATGATGTGGTCCGGGCCACCTGGTCCCAGGTTGATGTGGTGGGTGTCTGTCTCCCGGCCAACCAACGCACTGGTCCTGGCGATCGTTACCTCGGCGGCGAGCTCGCCGCACTGCCGAGGACGCCAAGCCTGGTGGCGATCGCAACGAAGTCCGACCTGGCCTCACCTGAGCGGATGGCTGAGCATCTGGCGAGCATCGGCGCGTTGGAGGGTCCGCTCAAGATCAACTGGGCTGCCATCATCCCGGTGTCGGCGACGCAACCCTTCCAGCTGGATGTGCTGGCGGACGCTCTCGTGAGCCTGCTGCCCGAGGGGCCGCCGCTGTATCCCGACGGTGAGATAACCGATGAACCGGAGGAGGCACTGGTCGCTGAGCTGATCCGCGAGGCCGCCTTGGAGGGCGTGCACGATGAGCTGCCACATTCGATCACGGTCACGGTGGAGGAGATGGGACTTCGTGAGGGGCGGCCGGCAAGCCAGCCGATGCTCGATGTCTACGCCTCCATGATCGTGGAGCGGGACTCACAGAAGGGCATTGTGATCGGCCATCGTGGCAGCCGATTGCGTGACATCGGCGCCGCAGCGCGGCACCAGATCGAAGCCCTGCTTGGAACCCCGGTCTACCTCGATCTGCGAGTGAAGGTTCTCAAAGAGTGGCAGCGCGATGCCAAGCAGTTGAACCGGTTGGGCTTCTAATTCACCGTTTGCTTGGGTTTGTTCGGCTGTTTCCTGGGGCCTAGAACCATGCGATCATGAAAACCAAAGACCTTGCCTGTCTCAGCTCAACGGTGAGCATTTCGCTCGACCGTGAGCTCGCCGGCAACCGGTGAGTGTCGGGAATCGCGCGCCGCGGAGGAGGAGTGAGCAGAGGCGTTCTTTACTCTGCGAGCGACGACGACGTCGGCGGATTGAAAACGCAATGCGCGAGCAGCTAAGAACAGAGAGGATTCGCCGCCCATGGTCGCTCATCCGCTTGATCCGCTTTCCCCGACCGAGTTTCAGAGCACAGCGGCGATCTTGCGGCGAGACCAGGGTGTCACCGACTCCTGGCGTTTTGCCTCGATCGAGCTCAAGGAACCGGCGAAGGCTGATGTCAAGGCCTGGCGGCCGGGCGATGCCGTGCCGAGGCGGTCACTCTCAGTCTTGTGGAATCGGCAGACCAACCAGACCTACGAGGCGGTGGTGAACCTCGTTGCGGATCGGGTCGACTCCTGGATTCACCGGCCCGGCGTTTGTCCCAACTTTACCATCGATGAGTACCACGATGTCGACGAGGCTTTGCACAAGCATCCAGAGGTACTCGCTCACCTCGAGGCGCGGGGGATTGCAGACCCTTCGTTGGTGCTCTTTGACGTCTGGACCTATGGCAAGGCGATGATGCCCGAGCAGTGGCGCGACCGGCGACTGGGCTGGTGCGACCTGTGGATGCACGAGACCCCGAAGGGCAATCCCTACGCCCACCCGGTCTCCGGGCTCAAGATCATCGTTGACATGAACACTCTCGAGGTCCTCGAGATCGAAGATCACCACGACTACGGCCTACCTGAGGTGGACGGCGAATACGACCCTCGAGTACGGGGCATGCAGCAGCGCACCGACCTCAAGCCGCTGGAGATCAGCCAGCCGGAAGGCGTCTCATTCATCATCGACGGCAACGAGCTGCGGTGGCAGAACTGGTCGCTGCGGCTCGGATTCAACTTCCGCGAGGGTCCGGTGATCTACCAGGTGGCCTTCGACGATCAAGGCACCAGGCGAGACGTCGCGTACCGGATGTCCTTTGCAGAGATGGTGGTTCCGTACCGTGACCCGGGATTCGACCACTACCGGCGCACCGCGTTCGACATCGGCGAGTGGGGACTCGGTTACATGACGACGTCGCTGGAGTTGGGCTGCGACTGCTTGGGAGAGATCGTCTACGTCGACGCCGTGGTACCTGACACCCACGGCGAGCCGGTCGTGATCGAGCGTGCCGTCTGCCTCCATGAGGAAGACAACGCAGTGCTCTGGAAGCACGTGGACAGCGAGACCGGTGCCGAGGTGCGCCGAATGCGCCGGATGGTTGTCTCGGCTCACGTCACTGTCGCCAACTATGAGTACCTGGTCTACTGGCGGTTCTATCAGGACGGAAACATCGAGTGTGAGATTCGAGCGACAGGCTTGATGGTGACGACTCCGATGCAAGCCGACAGCGATAGCTCGCCGTACGGCACGACGGTCGACAGGCGGACCTACGCACCGTTCCACCAGCACTTCGTGGTCGCCAAACTCGACTTGGACATTGACGGCGAGGAGAACACCGTGGTCGAAGTGGACTCGGTCGCTGCCTCGATCGGCGATGGCAATCCGTACGGATTGGCTCTGTCCACCCAGACCACGACCATTGAGTCCGAGAGCCAGGCGGCCCGCGACTTCAACTGGGAGACGCAACGTTCCTGGAAGGTGATCAACCCCAACAAGACCAACCGGCACGGCAGCAACACCGCCTACAAACTCGTGCCTGGGGCCGCGATCCCAGCGTTGTTGGACTCCTCCTCACCGGTCTACCAGCGAGCCCCGGTGATCGGTCACTGCGTGTGGGTGACTGCGTTCAACGACAATGAACGTTGGCCCGCCGGTGACTATCCCACCCAATCGAGTGAAGACACCGGGATCACTCGCTGGATCACCGATGATGCGCCACTCGTGGGCACTGACGTGGTGCTGTGGTACGTCTTCGGGATCCACCACATCACCCGGGCAGAGGACTGGCCGATCATGCCAGTCGACATCATCTCGTTCTGGCTGAAGCCATTCGGATTCTTCGACCGGAATCCCGCTTTGGATGCTCCCTCGGTAGCAGGCGCCGGCGGGCATAGTCACCCCGAACATTCAGGGCGATGATTGATCTGAACCCAAAAGGCTGAAAGGTATGGCCCATGTCAGAGAAGAAAGTCTTAACGAACATCATCAATGGCGAGGAGCGCCCGGCGGCGTCGGGCGATGTGTTGGACATCATCAATCCCGCCACAGCCGAGGCGTACGCGACCTCGCCCAACTCAGGACCAGAGGACGTGGACGCTGCTTTTCAGGCCGCCGCTGCCGCTTTTGAGAGCTATCGGTGGACAACGCCGGCCGAACGGCAGCGCTTCCTGCTGAAGCTGGCGGACCTCATCGAGGAGAACGCTGAGGACCTCGTGCGGATCGAGTGCGAAAACACCGGCAAGCCATTCTCAGTGACCATGTCGGAGGAGATCGGGCCCATGGTCGATCAGATCCGCTTCTTTGCGGGTGCTGCCCGCGTGCTCGAAGGCAAGTCCGCTGGCGAATATATGAAGGGCTTCACCTCCTACGTCCGGCGCGAGCCGCGCGGCCCGGTCGCTCAGGTCGCACCATGGAACTACCCGATGATGATGGCGGTCTGGAAGTTTGCCCCTGCACTGGCCGCGGGCAACACCGTGGTGCTCAAGCCTTCGGACACCACACCAGCATCCTCTGTGTGGATGGTCAAGAAGATGCAGGAGATCTATCCCAAGGGTGTCGCCAACCTGATCTGCGGGGATCGGGATACAGGCGCCAACTTGGTGTCCCACAAGATCCCGCGGATGGTGTCGATCACCGGCTCTACCAGGGCAGGTATCGCGGTCGCAACGGCCGCGGCAGCAGACGTCAAGGTTCCCCACCTCGAGCTGGGCGGCAAGGCTCCAGTTGTGGTCTTCAACGGCGTCGATCTTCCCTCCACCGTAGAGGGCATCAAAGCGGGTGGACTCTTCAACGCCGGCCAAGACTGTACGGCGGCGACCCGGGTGCTCTGTCAGTCCGGGATCTATGACGAGTTCGTGGCCGAGCTGGCCAGGGCGGCATCGGAGACTCGAACCGGCTATGACCCCGATGACGAGGATGTTTTCTATGGGCCGATCAACAACGCGAATCAGCTACGCCATATTTCCGGCCTGGTGGACCGGGTCGCTGATCATGCCAGAGTGGTGACCGGCGGCAAAACGACCGGTGACCGAGGGTACTTCTATGAGCCGACAGTGATCGCCGACGTTCGGCAGAGTGATGAAGTGATCATTACCGAGATCTTTGGACCGGTGATGACCGTGCAGAAGTTCCACGATGAGGATGAGGCCGTTAGGCTCGCCAACGACTCTGAGTATGCACTCGCATCCTCAGTCTGGACCGCTAATGCCAGTACCGCGGTCCGGATGGCTGCCCGGCTGGACTTCGGCTGTGTCTGGATTAACTGCCATATTCCGCTGCAGGCCGAGATGCCGCACGGTGGCTTCAAGCACTCCGGCTACGGCAAGGACCTCTCCCTTTACGGCTTGGAGGACTACACCCGGATCAAGCACGTCATGCAATACCACGGCTTCGAGGGCTGATCCGCCTGCCATTTTGACAACTCGCGAAGGGACGCTGAAATGGCTGACAAGGGCCTGAAAAGCAACGTTGTCGGCCTCTTCGGCGGCACTATGCTCGGAATCTCGTCGGTGGCGCCGGCGTACGCCCTCACGGCCACGCTCCGCCTTCTCGCGGCCAGCGTCGGCGCCAAGACACCAGTAGTGATCCGTCACCAACTCTTCAACAACGCGTTCAACCTCGTCTTCAAGTTCTTGTTTCCGCTGCTCGGCGGGCTCGGGCTCTTCTTCGTCTTGATCATCACCCGGCGGGACAGCGCCGACCCGTCGTACGGCAGCGGAGCCAGCATCGGCGGAGTTGGGCTGGTGCTCATTCTCGGGCTCGGGCTGATCTTCGCCGGCCTGGTGGTGATGGCGATCCTGCGGGTCCGCCAGCCAGCGTTCTTCCGCGGCAAGACGCTCAGGCACGAGTCGGCACACGACATGCGCCCCGATGAGCATCTGGTGTCCTGATGGCTCGTTACGGTGCGCAGTTCGGCCCTGACTTCACCTTCCTCGGCGTGCCGGAATGTGATCTGGATGACGAGACCAGCTATGCCGATGTCGATGTCGTGATCTTGGGGGCACCATTCGACGGAGGCACCTCCTCTCGCGCCGGCACTCGGTTCGGGCCGCAAGCCATCCGGATGACCGACTATCTGCCACACGACGGATCTCGACCCTCGCTGGCACTGCGGGCCGACGGCCTGCGGGACCTCAAGGTCTACGACGCCGGTGATGTGGAGATGTACTCCGGCGACATCGAGGTCGCCCTCCCGGCGCTCGAGGCGGCTGTGCAGAAGGTGGTCCAGGCCGGGGCGATACCTGTTTCCCTCGGTGGTGATCATTCCATCGCCTACCCAGACGCCAAGGGATGCGCCAACGTCATCGGCGCGGGTCGGGTGTCGATGATCCACTTCGACGCTCACGCCGACACCGGCGACATCGAATTCGGCTCGCTGTGGGGTCACGGGCAGCCCATGCGCCGGTTGATCGAGTCCGGCGCCCTACGTGGCGACCGGTTCCTGCAGATCGGGCTCCGCGGCTACTGGCCACCGCCGGACACTCTGGACTGGATGGCAGCGCAGCACATGCGCTCCTACGAGATGACCGAGATCGTGCAGCGGGGCCTGCGCGAGTGCTTGACTGAGGCGTTCGCCATCGCGACCGACGATTGTGACGGGGTGTTCCTCTCCGTCGATATTGATGTGTGTGATCCAGGACATGCCCCTGGCACCGGTACTCCGGAACCCGGCGGGCTATCCGCGCGTGAGTTGCTGGATGCGGTGCGGAGGATCTGTCTGGAGCTTCCGGTGGTCGGGATGGATGTGGTTGAGGTTAGCCCGCCCTACGACCACGCCGACATCACTGCCGCACTGGCCAATCGGGTGGTGCTGGAGGCCCTGTGCGCCATCGCCCGCAAACGGAAGGATCTCCGAGACGGAACCCACTGGGACCCGCTGCTTCCGCTACTGAGCGAGCGGGCAGCACCCGTGCCTGAGAGCACGATGCCCCAGCATCACCACACTCATCTCGGTCACGATCAGGAGAAGTGAAAGACGATCATGAGCCAGACGTCGCGATGGGAAGCTGATCCGAGTGCCGCGTCGGTAGCGACGTCTCCTGGTCCGGAGGTCACCGTCGGCACCGATGCCGCGTACGCCCCGCCGAGGGCTCACGGCCTCGGCCGGCCGTTGCGGAACATCTCAGAGGTGCGGCATTTCTTCCGCACCAACGAGGTGCCCATTTACTTCGTCGGCGCAACTCCGTTCAACCTGCTGGGTTTGGACCGCTGGGTGCGCAATTTCTGCTACGTCACCTATTACGACGGCTGGGACGGTGCCCACCCACGGGTCTTCACGCCCAAACACAAGCCCTATATCGAATTCGAGTCTGGCGAGGAGATCAACAACTGGCTGCTGGCCAATCCCGAGGTGCGGGCCTATATGTCGCGTCCCGCGCCACGTGGCCAGCGACCGAAGGTCGCGATGGTGTTCTTCGATGCGGAGACCGAGCGGATCTGTGACGAGCTCGGCTACGATCTCATCCTCCCCGCCGCCGAGCTCCGCGCGCACCTGGACTCAAAGCTGGTCACTACCCGGTTGGGAAACGACGTCGGCGCTCCGAGCGTGCCAAACGTCCTGGTCACCGTCGAGGACTACCCGGACCTGGTCAGGGCCGCGACGACTGCCGGCCTCGGCTCCGACCTGGTGGTGCAGACGGCGTACGGCGACTCGGGCAAGACCACCTTCTTCATCGACAACGAGACCGGCTGGAAGCGGCACAGCCGCGACATCCGCGGCAACGAGGTCAAGGTGATGAAGCGGATCAACAACCGTCCGGTAGCCGTCGAAGCGGTCCTCACCCGCAACGGCACTGTCGTCGGTCCGTTCATGTCGGAGCTGACTGGGCATCGACGGCTTACGCCCTACCGCGGCGGTTGGTGCGGTAATGAGATGTACCCGGAGGTGTTGACCGAGGATCTGCGTCGCAAGGCCGGCGATCTCGTCGGGCGGCTGGGCGACCGTCTCGGCGCTGAGGGCTACCGAGGTTTCTTCGAGGTCGACGTTCTGGTGGACACCGACACCGACGAGGTTTACCTGGGGGAACTCAATCCCCGGATCAGCGGTGCTTCCTCGATCACTAATGTCACAGCGGGCGCATATGCCGACATCCCGCTGTTCGCGTTCCATCTGCTGGAGTACTTCGACGTCGACTTCGAGCTCGACGTCGAGGAGATCAACGAGCGATGGAGGGAGCTGGCGGCGGCCGACCAGTGGAGTCAGATGGTGATCAAGGACACCTCGCCCATCGTGCAGTTGATCACCTCAGCTGCGCCGACTGGACAGTACTCGTACAACGCATCGGGTGCTCTGGTCTATCGGCGGGCAGCGTTGGACTGGCACCAGCTCCAGAATGAGTCAGAGGCCTTCTTCCTGCGCATCTACGGCGCTGGTGACTACCGCTGGAAGGGCGCTGACCTCGGCGTGCTGGTCACCAAAGGACGCCTGCAGCGGCGAGCGGAGGATGGGACGGATACGCTGACCATCCGTGCGAAGCATCTCATCGACTCGATCCGCGAGCAGTACGCCGGGCTTCCCCTGGCCGGCGCTGAAGCCAGCACGGCGCCAGTGGCGACGGCACCCTCGATGGCTAAGTAAGTGACGCAACGGTGATCGGCTCGACCGCGAGCCGTCCGCCATTTCCGGTCACCCTTGACAACTGGCAGACCGCGCCTCAGATCGGTTGGACTTTCTGCCACATTGCGGAAATCTTCCCCACCGCGCCTATCTCGCGAGGAGCTGAACCTCCGCCGCCGCTGCTACGGCGCATCGAGCCGGTGGCCGACCTCAGCTGCTGGGCCGTTGACGGGGAACGGACCACGGTCGGCGCGATCATGAAGGCCACCGAGACAGACGGATGGATGGTGTTTCACGACGGCCAACTCCTCGCCGAGGAATACGCCGGGGCGATGGAGCCCGCCACGCTGCATCTATTGATGTCGGTGAGCAAGTCGATTGTCGGCATCGTGGTCGGTGCACTGGCAGGCGAGGGCGTGTTGGACGTGGAGGCACCGGTGACCGCGTACGTGCCGGAGCTTGAGCGAAGCGGCTATCGCGGGGCGAGGGTGCGTCACCTGCTCGACATGCGGTCTGGCATTGCGTTCTCCGAGGACTACCTGGATCCGGATTCAGAAGTCCGGCTGCTGGAGCAAGCGGTGGGTTGGGCGCCGCGTCGCTCACCGCGCGTGCCGCCGACGCTACGTGGGTTCCTGCTGACGCTCCGCCAGGGCCTGGAGCACGGCGGCCCCTTCGAGTACCGAAGTTGCGAAACCGACATCTTGGGTTGGATATGCGAGGCCGCCGCAGGGCGACGGTTCCCGAAACTGGCCGGGGAACTGGTCTGGTCCCGGCTGGGCGCCGACTTCGACGCCAATATTGGGATTGATCCTGAGGGCACCGGGATGTTCGACGGCGGCATGTCTGCCGCCCTTTGTGATCTCGCTCGCTTCGGGGCGATGATCGCCCGGAACGGGACGTCCCTGAGCAACCATCAGGTGGTTCCCGAGGCCTGGGTCGCAGATAGCTTCGCCGGTGGCCCGGATTCGCGGCAGGCCTTCGCCGCAAGCCGCACCGACACCCGGATGCCGGGTGGCATGTATCGCAACCAGTTCTGGTTCCCCTACCCTGACCGGCCCGTGCTGCTCTGCTTGGGCATCCACGGACAGATGATCTACGTCAACCGCGCGACCGGTCTCGTGGCAGTCAAGCTGTCGAGCTGGCCCACTCCCCAAGACTCCTGGAAGCTGTTCTCGACAGTGGCCGCCTTCGATGCCATTAGCGCCGAACTAGCACGATAGCCGCGAGCGTCGGGAAATCGCGCGCCGCGGCACGGAGGAGGAGCGAGCGGAGGCGTTCTTTCCTATTTGTGGCTCGCTAACGCTCGCTGCGGATCGCGCCTGGAAGCCGCCTAGTTTGTCGTCGCTCACCGACGAAGAGCGTGTCGGCTCGCTCCTCCGCAGCACGGTAGCGCGCGATCCGGTGCGAGCGACGACGACGGCGGCGGATTAGCGATGTTTGCGCCGCCCATCTGAGGAGAAGATGGCGGAACAACGCTTTTCCGTTCCGTCAGCTCCGACGAAGAGGGCGGCAACCCAGCGAACATCGCAGCGAGCGGAGCGAGCAATCCCACAGAGCGCGATTGCGCGAGCGGCTCAAATTAAAGCTGTAGCTCGTACATGTTGAAGATCCTGGACAGTCGGTAGCCCAGCGCCTCGTTCACATTGATCATGAAGCTGTTGTCGACGTTGTTCCAGGTCTCGATGATCTCTAGTCGCGGTTCCACCTCGGCCAGCCAGCGCATCATGTCGATCTTGAGCAATAGACCGAGCCGGTGGCCGCGGTGATGGCTGGAAACGGCGGTGTCGCCTTGACCGCCGACGTGTGGCTGCAATAGATGGGTGAGCACCACGGTGTGCCCGCCGACCTCGTCGGTGTCGCGATGCCTCGCGATGACTCGGTACACGCGATCCCCACGACCGCGCGCCGCTGTTTCACGGTCGCGAAGCCGCTGCAGATCAAACCTTTCGTCCTCATAGGTCAGATCACCCATCGGCGCATCGTTGATAGCCGCAGTTACCTCGACCAGTTCGCTCAGGACCTGGTCAGGGATAGGTGGCTGCAACCGCTCGAGACAGTAGTCGGACGCCGCCCCCTCAGCCATGGCCCAGAGTCGCTGGATCTCGGTCTGATCAACCTCGGTCAACACTTGGCGCCTGCGAGCATCGTGGCTGGCGTAGTCGAAGCCGAATCTTTCCACAAACCGGCGCGCGCCTTGATCATCTTCAGCCGTTCCGACCCAGATCGTGTTGCGACCGGCCTCTCGGGCCAGTCGAAACGCCTCGTTCATGATCACTGAACCATGGCCGTGGCGGCGATGATCGGGATGGACGACGATACCGACCCACACCAGATGCAGGTT
>Ga0126313_10002017_pt1 | contig 11104 bp, 10 predicted proteins | sample Plot105A_FD_89954 | JGI IMG/M metagenome (GOLD analysis project Ga0126313, IMG submission 89954) | Serpentine soil microbial communities from UC McLaughlin Reserve, CA, USA - Plot105A | ecosystem: Environmental > Terrestrial > Soil > Grasslands | place: USA: UC McLaughlin Reserve, Lake County... | reverse complement strand
GATCAAGCCGTAAAACATTATCCTTGAAATCGCTATCATTTTCAATAATGACAATCCTCCTGAAGGGTACCTGATCTTGCCTTCAGCTTGCATCTCTGTCTTGTTGGGCTCAAAGCTCCACGGGATAAAAACCATAAAGCCACCTGTCTTTTCCTGCAGCTGCGCAATTTTCATGATGTGCCTTGCGCGGTCCTCCTCGGTCTCGACGGTGCCGTACATCATTGTCGCGACTGACTTGAAGCCCAGCTGGTGGGCCTCCTCCATTATGCGGAGCCATTCGTGGCTCTTTATCTTGAGCGGGCTTATCTCGTCCTTGACACTGTCTTCAAGGATCTCTGCCCCGCCGCCGGCAAAGGTGTCCATCCCGGCCACCTTGAGGCGCGCCAGCACCTCCTTTGTGCTGCTCCGCTCAACCTTGGCTATCATGTCTATCTCTGACGGGGAGAGACCGTTTATCCCGACTTCGGGGCACTTGTTTTTTATCGCTTTAAACGCATCTTCATAGTATTCCAGCTTTAGGTTGGGGTTATGCCCTCCCTGTATCAGCACCTGTGTGATGCCAAACATCTCCCGGGACGTCGCTACGCGCCTGACTATCTCCTCTACTGGCACCGTGTACGACTCTTCGTGGCCAGGCGGGCGGTAGAACGCGCAGAACTTGCAGTAGGTGACGCAGACATTGGTGTAATTCAAAATGATGTTGTTGATGAACGTGATGGTGTCGCCAAAAAGCCTCTGCCTGAGGACGTTTGCCACGAGGCCCATCGAGTAGACGTCGTCGGACCTGACCAGCCTTACACAGTCGTTGAGGCCGAGCTGCCGGGGCCCTGCAAGGGCACTTTCCAGAACGTCGCTGATGTCTGATTTCCTCAGAAACTCTTGCAGAAGTTTATTTTGCAAATATTAACAGGATTTATGGGCTTTTAATGATATTTATTCTTTAAAGAAATTCCGCCCTGCCGGCCTGACACAATTTTTATATGGACTCCCGAGGCATAGAGAGAGATAGATCAGTTTGCAAAAGAGCGACACGATCACAGGTGGCACTCCAGCGCTAGAGAAGGCCCTGACAGGCGAGGGGCTATCGTACAGCGACGGCGTGCAGCTAATGCAGGAGGAGAACCTTTTCTTGCTGGGGGCTGCGGCTGACAGGGTCAGGCACGACCTGTGCGGCGACACCGTGACGTTTGTCGCTTCTTATTACCTGAATTACACTAATGTATGCGCCGCCAGCTGCCCGCTGTGCGCGTTCTACCGCAAGGGAAACGAGGACGACGCCTACACGCTCACGACCGACCAGATAGTCGCAAGGTCAAAGATAGCGGTCGAGCAGATGAGCGCAACCGAGCTGCATATCGTAGGCGGCTTTCATCCCAAGCTGGGGCTTGACTATTACGAAAAAATGATGAGGGCTATCAAGGCCGAGTTTCCGCAGGTCAAGATAAAGGCGTTCACGCCAGCAGAGATATTCTTCATTGCCCGGCTGACGAGAAATTCGATAAAAGAAGTGCTGTCGCGCCTGAAAAGCGCGGGGCTTGACGCGCTGCCCGGAGGAGGCGCAGAGATATTCCACCCTAACACGAGAAAGCAGATAGTGGTAGGCAAGTGCTCTGGCGACGAGTGGCTCGACACCGCACGCCAAGCGCACGAGCTCGGGTTGAAGAGCAACTGCACCATGCTCTTTGGCCACGTGGAAAAGCCTGAGCACGTTGTCGACCACGTGATAAGGATAAGAGAGCTTCACAAGAAGACCAGGGGGTTCACGACGTTCATCCCGCTCAAGTTCAGCCTTGAAAATACTGAGCTGGAGCAGAAAGGGCTGGTGACTGCTGAAAGCCCATCCACTTATGATTTGCGCGTGATAGCTGTGTCGCGCCTGCTTCTGGCAAACGTGCTCAACAATGTTTCAGTGTACTGGGTGGCGCTTGGCAAGAAAGTAGCGCAGGTGGCGCTTTCGTACGGCGGAAACGACATGGTGGGGACAGCGTTCTCTGAAGAGATATTCAAGGCGGCAGGCAAGGCAACCGGCACGTCGCTTCAGGAAATGGCCAGCCTAGTCAGGGAGATCAAGCGCGAGCCAGCGCAGCGCGATACGTTCTTCAACATTATACGCAGACTGGATTAGACGATTGCTACTCCTCAAGCGACTCTGCTATCTTTAGGAGCTCTCACTGTGAGGAAGAGAGCTCTCTGAATGTAAAATACTTCTCAACACCCAGAAAGAGCTCGAGAGTGTTAATAATTTTGTGTGTTCTGCGCCGCTATGATGGAATATGACTTTGTTTAAAGCACGACAGGGTTGCCATCGATATAGTCCACTTTATAGCTAGTGGTGTCATTAGCGTAAGAAATGGGGGCACCTATGACTTGTCGTATTGCAGGATATACTTTTGTCATGGGCTTTCTCCATAACCACTATGAAGCAGTAATAGCTAAAACCGCATCATTAGTCCATTGTTTGACATAATCTACCAATAACCTTAACTACTTTGACACTATTACTAATTATTTGGAGGGCTGGTGGCTTGTATATCATGAAAATGATTGGAGGAATGAAGTTTCACGTCAAATCCAAGCGATAACGATAATCCCCTTAAGCTTTCAGGATTGAAGCAAGCTATGTACATTCTGGACTGTTTGCGTGATGGTCTAATGGAAGATCAGATAATCGCAAAGTGTGATGGCGATAGTCAATTAGTGGAAATCTGGATAGACTTTTTGACAGAAAACCGTTGGATAAGCAAGGATTCTGCCAATAAAAGATGGGTTTTAACTGACAAGGGCAAGCAGCAGATGATCAGCTACTATCAAACCTGACTACGATAGCGATAACCGACGAGTTGTTACAGCAAATCAAGAGGCAGGCAGGCAGTCAGTCGACGGCAATGCTACAGTACCGTCCGAACAGTTTTTTAGCTACACTACTTCGACGCTTGTATCGCCGCCAATTATTTTGCGTTCTTTTGACATTTCAAACATCTTTTCAATTGCCCTCCTGCCGTCTTTGCCCATGTCAAGCGTCAGGTCGTTGACGTACATTCTGACAAATTTTGTTATCGTTTCTTTTGGCTGGCCGCGCCCGTACTGCATAGCATAGTCGACTGCAGCATCGATGTTATCAAGGCCGTACGCAATCGACCTTGTAAAAAGTTCGCTGAATTCCTTTATCTGATCCCTGCTCATTGTCCGGGCGCTTGCCACGTTGATGCCAAGAGGCACTGGCAGGCCGCCTGTGCTGGTGGACCACCAGCTGCCAAGGTCAAGCACACTGGTGAATTTTTTCCTGTCATAAGTTATCTGCGCCTCATGTATCACAAGCCCCGCGTCTGCCCTGCCGGAGAAGACAGCGTCTGGGATCGCTTCAAACGACATTTCTTTTTCCCTGAAATTGCCGATTGCTAGCTTTAGCAGTAAGTTTGCCGAAGTCATCTTGCCTGGGATGGCAATCGTGCACTTTTGCAATTGCTCCTTTGTCATCTTGTTCTTTGCTATCACTATCGGGCCGTAGTTGAGCCCGAAGCTGCCGCCGCTCTTTAAAATGACATAATCCTTCAGGTAAGCAAAAGCATGGGCCGAGACTGCGGTCATGTCTAGCTCGTGTTTCAGGGCGCGCCTGTTGAGCGTTTCAATATCCTGGATGACGTGCTTGACTGCAAATTTCGATCTTACCTTGCCGGAGGCAATGCCGTAAAATATGAACGCGTCATCGGCGTCCGGCGTGTGGCCAAGCGTTATTATCTCCATTGCCTTTGAGGCTTCTTCTGTCACTATTAAATCAATGTATGTAGAGAACTCTAGGATACATTTAATAGTCCTGCGCCAAACTTTTTTTGCTTGAGCGTATGCCGAAGTTCAAGTCAACTCAGGATATACTGAGAATCATTGGTAACAAGGATCAGATCAGAAATTTTGGTGTCATTGCCCACGTAGACCACGGCAAGACAACCATGAGCGATAGCCTTTTAGCTGCGTCAGGCATCATCTCTCCGTCTGTTGCCGGCCAGGCTCTAGCGCTGGACTCTATGGAGCTGGAGCAGAACCGTCAGATGACAATCAGGGGAGCAAATGTCACGCTATTCTACGAAACAGAAGGCAAGGACTATGTCATCAACATGATAGACACGCCTGGCCACATCGACTTTACAGGCAGGGTGACACGCGCGCTCCGCGCTATCGATGGTGTGGTTGTCGTTTCAGACTCTGTAGAAGGCATCATGACCCAGACAGAGACTGTCACGAGGCAGGCCCTTGAAGAGCGCGTACGACCTGTTTTGTACATCAACAAGATAGACCGCCTCGTAAAAGAGCTGAGGCTGGACCCGCCAGCTATGCAAAAGTGGCTGTCCAACATCATTGCCCACTTTAACCAGCTGATAGACATTTACGCCGAGCCTGAAGTCAAGGAAAAGTGGAAGGTCAGCATTCAGGGCAACAGCGTGGCGTTTGGCTCTGCAAAGGACAGATGGGGCTTTAACTTTAGGATGGCGCAAAAGAAGGGCGTCAGCTTCAAGGATGTTTACGACGCCTACACCAGCAGCGACCCGAACGCCATCAAGGTGCTTTCAGAAAGGTCGCCCCTGCACGACGCGGTGCTTGGCATGGTAGTTGAACACCATCCGCCGCCCCATGCCGCGCAGAAATACAGAATCCCCAAGATTTGGCCCGGCGACCTCAACTCCGACATCGGCAAGGCCCTTATTGCATGCGACGAAAAGGGCCCGGCGCTCATGATGGTTACCACGATTAACGTCGACCCGCAAGCAGGCAGGGTCGCTACCGGCAGGCTCTACTCCGGCACGATAAAGGATGGCGACGAAGTGTACCTCATTGACGCAAAAAGAACTGGCAGGGTCCAGTCGGTCAACATCTACATGGGCAACACCCGCGAAGTCGTTAGTGTCCTCCCGGCAGGCAACATCCCGGCGCTGCTCGGGCTTGAATACGCAGTCGCAGGCGAGACGATATCTACGATGAAGGGCGCGCAGACGTTTGAATCGATAAAATACGTCTCTGAGCCAGTCGTCACGATAGCAGTCGAGCCCAAGCACCCTAAGGACCTGCCCAAGCTGGTCGAGGCGCTTCGCAGGATAACCGTCGAAGACCCCAACCTTGTAGTCAAGATTAACGAAGAAACCGGCGAGACCCTCATGGCAGGCATGGGCGTCCTCCACCTTGAAATCGCGACATCGCTCCTGCAGGAAGCCGGCCTTGACATCGTCACCACGCCTCCGCTCATCAACTATCGCGAAACCATACGCATGAAGGCAGGGCCTATAATGAGCAAGTCGCCCAACAAGCACAACAAGATCTTTATGCGCGTTGAGCCGATCCCTGACGACATACTTGACATGATAAGGACAGGCAAGCTCAAGGAAGACATGGACAAGAAAGAGATGGCCAAGATACTGAGGGACAAGGGATGGAGCGCGGACGAGGCAAGGAGCGTCGCCGCAATCGACGTCAGCGGCAACATGCTGGTAGACGAAACAAAGGGTGTCCAGTTCCTTCAAGAGTCGATGGACTCTATCAGGTCAGGCTTTGACGACGTAATCCACAATGGGCCTATAGCCCACGAGCAGGTGAGGGGAGTAAAATTCGTCCTTCACCACTTTGTCCCACACGAAGACCCGGCGCACAGGGGCCTTGCGCAGCTGATGCCTGCAGCAAGGAGGGCAATGCTAGGCTCTATGCTCATCGCCGACCCGGTGTTGCTAGAGCCGATACTTGGCATCGAAGTCAAGTGCCCGCAGGACCTGATAGGTCAGGTGTCAAGCGTGCTGTCTGGCAAGCGCGGCAAGCTCTTGAACGTGGAGCAGAAGGGCATCATTGCGATCATTCAGGGCGAGGTGCCGGCGTCAGAGACGTTCGACCTGTCAGAGAAGATGAGGGGAGCTACCGCCGGCAAGGCGATGTGGAACAGCTACTTTAAAGCGTGGCAGCCGGTTCCAAACTCGATCTTCCGCAACCTGGTTGGCGAGATAAGGAAGAGGAAGGGACTGAACCCGGAGCCACCGAACCCGGACGAGTTCATAGACAAGGAGTAAAAGAATTCAGCAAAATTACGTTAATGTTGTGATCTGTTAGCAACTGTATTGCGTCAGTGGAAACATAACCCTTGCCGGCAATCACAATTCGCTCATAGGGAATCTGTGTAACAAACCATTCTTCAACTTCTTGCTGGCCTGCAAATACATCTCGGCCACCCTTCAAAGACACTTTGTTACTTCTCAGGCTTATTGAGGCTCCGTATCCTCTCAACAGCTTCATATTGTAATGGTTCTTGTGTCCCTTTAGCGTCATTGCCTACGTTATGATGGCTGTTATTACCGAGCTTTAGGCTCTTTCCAACAAATCATAACGTACAACATAACGTAGAAGCGGCACAAGATCACGAAGGAAAAGGGGAGATTGCCTTTTTACTCCTTGTCTATAAAAAGGCAATCCCCCGTCTTTGTGCTCATTTTTGTACCACTCCACTAGGTAATGATGCACATTATGACTAGTTGGAAAGTGCTTAAAGCTTGGGTCATAATGAAAGTCATTACTTGCATTATGACGCTCAAGGGCAAAAAGAACCACTACAATGTCAAGCTGTTGAGAGGATACGGTACCTCAATTGCTCTGAAAAATCGCAAAATTTGCTTGAAGGATGGCAAAGACATTTTCACCGGTAAACAGGAAGTTGAAGAGTGGTTTATCACTCAGATTCCATATGAGCGAATTGTAATTGTCGGCAAAGGTTACGTTTCGACTGACGCAATACAGCTCTTGATAGATCATATCATAACATTAACATAATTTTGCTGGATTCTTTTGGCAAGCTTGTCGCAAATATAGATAACATTATGGCTAGTCCTACAGGGACAAATTACCGAATTGGACAGTATGATATTTTCAGAAACCATGCCAAAGTTCTGTATTTACAAAAAAATTTGGTGGATGCCAAGCTCTTCAGAGCCAGATTAGCTTTCTGAAGAGCTTGGACAGGAATGATGTAAGCAACGGTATAAGTGGGTTGAGCCAGTATCTGGCCAAGGTGAATAGCACTACTAACAAGCGGGATTTGCTCACCTTAGAATCAAGGGTAGGATATCTGTATTTTAGAAACTATGTCAAGCTAATTGATCCAAAGTATGGATTTACTCGTGGTGTGGTAGCGGGCTTGTGTGATGATGATGATGTCAAATCGCATGCAGCCTATGCCATTAATAATGCACTTTTGAATTATGGCTATATGTAGTCTTGATTCATTTTTCCATACACATCATCGCGTCAAGCTCCTGAAAATTCCCTGTGCAGTTATTGTACTGGTTCTCAATCTTTCAAGCGGTATAGCGTGATTCCATGCAGCGTTAGCGTAACAGGCACTGCCATAGCAGGAATAAGGATCCAAGGAAGTGTTTGCATTGTCGCAGTGCCAGTTGCTGCCAGTTGTTCCTGAGAGGTAATAAGGCCAAGGCTTATCGCCATAACTAGATCTGCGACACCTAATACGTTCCAGATTACAGCCGCATTCTTGGACCAGCTATACCCTTTCTTCAAGAAAAAGACAAAGGGGATAGCCGTCAGTCCAATCAGAACATCCCCGACTCCGGCGGGTATTCCAAAGACAGGGGGAATAATTTCTATACCCACGCCCCACAGAAAAGCGAATCCTACTACTCTCCATGTTTGAACGGCCATTAGGATAGAGATTGTCTTACTGTCGTATTGCGTTCGTTTCGAATGATTGTCTAATACTTTCATTTGTATACCAAGTATCAAAAGCATAGTTTATAAGTCTCACGTAACCAGACCCATAGTAAGTTACCGGAGGGAAAGTGAAAGAGATTGAACGATAGAGGATGTTCAATAATAGAGACCGTCTACAACCTGCCACAGCTCAAATCATGTCCGATTGAAACAACTTTCAAAATTATAGGAAAAAGATGGACAGTTCTAATCATAAGGGAAATGCTTAGAGGCACCGCACAGTTTAATCGCTTTCTGGAGAATATAGAAGGCATTACACCAAAGGTTCTCACTCAGCGTTTGCGAGAACTCCAACAGTTTGGAATTGTTAGGAGAAGAATTGTATCAGACTATCCAATTAGAGTGGAGTATGAGCTAACGGATTTGGGAAAAGAGTTTGAGCCAGTGTTACTTGCCGCGGCTTCTTTTTCGATGAGACACACGCCTAAAATTGTTTTCAAAGATGGCAAGCCAAGAACGCCTGATGATTTCTTGATGCAACAACAATAGAAAATGAGGAAGAATATTCTACGTGCAGATTACCCAAAGAATAAATAGAGGAATATTCTATGTGCAGCTTACCCAGTCGTAGGTGATAACAATGTTGATAACTACATATCGCATCAATAGCAAAACAAGGAAGAATAATGAAGCTACTACTACTACTAGTAACTCTCATTCTATGAAGCACACAGCAGGCAGGAGAGGAGAGCTTGTCACACAGGCATAGCCATGACTTTCCTACTGCGCTCAGAATTCTCCGTTATATCCAAAGGAGTAGAGGTTCATTTGAAGTCCTTGCAGAATCACTCAGCATAGACGATAGGACTTTGAAGCTATGGCTTTTGACGTTGGTCGCAGAAGGGTACCTGGGCAAGACAAAGGATAGCAGAAGAGAATATTTTGTGACTAAAAAAGGGCTGCAGGAATTGCAGTTTCATATAGAAGCATAATAGTATGACAATACGCAAGTTTGCGCGAAAAAATGAAAAAAAGTGGATTACGACGGCACGATCTTTCTGTATCTTCCACTTGCCCGATGATGATGATGCCAGCCATCAGCCCAAAGGTGGATAGTAGCACAATGAAACTGCAAAAATACTACTAACAACAATCTTTCTATTCTCTTCAGTATGTTTTTTCTCTCGACAGCGATTAAATCATATATTATCGTTAAAGCGTGATACAGGGCAGAGCTGGAGTCGCGATGTAATTTTTCCTGCCGTCTGCCGCCTCTCTATCTCAGTGCTAGACATGTTATCGATACTCCATAAATAATTTCTTGACCAAGTGCTATATCATGGCATCAAAAAGCGCAATGGGTCATGAAATAATGAAAGCAGATGTCAAGACGAACATTGGCCTCACAGATGACGCTAGAAAAGGCGTAGTTGAAATCCTAAACTCCCGGCTGTGCGACGAATACACGCTGTACACGAAGACAAGAAAGTACCACTGGAACGTGATAGGGCCGAGGTTCCACCAGCTGCACGAATTCTTTAAAGAGCAGTATGAAATGCTGGACGAAATGGTCGACGAAGTGGCAGAGCGCGCCCGGCATCTTGGCGGCAAATCCTATGGCACGATGGAAGAATTTGCCCGGCATTCGAGCATAAAGGAAGACCCCGGCGAATACCCTGAAGCTCAGACAATGATATCCAACTTGCTAAAGGATCATGAGACTAACATACAGACGCTCAGGAAGAACGTAGATGAATGTGAAGAGAAATATCACGATAAGGTGACAAGTAACTTTTTACAAGATGCGGTAGAAAAGCACGAAAAGATGGCGTGGATGCTCAGGGCACACCTGGAAGGAAAAGGCACGATCTGATCGGCGGCCTTTCATTTCTTTTTTTGTTTGTTTTTTTATGCGCTGCCTCTGCATTAAATCCTTATCATCATCATCATCATCATCATCATCATCATGAAATGCGCCCCTCGTTGCGGAGCTCTGACAATATCCTCATGAGCGTGTCGTAGTCGACGTCGACGTTGTTCAGTATGATATAGTGGTCGACCTTGCCGAATTTTTTGATGAATTTTTCCACGGCGACTTTTTTCTTCTGGTACTTCCTGTCCTGCAATACAAAGGAACTGGCCGACAGGCGCTGTTATAAACAATTTTTTGCTGGTAGACCAATAATGCACAATACTTTTATTTTTAATTCCTGTAAAAAAGCCATTGCTAAAGCGGCTAGCTGTCGCTTCTGTTTTGGGGTATTTTGGCAGCCACAGCAGCAGCATGATTAATGCCTCTATATGCTGTAGAGGAGATGATAGGCTACAGCGAATCCATGGTAACAGTTCAGAAAACCAAACCTACTGCCCTAATGGCAGGATTTCTATAATGCAACTGCTGGTGACAAACTCGGACAGCCGCGCGGTAGACGAAATATACTGTAGGCTCCCAAGTGTTGCTGCAAGCAAGCTACTCTGCTGTTAACAATTGTAACATCCATGACCTATCCCTGATGACGATAGTCCTTGAGATTAGGGATTCAGATGGGATAATGACAAAGTATTATCTGGCATAGCACAGCACTACCGTAAACCTCTAGCGGGTGGGTCCAAATGGGTCATTCGTGGGTGCTGCCGGATAAGGCAGGCGATTATGAAATCCGGGCCTTCTTCATATCCTGCCTTCAGTGCAAAGGCATATTGACACACGTTACGACCCACGAAGTTACTGCAGTTGATTAGCTTATTTGTATATATATAGTTCATTGCAAATTGCTATAAGCAATTGTTGTGTGTGTCTTTCAATCGCTCTAAAATGAAGCTGGATCTGCCGAGGTACACTGAAAGGTTTGGAGCGACGAGCCTGCACGGCGTCCAGCGGGTCTATGAGCTGGACTCTGGGTTTGACGACGGCCGGTCCATGTCCGAGACACTCATGAGGGTCGGCAACGACCAGATCACCGACATCGAGAGGAGGATGGCTATAGTGATCCCTATCAAGGGCGAGCGGCTGAGGCTTCTCGAAGGGGTACTCAGCGGCATACCGCACGACTGCCTCACCATTATTATATCAAACAGCCCGCGCCAGCCGGTGGACAGGTACAAGCTGGAAAAGGACGCCCTCCTGCAGTTCAACAGGTTCGTTGGCCGCGACGCGCTCATCCTGCACCAGCGCGACCCCGGGCTTTCTGAAGCGCTCAAGGAGACTGGCTACACGAGCATCCTCGGGCCGGACAATGTAATCCGAGACGGCAAGGCGGAGGGCATGGTCATTGGCATGCTGCTTGCCAAGATGGCCGGCAAAGAGTACGTCGGCTTTATCGACGCGGACAATTACGTGCCTGGCGCGGTGAACGAGTATGTCAAGATTTTCGCTTCCGGCATAGCCCTGTCAAAGACACCCTATACGATG
>Ga0126313_10002015_pt1 | contig 11108 bp, 5 predicted proteins | sample Plot105A_FD_89954 | JGI IMG/M metagenome (GOLD analysis project Ga0126313, IMG submission 89954) | Serpentine soil microbial communities from UC McLaughlin Reserve, CA, USA - Plot105A | ecosystem: Environmental > Terrestrial > Soil > Grasslands | place: USA: UC McLaughlin Reserve, Lake County... | reverse complement strand
GACGCGCTGGCGTCGAGCCACTTCGCGATCGCGGGAAAGCTCACCGGAAATGACGCCCTCGTGATACGCGGCGCCTGCGCCGAGCCGTCGGTGCTGCTGATCGACGGCGACGGCGTCCGCATCGAGCCCGCCGACGACCTCTGGGGGCTGACCGCCGCCGAGTCCGAGGAACGCCTCCGCGAACGCCACGGGCCGGCCTGGAGGGTCGCGGCGATCGGCCCGGCCGGCGAGCGACTCGTGCGCTTCGCGACCGTGTCGCACGACGGCCGCCATGCCGGCCGCGGCGGGCTCGGCGCCGTCCTCGGCGCAAAGCTGCTCAAGGCCGTGGCGGTGCGCAGCGCCGGCACCAAGGCGCCCCTCGCCGACGCGCGGGCCGTACTTGCAGCCGCCCGCGACCTGCGCTCCCGCTCGTTCGGACCGGCCACCGCCAAGTACCGCGAGCTCGGCACCCTCGCGAATCTTCTCTCGTTCAACGAGATCTCGACGCTCCCGACCCGCAATTTCCAGGCCGCCGAGTTCGAGGAGGCGCCGCGCCTCGCCGCCGAGGAGCTGCACGAGCTCCGGCAGGTGGCGCGCGACTACTGCGCCTCGTGTTCGATCGGCTGCGAGCACATCTACCGGGCTCCTGGCGGCAAGCAGGCGCGGGTGGAGTACGAGAACGTGTTCGCTCTCGGCCCGCTCTGCGGCGTGTCGGATCCGGACTCGGTGCTGGCTGCGAGCGCCCGCTGCGACGAGCTCGGCATCGACACGATCTCCGCCGGCGGAACGATCGCCTGGGCGATGGAGTCCGCCGAGCGCGGCCTGATCGACGCCCCATGGTTGCGCTTCGGCGACGCCGCCGCGATGTTGCGGGCCCTCGAGGAGACCGGCGCACGCGAGGGGCTCGGCGACCTGCTCGCCGAGGGCTCACGCCGCGCCGCGGCCGTCCTCGGCGGGGAGGCCGAGACGTTCGCGCCACACGTCAAGGGCCTCGAGTTGCCCGGCTACGAGCCGCGCACGCTCCAGGCGATGGCGCTCGGCCTAGCGGTCAACGCCCGCGGCGCCGACCACAACCGCTCGGGGGCCTACGAGGCCGACCTTTCGGGCGAGCTCGACCGCCTCACGGGCGGCGAGGGACACGCGGCGGCCGCCATCGAGACCGAGGACCGGGCGGCGATCATGGACTCGCTGATTCTGTGCAAGTTCCTCCGCGGCGTTTTCGAGGATCCCTTCCCGGATTGGGCCGACCTCCTGGCTCCCGTTACGGGCTGGGACGTGACCGGCGACGAGCTGCGTCGTACCGCCCGACGAATCGTGCTCGCGAAGCGCCTCTACAACCAGCGCGAGGGCTGGACTCGCGCCGAGGACTGGTTGCCGGAGCGCTTCCTCGGCGAGCCGCTCGAGCTGGCATCCGGGCGGGAGGCCGCGCTCACGCCCGAGCGGCTCACGAGCATGATCGACGCCTACTACGACCGCCGCGGACTCGACCCCGGGGGCCGGCCCCTGCCGGCCACTGAGGCCGACTTGGACCTGGATCTATTCGCGGTACGCTGAGGCCCGTGGCTACCACCGCACCACCGGCCACCCGCACCGTCACGCTGACGATCGACGGCCGCGAGGTCACGGTGGCGGAGGGCGTCACGATCTGGGATGCCGCGAAGGAGCTCGGGATCGAGATCCCGGCCCTCTGTCACGACGAGCGCTACGACCCCGTCGGCGTCTGCCGCACGTGCGTGGTAGACGTGGGCGCGCGCGTTTACGCGGCCGCCTGCGTCCGGCCGTGCGAGGACGGCATGGAGGTCCAAACCGGCTCGCCAGAAGTCGAGCGCCGCCGCGCCACGCTCACTCAGCTGCTCCTCTCCGACCAGCCGCCGACGGAGAGCGATCCGAAGGAGACGACAACGGCGGACAACGAGCTGCTCGAGCTGGCGCGCCGCTACGGGCTCCAGCGGGAGGACGGGCTGCCGCTCGGCGGCGGTCGCGGCGAGGACCACTCGAACCCGGTCATCTCGGTCAACCACGACGCCTGCATCCTCTGCGACCGCTGCGTCAGGGCGTGCGACGACATCCAGGGAAACGACGTCATCGGTCGCTCCGGGAAGGGCTACACCGCCCGAATCGCGTTCGACCTGAACGACCCGATGGGCGAGTCGTCCTGCGTGACGTGCGGGGAATGCGTGGCGGCCTGTCCCACCGGCGCGATCGTCAACAAGCCGGTCAGGGGCGTCCCCATCCGGCCCCGAGCAGAGCTCGACCAGGTCGAGACCGTCTGCCCGTACTGCGGCGTCGGCTGTGCTCTCACGTACAACGTCGACCGCGAGCGGAACGCGATCTCGTTCGCAGAGGGCCGCGAACAGCCGGGTTCTCAGAAGCGGCTGTGCGTCAAGGGCCGCTACGGGTGGGATTATGCGCAGGATCCGCAGCGTCTGACGAAGCCGCTGATCCGCCGCGAGGACGCGTACCCGAAGGGCCCGCTCTCGTCGGACGTCCGCGGCGAGGGCCGCGGACGGCGCAAGCCCGGCGGTCTCGTCAACTACGACGAGGTCCTGCCGCACTTCCGCGAGGCGGAGTGGGACGAGGCGCTCGACCTCGTTGCGCGGCGTCTCACTGAGATTCACTCGGAGCACGGCCCCGGCGCAATCGCCGGCTTCGGCTCGGCAAAGTGCTCGAACGAGGAGGCCTATCTCTTCCAGAAGCTGATCCGGGCCGGCTTCGGCACCAACAACGTCGACCACTGCACGCGCCTGTGCCACGCCTCGAGCGTCGCCGCGCTGTTCGAGGGCGTCGGCTCGGGGGCGGTCTCGACGACCTACGGCGACATCGTCAACGCCGACGTGGCGATCCTCGCCGGGACGAACACGACGGCCAACCATCCCGTCGCCTCGTCCTTCTTCAAGCAGGCCAAGCGGCGCGGCACGACGCTGATCGTCGTCGACCCCCGGCGAGAGCGGATCGCCGACTACGCCGACATCTACTGTCAGCTCAAGCCGGGAACGGACGTCGCGTTCTACAACGGCGTGATGCACGAGATCATCGCCCAGGACCTCGTCGACCGCGAGTTCATCGCCCGGCGCGTGACCAACTACGGCGAGCTCGCCAAGGTCGTGAAGCAGTACCCGCCCGAGCGGGCGGCGCAGATCTGCGGGGTCGACGCGGACACGATCCGCGAGGTCGCCCGGCTGTGGGGCGAGGCGGGCGCGGCGATCATCTTCTGGGGCATGGGGATCTCCCAGCACACGACCGGCACCGACAACGCGCGCTGTCTGATCGCGTTGTGCTCGATCACGGGCCAGGTCGGGCGTCAGGGCACGGGCCTCCACCCGCTCCGCGGTCAGAACAACGTCCAGGGCGCTTCGGACGCGGGTCTGATCCCGATGTTCTATCCCGATTACCAGCTCGTCACCCTCGACGACGCGCGCGAGCGCTTCGAGGCGGCCTGGGGCCGCGAGCTCGATCCCGAGCGCGGGTTGACGGTGACCGAGATCGTCGCGTCCGCGCTCAAGGGCGGCGTGCGCGGCATGTACATGATGGGCGAGAACCCGTTCCTCTCGGACCCCAACGTCAACAAGGTCCGCAAGGCGCTGGCGGCGCTCGAGTTCCTCGCCGTACAGGACATCTTCCTGACCGAGACGGCCGAGTTCGCGGACGTGATCCTGCCTGCCAGCTCGTACATGGAGAAGGAGGGCACGTACACCAACACGGACCGGCGGGTGCAGATCGGCCGCAAGGTGCTCGAGGCGCCGGGCGAGGCGCGCGAGGACTGGCGGATCGTCTGCGACATCGCGACCCGCATCGGTCTGCCGATGGAGTACGACTCGCCGCGCGAGGTCTTCGAGGAGCTCGTCTCGCTGATGCCCAACTACGCGGGCCTCTCCTACGACCACCTCGGCGAGCAGGGCAAGCTCTACCCGAACCCCGACCCCGAGCACTCGGACGGCACCGTCGTTCTGTTCGACGAGAGGTTCGGCACGGACGACGGCAAGGCGCACTTGGTGCCGGCGGAGTGGCTGCCCGCCAAGGAGCTCCCCGACGAGGAGTTCCCGTTCGTCCTCAACACCGGCCGCCTGCTCGAGCACTGGCACACCGGTTCGATGACCCGCCGCTCGTACGCGCTCGACACGATCTCCCCGGAGGCGCACGTCTACCTGAATCCCGACGACGCCGCCCGCATGGGAATCGAGGAGGGCGACTACGTGCGGATCACGAGCCGTCGAGGCTCGATCGAGCTGGCCGCGCGCCTCTCCCACCGCGACACGCCCGGCACGTGCTTCATCCCCTTCCACTTCCGCGAGGCTGCCGCGAACGTGCTCACGATCGACGAGATCGACCCGACCGGCAAGATCCCGGAGTACAAGTTCTGCGCCGTGCAGATCGAGCGCGCCGGCCCGCACGACGACCGCGAGCCGGCCGGCGTGCGGGAGGGCGCCGCCTGATGCCGAGCGGGAACGGCGCCACACCCGAGCGGGCGCCCGGCGCCGAGGCCCGCGCCGGCAGGTTCCCCGGACCGAGCCTGATCCCCAAGCTGACCGCGATCCAGCGCGAGCACGGCTGGCTGCCGCGGGAGGAGATCGTGAGGCTCGGACGCGAGGAGCGCCGCCCGCTGTACGAGATCGAGGGGCTGATCTCGTTCTATCCCCACTTCCGCACAGAGCTCCCGCGCAAGGTCGAGCTCACGGTCTGCCAGGACCTGAGTTGCTGGCTGCACGGCGGCGAGGACCGGCTGGCGGAGCTCCGCTCACGGTACGGCGACGACGTCGAGGTGGAGTTCCACGAGGTCTCGTGCCTCGGGCGCTGCGACACGGCGCCCGCGGCCGCGGTGGACGAGCATCCGACCCCGGCGGCAGACGTCGATCGGCTGGTGGAGGCGGCGCGCGGCGACCCGATCCCGAAGGCCGCGGCGCGGGTGACCGGCAAGCGGTTCCCGAACGACCCCTATGAGCCGGGCACGCGCGACTACCGTTTGCTGCGGGCGGTGCTGGCGGGGGAGCTGACCGGCGAGGCGGTAGTTTCGGCGCTGAAGGACGCCGGCCTGCGCGGCATGGGCGGCGCCGGCTTCCCGACCGGCACGAAGTGGGAGCTGGTAGCGAATCAGGAGGCCCGCCCGAAGTACGCGATCTGCAACGCGGACGAGTCCGAGCCCGGCACGTTCAAGGACCGCCAGATCATGGCGGAGCAGCCGCATCTGGTCCTCGAGGGACTCCTCGTCGGCATGGCCGTGACCGGGGCCGACGAGGGCTGGGTGTTCATCCGGCACGAGTACGGGCCGGAGGAAGAGCTGCTGCGCGAGGAGCTGACGCGCGTCCGCGAGTCGGGTGTGCTCGACGGGACCAACCTCAGGCTCGACGTCTTCGTGTCGCCCGGTGGCTACATCCTCGGGGAGGAGTCGGCGCTCATCGAGTGCATGGAGGGTCACCGCGGCGAGCCGCGGAACAAGCCGCCGTTTCCCGGCGTGGCCGGGTTGTGGGGCAAGCCGACGCTGATGAACTCGGTCGAGACACTCGCCCACGTGCCGGCAATTCTGGAACGCGGCGCCGACTGGTGGAACGAGCAGGGCGTACACGGCGGGACCGGGCTCAAGTTCTTCGCGGTGTCAGGGCACGTCGAGCGGCCCGACGTGTATTGCGTGCCGATGGGGACGACCGCGCGCGAGCTGCTCGATCTGGCCGGGGGCGTGAGTGGCGGGCGCGAGCTGCTCGCCTACCAACCCGGCGGCGCGTCGTCGAACTTCCTCGGGCCGGACGAGCTCGACGTGCCGCTCGACTTCGGCCCGCTCCAGGAGGCGGGGTCGATGCTCGGCTCGGGCGCGCTCGTGGCCATCGCCGAGGGAACCGATCTACTGGCCGCGGGAACGAACGTGCTGCGGTTCTTCCGCAACGAGTCGTGCGGGAAGTGCGTGCCTTGCCGGGTCGGGTCGCACAAGGCGCACCAGCTGCTGACCGAGAGGCTCGCGACCGGCGGCGGCTCCTCCGACCTCGAGGAGACGTTGACCGAGCTCGAGGCGACCTTGCGCCTCACCTCGATCTGCGGTCTCGGCCAGGTCGCGATGGGCCCGGTGATGAGCGTGATCGGCATGCAGCGAGGGGGAGCCGAGGCCCGGCCGCACCCGCGCCCCCCACGGCCGCCGGACCGCCCGAGCGGTACGTAAGTGGCACCGCGCGGCCAGCGCGAGTTCTTCGCCGTCCGGACTCTTGGTGAAGCCCTTTCCGAGTTCCGCCCGCGTCGGCGGACGGGCGCCGAGCGGATCCCGCTGGGAGACGCGCTCGGTCGGGTCCCGGACGAGCCCGTTGTCGGATCGCAGGCCCTGCCCGGCTTCGCGCGCGCGACGGTAGACGGCTTCGCGGTTCGCGCCGCGGACACCTACGGCGCATCCGAGGGACTGCCGGCGTACCTGGACCTCGCCGGCGAGGTGCGAATGGGCAGTCGTCCGGAGGTCGAAGTGCGGCCCGGCACCGCGGCCGCGATCGCCACCGGCGCACCGCTCCCGCCGGGAGCCGACGCGGTGCTGATGGTCGAGCACAGCCAGGCCGCCCTGCCCGAGCTTGTGGAGGTGCTGCGCCCGGTGGCGCCGGGGGACGGGATGGTCCGGGCGGACGAAGACGCTGCGCCCGGCGTGGAGCTCGCCACACCGGGGCGCCCGCTGCGCGCGCACGACCTCGGCATGCTCGCGGCCGCAGGCGTGACCGAGGTCATCGTTCGGGAACGCCCCAGGGTGACGATCGTCTCCACCGGCGACGAGCTGGTCCCGGCCGAGACCCGCGAGCTCGAGATCGGCCAGGTGCGCGACTCGACGGCCGTGGCGCTCGCCGCCCTCGTACGGGAAGCGGGCGGAGAGCCGCACCACGCGGGCATAGTCCCGGACGACCGGGAGGCGCTCGCGGTGACGCTGCGGGGCGCGGTCCCCGAAAGCGACGTCCTCGTCATCTCCGCCGGCTCCTCGGTCGGCGCTCGCGACCAGACCGCCGCCGCGATCGAATCGCTCGGCGAGCCCGGCATCTGGTGCCATGGGCTCGCGTTCCGCCCCGGCAAGCCCACGCTGCTCGCCGATTGCGGAGGCGTCCCGGTGATCGGGCTGCCCGGCAACCCCCGATCGGCGCTCGTCGTATTCCGGGTGGTCGGCATGCCGATCGTGCGCCTGGTCGGCGGCTGCACCGAGCCGCCACCGGAGCCCGCCGTGCACGCCCGGCTCGACCGCGACCTCCCGTCGGCGGCCGGCCGCGCCGACGTGGTGCAGGCACGCGTGCGCGACGGGGTGGCCACGCCGCTCTTCGGGTCCTCCTCGCTGCTCTCGATCCTGACAGCCGCCGACGGCTACCTGGTCGTGCCGGAGTCCGCCACCGGCCTGCCGGCGGGCACCGAGGTGGAGGTGATCCTCTACCGCTGAGCCACGCTATCTGCGTTGGGGGCCAGGGTGGCCCCAAATGCAGACAGCGACGCCATCTGGATTCCTCCCCATAGTGGGCCAGATAGCGTGACGGTCGCGGTCGCGGGAGGATTAACGGGATGGCGCGAGCCACGCCATTCATCCACGACGTCCCGGCCGCCCAGGCGTTCGCCGCCTGGGACGAGGCCTGCGCCGCCGCCGGCTGCCCCGCGCGCGTCGAAGCGGTACGGCTGCCGCTCGACGAGGCGGTCGGGCGCGTACTCGCCGAGCCCGTGTGGGCGGTGCGGTCGTCGCCGCCGTTCGACGCCGCGGCGATGGACGGGATCGCGGTGCGCGCTGAAGACACGATCGGGGCGAGCGAGACCGCGCCCGTGCGCCTCGAGCGGGGCTTCTTTGAGCTCGTCGACACTGGCGACCCGATGCCCGCCGGTCGCGACGCCGTGGTGATGCGGGAGGACGTCCGCGAGGTCGACGGCGGCGCCGTGGAGCTCCGCGCCGCTGCGCCCCCCTACCAGAACGTTCGCTCGATCGGCGAGGACGTGAGCGCCGCCGAGCTGCTGCTCCCGTCGGGACACCGGCTGCGTCCGGTGGACGTCGCCGCCGCCGGCGCCGCCGGAGCTACGGACGTCGTCGTCCGACGCCGCCCAGTGGTCGCGGTCATCCCCACCGGCGACGAGATGCGCCCGCTGGGGTCCGAGCTGCAGCCGGGCGACCTCCCCGACACGAACTCACTGATGCTCGCCGCGCAGGTGGAGCAGGCGGGGGCTAAGGCCGTGCGGCACGAGATCGTGCCCGACGATGCGGAGCGGATCGCCGACGCCGTCCGCGAGGCCGTCCGCGCGAGCGATCTCGTGATCGTGATAGCGGGCTCGAGCGCCGGCCGCGCCGACTACACGGCGGCCGTGGTGGCGGAGATCGGCACGCTCGCCGTGCACGGCGTGGCGGTGAAGCCCGGACATCCCGTCGTGCTCGGCGCCGCGGAGGAGACGCCCGTCCTCGGCGCTCCGGGGTACCCGGTGTCCGCGGCTCTCACCTTCGACATCTTCGCCGCGCCGCTCCTCTCCCGGCTGGAGGGCGCGCCGCCCCCGGACTGGCCGCGAGCGCGGGCCCGCCTCACCCGCAAGCTCGCCTCCTCGATGGGAGTCGACGACTGGATCCGCGTGCGCCTCGGACGCGTTCGCGGCGAGCTCGTGGCCACCCCGTTGCCGCGCGGCGCGGGCGTCCTCACATCGCTCGTTCGGGCGGACGGACTGCTGGTCGTGCCGGCGCCGCTCGAGGGGCATCACCCCGGCGAGCAGGTCGAGGTGCGACTTCTGCGGGGCGTGGGCGAGATCGAACGGACGATCGTCGTGACCGGCTCGCATGACCTCGTGCTCGACCTGGCGGCCTCGGCCTTGCGCGAGCGCGATCCGCGCATCACGCTCGCCTCGTCGAACGTCGGCTCGCTCGGTGGTCTCACCGCCCTGCGCGACGGCCTATGCCACGTCGCCGGATCGCACCTGCTCGATCCCGAGAGTGGGAAATACACGCTTCCGTACGTGCGCCGGCTGCTTCCCGGCAGGGACCCCGCCGTCGTGCGGCTGGCGCACCGCGAGCAGGGGCTGATAGTCGCGCCGGGCAACCCGCTGGGCCTGACCGGAGTCGAGGACCTGGTCCGGCCCGAAATCAACTACGTGAACCGCCAGCGCGGCGCCGGCACGCGTGTGCTGCTCGACCACGAGCTCTCGAAACGGGGGATCGAGCCACAGGCGGTCCACGGCTACGCGCGCGAGGAGCACACGCATCTGGCCGTGGCGGCCGCGGTGGCGGCAGGACGTGCGAACTGCGGGCTCGGCGTGTTGGCCGCCGCCCGCGCGTTCGGTCTCGACTTCGTGCCGGTCGCAAAGGAACCGTACGACCTGGTGCTGGAGCGGGAGACCCTCGACGGCGACCTGCTCGCGCCGCTCTGGGAGCTCCTCGAGTCGCCGGCGTTCGGCGAGGCGGTCACCGCTCTCGGCGGGTACGACACCGTCGAGATGGGCCGGCGGATCAGCTAGCGACCACTGCCGCCCGCGCCTCGGCGGCGCGCCGCCGTGCCTCGCGGGCACCCGCCAGTCGCTCATCCTCGCCGAGCCCCTCGAGGTTGATCTCGACGAGTGCTGCCGCGGCCGCAGCGGCCGCCTCGGCCAACAGGACGCCGGTGATCGCGTCGCCGCGCACACGCGGGTTGCTTCCCCGCACGACCTCGAGTCCTATCTCCGCCGCCTCGGCCCCCGCCTCGGCGATCGCGAGCGGGGTGACGGCCGCCTCGCTGAGCGCGGCGCGCAGGCGATCCTCGCGGTCTGGATGGTCCGCCGGCAGCCGCGACGCTTCGAGGACGGGCAGATATGCGGAGAGCTCCCGCTCCGCGAGCCGGAGCGCCCGCTCGCGCAGGACGCGGGCGCGCTCGGGGGCGCCGGGCGGAGGGCCCGCTCCACGGGCGAGCCCGAGCCGCGCCGCCATCTCCACCAGCGCAGCGGCAAGAGCACAGGTACACGCCGCCGACGATCCGCCGCCCGGGGCAGGCGTCGCCGCGGCCACCTCCTCCAGAACCTGGTAGAGCGGCTGGTCGGCGAGACTTGTCACGGCCGGCGATGGTAAAGGTCGCCACCGAGAGTAATCGAGGTGGCGACCTTGATAAGAAGGGGCTTGAGCCGACCGACTCCCGTCGATAGGGTCGCGCTGCACAAATTCGTCCAGGAGAGGAGAGCGATGTCGACGACCGCGCTGCACCGGAGCGCCTTCTACGACGTGCAGGATCAGCTCGGCGCCGAATGGACGGACTGGGAAGGATGGGCCTGGGCCGACCACTTCGGCGACCCGGTCGCCGAGCACCACGCCACCCGCAACGCGTCCAACATCTGGGACGAGTCGCCGCTTCGCAAGTGGGACACGAAGGGCTCCGACGCGCTGGCGCTGGCGGACGTCCTCTTCTCGAACGACATGTCGACGCTCGAGCCCGGGCAGGTGCGCTACGGCGCGATCTGCGACGAGGACGGCCAGATGATCATGGACGGCACCGTCTTCAAGTACGGCGACGATCACTGCTTCTCGATAACGAGCTACGACTCCGACCTCGACTGGTTCCGCAAGGTCGCTTCCGACCGAGGCCTGGACGTCCAGATCGAGGACGTCACCGCTGAGATGCCCCATCTCCAGGTCCAGGGCCCGAAGTCGCGCGACATCCTCGCTCCGATCACCGAGGGCACGGACCTCACTCAGCTCCGCTATTTCCGCTTCACTCCGGAGGAGGTCAACGTCGGAGGCGTACCGTGCATGGTCTCGCGCACGGGTTACTCCGGCGAGCTCGGCTACGAGCTCTACTGCAAGCCCGATACCGCCGCTGACCTCTGGAACGCGGTGCTCGAGGCAGGCAAGCCCCACGGCATGCGGCCGATCGGGCTATCGGCGATCGAGACGATCAGGATCGAGTGCGGCCTCCTGTTCCCGGACGTCGACTACTTCCAGCACAAGACCGACCCGTTCGAGGTTCGGCTCGACAAGCTCGTCAAGCTCGACAAGCCGGGCGACTTCATCGGCAAGGAGGCGCTCCGCCGCATCGCCGAGGAGGGAACGCCACGTCTGCTCACGACGCTCCGGCTGGAGGGCGACGAGACGCCGGAGTACGGCGCTGCGGTCACCAAGGACGGAGACGAGGTCGGGATCGTTCGGAGTCCCTGCAAGAGCCCTACCTTCGACGAACAGATCGTGATGGCCGCGATCGATCGCG
>Ga0126313_10002014_pt1 | contig 11109 bp, 9 predicted proteins | sample Plot105A_FD_89954 | JGI IMG/M metagenome (GOLD analysis project Ga0126313, IMG submission 89954) | Serpentine soil microbial communities from UC McLaughlin Reserve, CA, USA - Plot105A | ecosystem: Environmental > Terrestrial > Soil > Grasslands | place: USA: UC McLaughlin Reserve, Lake County... | reverse complement strand
GTGCAATACAGAATCCTGATGTGGACGTAATAGGACATTTAGCACCTGAGCCGACTTTTGATCTGAACGATGAGGAGCTTTCTGAGTTAGCCTCATTGATATTCTCAAATCACAAAGTGATTGAGCTTAATGCAAAATATCATAGGCCGCCTCCTAGGTGGCTTCTAAAATTTAAAGAACATCAGGTAAGGTTTCATTTGGGAAGCGACGCGCATTCGTTGGAGGAAATTGGGAATTTTTCCAGGATTTCTGATTTGATTGCCATGGTTCAAGATGATTTAAGAAATAGCAGCGACAGTAGTAGTCCCTATCAGAGCATTAGATAGTTGTAACTATGTCTGGAACTGTGTGCTTTTATAGTTAGCGGTTCCGGCTGAGACGATTCTGTATATTATATTGTTCCCTTAATCTCCGTATTGTTAGAATATAGAGATAGTCATCTGTATCCCTTTTTTAAAAAGACTGCATGTTAATTCTAAACCTGTGACATTTTAGTAACCAATCTTCTCAATTTGTTGCTTCTTAAATTTCCTAGATCACTCTCACCACTTTTTGCAAAGCTTTCTAACAATATTAGTAGTTGCTAGCACTAGATTAAATATTAAGTATTACAACTTAAGTGATGAAAAAATGATATTAAATAAAAATTGCTTTAGTAAACACCTTTCGGTTATTAATGCAAAGAAGTATCAAATAATTAATCAAGAAACTAAAAAGATCTTATTGACATCGTCATTTTTATTCTTAATCATTAATACTTTCCTTCCAATCGCATCTGCACAAAAAGCTATAATTTTGAATTTCGATGATGATTGGAAGGGACAACTCAATTATGCAGTGCCCATTTTGGAGAAATACGGATTCAAAGCAAGCTTCTTTGTAACATGCGGTTGCCTCACGTACCATAATTCCACATCTTGTAATAACGCTGGAGGAAACTCAGCTATGACATGGGATGATATTACGTTATTATCTAAAATGGGTTATGATATCCAGGCTCATGGTATGAGTCATAAAGACCTTACAACACTATCTGCTAGTGATCTAGAGTATGAAGTCGGACAGACTAAACAATGCTTACTGGAGCATGGTTTTAATTCCACAGTCTTTGGAACCCCTTATGCTACTGGTGAGGGTAATTCAACAGTAATTAATACGATATCTAAATATTATGATATGGCTAGGCTAGGATATGGACCGCTAGTACTCCTTAATTCGACAGACAGATTTTCTCTCCCCCTGTTGACTGATTATGAACTACAGGCAATGTATAGGGATAATAGCACAAAGATATTAGATATTTTTATCCAAGTCATGAACAATCAAACACAATTCAACACTAACGGAACGATAGCTGCGATTCCAATTATAGTATACCATAACGTAGATTATAAAAACAATAACTCTAACATTAGTCCAAATTGGCTTGATTCTACTATAGATGTAAATTTGTTTGATAGTGAAATGAAATACTTGCATGATAATGGGTTCCAAGTGCTTACAATGTCTGATTTAGGGTATAATCAAACAAGCAATAAGTTATACATAAAAGATAACACTGATGATAATTCTTGACAAAATAATCTATAATTCTACAATAATTGAGAAACATTCTATTAATAGCTTAACGAACAATCTTCGATCGAATTCTAACAAGAATATAGCATGATCTCAATCCATAGATTTCTCTTAGAATCAAACTAAAGCTGGAATATATTATCATACAGATCATTCCTTAACGATGTGGAAAGTAATAATAAGTTCAATAATTTATCTAGCTGATTCACCTCTATCGATACCTTCCTAGAACAGATTCCATGTGCCCCTACCATTCATATCGCCTTCTTTGCTTTATGATATCGAAAATACTCTTAATGATGATGAAATTGATAATCTGTTTATATCCGACAATACCAAATGGGGCATACAAAATTAGCTTCCACGGTTTATGTTCGTCCATCATAATGGCAATTCCACATAGAAGAAATTGAAAAGCAAGGAAAAGCACAAATGCGAATATAAAGGACACCGATAAGCCTTCCACAATTGCGAGAACTATAAATGCAATGAGTATAATATCTAGGAAAGGAGGAAAAATAAACATCAATACTGTAATTGGATACCCAACTTTATTTAACATACCGTACCTGCCATTTGTCATGGCATCATTATGTTTTAACAACGTCTGAAAAATGCCACGATACCAGCGACTTCTTTGTTTATAAAAGGCCTTTAGAGTAGTTGGAGCTTGCGTATATGAAATTGCAGACATGCCAACTATTTTTTCCCCTCCTTTAGCAATTTTAACTGTCATATCAAAATCCTCTGTGGATGTGTCTCTGTCATATAATCCATATTGCATTATCCTTTTCTTACTGAATCCTCCTAGGGCACCAGGTACAACCATAACTATTCCCAACAGGCTAAATGCTGGTCTTATAAGATTTGCTCCAAGGACCAGTTCTAGAGCAGTGCATTTTGTTAGGAAATTATAGGGATTCAAGACCTTAACTTTTCCTGCAACAGCAATAACATTGGGGCGCTGAAACTCTTTTGCAGTCTCCTTTAGCGCATTTCTTTGTATAATGGAATCAGCATCTATGACGACCACGATTTCACCAACTGCGAATCGTAGAGCATAATTTATTGCAGATACCTTTCCACCATTCTTCTTTCGCATAACTCTCATCTTGCAGTTTTTAGAAGTCTGCATATATTGTGATGTAATGGCATATGTCAAATCTGTTGAGCCATCATCTACTACAATTATGTCCTTGGCAGGATAATCTGAGTCAATAATAGAGTCTAAAGTACGCTTAATGTTTTCCTCTTCATTATAGGCAGGCACAATTATGGAAATAACAGGGATAGATGTTAGTACTCTACTATTCGCCAGGTTCGCGTTAAGAAATCTATCATAGATCGCAATTGGTAAAAAAAACATGACGTTGATGAAAGTTAATGGCATCAAAAGTGAGACAATGATCAAGTAAATTTCATAAGAGTAAATGATTGAGAGTGATAATGTAATAATTACAGGAATAACCAATATTCCAAATAAGATAAATGGTATTTGGATCCTTTGAGAGTCGTTTCGCATGCCATCATGTCGTCTCTTGAATAATACCATCAAATAGCTTGAAGTGAGCGCAGCGGCAAATAGATTTCCTATTGTCAGCTCAGTCAATCCCAGGAAGATAACTAGAGAGGATGCCAGGAGCAAGCAGGCAAATATGCTTAGAATTATTACGATCGCAAGGGACTTCTTCTTGTTTACCATTCCTTACTCTCTGTAAACCTTATGGTATCTTTCTTGAACAGCTTTGACAAGCTCGAGTGTCATATCTTCCATGGCTCTTGATTCGACTAAGATGATTCCGTTGATAGTAATTAGTTCTCTAAAGTGTTCCTCCAGGTTTGGGATAGCAACAATAATCTTGTTTTCAATTCTGGAGTCAACACATTTTCCAATAAAGGATAGGAGGCGGATTTCATCTGTTCTGTGATCCCTTTCGATAATATCGGCAACTAAAAATGGTTGTTCTACTTTTTCAGCATATGCCACTAGAGAAAAGATGTGGGGTATTCTTGAGGCACCCGTAACTGTGCCCTGATGGACTGCTTTTATTCCCATCTTATGCAATTCTTTTATGACGGAGAGCATAGACTTGCCAACATTTACTATACTTGATAATTTATCGAGGTCAAATACATACTGGTTTAATAACAAAATTCGAGTTTCTTCCAGAGTTGAGGACTTTCCACAATCTATACATTTGTAGAACTGATCTATATCAGATAGCATGGCTTTGCAATTTAGACAGTTGTAAATACAATCTAATCTTGAATAATCTACACCTATTGCTTTAAGATTCTTATTGCACTTTTGACATACCAATGTTCCATCGCCAGCCACATATTTGTGGTAAAAATCAATATTGCCACAAGGCTCATGTGTAATCGCTGAGCCTCTCAAGATGTTAGGTGATCCACATAGTTTGCAAACAAATGTTGAACAAAACTTATGAGAACTGCAATAGGAGCATTGCATTATTGAGATGGAGGGACTGCATGCTGCTATATCAGTTCTTTCAAATGATTCAAGAAACCTTATCTGCTCTTCCAGTGTGGGTAATTCTATATCAGGATAGAAAAATCCTCTATCAGAATGAAACAATGGTTCCAATCTAACTGGCAAGCGAAAGACATTTGAGTTAGAATAATTCCTTTCTCTTAGCCTGTCTAGTAATTTTCTTAATTCAATATTTTCAAAAGATTTCTTAATGGAATGATTACTAGAGATCATTCTTTACACCACAACCATAATTAGAGAAAATATGCATGAAACCATTGCTATGAGTTCGTTCGTTCATTGTAAATCATAGCAAATAAATCTATTACTGCAAAATAAATATTACCTAAATATTATCTTGTTACTGCTTCCATATCAAGCTATAAAATGCATACTCAGTATTTCTTGTAAACAAAATGTCGCCGTGATATATGTCAAGGTACCTTTGAACAAAGCCAGACTTCTAATGTCAACAACTGTGCCAATGTTGATGCACTCAAATCTTTAATGTCAAGAAGCAACCAAAAACAGATTTATTTTTTAGAATTACAAATATACTTTAGGAATACATGCGCCCGAGAAGATTTAATTTTTTTGATAAAAGCCATTAGTAGTCCCAATGGATACACGCAAACCATTACAATCCATAACTTGAATGATATGAACAATACTATTACTAGGACAATGAACTCAGAGTTTTTGAAAAATGTTCTTATGCCGAAGTCACTGCAAATAGCTATGTAAAGTTCATGTAACCCTGATTCTACGCCTAAAGACAGGACCATTTGGGTAAGTATTTAGACTAAGATCTGCTTTGATATATCTGCAATATATCATTGTCTGACCTCTTGTATCCTACTCCATCATAGTGGCGTGTTCTATTCTTAAATGATCAGTCTTACCAAGACAATTGAATATTTCTTTTTGATAATCGGCTAAAGAAGTAGCTACTATAATATCAAGTGGAAGGCCAGCCAATATGCCAACTACTTGCTCGTATTCCTTAGTCAAATAACAAGTCTGATGCTACTGATCGCAACAATCAAAAGTTCTAAATATTTGCTTGACGGATGGTATATAATCAGTTGTGGAACAAGCATTCCATAATGCATTTATTTATTATAATCTTGCTTGCAATCTTGTCATTACCCCTATTGCTTGCCGTCGGACCTGCAATTGAAATTACTTTTGAAGAACCACTACCTATCTCAAATTCTATGGCTTCTAATAATAACTGCTCAACTGGTTGGTATATCGAAGGCGATTATTTCCCTATTGAGTCAGACTATGACGGTAAAGGATATGCGCAAACCATTACAATCCATAACTTGAATGATATGAACAATACTATTACTAGGACAATGAACTCAGAGTTTTTGAAAAATGTTCATATGGAGGGACAGGGGCTAACCAAGCAAGGCGATTATGTAGGCGCATGGGATGGCAAGTATTGGGGTCCTTTTCCATCCTCAGTTCCCCTCTTAGAATACCCTTTGGTAGTGGGGGTAACGAGTGCAACTGACAAAAGTATCATTCCATATGGAGAGATTTTCACTATCCCCACACTTCCATCGCCTTGGAACACCAAGACCTTCGTGGCTCTTGATCCCGAAAATGATATATCTGGAAAGCAAGTAAATATATATACAGGTGTCGGAAGCACCGCCAAAAATGAAGCAATGAGGATCACGGGAATAGAAAATATTCTTTGCATACAGAAACAAGCACCTACGCAAGATTCTACAATAACAACAGGCAATGTATCAACAGGTGATCCGGTGTATGACCAATTTGATTCATACATTATCAATGCCACAAACGATTATGGTATAACTGATAAGATGATGGTAAAATCGATGATAATGCAAGAATCTGATTTTGATATGTTTGCGGTAAGTTTGGATATACCATGCGTGGTGCCTTCCGGCTGGACAGATTACGAAAGCAGGTCATTCGGATTAATGCAATTCACACCTGCTTGCGCAGAGGCTGGTGGCAATAGGCCAAACCTGACGACAGACAAGAACTCTCCAAACTGGGCAACCTCTTGGTTCAATCCGGAGTACAATATCAACCAAGGAGCAAAGTCATTATCAGACAACCTATTGCTAATGAAGAGCAAATTTGCAGGATGCAGCAACGAGCAGTATATGTTAATGGCTGTAGGCGCTTACAACTCCGGAGAAGGAGCAATATATGGATGTGGCTTGTGGGATGACCGGGCGGACATGTATATTACTGATGTAAGTGTACGTCATAGAATTCTATCGCAAATAGCAAAAATCCTACATGATGATTGACGCCTTGACTGCATTACATAACCGTAAAGATCTAGTAAATCCCAAAAGCATCTCAAAATGACAGTCTTCACACCCTAATAAGGCAATCCGGTTAGGCAAAGTATCCAATCCGGATACTAAGAATTATTCCTCCACGATTCATACAGGTAATAATTCGACTGAAACTTCAAGATGTTAACAGATACTTTTAGAAAGCATCTTAAATAGACTTAGAAAACCCAGATCTGTCGACCCCGTACATATGTGGATTCGGACATATGCATTTATCGCAGAGCAAAACTAGTAAATATATAGTGCGCGAAACTGTTTTGGTTACCTCTGCGGGAAGTGTAATAGCTCAAGGAATAATCAAATCACTAAACCTTGCAAATGAGAGACAAGATAATCCTGTGAAGTATCGAATAATTGGTGCAGACATGAGTCCAGATGCCCCTGGCTTATACCGAGCCGACGATGGAATTCTAGTCCCGCCAGCCACCTCAGCAGATTATACAGATCACCTCATAAAGCTTTGCAGACAGAGAGAGGTTAAGGCAATATTTGTAGGTTCAGATGATGAATTACTAACTGTTGCCCACGCACAAACTCAAATAGAAAGAGAATCGGCAGCAAAAGCACTAGTAGGGCCTATCGATCTGATATCAAAAGTTAGAGATAAGTGGAAAACATTTGAATTTTGTAAGATAAACGATCTGCCGCATGCCGCGTCTGCATTACCATCCGATCGTGAAGAATTTGCAAGGGAATTCGGCTTTCCTCTAGTTGTAAAACCTCGAGAAGGTTATGGCTCCTTACATTTCAATATAGCGAAAAATAAAGGAGAGATGGATTTTTCAATTCAGGCGATTGAAAGGGCAGGCTGGCATGCAGTTATCCAGGAATTCTTATCAGGCGAGGAATTCACGACTGGAATAACCGTCGACACATCAGGAAAAAAAATAATGTCATCTGTATCTATAAAAAAAATAATAAAACATGGACAAACGTACAAGGCCTTTGTTGATGATTTTGCTCTCATACGAGAGTCTGCAGAGAAATTCGCCAGTAAGCTAGGTGCCAAAGGCGCAATCAACATTCAGGCAAAGCTTCAGGGGGATGAACCGGTAATATTCGAAGTTAACCCTCGCTTCTCTGCAAGTTGTCCTATACGCGCTGTAGCAGGGGTCAATGAGCCCGATATCATTTTCAGAAATACAATACTAAAAGAAGAAATTGATATCAAGACCTATAGAAAGTTGTTTTGTATGCGTTATTGGAATGAGGTATACATACCTATGTCAACCTATGAAAAAACAGTTGCCAAAGGTGAGACAAGAAAAGACGAGAATCACTCTTTCATACCGGAGTACTTTTGAAAAATTCGCGCAATGACACCGCGCACAACGTTTGATATTCTCATAATTGTAGTCATGATAATTGCCTTGGATATAATGCATTATCTTAATGATAGAAAATCCTTCTTTGACATAGACAAGATATTGGAAGATCATGACAATACAATTCTCTTGCATTAATCCTTAATGGGCTAATGGATTTTCTTTGTGAAATTAAATTTTTGAAATTCTTTTGGTCTATATGTATAGGTTTATAGACGACTCTCGTTAGGAAAGCCAGGTTTTCTATTGTCTTGATCACTGCAGTCTTGATGAAAATAAACAGAAGAGACTAAATTGCCGTTTTCCAAAAGGTGTCTGCACCAATGCTTCTCAGTATCAATCATTCCAAAGTTTACGGCATAGTCTAGTATGCATGGAGAGAGACTCACTATCTTGGTCGCTTTCTCAATTATTTCTATTTCCCTGCGAATTCTTCTTTGCTCTTCCTTTAGTTGAAACAAGTCTTCTAGAATACCGCACAGGGAGCTATTAGCATTGACCAATTCTGTTCTTTTAATCACGAGATTGCGTGTCTTTCTTCCGTATTCATTATTTTTTGAATGCAACTCTTGCAAACGCCTCTCAGCCTCTGGAATTTCCATATGAATAGCATTCAATGCCTGATTTTGAGCCATGCCATAGTAAACATCCTTTGAGCTCCAGACTAGTGTCAAGGGCCATCTAATACCAAGATATTTGCTAATCATATTTGCATCCATAAGGTATCCTAGCCCTCCTTTTCCTGAACAATAACATGAATTTTCCAAATCCCGGGAAAGCAACAATGGTATGGCAATTGCCCTTGGAGAGATATAGCTAATAACTTTCGATAGATCGGGCTTGCGAGGGTCATCTAAAACTAAAGCTAATTCCTTCTTGCATGATATGCATGAACCCTTGAATGATAATTTTCGTTCTTTTGAGAGAGAGATAGGAGCTTTGCTTCCGCATTTACAATGAAGCCAGAATGGAGCCTTGTCATAGGAAGTCGAACTTACCCCAGTACTTATGCCGTGTGATAATAAGGTTTGTTCAGTTCTACCGAGCACATCTGTATAGGATCTCAGGTTAGATATCAAGAACTCGAAACCATTTGTCAGGACCTGCGATATTTCGGATAGCCTTACAAATAAGGTACTGTAGCCCCATGTGCTATTTATGATCTTTGACATCAGAAATGAATTAAAATCAGAATAAGATCTTGCTTTTGAATAAGCGATCTCTACTACTTCCCAGAATCGGTTTAAATTATCGATCATTTTCTCCCGATGAGATGGCGATGATGAAGATTTTTTTATCCATGAGACAATCTCCCTTTTCCAATTGTACAGTGTTGTCTCACCTGGTCGAGGGACATTGCATACCATTTGCCACCTCTTTGAAGGATTTACAGAAAATCTAAGTTGCAGCAAACCAGATGAATGGTGAAAACTTGGGAGTTGAGCTCGTCTCATCCAGATTTCATCAATAAAGTCGTGATCAATTATCACAAACAAATTAATAATTCTTCGTTCTTTACAATTTTCAATCTTCGTTTTCAACGTTTCAAGCAATGCGACCTTCTTAAAGATGCCGCCATATGCAAACAAATTGGGCTGATGAGTGGAAACAAAAAGTTTGGTTGCAGGGTCATTTAGTAGAACACATTGTTTTCTTATATTGTCATGAACTGTATCTGCTTCAGAATGAAATTTACGAATGAAGGTCGCAAGCCTGATTCTATTCTGTAACACGTTATTATCTACATCTCTATGATTTGAGGAAAGAAACTTCCCAGCTTCTGCGAATGTTTGAGGTAAAGATTTCATAAAATCGAGAGCCTCTGGATCATGGGCAAGTTCTGCTTTTGGGGTCAATGGGCTATTAATACTGCTTTTATCTTTCATGACGCTTCGCCTATTTATCAAATGTTTGTCATGGCATTGCTGACATGACTAGTTCCGCCGTTACAGATATCAAGATATACAGATTCGTGGTTCTTTTTCATATGGACATATGTGTCTGTGTTCACAATCATCCGTATAACTACAAATATTTTAATAATATGAAAGTAAGAGTCCATAAAGTTTTCATGTATTCTGCATAGGACAGTAAGTACTATGGATTTTTCTTTCTTGTAGAGGTTAAAACCTATAATAGTAACCCCCTGGCAGGCCGCAAAATCCAAAACTAGAAAACAGCACTTTCAAAGTCATTGCGAGAGTTCCTGCCGTAATAGAAGTTACAACGGCTGATACTGCGGATTTGATTGAGGATAGTCTAAACATAGCACATGAAATCAAAAAGTGTTTTGCTTGTAAAAGTAACAGATAAAGTCTAAAGCAGTGACGTCGGCAGTGTCAACATAATTTCCATAAACAATGACACTTAGGATGAGTAACGGACAATGCGTTAAAATAGTGACTCTGCTAGAGCTAATGACTCTAACAAGCATATTGCCGCCGGTGACGGCAACAGCAAATACAAGAATAGGATCGGACGAAGAATAGGAACAAAAATGTAGTGCTTACGCTGTAAATCCAGAATAGAGAAGGAGGGAGAACGGAGGGTTAAGGATGAACACACACATATACCCTAAACCAGAGCTACCGCTCTCCCTTCATTATATAAATTGGTAAATTCTTTGAACTTTTTGCCAAGAGAGGCTAACTTCTTTATTCACCCACCTTTACATCCCTAGTCTTTTCCTTTAACTGTGACCATAGCTTCTAAACTTGGGAAATCCACTAACTGTTCAAAGTGATATAATAGAATTGAGATGAGTATTTGAGATAGAGCATTACAATCTGAACAGAGAGGAGAAAGGAGAAGAGTACAGCTTAGGTCAAATAACATCTCCCCGTCAAAAACTTCTTTTTATGGCTTATCCAAAGCATCATAACATGGATTGCAGTGCAGCTCTTAATAGCAAGGCAATCCTAAGAGATGGTATTTTATCCTAACCAGGAGAGATCTATCTATATAGACCAGCATAGAGACTATAGTTGAGAAAAAATGGCGTTAAACAAAAGGGCAGTGATAATAGCATCATCTCTAGCTGCTATTCCTTTGACTGCAGTGTTAATTGTTGTCGCTATTCATAGAGGAAGACGTAAATCGCTACAAACAAGTGGATCTTTTGAACAGACCAGATCAAAAATGAGTGTTATTGTTACTACTGCTACTCACAGTCAGCAACAAAAGGAAAAACCACAAGCGCAACCGCAACCTCCTCGGCGAGGATCTGAGACAAAAAAAACAGTGAAGACGACGACTACTGCTGCCACCATCATTTCCGCCAACACAATTGTTGATGACAAAGATATTACTACCCCTGGAGTAGAATCATCGCCAACGGTGCTTTCCAGTACTTCTGATAGCT
>Ga0126313_10002013_pt1 | contig 11109 bp, 13 predicted proteins | sample Plot105A_FD_89954 | JGI IMG/M metagenome (GOLD analysis project Ga0126313, IMG submission 89954) | Serpentine soil microbial communities from UC McLaughlin Reserve, CA, USA - Plot105A | ecosystem: Environmental > Terrestrial > Soil > Grasslands | place: USA: UC McLaughlin Reserve, Lake County... | reverse complement strand
CGATCGAGAGAGGGATGAGCAAATGAGCAAATTCGCAATGGGGATCGTCGTCGACGGGGAGCATTCGGGCCCGGTCAGGGACGACGTAGAAGCCACCTTGGGCGACGGCAACAACCTCTTGGAGGAGGGGCATCGCTGCGTGTTCGTCGGCAGTGCACACCAAATCGGCGAGGCCGACGAGTACACCTCCCTGGAGGTGGGACAAGCGATAGCGCGAGCTGAGGTCGCCGCCAAGCCTGTATGCCGCGAGCTCGAGCCCGCGCCTGCCGGCACTGCTGGAGGGGGCGCGGAGCCCGCCTACACCGTAGTCGGCACCTGCGGTGGGGGTGGCCGTCCGTACGTCGTCACGGTTCACACGCATGACGGCCCCGAGGCGGCGATGACGCTCGCCCACGACGCTTACGCGGAGTTGGCGGCAGCAGGCGGCGGGCAGTTGGCCGAACTACAGCTCGTGGCGATTCTTGCCGACGCAGAAGGGGCGAGGTTGATCGACTTCGACGAGCCGGCTACCTGGCCGAAGCGTAAGCCTACGATCGTCGTCCCGACCGAGCAGGCAGAGTTGATCGCCGTCTTTGGCGACGAGGCCGACGTTTGCCCGGTCGGCCGGATGCCCGCCGCCGTGGAAGCGCGCATAGGCGAACTGCGATCGATCCTCGACCCGTCGGCACGGGCCGTGGTCGCTCGCGACCGAGAGTTGGGCCTGATCGCGGCGGTCGACGGTGACTCGGTGTTCGACGGGATCGCCTTCACCGACGACGGAAGGGTCGGGCTGAGCACCGTGAATCAGCCGATCTTCTACCCGACGATCAGCGCAATGCGGGATGCGATCTAGGAGTCGTCATCGCGACGACTCACGTCGCGGCTTGCAGTTTGGACAGGGAGGACGATTCGATCCATCGAAACGCCGGGTAGGATTCCGGCCACCTTTCTTGCTTGGCCCTTTGGAGAACCGAAAGCGCCTGGAGGTGCTTCGCGCCAACGAGGCGTTTGAACTTGCGCGCGAGCAGGACATCCGTCAGGCGCTCGCCGAGCGAACCGATGTCGAGATCGTGCTGCGCTTTACCGACGCCGCAGGTGATGACCACACCATCCGCTCGTGCCCCGTCGTCAACGGCCACTACGTTTTCGATGAATCTGATGCATGGGGGCTGCGAGCGATCGGTTTATGTAAGGCGACCGAGACAGATCACATCGCGGCACTTAGTGGCGACTACGCGGATCGCTGCCGCGGCGAGTGCGAACCAATCGGACGTTGCCTCAAACCGTCCGACGTTTCTCTCCACGGCACCACCAGCATGTACGCAAGAGGCTGTCGGTGCCGACAATGCCGAGACGCCCGCAATCAATACGACCGCCATCGCCGCCGGGTGCGGAGCCGGCTCGGTCCGCCCAAGGCCGTACACGGAACTCCAGAGGGGTTCCGGCTGTGGGGCTGCCGATGCGACAGCTGCGTTTTCGCGGCCGAGAAGTTTCGCCGAGCGATCTTGCGCGATCCCAGCGTCCACGGCAGGGAGCGCACCTATCGCATTTTCGGCTGCCGCTGTGCTGCCTGCACTCTCGCGAGGGCCAAACATCGCAAAGCCGTTCGGACCGATCCTTCCCGGCCGCACGGCACTGCGTCGATGTACGGCGACTACGGTTGCCGATGCAACCCATGCACCGAAGCCCACCGAGATGCCGCACGCGACGCCCGTGCGAAGGCAGCGAACAAGCCGGTGCCCCAGCACATCCACGGCACCCAGAACGGCTATTCCAATCACGGGTGCCGATGCTCAAAATGCAGGAGAGCCGCCACCGAAGCTGTTAGCGAATCGAGGCGTAAGGCGTCCACTCGACCAACCCCGACGAACGCTCACGGAACCCGCAAAGGCTACGACTACTACGGATGCCGATGCGACCGTTGCAAGAGCGCCGGAGCGGCCTATGCCAAGAAGATGAGGAAGCTCGCGACACGGAGGCCGGTGCCCCGCGATGCCCACGGAACCAGCAGCGCTTACCGGCATTACGGGTGTCGATGCAATAAATGTAGGGCCGCCGAGGCGTCACGCAAGAAGGAGCTTCGAGCCGCCTCCTAGCTCCCGCGGTCGGGCCGATGCAGGCCGGTAAGGCCAACCGACAACAGGGGTGACATGCACCTTTCGCCCGGAGCGAGGTCCCTGAGAACGATTCTACGGGCCTGCGGCGACCCTCCGCTTGTGATCGCTCCTGTGTCCTCGTTGCCTGGGGCGGTTCTGTTCCCGCACCGGCCGGGCGCGGAGGTGAAAGGAGGCTCAAGGTGGGCCGGGCGTAGACCGTCCGTGCACGCTCGCCGGTCGACGACCGGTCGCGAGTCCTTTGACTCGGCTACTCGATCCGAGAGGGATCCTATGAACGACAAGCACAGCGCGGGCGACGTCCCGTCGACAGTCGCGTGCCCGCATTGCGGTGAAGTTGGGGAAGTCCATTGGCTGAAGGACGCGGCACTCCGCTACAAGGCGTTGAGCCTCTCCGAGGAGGCAGTCACGATCGACGATTCGACGCTTCTGATCATCCGATACGACGACGGCAGGCTGATTTGCGAGCACTGCGGTGAGGAGATCGAACGCGAGGGCCGGGAGGTGGAGAGCGTCATCCCGGCATTCCGGTTGGACGTTGACGCTTTGCAGCAAGGCTTTGCCGCGGACCGGAAGAGGCCGCAGGCCCCGCTGGCGGTGCTACCCGGTGGCGACCTCGAGAGCTTTGGTGAGTTTGCCAGGTGGGTTGTTGCTGCAGCGCAAAATGACTGGTCGGCGGTCGTGGGACCCGAGGGCGTAACGCTGCAGCTTCAGCCGCTTTTCCCGCACGGCGCGCAGCTGCTTCCGATGGTCACCTGGAAGGACCAGCCAGATCTGCATCTCGCGGGACCAACTGCCAGCCGCGACGCCCTGGTCTCTGCAATTGATCGCGGCCTCGCAACCGCATGTGCCGACGCTGCGGCGATCCTCTGCGGCTTTGCCGTCGACGCGGCAAACGAAATTCTGGGGCACCCTCAGGCGGTAGCGCACTTTTCCGAGTAGGGGCGCGCGACTTTTCTAACCCGCGCTCGGCCGCCGACCGCGGCAGCCTTCGTATCCGCCGGAGTTAAGTGCTCCCGCCGCGAGAGCCGTCCCCGGCTCTCGAAGTTGGAAGTAAGGAGGGTCATCGTGCCCGAAGGAACGGAGCAGCTCCTCCTCGAGCCTCACGAGTTGCGCGGCTGGATGGGGCTCGGTCGAGCTCAGGCCGTCGTGCTAACTGCTACTGAGGGTCGGACGGAGGTTCGGTTAGAGGGGGCCGGTGATCGTGTTGTCGGCATCGTCTATCCGGTTGAGGACGCCGCCGGAGTTGTGGGGGGACCGCCTGCCCGGTGGGCATGGCGGGGCGCATGGTCGTCCGACAGCCGACGCCCGCGGGTGTCAACCCGACGCGCAGCCATCGCCCGCCTGGTTGGTGAGGATCTCTTTCGGAACGCCGCCGACCAGCTAGTGAAACTCGCTCGATGTGCGGCCGTAGGTGTGGAAGCGCAGAGCATGCACTCAGCGGCAGCCGAGTTGCGGGCCGCGGCGGACGCACTGAGCGAACACCCACCGGACTCCCTCGAGGGTCTCTTCCCGTGGATCGAGCGCATGGGGATCAAGATCTAGCCGGGGCCCTCGGGGCCGCAGGCGAAGCCGGGGAGAGGAAGGGGCCAACGGCTCCCTCTTCACCCCGGCTAATCGACCTGTCCCTTTTTTTGCCGTTTTCCGGCAATCGGCCGCGCACGGGGGGCGCGCTGGCTCAGCCGTCCGTGTAGGGGGATGAGGCCAGACATGTCCAGCGCTACGGTCGAAGTCCGCAACGCTCTCTGGCCCCAGGGCGAAGCCCTGCTACCTCCCGACGAGGACGAGGGGGCGGCCTACTGGCGTGATGCCGAGGGCCGCCCCTTCGCGCTTTCCGAGGTGTTAGCTGGGGCCGACGAACCGACCGCAGACCGGCTTCGAAGACGCCACTGCGAGTCGATTACGATCCTCCTCGAGGGGGCGCTTCAAGCCCCTTCAGGCCGAGGTCGAGAGCTGCGCCACCGAGCCTGCAGGCTCATCGGTGAGATGGATGGTTGGTGGACGGTCCATGCGAGGGAAGCACGTGAGTGGGCCTGAAATCCACCTGTCCCTTTTTTTGCCATTTTTCGCCGACGAGCTGCCTCGTCCGATGACGTCCCTGGCCCGGCTCCGCCGAATGTGACAGCACGTCCAAGAAAATTGTCTTGCTTGCTCCTGGCCGCAAACGTCCATACCTTCAGCGTTTGATGAACGGGCCAAAACCGTTGCAAGTCTGTCTCTTTGCGAGCGAGAGCGACGGCGCGGAGCGGGTTTTCGGGACCGCCGCGACGGAACTCGGGCGTGCATTGGGCGCAGGCGGGCACACCTTGATCTTCGGCGGAGCTTCGACCGGTCTCGCCGGCTCGGTGGCCGACGCAACGCTTGCTTTCGGTGGAGATGTCACCGCCTTCGTCGATCAACCTCGGCCAGACGATGACGGTGCCGACCTGACCAACCTGGTCGTGGCTGACTCAGCAGAGGATGCCCGGCGGCGGATGCTGGGCACCGGTGACGCCGCCGTTGCGATGCCGGGAGGGCTCGCACCGCTTAGCGAGCTCCTGGAGGCGGCCAGCGGGGGCTGGGCCGACCATCACCAGCTTCGGATCGGGCTCCTCAACGTGAACGGGTTTTTCGAACCCCTCCTGCAGCTGCTCGATAGGGCGTTGGTCGACCGCTTTCTTGAGCCGCTCGAGCGGGAGCGTTTCCTTGTGGACGTGGATCCGCAGCGACTGCTTGGTCGCCTGGCAGAGAGTTCACCTCACCGCGCGTCGACTACGGTGGCCACGGACGATTCGCCGGCGACCTCTTGATCACAGCCATCGTCTCAAGCAGTCGCTTGAAGTAGCAACTCCGACCGAGCCGGGGACCTAAAGCCGCCCAGCGCGACGGTCGACGGAATGAGGATCTCCCCCGTATCTGCATGGCGAGTTTTGGCCAATTTCTCCGCGCCGATGATCCAGTCGAGGACCTCGTCGAGGCGGAACATGAGCTCGGTCCAGGAGACGCGGTCGAGCTCGAGCGCTTTCCAGGTAAAATGCCGATCGATCTCAGCATCCATAGTTCTCGCACTCAAGGCCAGGGAGATCCGCGACATCAGCGTCACAAACACGACGAAGGTGTGGCCCTCGCGCACGTCTCGGGGGAGGTCTTTCCAGTCGCCGGTCCAGTACAGGAGGCTCTGGGTGGCGCGGTAGCGCTGGGCCTTTCGCCCCCGGCCGCTACCACCGGCCACACGCGGCGGCGCTTTATCGACCCTCGTGAGAAATCCAGCCTCCTCCATCCGGCGGAAGTGGCGCGCCGTTGCCTCCTTTTCGAGATTCCATTCGTGGGCGAATTGGCTGGGACTCAGGGGACGCTCCAGCGTCTCGGCCAGTATCAAGGCTCGTTCCGGGATCGTCAGCCCCGCGGCCTTCGACTGCAGCCTGTTTGCGGCGTGGAGAGACCGCTCAGTGTCCAAGGCCGGATCGCGACTGAGCTGTTCGCGGAAGAGCGCTTGACCCTCGCGTTGCAGATCCTCCCGGCTCGGCGACCGGAAACCCGCCAGAGCGATCGTGGCCGGAATGAGTTCCTCCCCGGAGGCGTCTTGCCGCTGTTTGGACTCCACCTCGGCTTCGATCGCCCAATCGAGGACCTCGTCGAGCCGCAGGATGAGCTCTGCCCAGGTGGCCCGATCGAGTTCTAGGGCTTTCCAGGTGAAGTGGCGATCGAGGTCCCGGTCGAGAGTACCTGCGTTGATGGAGAGCGAGATGCGAGACATCAGGGTGATGAAGACGACGAAGCTGTGCCCTTCCCGAACATCGAGCGGAAGGTGTTGCCACTCGTCGGTTCGGTATATGAGGTTGCGGCTGGCGCAGTACAGCTGCACGGGCCTTCCGCGTCTGGAGCCGTCACCAGCCAAACGACCCCGGGCTTTCTCGAATTTCTCAAGGAAGCCGTCCTTCTCCATCCGTCGGAATAGTCCGTAGGTTGCCGTCGCCTCAAGTCCCCATTCACTCGCGAACTGGCTGGGGCTGATTGGTCGCTCGAGGGTTTCAGCGAGGATCAGGGCCCGTCGCGGCAGAGTGAGGGTTGCGACTGTCGGGCCCAGCGCCGCAGATGCGCGCTGTAGGCGGGCCTGCGTGTCGCTGAGTATCGCGGCCCCACCCATCCGGTCGGAGTTTACGGGAACACTTGGTTTCTTTTGCCGGAAAGTGGAGGAAGGGGCCTGCTAATTAGTGGCAGACCCCATCAATAAATAGGAATATCCCGCTCACGCTCCCAACTGTGGCTCAGAAAGGAGGTGAGCAGGACACATGAAGTTTGACGCAAAAACGATGCGCTCGACCGTTCCGCTCGCGTCGACGTCGAAGGCGAATTAGCCAGTCGCGGTTGGAAGACCCTGGCTCCAGTCGCCAGGGCCTTCCGCGCGACGCGTCCGCTCCGTCCGAGGACCCATGCCAGGATCCATCGCCCACACCACCCTCCTCCGTCCGCGGATCAAGCGGACGATCGAGACCATCGAAGCGCCTTCCGGGGACCTTCACCTGATGCGGGCCACGGCGAGCGATGTCCGGATTCCGTCCCCGTCGCCCGAAGACAGGGATCTGCTCAGCGCCCTAAGCCAGGGATCTTCATTGGTCGAGGACCTGACAGTTCGTTTCGACCCCGACCTAGTCCTCGAGACGCTTCAGGCGATGGAGGGGCTGGGCCTTCTCGAGGATGCCGCGGACTACGAGCGGATTGACCAGGCCGACCTAGACCGCCTCGATCGGCAGCTTCGATACTTCTCGGACATCTCGTGCGGAGGGCCGACGCCTTCTGAATGCCAGGCCCTGCTGCGTGCCGCCAACGTTGTCGTCCTCGGGGTCGGAGGACTAGGTGGGAGGACGGCCCTCGAGCTCGCTTGCCTCGGAGTCGGCTCCCTGTACCTAGTGGATGGCGATCGCGTCGAGCTCAGCAATCTGAACCGCCAGATCCAGTTCGAAGAGAGCGAGGTCGGGATGCTCAAGGCCGAGTGCACCGCCGAGAGGATTCGCGGCTTCAACTCGTCGATCTCGGTCACGGCAGTCTGTTCCCGGATCGACACGGAGCGCGCCTTGGGGAATTGCATCGCCGGCGCCGACCTGGTGGTTGACGCCGCCGACTGGCCGCCGCACGTGATCGAGCATTGGTGCAACAGGGCCTGCTTCGAGAGGGGAATCCCCTACATCGCGATGAGCCACTTCCCGCCGATCGCGAGGGTTGGACCGCTCTACGTTCCGGGCGAAACCGGATGCTATGAGTGCCAGATCCGTCGTTACCGCCGCGAGTATCCGCTTTTCGACTGCGCGATCGATCAGCGGCGAGGCGTCAGATCGCCGGCGGCGACGCTGGGTCCAGCCTGCGGCATGATCGGCGGTTTGGTCGCCGTTGAAATCCTCCACTTTCTCACCGGGCTCGTCAGGCCAGCCTCTCATGGAGTGGGGTTTACGTATGACCTCCGCGACATGTCGGTCGAACAGGAGACAGTCATTCGGGATCCGGAATGCCCAGTGTGTTCAGGAGTCGCGGTGCCATGATCCATACCAGGTCGACCACGGCGGCACGCGAAACCTACGACGCGTTCGCGCCCTTCTATGACCGGTTCAATTCCCGGTACAAATTCCGACGCTGGACGGGGCGGCTACTCGAAGCTGCTCAGGGCTCGGGCCTACAACCGGCCGCGCCGCGGCAGCTCCTCGATCTTGGGTGCGGCACCGGTTTGAGCTCCATCCCGATGGCAGAGCGAGCTTGGAAGGTTGTGGCCTGCGACCTCTCTCCCGAGATGATCAGGAGGGCCGGGATGAAGGCTAGTGCTGGAATCGATTATCGCGTCGCGGACATGCGTGACCTTCCACATTTCGACGAGGGGCCGTTCGATCTGGTTTGGGCCGTCAACGACACGGTCAACTACTTGCTGACGGAGGATGAGCTTGAGGCGGCGCTCGCAGGGATGAAGGCAAACGTGGCGGGGAACGGCCGGGTGGTTTTCGACGTCAACACCTGCGCGACGTACGAGACCTTCTTCTCCGGCCACCTCGAGGTCGAAGTCGATGGTGGGGTGTTGAGGTGGGAAGGAAAACCTGCCACGGCGGAAGCGGGCGGATTGCACGAGGCCGAGGTGTTCGACGTCGATGGCATCGGTCACCGACATGTGCAGCGCCATTTCTCGCAGGCCACCATCACTGGGGCGTTCGAGGAGGTGGGCCTTGACCTTTGCGCCGTAATGGGGGAGTTCGACGGTGACCTGTTCGACGAGCTGGACGAGACCCATCACACCAAGGCGGTCTATGTGGGCAGAAGGTCCTAGGGGTGGCCACCAGCGGCCGGGGCGGCGTGCCCAGACTCCCGACGCGCAGCTGGCGGGAGCGGAGTGGAGAAGGATTCAGCGCAGTTCCTTCCGTGAGCCTTGGCCGAGAAGAGTGCGGCGTCGGCCTCATCGAATTGAAGCTGGAAATCGAACGGTACGCCTGGCGTGGTCGCGCTCGTCCCGCAACTGATCGTGACATCGACGCCTTCACAAGGAGCGCTCGACACGGCCTGACACATAGCCGCGCCAATCTTCTGAACCTCCATGAGGTCGGTGCCAGGGAGGAGCACCAATATCTCGTCACCCCCGACCCTGTGGATCGCGTCGGATGCTCGGACGTGCTCTGCGATCCGCTTGACGACCCCTCGGAGCACCCGATCCGCCGCCTGGTGCCCGTGCAGCTGGTTGATCTGCTTGAAGTCGTCGATATCGACCACGATGACCCCGACGGGGCTGGCACTTATGGCGGCGCGCTGAGAGATCTCCTCGACCCTCTGAGGAAGAGCGTGCCGATTGAGGACTCCGGTTAGGGGGTCCACCAAGGCCCGGGTTCGATGTTCGCGGTCAGATCGCATGAGCTCGACGCTGAAGACCGCGATGCACAGGATGACGGCTGCGGGCGAGAACACGAGAGGCGGGTTCTCCGTGACGGCACTTGGATCGCTCCCCATCCCGACGGCGAGAACGAGACCGAGAGCCAGGGAGACGCCGGCGAAGACGGCCCTACCGGAGAAGCGGCAAACCAGCGTGGGGATGGGGATGGCAAGCCATGAAAGCGACACCATCTGACCAGGACCGCCGGCCTCTACGGCAATTGCCACGCTCGCCCCGATGACCACCTCAGAGAGCACCCAGGCGGCGAACAGGGCGTACTCCGGTCGCCGCATGTCCGACGAGCTTCCGTCCACCAGGCGGAAGGAGATCGTCGCCATGGCCAGAGGGAGAAGGGTCCACCATCCCACCCAGGGGACGGAGATGAGAAGGCCGACTCCGAGGATCGCAAACACCCGCAGGCGCACCGGCCTGAGACGCCGATCCATGTCGACCATCCGTTCGCGAGCGGCGCCATCCCGGATCAGCCATGACGACTCCATGGCAGATCCATCGGTTGGATGGTGCTCATGCCTTAATCGAGGTCAGGCCTCTATTTACTAATGGCCGGTGCCACTTTTCAGAGGGAGCCAGCCGTCGATTTACTGATGGGTGGTGCCACTTGAAGGTTGCTGGGGCGGCTCTAGACTCGCCGACACCTCCTGACCGTTTGGAGAAAAACGAGCGTTCGGTCGGGTGGCGAAAGAATGGAAGATCAGTCAAGCCGAAGAGAGTGGCCTACCGGACAGGTGTTGCGGCTAAGCGCTTGCCTCGAGGGCGACGTGTCGCAGCCTTGGGTGGACGCGCTAGAACACGGGTGCCGCCGCAGCATCCTCCGTCTTCTAAACGCGACCCCGGCGGACGAAGAGAGCACAACCGCCGAGGAAATCGGCCTAGCTGTCGCTGATGGCCCAGCGACGGTCGCCTACCACCTCCGTGTCCTGACGGGGGACAAATTGATTACGACGTCCGGCCTCGCCCAAGGGCTATCCCGCCCTTCGCCTGCCTATTGCTCCGCAGTTCGGGGAGATGAGAAGGTGGCATTCATCCTTTCCGCGACGGCGGTCGGCGACTCGATCGACGACCGCGCGTCGTAGTGACCACTGCGGCGACCCGAATGCGTGACAGCCGCCGGCTCCTCGGCCTTGCTGCAGCCTTGGTGTTTATCGAGACGATGTTTTTCACCGCACTTGCTCCGCTCCTCCCTCACTACGTGGACGCCTTCGGTCTCAGCGAGGCGCAGGTCGGGGTGCTTTCGGGCAGTTATGCGTTCGGCGCGGTTGTCATGGCGGTTCCGGCGGGCGTTCTGGTTCGACGCTGGGGCCCGAAGACAATCGTGATCTCGGGGCTGGCTGCGATCGCTGTGTCGAGTGTCGTCTTCGCAGTTGGGTCGAGCGTGGGTGTTCTAGATGCTGCCCGCTTCGGTCAGGGTGCCGCGGGCGCCCTCATATTTTCCGGCGCTCTGACTTGGGCGATCGATGGCTATTCGGCAGAGGAACGGGGTGCCGTGATCGGGACCGTCGGCGGCGCCTCCATATTCGGGGCGCTGCTCGGCCCTGCTGTGGGGGCCCTGGCCGCCGTGGTGGGGATCCTCGTCGCGTTCGGCGCTGTGGTCGTGGTGACGCTGATGATGCTTGCACTGGCCGCCCGTGTCCCAGATGATCACGTTGTTGAAGACCGCGCGTGGCGAGATGTGGTGAGCGTCCTAGCCCGCCCGGCGATCCTGAGAAGCGGTGCGTTCCTCCTCGCTCCTGCCATCTGCGCGGGTTTGTGGGCAGTGGTGGTTCCGCTGCGGATCGATGTGCTGGGGGGAAGCGCGGCAGTCATCGCGGGGGTGTACATCGTCGTGGCGGCTGGCGAGGCCGGCCTTGCCCCGCCGATCGGAAAACTTTCGGACAGGGTCGGCCGGCGAAAGCCATACGTAGCAGGGGTGGGACTCTGCGCAGTAGCGACCCTGGGTATCGCGGCGGCCGGAACCTTGCCCGCCGTCGTCGCCGTGGTCATGCTGAGTTCACTGGGTGCGGCACTCTGCGTAACTCCTGGATTCGCCGACCTTTCGGATGCGGCAGAGGCGATTTCGCTTCACCAGGGGCTGGCCATGGGACTCGGCAACCTGGCGTGGTCTCTGGGTAATCTCGT
>Ga0126313_10002012_pt1 | contig 11111 bp, 11 predicted proteins | sample Plot105A_FD_89954 | JGI IMG/M metagenome (GOLD analysis project Ga0126313, IMG submission 89954) | Serpentine soil microbial communities from UC McLaughlin Reserve, CA, USA - Plot105A | ecosystem: Environmental > Terrestrial > Soil > Grasslands | place: USA: UC McLaughlin Reserve, Lake County... | reverse complement strand
GATCCTCTCAACGCTGATCTTCCCCTTCGTCGGGCTGGCGCTTCGCAGGGGCGCCGTTGCGGAGCCGGCAGCCGACGCCGTGCCGGCGGCCGGTTAGGCGCGCTCTCAGACCGCCCGGGCACGTCCCGTCCTCGTTCCCCGGAATGGAGAGCTCAGGGTGGCTGGACGCCGTGGCGCCTCAGGTAGTCCAGGTAGAAGGGTCGCAGCTGGTCGGCGATCTCATCCCGACCGGCATCCGTGACGTCGTCGATATGCGCGCTGATCGTCGCCACGTCCGCCTCCGCCTCCTTCAACTCTCCGGCGGCGGCCTCCGCAACCGGCAGCAGCTCCATCAGGCGCCAGAAGAAGCGGACGTCGAGGTGGCGCTTTGCACGGCTCACTGCGAGGTCGTGCAGCTCCTTCGAAGTGAGTCGCTCCAGAGGATCCTCGTCGGGCATCCCGATCACCCTATGCGTTCAGGACAACCCGGCGCGCTACCCCCTGCGCCGGGAAACCTCGGGACCCACTAGGCGAGCGCCGCCATCGCAGGAGCGGCGCCGTGCAACTGGAGCCTTGGTGCGAGTAGCCAAAGGTTCATCCCGATCCCGAAGTTCATCCGTTCGGAGGCGGGACCTACGGAAGGGTGATCGGGATCGCGGCCACCAGCATCGGCGCGATCGGCGCGCTGCTGTCGGTCGGCGGCCGCTACCCCATTCTGGTCGTTGGGGATCTTCGCGCTCTGCGTGATCTTCATCCACGGGCTGCTGGTGTATGGCGAACCAGAGACTCGCTGAAAACCGGGGTGGTCCTGACCCCACTCGCGTTCTCGTGCGCACACCCTCGCCAGAGAATGCCGCCGGGCTAATCTTCCCTACGCACCGTCAGCGGCGGCGCAGGCGACGATTGGAGGTATGAATGGAAGCGCACGACGCGGACCTCGGCCCTATCGACGTAGTTGTGATCGCCTATCCGGCCGGCGCGCCGATGACTGGCGAAGCCGCCCCGCTGCTCGTGGACCTCGTCGACCGCGGGATCATCCGCGTGCTCGACGCCATGTTCGTAAAGAAGAACGAGGACGGGACATTCTCGGGTTTCGACGCGAGGGATTTGGACGACAAGGGCGTCGGCGACTTCACGGTCTTCGAGGGAGCCTCCTCCGGCCTTCTCGGTGAGGAGGACGCCGCGAAGGCTGCAGAGGCAATCGAGCCGGGCAGCGCGGCAGTCATGATCGTCTACGAGAACCGCTGGGCGGCGCCGTTCGTCGCCGCGGTGCGCCGCAACGGCGGCGTGCCGGTCGCATTCGAGCGCATCCCGGCGCAGGACTTGATCGACGCCCTCGACGCCCTCGACGCCGCCGAGCCGGCGGCTTCCTGACCGAAAGGACTGAGCCATGCCAGGACTGCTTCGCGGGATGGCCCGCACGGCCGTTGTCGCGGGCACCGCGACCGCTGTCTCGAACCGCGTGAGCCGTCGCCAGACCGAACGCTGGGGCCAGCAGGACGCGGCCGCGTACCAGGAACAGGCGCCCGCATACCAGGAACCGGTGCCCGCCGCGGCGCCGGCGCCCGACCCCATCGAGCAGCTCAAGCAGCTCGGGGAGCTGCACGCTCAGGGCGTGCTGACCGACGAGGAGTTCGCCGCGCAGAAGGCGAAGCTGCTCGGCGGCTGAGCCGAGTCTCGATGGCCCTTGCGGCGAAGGGGAGGGCGGGCCTCTCGCTGCTCGCCCGCGTACTCGTCGTCTGGGTGATCACGGCCGCCACGCTGATGCTGCTCAGCGCGCTGCTCGCGCGCTTTGACGTCAAGGACTTCGGCGCGGCGCTCGTCTCCGCGGCGCTGATCGGGCTCATCAACGCGCTCGTGTGGCCGCTGGTGATCAGGGTCGCCCTGCCACTGACGGTTCTAACCCTCGGGCTAGGCGTGTTGGCGCTGAACGGCGCGGTCGTGCTGGCGGTTTCGGCGATCGAGCCGGGCTTCCGTGTGGCCGGGCTGGGAGTCGGCATCGTCGTGGCGCTGGGGCTCACCGTGGTGAACACAGCTCTCACGTCCCTGCTCGCGATCGACGATGACGACTTCTGGTACCGGAACGTCGTCAAGCGCCGTGCCCGGCGCCTCCGGCCGGAGGGCGACCTGAACGTGCCTGGCGTTTACTTCCTCGAGATCGACGGGCTCGCCCACGACGTGCTCCGGCGCGCGATTCGGGACGGTAACGCGCCCAACCTGGCGCGCTGGCTGCACGAGGGGAGTCACCGGCTCCTGCCCTGGGAGACCGACTGGTCGTCGCAGACGGGAGCCTGCCAGGCGGGCCTGTTGCATGGTGACAACGACGACATCCCGGCGTTCCGCTGGTGGGAGAAGGACCGCGGCGCTCCGATCGTGACGAACCACCCGAAGGACGCCGCGGAGATAGAGCGACGCCACTCAGACGGGCGCGGTCTGCTGCACGAGGACGGCGCGAGCCGGGCCAACATCGTTTCAGGCGACGCGGTTCACACGCTGCTCACGATGAGCACGGTGCTGGACCGCAATCGGCCCGGGAGGATCGGCCAGGACTACTTCGCCTACTTCGCCAACCCCTACAACGTGACGCGGACGATCGCGCTCACAATCGGCGACATCGTGCAGGAACGCCGCTTCGCGGTGCAGCAGCGCCGCCAGGACGTGCGCCCCCGGATCGAGCGCGACCGGAAGTACGCCCTCGTGCGGGCGTGGGGGACGATCGTCCAGACCGACCTTCAGGTTCAGGCCGTCATCGCGGACATCTACGCCGGCCGTCCGGTGGGCTATTCGACCTTCCTGGCATATGACGAGGTCGCGCACCACTCGGGGGTCGAGCGCAGCGACACCCTCGCGGTGCTCCGCCGCGTGGACCGCCAGATCGGCCGGATTGCGGCGGCGGCGGGCGAGGCCCCACGTCCCTACCGGTTCGTCGTACTCTCGGACCACGGGCAATCCCAGGGCGAGACGTTCCTCGATCGCTACGGAATCTCACTCGAGGACCTCGTACAACAGGCCTGTGACGCCGAGGACGTCGAAGCCGAGGACGCGCACACGAACGAGGCGCTCGGCTACCTCAGCGCCTCCCTCACCGAAGCCTCGGGTGACGACTCGGCCGCCGGGCGCGCAGTCGGTGCCGCGGCGCGACGCCGGCAGGTGGACGGCGCCGTACAGCTTGGCGAGGGCCGTCGCAACGAGGAAGGTGACGTCGAGCTACCGGAGCTCTCGGTGATGGCTTCGGGCTGCCTGGGCCTCGTGACCTTCCCTCGCGAGCCCGGCCGCGTGACGCTCGAGCGGATCGAGTCACGCTGGCCGGAGCTGATCCCGACCCTCCGCGAGCACCCCGGCATCGGGTTCGTCCTCGTGCGCTCGGAAAGCCGCGGGGCAACCGTGATCGGACGACACGGGACCAACTACCTCGACGAGGGGCGCGTCGAAGGAGAAGACCCGCTGGAGCCCTTCGGCCCGAACGCCGCCCAGCACGTGAAACGCACCGACGGCTTCGCCCATTGCCCGGACCTCGTCCTGAACAGCACCTACTGGACCGACACCGACGAGGTGGCCGCCTTCGAGGAGCTGGTCGGCTCGCACGGTGGGATGGGCGGCGGCCAGTCGTTCCCGTTCGCCCTCGTCCCGTCGGACTGGCGCCTGCCCGAGGAGCCGGTGGTCGGTCCGGAGGCCATGCACGCCCACTTCCGCGCCTGGCTCGCCGACCTCGGGCACGACTCCTATCGCGATGCCGCGCTCAGCCGCTGACCAGGCTGTTGATCGTGATCACGATGAAGATCGCGATCACGATCTCGCTGACGACCCAGGAGTTGTCGTTCATCCAGTCGCGGGCCTTCGGTAGGAAGACGTGCGCCCGCTTGCCGAGCACGACGACGCACAGCGCCGGCAGCGCGACCAGGAACACCGTGAGAAGGATGAAGGGGACTGTGTACGACCAGGGGTTGCCGTCGCGCGAGATGGAGGCGCCGACGCTGAAGGAGCTGATGATGTCGGTGGGGAAGACGCCGAGCAGCAGCAGGCCCAGCGTGAAGGCGAACTTCGGCGTCGCCGTCTGGAGCTTGCCCATCCACTTCGGGGGCTCCGACGTCTTCCGTTTCAGGAAGACGTACACCGCGGCGAAGACGAGCAGCGCCAGCACTATGGCGTCGAGGACGTGCCCGGAGCTCCTGTTGCTCGCGTCGCCGCCGCCGCCCTTCACGCCCTTGGCGATGAAGTACGCGGCGGTCACGAACGCCGTGACGCTGATCAGCGCGCCCAGGGCGTACGCGAGCGATGTTCCCTTCCAGTTCTCGCTCGTGGCGAAGAAGAAGGAACTGATGATCTGCGGCCCCGCGATCATGACGAACGCCAGCGGCAGGGTTTTCAGGATGTCGGACAGGGGGGCTTCCCTCCTTGCGGCTCCGGGTCAGGGGCGACCCCATGACCCTCTCACAGATGCGCGCATCACTCGGAAGGGGTGATCAAGGGCGGTGCCGCTGATCCGAGGACGCCTGCGGCGCCGCCACGCCGAAGGCGAGGCGCGGGGCGGCGAGACCGAATTCGTCGAGATCGACTCGGCCGAGCTGAGCGGCGTCTTTGCTGCCCCAGGCTGGCTTCGTGACGTCGGTTTCACGGCTTGGCTGCTCGTCGGCGTGGCCCTCTTCCTGGCCGGCGCCGTCTGGCTCCTCTCACTGACCGACACGATTGTGCTCCCTGTGATCACCGCGGGGGTAATCGCCTCGGTGGCCTCTCCGCTGGTCGGATGGCTTCAGCGCCACCGGGTCCCCCGCCCCATTGGGGCGGTTCTGCTGCTGGCCGCGTTCATCCTGCTCGCGGCCCTCGTCGTTTACATCGTTCTTGCGGGCATCACGAGCCAGTCCGGCGACCTGAGCCACCACTTGACCGACGCCAAGAACACCATCGAAGGCTGGCTCAAGGACCTGGGCGTGGACCCCGACAAGGCGAAGACCGCGACGCAGGACGCCAGCTCTTCGTCCAGCCAGGCCGTCGGCGCGCTGCTCCACGGTCTCGGCACCGGCATCAAGAAGCTCTCGTCGCTGGTCTTCTTCCTTGCCATGACGATCCTGAGCCTTCTCTTCATGCTCGCCGACGGTCCCAAGATCCGAGCGTGGGGAGAGCGCCACATGGGCGTGCCCACGCCCGTTGCCCGCACGATCAGTGACCGGATGCTTCAGTCGCTGCGCGGCTACTTCCTCGGGGTGACCCTGGTCGCCGCCTTCAACGCGGTCGTGGTCGGTCTAGGCGCGTTGCTGCTGGGAGTGCCCCTGGCCGGGACCATCGCGGTGGTAACGCTGCTCGCCGCCTACGTCCCCTACCTCGGTGCCTGGACGGCCGGGGCGTTCTCGGTCCTCGTCGCGCTGGGCGGCGCCGGAACGGATGCCGCGGCCGGAATGATCGTGGTGCAGCTGTTCGCGAACAGCGTGCTCCAGCAAATGGTGCAGCCGTTCGCCATGGGCGCGGCGCTAGGCATCCATCCGCTGGCGGTCCTCATCGTCACCATCGGCGGAGGAGCGCTCTTCGGTTCGGTTGGCCTGATCCTCGCAGCTCCCGTCACTGCCGCCGTCGTACGGATCTCCGCCGACCTGTCGCGCGCGAGGGCGAAGGAGGAGTCGCTCACCCCGGGACCTGCAGGTGAAGATGCGGTCGGTGCCTAGACGCCCATCTGGGCCTTGACGCGCCCCGCATCGACGGCTTCGACGAGTTCCCGATGGTCGCGCTCGTTCTGGTCGGCATAGTTCTCCGCGAACTCGCCGACGGCGGCGTCGAAGCGGCGGCCGCCACCCAGGTAGGCGGCGATCGCTACCCGGTCCCCCGACCGAGCATGGGCACGCGCGAGCGTCGTTCCGCAGAGCTCGCCGTATAACTCGAGCGCCGTGGGGTCCATCGCGTCGACGTCGGCCGACGCCTTCCAGTCCCAGAGCTGACGGATGTAGAAGTCGCGCTCCTGCCCGTCCGGCCCGGCGGTGCGAATCCAGCCGAGCATGATGTCGCCGGCGGCCTGCATGAGCCGCTGTCCCTCGACCACACGCTGGCCCTGGTTCTTGAACGCGCTCCGGCGTGCAAACGGCTCGATCACCGAACGCTGGGCCTCCTTGACCTGAAGGAACAGGGGATCCTCGGTGTCGCGGCCGAGCAGTAGGACGATCCAGGCGCGGGTGCCCACACTTCCCACGCCGACCACCTTGTGCGCGATATCGACGTAGCGGTAGCTCTCGAGGAGGTGGCGCAGTTCGCCCCTGAGCGTGCCGCGGTAGGCCCGCAACAGCTCGCGGATCCGCTGGTCCACGTCCTCGCGGTCTCCGAAGCCGTACTCGTCAATCAACTCATCCATCGGGACGATCAGCGGCGGGTCGCTGATGAGCCGCAGCTCGCCGTTCTCCACGCGGGTGAGGTTGGAGAGCGCGCGCAGGCTGTCCTTGCGCCGCGCCTTGGCGATGTTGCGCCGGGCGAGCTTGAGCTCGTCGCGGTCGAGCCGGTCGCCGATCGCGGCGAGTACGGTCTCGACCTCGACCCGCGAGTACCACACGTCCAGGTTGCGCATTCCCGCGAACTCCCGCATCGCCTCGCGGTAGCCCCGAACCGACGCGGTCACGATCCGCCGCCGCTCTCCCGAGCTGAAGTCCTGCTGACGGCCCGCGATGGCCAGGCTCGCCGCCAGGCGCTTGACGTCCCACTCCCAGGGCCCCGGCAGCGTCTCGTCGAAGTCGTTGAGGTCGAACAGGAGACGGCGTGTCGGTCCCGCGAAGCCGCCGAAGTTCGAGAGATGAGCGTCGCCGCAGAGCTGGACCGAGATCCCCGAGCGCGGCGTGTTTGCCAAATCGGAGGCCATGACATAGGCGGCGCCGCGGAAGAACGCGAACGGCGAAGCGGCCATCCTCCGGTGGCGGATCGGCACCAGGTCCGGCACCCGGCGCTTCGCCGGCTCCTCGAGCAGGTCGACAGGATCGGGACGATCCGGAGCGGGCGCCCAGTCGGCGTGAATGGAGCGCGGCACTTCCCTCCCGCCGCCTTTCCGCGCGCGCCGCTCCTCGACGGGCGGGTGCTCGACGGCCCGGCCCTTTAGCGCCAGGGTGCCCGGTGTCTCGGGCGTCAGTAGCCGACTCCGGTCTTGACGCGGTTCCGCTCGGACTCGTGGGCGCCGCCCTTCTTCTCGAGCGTCCGGCAGGCCTCGGCGATGTCCTCGGCCAGCGTATCCACCATCTCGCGGTTCAGGGTCTCCTTGACCAGGGCGCGCATCACCTTGACGTCCTGCGCGTCGGGCGGGAGCGTGTAGGCGGGGACCATCCAACCCCGCTCGGCCGAGAGCTGCCAGGCGATGTCGAACTCGTCGTAGTTCCTCTGCTCGGCGAGCTTGAAACGCGACGAGGGGCAACTGCTCCTCGTGCTCGCCGATCAGCTCGAAGTCGCCGCTCGACCCGAGCTTCTCAGCCAGGACACGCGAGTTCTGCTGCATGATCTGCATCACGTACGTGTAGCCCTCGCGACCGAGGCGAATCAGGTTGTAGTACTGGGCCAGCACCATCGAGGACCCGGTGGAGAAGTTGAGCGTGAATGTCGCGTCGGTCTTTCCCAGGTAGTTCTCGTAGAAGACGAGGTCCTCGGCGAGGTCGCTCTTCTCGCGGAAGACGAGCCAGCCGATGCCGGGGTACACGAGTCCGAACTTGTGCCCGGAGACGTTGATCGAGCGGACCTGCTCGAGCCGGAAGTCCCACTCCGAGTGCGGGTAGAGGAACGGCCAGACGAACCCGCCGCTGGCGGCGTCGACGTGCAGGGGCACGTAGAGCCCCCTCTCCTTGTCGAGGTCGACCAGCAGGTCGTTGATCCCGGTGATGTCGTCCATGTGGCCGGTGAACGTCGTGCCCAGCACGGCGGCCACGCCGATCGTGTTCTCGTCGACGTGCGGCTGCACGTCCTCCGGACCGATCGTGTACTTGTGCTCCTGGAGCGGGACGATCCGCGGCTCGACGTCGAAGTAGCGACAGAACTTCTCCCAGACGACGTGCACGTCGCCGCCGAATACGAGGTTCGGCCGATCGACGGGCTTGCCGGCCGCCTCGCGCCGCTGGCGCCACTTCCACTTCAGCGACAGGGCACCGAGCATGATCGCCTCCGACGAGCCCTGAGTGCGGGCGCCGGTCGCCTCCCCGGGAGCGTTGAAGAGGTCGGCCAGCATGCGGATGCAGCGCTGCTCGATCTCCGCCGTCTGCGGATACTCGGCGTGATCGATGAAGTTGCGGTGGAGGTTCTCCGCGATGATCCGCTGCGCCTCGGGCTCCATCCACGTGGTCACGAAGGTCGCCAGGTTGTGCTGCGGATCGCCGTCCATGAACAGCTCCTGGCCGACCAGCCGCATCGCGTTCACCGCTGCCATCCCGACATCGGGAAAGTGCTTGTCGGGGGCCTCGTCGATGAGGTAGCGGTTGCCGTAGCGGGCGGCGACGGCCTCGTCGATCTTCACCGGGTTCGCCGCGTGACGAACTTGCGGCGTGGTTGGCGTGGTCATGCGTTCCTTTCGCTGCGATCGGGGCACGGTTGGGGCTCAGCGATGCGCAGCGTCTCAGCGGTCGGGCGCAGCCCGCAATGGGGCGGGCCTGCCATGTCGGGTGGTGCCCGCAACCCCCCAACCGGTGCTCCCGGGTAGGCTGCTCGAGATGACAGGCAAGGCGGATTTCACCCCGGAGGAGTGGGAGCTCGTCCTAGAGGGACCACCGGGCGCGGGGACGATCGTCGTCATGGCGGAGCGGGGAGGGATGATCCGCGAGAGCTTCTCGATGGCGAAGGCCTACACGGAGGCGCGGCAGCAGCACGGGGAGAGCGAGCTGCTCGACGAGGTCGTGTCGGCGAAGCCCAAGGTCGATCGTTCTCGGCACGGGTCGTACGAGGAGCTGAAGCAGCACGGTCTGCAGCAGCTGCGCGACGCCGTGGCGCTGCTAGAGAGGAGGGCGACCCCCGAGGAGGTCGACGACTACAGACGCTTCGTCGTCACCCTCGCAGAGCGAGTGGCCGCCGCTCACAAAGAGGGCGGCGAGTCGGTTAGCGATGCGGAGCGGGCGGCGATCGACGAGATCGCGGCGGCTCTCGGCACGACGGGCCGCTAAGCGAAGACATTCACCGCTCGTGCGATGACCAGGCCCAGGATGGCGAGGGAGACCACCGACTGCACAGCCATCGCGATCTTCGCCCAGGGCGAGAGGGGCATGACGTCGGTAGGGCTGAAGGCGGTCGCGTTGGTGAAGCCCAGATAGAGGTAGTCGACGAAGCGAGGGCGCCAGTTCGGCGGCGCGAGCTGGGGGTTCATCTGCTGCGGAAAGGCGAGGTCCACGTACGTCGGCAGCCTGTGGGCGCGCGCCGCCGGGCCGCCTCCGTCGAGCTCCGAGTAGAGCAGTGCGAACGCGATGTTGTTCGACAGCCACACGGTCGATCCGGCCAGGAGCAGGTCGCTCGCGGAGTTCGTCTCCTTGCCGCCGTGGATGAGGTCGTCGATAAGCAGGGCCGTCGCCCAGAGCGCGGCGAGCACGAGGGCGCCCACGAGCACGATCGAGAGCGTCCGGAGCAGGCCCGACCGGCGATCGATCTTGCCGGGGTCGGCCGCGATCAGGGCGATGAGCAGCGCACCTTCGATGCTGGGGAGCACCCACCTCGGCGCCTGCCGCACCTCGTCCGGCAGCAGGAAGGTCAGCACCATCGCCGCGACCACGGCTCCGGCCATCGGCCAGCGCGACTCGCCGACGACGCGGTCTTCAGCCGCCCAGTCCTCCTCCTCAGCGGCTGCCGGCCGGCTCGCCATGGGTCGCCGCTGCACGTCGCTTCAACCCGCCGGCGCCCCGGCGCGACTGGCCGCACGACGGAGCAGCGCCCGCTGCACCATGAGGGCGACGATCCCCCCGGTCACGAGCATCGCAACGTTGATGCCGAGGACCGCCAGGGCGCCCGCTGCCTTTCCTACCTGTCCGACGCCGGCCGCCACGCCGATGTACGCCGCCGCCGGGATTGTCGTTACCGAGATAGCGACGCCGACGGCCGCACTCGCTCGCGTCTCCAGCGCGAGCATCCCGGCAACTCCGGCCACGAATGCCACCACGACGGTTGAGCTGTTGATCGTCGTGAGTCCCTGTAGCGCGCCGGCGCCGAGCTTGAAGTCGTCCGGGAGGAGGTGAAGCAGGTCGATCGACTTGGTGAGCACGGACGCGAAGAGGGTGGTGACGGCCAGACCCGCGGCCAGCGCCCCGAAGGCCCGTTGCGCGAGCATCCCGCGGCCGGCGACCAGCGCGATGCCGATCGCGGTGATCGGCAGCAGGTCGGGGCTGACGGCCATGGCACCCACGATCAAGATGGGGTTGACATAGATCACCCCGTAGGCTGCGACGACCCCGGCGATGGCCATCAGCACGAGGTAGCGGGCCACCGGCCGCGCGTTTTCGCCTGCCTGGGCGAGCAGGTCAGCCCAGAGGAGGCTGGTGTGCGAGTGCCGCCGAGTTCCGGTCCGGATAGCCTCCAACCGCAGCAGCGAGATGTCTTCTCCGCGCACGTCGAGGTCGCGAATGGCCTCGAGGGCGGCGTCGGCCGTCTCGATGTCGAGATCGGCCGTGACCACGGCTCGCCCGTCGTGGCCCCCGACGTCGGTCCGGGTGATGTGGCGGGCGCCGGGAAGTTCGGACAGGCTCTCGGCGACCTCTGCCATCCTGGGGCCGTCGCCGAATACGCGGAGCAGCAGCACGGCGCGAGTCTAGCCCTGGCAGCCCCGCTTGACCTCATCCCAGTCGGGGGATGCGCTGGTAGCGGCCGTGGCGTGTGATCGCTTAGGTCGGCACCTACCTGAAGGTGGTCTAGAGAGAGGAGTGACCGGGATGCCAGAACCGCACACGGACGGCGCGCACGTAAGCGCCGACGAATTCAGCGCGCTGTTTCAGGCGGTGAGCTCCTGGGGGCGCTGGGGCGACGACGACCAGCGCGGGGCGTTGCACCACCTCACCCCGGAGCGCGTCGCGGCCGCAGCCCGGCTCGTCCGGGAGGGCGTCAGCGTCACTCTAAGCCTGCCGCTCGCGACGGAGGCGGCCGCCTCCAATCCCGAGCCGGCGGACCATCACATGACGATGCTCACCGACACCGACATCGGCTCGGGATCGCTT
>Ga0126313_10002011_pt1 | contig 11112 bp, 11 predicted proteins | sample Plot105A_FD_89954 | JGI IMG/M metagenome (GOLD analysis project Ga0126313, IMG submission 89954) | Serpentine soil microbial communities from UC McLaughlin Reserve, CA, USA - Plot105A | ecosystem: Environmental > Terrestrial > Soil > Grasslands | place: USA: UC McLaughlin Reserve, Lake County... | reverse complement strand
GGTGGCTGGTCGAATAACGATCGTCCCGGGCGTTGTGCGGATGGAATCCCTAGTATCCGTGCAGCAACCCGGGGTGATAACCTGAAAACTGCAGCAAAGCATCTTCTCTAGAATTGGCTCTTTTGCAGGTGTTTTGCAAGGTCGGGAAAGCTACTGAAATCTATCGCGCCGCCCTCGCATGGCGGAGGTCACGAGTTCGAGTCTCGTTGGGTCCACTCTCAGAAGCCCTTATCTATTAGTCAAACGTTGTCTAGATAGCACTGGCAGCGGGTGATCTTTGCTCCTTTGACGGTGACCGGACAGTTACCAAGGCAAACGCACTACAGCCTTTGTGTACGGATAGAAGCGTCAACGGCGAAATCCAGACAAAAGCGCCAGTCGCCTTCTGTAACGTGCGGCTGATGTGGGATTGGGTGCGCTGTTACGCTGTAGCTCCCCTCTGCCATCTTCTGAGCCTAGGGGACCAAGTGCTTGAATCGCGTGTACCTCCTATAATCCAAACCCAGGACGCTTATGTTGGATGCTCTCACCATCTCGAAGACGGTCTTGCCCAAGAAATTTGACTGGAAGACGAGCTCGCTCAACACCTCATTGATTTCGGCGTTCTCAATCTTCCTAAGAGTCCCTGGCCTGAACCTGGAGGCCTTGGCGTAGTCCCGTATGAAGTAGGGCCACCGTTCCGCAAAGAACAGGCGAGTGCCCTGTCTGTAGACATCGATCACCTTATCGAAGGCGACCGCGATCTTCGCGAGTGAGCCCACTATGTCGCCCTGCTCTTTGAGGCGCACTGCCTCCTCCATGTCGCGCCTCGCATGGGTAGAACGCACGAAACTTACTAAGGAGACCCGATGCAGTTCAACAGCGAAAACAGTCGGAGTGTTCTCTTCAAAGAAGAGTCGAGCGGCCGCGCGATGACTGTCCAGGTCCTCTCGAGGGACGGATGCCCTGATGCTTCAGGTTGCCACGAGCCTTATGAGTCTAGTCATCGACCGTTTCTGCGAAAGGCTGTCGGGCTTCAGCACGGGATCGAGGCGTTCTCAGTACTGCTATGAAGTTGATACTGACCGGAACCGATACGTCCTTATGCTCGCAGGCCAACCCGAGGAACATCTCTATGGCGCCGCGAAAGCTTAGCACTGAAGCTGCGCAAAACGGCTCCGGTTGATCAGCCTGCTCGAAGGCCTGCGTATACAAGTAGCGGATGCACGCTAATCTTCTGGATGTTGATTCTTCGAGCATCGACTCTCCAAGTTCAAGCTGATGCTTAAACGGACTAAGTTCCTGGGCTTAGCCTAGCGCCTGTCGGGATTCCGTGCCATATGTTTCGTGCTGACTGCAAAGAGCACTACCGAGATTCAGTCAGATATCGCTTGCGGCCTTGCACCGCGACATGTGTGCACCATGGTGGCTACCCAAAGGCGTCCCCCATCGCCCCGGATTCCTGATCACCCATCGAGGGCAGATAGTGCGAGTAGGTATCCAAGGCTCGTTAGCGAAGGCCGACGCTCCGTTGCCACGGAAGGTCAGGACATACCTTCGCCCCCTATTCGTCCTCCAGACGGAACACTGCGCAGCGCGGCGCGAGGGCGGCGAACGCTTCGGGCAGGGCCTCCTTGGCCCTCGGCAGCTCGTACATGCTCCGAAAGAACGGGATGCCGCCCGGCACCTCCTTCGGAAACTCCCGCAGGATGGGGCCGCGCTCCTCGACCGGCAGTTCCTCTAGCCTCACCCGTTTCTCCTTGCGGCCGTGGGCTAATACGCCCCATCCTGCGGCCCTGGCGTTCTTTACCCAGTCCGCCTGCGCGGAGCCGCCGACGACGTAGCGTCGGCCGCCCACCATGAGCGGGGAGACGGGCGTCGTGCGCAACTGGCCGCTCCTGCGACCCGGCACCGAGAGCACCCGCATCGTGCCCATCGCAAGTCCCCTGCGCTGCAAAGCCACGATCACGCGGTTCATCGGCTTCAGCCACCGCGGCAGCTTGTCCACCTCGGACACGTCGCCTCCTTTCGATCGGCACCACCGTGATCGCCTAACGATGTTAGGCAACCAACAACGTTAGAATACGCCTGCGATCTCGGTTCGTCAAACACCGTTAGGCTATGCAGGGGTCGTCGACGCGGAAGCGAGGAGGTCGGGTCCGGTGATGGAAGGTTCTGAGGCGAGGATTCGCGGCCGCGGTCACCCTGTAATCGACCGGGAGGTTATGGTGGAGACGGCCCTAGGGCTACTGGACGAGGTCGGCCTAGAAGGGTTGAGCATGCGACGTCTGGCCGAGAGGCTCGGGGTTAAGGCGGCTTCGCTCTACTGGCACGTCAGGAACAAGGGGGAGTTGTTGGGGCTGTTGGCTGACGAGATCTGCGCGGGGGTCCAAGAGCCGGGGCCCGATCTGCCTTGGCGCGAGAAACTGGAGACGCTCGTGCAGGAGAACCGCCGAGTGCTGCTGCTCCACCGCGACGCCGCGCGCATCCTGGCCGGCACGGTGCCCTCCGGGCCCAACAGGCTGCGGCTGGCGGAGATCATGCTCGGCACTCTCCTCGGGGCCGGCTTCTCCCGGCTTGACGCCGTCCGGGCGGCCTTCTTGCTCGTCGACTACGCCACGCACTTCGTGGCGGAGGAAACCATGTTCGCCGGCGTCGGAACGGCTAACGATTCTGGCAAATGGGAGGAACTCGTCGAGGCGCGCCGACGTTTTGAAACGCTGCCAGAGGCCGAGTACCCGCTGGCCGTCGCGCTCGCCGGATACCTGACCGATCCGGACACGAACGGGAGGTTCGAGTTCGGGCTGGAGGCTTTGCTAAACGGCCTCGAAAGGAAGTTAGCGTCAGGAGGTTCAATCGGAGAACCATCGGGCTAAGAATCCGCGAAAACCGGGGGAAACAGTAGCTTGTCGCAGATCATCCCGACCATCTTTGCTTCGACCAATTACGCAACAGCGGTCTAAGGAAGGAGCTAGGAAGACCCGCAACGACAAGAGGTTCTGCGACGAGGCCTGCCGCCGGCAATATCGCTATCACACCAATTTCAAACCCGCCAGGCTGGAGGCACGAGGATAGGTTCATCTTACCGATAGGGTTCGGATCACGAAGCCAGGCTGCGCATACTGTGCGGCTTATTCTCAGTTATGAGGACAACGGAGGTTAACGGAGGTCACCCCGTACCTTCCGATCTAGCTGTCTTCGATCCAGGTTATCCCGAGACTAGTCGGCGGCCTTGGCGTCGTGGGTTGAAGGAGAACTATAAAGAAGACAAGTGGTGCTGCCCCGCAACAGTTACGGAAAGCCGCGAATCATCGAGCGCTGGGGCTGGGAGTGACCAGTACCTTCAGAACGTCCGACGCGGGATCCTCCAAGATACCTATACCTTCTACCACTCGTTCCAGGGGAAGATGCGTGGTCAGCAAGGGGCGACCGTCGATCCGGCCGCGTGCGAGCAGGTCCACGGCGGTTGCGACGTCCTCATCCCACAGGTGGGCGGCAGAACCCACGATACGCTTTTCACCAAGGACCGTATCCAGCAGGTCGAACGGCTCTTCTTTGCCGTGGATGCCCACGAGGACGGCGGTGCCCCCTCGCCGGGTCATTCGGATCGCCTGGCGGGCCAATCCGGGTACCCCTGAGCATTCGATGACAACATCGGGGCCGACGCCTCCTGTTGCCTCGGAAAGGAGTTTCTCGAGCCCGTCGGGTTCGGAGGCAAAATCGGCTCCCAGCGCAAGCGCCAGGTCCCGGCGCCGGGGCTTGGTGTCGACGGCGACTACGGTGCCCGCTCCGGAGTTGCGGGCCACCTGTATAACGAGGAGACCTATAGTGCCGGCTCCGACGACGAGTACGTTGGAGCCGACCGGGTAGGGCACCTTACGAAGGGCGCGCACTGCCACGGAGGTCGGCTCCGCCAGGGCGGCGACGTCGGCATCGAGGCCATCGGGCACCGGCACGCAGGTGGCGGCCGTGGACGCCACGTATTCAGCAAGTCCCCCATCGGCGTGCAACCCAACGACCGCGTGGCGCGCGCACAGCCCCTCCTCGTGACGGCGGCACCACCAGCACTCCCCGCACCCGAGGACGACGTCGGGGATGACCCGGGCGCCTTCGGGCGGCCCGCTGCCATCCCGGGCGGACTCTGCGACCCGGCCCACTATCTCGTGGCCGAGTGTGATGGGGGCCCGGCGGCCGGTGAGCGAATGTGCCACCTCGGGGATGGTCACGGGTCCGTCAGTGTACTCCTCCAGGTCGGTGCCGCAGATACCGCACCACTCGATCTCGATCAGGGCTTGATCGGCCCTAGGGCTCGGTACCTGCACCTCGTCTAGTCTCACGTCTCGCCGCCCGTGCCAGCGCGCCGCACGCATCGTCCGTGAGGTGTTCCGCGCGAGCTTAGCGCCCACTGCCGTAACCTCCGTAGAGCGGCAAGCCTTTCGTCCGTGTGTCGACGGCGGTTATGTGCCAGCGCCCAAGGTTTGTGGTGAACAAGGTATTATCGCGGAAAGCCACGTTCGTCGGGTGGCAGAAGAGGTGCGCCTCCCCGTCGCCTATGAAGCGCTCGACCGCCCCGTCTGGCGCGACGCGCAGCACCTGGCTCGGCTCGTAGCAGGCAACGTAGAGGTTGCCCACCGCGTCGAAGGCCAGCCCGTCCGGCAGAATGCCAGGCAGCATGGCGATCTCCTCGCGAGTCCCGGCAGAGCCGTCCCCCTTTACGGGGATACGGAAGATGGCGTTGCCGAAGGTCTCGGCGACGTAGAGGTAACCTCCGTCCGCCGAGAGCGCCAGGCCGTTGGCGAAATTCACGGGTTCGTCGTACCAGAGCTCCCCCGCGCCGTCGGGTTCGAAGCGGAAGATGCCCGGGCCCGGTTCCTTGAAGGCGTGGGAATCGGAGACGTAGAGGCGCCCCTCGGCGTCGAAGGCGGGGTAGTTTGAGATGCTTATGCCACGCCCTTCTGCGCCGTCGGCGAATTTTTCCAGAGAATCACTCCTCGCGTCGAGTCTTACGACACTGCCATGCTTGAGGTCGCAGACGTAGAGGTTGTCTTCCATGTCGAACGCCATGCCTTGAGAGAACCCACCCTCGATCGCGGCGACCTGCTCCATAGAAGTGCCGTCCGGTTCTATGCGATAGATCTGCCCGCGCTCGCCGCCGCACCAGACGCTTCCGTCCCGGTGCACGGCGAGGCCCTCGGGATGGTCCAGCATGGGCTCGGTGAAGAGCCCGTCGTAAAAAACCTCAGCCGCGCTCGCGTCGAGGGTTGTCTTCATCGAATCCACTCCCTTCCGTGCTCACCCATCTTCCATCTTGCTGCTCAAGAGGTGCGCGTCGCGGCGCTCACGCAGGCCGGGCACGAGCTCGGTACCGAGTCCCGGTCCCTGCGGAGGAGAGATGTGACCATCCGAGATAGTCGGCAGATCGGTGACGAGCTCCTTGTACCAGCCGGTGTAGTAGGCTCGCACGGACTCCTGGATCAAGGCATTGGGCAGGTTGATAGAGAGGTGGATGGAGGCGGTCAGCACCACGGGGCCGGTGCAGTCGTGGGGGGCCACCGGGAGATGGCAAGCCTCGGCCATCGTGGCGATCTTCTTCGCCTCGCTCATGCCGCCGCACCAGCTGAGGTCGAGCATCACGATGCTGGCGGCTCCCTTGTTCATCAATTGCAGGAAGGCGGGACGGCCCGAGAGCGTCTCGCTCGCCGTTACCGGTACGTGGGTGGAAGATGCGAACTCGGCTAGAGCGTCGAGGTCGTCGGCCTTTATGGGATCCTCGTACCAATAAGGTCCGAACTCCTCGAGGGCGCGCGCGATCCTTTTCGCGGTCGGAAGGTCCCATAAGGAGTGGAACTCAACCATCACGTCCATCTCCATACCTACCGCCTCGCGTATCTTGCGGAACGGTTCGAGGGCCTTCTGCAGGTCCGCATCGGAGATGTAATGACCACCAGATTCCTCGGCGTAAGGGTCGAACGGCCAGATCTTCATGCCCGTGATACCTTGCGAGAGCAGGCTCTCGGCCAGCTCGCCGGCCCGGTTGAGGAAAGCATCAAGGTCTTCGTATGGCCCCTCGGCTGCCTCAGCGGTTTCCTCGGGCAGTCCCCAGTTGCCCACCTCCTGGCGGGGCGCCTCGCGCACGTAGCGGTAGCCCGCGCAGGTGTTGTAGGTCCTGATCTTCTCCCGACTCTTCCCCCCCAGAAGTTGATAGAGGGGCTGTCCCGTAGCCTTGCCGAAGATGTCCCAGAGCGCGATGTCCACGGCCGAGTTGCCCCTCGTCTCGACCCCGCTGCTCTGGTAGCCGAGGTAGCCGTAGAGCTGGTCGGCGTGCCAATCGATGCGCAGGGGGTCCTTACCGAGCAAGTGGGGTGCGATCGTCTCGTGTACGTAGGCCTCGACGGCCCGGGCACCGAAGAAGGTTTCGCCGAGACCCACGAGACCCTCGTCGGTATAGACGAGGACAAAGAGCACGTTCGGGAATTCCTCAAGGCGCAGCGTTTCGATTCGGGAGACTTTCATGCGGGTGCCTTTCGGAACGGAGCCACTCCTCTTACACAGACGCCCTCTCGTGCAAATCGGCTTCTATTTCCTCGAGGCTGCGGCCCTTCGTCTCGGTAACGAAGGAGCGGACGAAGAAGAGCGCCGCCACTCCTATAAGGGCGTACCCCACGAACAGCCAGCCCAACCCCAAAGCGTCGAGCAGGACCGGGAAGGTCAAGGAAACAACGAAGTTCGCGCCCCACAGCAGGACCGTCGCCACCGCCATGGCCGAGCCCCGCACCTTAAGCGGGAAGATCTCTCCGAGCATGACCCAGACGATGGGTCCCCAGCTGACCGCGAAGGCGGCGATAAACAGAGCCAGGCACACGAGCGTTATGATGCCCACCGGACCCACGCCAGTCGGTGCGGGCAGGAGCAGCGAAGTAAGCCCCAGGACGGCAAGGCTCAAAGCCATGCCGGCGGCGCCGGCGAGCAGTAGCGGCTTGCGCCCGGCCCGGTCTATGAAGCGCATCGCAACCAGGGTCATCGTCACGTTGATCACGCCGATGCCGGCGTTGGCGAGGATGGCCGCCGAGTCACCGAAGCCCACGTTGGTGAGGGTCGTAGGAGCATAGTAGATGATGGTGTTGATCCCGACGATCTGCTGGAAGATGGCGAGCCCCATGCCCACCAACAGAGCGGGCCTCACCCAGGGTGCCAGGAGTTCCCTAAGGCCGCCCTCTTCCTGGCTCTCCACGCGCTTGATGTCGTTCATCTCGGCCTCGACGGCCACTTCGTCTCTGGTCCGCCTCAGCACCTCCCTGGCCTCCTCTTCCCGATCCTTGCTAACGAGCCAGCGAGGGGTCTCCGGCATGAAGAGCATCCCAAAAAAAAGGAGCGCGGAGGGAACCACGGCCAGCGCGATCATCCAGCGCCACGCCCCGGCCCCGGCCAGCGCCGAGTTGGCTATGTAGGCGACGAGTATGCCCGAAACTATCATGAGCTGGTTGAGGGAGGCGACCGCCCCACGGATCTCGGTTGGGGCTACCTCTGCCAGGTAGAGCGGTACGGTGAGGGAAGCCGCCCCGACCGCGAGTCCCAGCACCACCCGGAAAAACACCAGCATGACCGCGTTGGTCGCGAGCGCCGCGCCGATCGCTCCCGCGGCGAAGATGAGGGCCGCCACCAGGACGAGGCGGCGCCGGCCCGTGGCGTCGGCGATCGGCCCTGCAAAGGCCGCGCCGATCATCGCACCAACCAGGAGCGAGCTTACCACCAGCCCGCTCATGAACGGCGAGAGCTCAAGATCCTTGTTGATGAACAGGATCGCACCCGCGATCACCCCGGTGTCGTACCCGAAGAGCAACCCCCCAAGGGCGCCGAAAAAGTAAACCAACTTGTTACTGCCGACCCTGCCCACTTCCGCAGACTGGCTAGACATCAACCGGCACCTCCGTATTCCTTTTCACTTTTCGTGTCCCTTCTTGCGCTGCTACTCCGGCATCCGACAGCTTCGCTTACGACCTCCTCCTGTGACCTGCCATTTCCCAGGCTCGCCTCTCCCCAAGTGGCGCTTCACGAAGCCTCCCATGAAACCTCTTGGTCGTCACCATCGGTCTCGACCGCCACGTTCAGGAGCTCATCTAGCGTTACGCCAGGACCGAGGAGGCGCTCGAGTTCCCTCTGGAATACGCCATGCAGGCTTCGGTCGAAGTCGTCCCCGTAGAGCCTCTCGGCGATCACCAGATGACCGGACATCGACGAGCGGGCGCCTTCCCCGTCCCCATTGCGGACGGCCTCATAGATCTCCCGGTGGTATGGCACCCCGGCACGGGAGACGGTCGGGTCCCCCAAAGACCGTAGCATCAGCTGGACGACGAGGCCCCTGATCGAGCCGTACATCGTCTCGACCACCGGATTGTGCGCGGCCCGCACGACGCTCATGTGAAACGCGATATCGTAACGGGTCTTGCTTACCAGGTCCGCGCTGTGTTCGAAGCGCGTGAGCGCCAGCTCCATGGCCCCGAGATCCCCGCTCCCGGACCGCCCCGCCGCCAGAAAAGCCGCCTCGCACTCGATCATCTTGCGGGCCTCCACAAGATCCCGCGGGGTAACCCGCTGGCGTCGGTAGAAGGCTTCGAGCGGGCCCGCCAAATCACCCGCTCGCGGTCCACGGGCGTACGCCCCGCGCCCAGGCACGATCTCGACGAGCCCACGACCGGCCAGGTCGCGCAGGGCCTCGCGCACCGCCGGCCGGCTCAGGCCGTGTTCCTCGGCGATAGCCCGCTCCGAAGGCAGCTTCGATCCCTCCGCCACGCGGCCCGAGACTACCTGATCCTCGAAAAAGGCCGAGAGGGAGTCCCGATTGATTATTCGACCTTTGGCTTTACCGGTCATACCACCCAGTGTACACTTCGTTACTAGGCGGGGTCAACGGGGAGGTAAATATGGATCGGATGGACGGGGCTGGCATAGCGATCACGGGGGGTGCCGGCGACATCGGGGCTGCCATGGGAAAGGAGCTCTCAGCCCGGGGCGCTTCCGTGACGCTCATCGACCTGAAGTCGGCCGAAGACGCGGAGCCGTGGTTGGAGGGAGCTAGCGCAGCCGACGGCGAGGTCGGCTACATACAAGCCGACGTGACGGATCGGGCTGCCGTAGACGAGGCGCTAGCCCGAATAGAACCCCTGGATGTTGCCATCGGAAACGCGGGCATAGTCGATTCCGCGCCGTTTCTCGAGATCACCGAAAAGCAGTGGCAGAACCATCTTGCGATCAACCTGGGCGGTTGCTTCAACCTGGGTCAATCGGCCGCGCGGCTCATGGTGGAACGCGAGAGACCAGGCCGCATCATCTTTACTGGATCGTGGGTGCAGGAGGTGCCCTGGCCGGAGATCACGGCGTACTCCGTCTCGAAGGCCGGGATTCGGATGCTGGCGCGCCAGATGGCACGGGAGCTGGCGGGGCACAGCATACTGGTCAACGTGATCGCCCCCGGCATCGTGAGGGCCGGCTTGGCCAAGCGGCAGATGGAGACGGAGCCCCAGTACGCGCGCCGCGTGAGGCACGTGATACCGCTCGGAGAACCGCAGACCGCCGAACAGGTCGCAAGGGCGACCGCCTTCCTGTGCTCGGAGGCGGCGGACTACATGACCGGTTCGACGTTGCTGGTCGATGGCGGCTGCTCGTTGTTCCAGTTCGACGAGTAGTGGGCACGTGAACGAGGCGTGAGCACGGGAAGGTACAGGCCACAAAGGAACTGGGGTGCCCGCGTACTCGAGTACGAGCGCGCCGGCATGAGGGCAGTGTTCCTGGAGAACGAGAAGCTTCGGGTGGGGGTGCTCGCGGACAAGGGCACCGACGTGATCGAGTTCAATTACAAGCCCCGGGACGTGGACTTCGTCTGGCTGGCGGCGGGGGGCGTGCGCAACCCGACCTCCTACCTCTCGACCTCACCTGACTCCTTAGCGACCTTCCTGGATTACTACCCGGGCGGGTGGCAGGAGATCTTCCCCAACGGCGGTGCCCCCTCCTCCTACCTCGGGGCCCGGTTCGGGCAGCACGGCGAGGTGAGCAACCTTCCCTGGGATTACGAGATCGCCGAAGACGATGATGGTACCGTCGCCGTTAGGTTCTCCGTCAGAACCCAGAAAACGCCGTTCTATCTCGAGAAAGACCTTCGGCTCCGCTCCGGAGAGAGCCACCTCCTAGTAGAGGAGACGCTCAAGAACGAGAGCGAGGTAGCCTTGCACGCCATGTGGGGGCACCACATAGCCTTCGGGCGTCCTTTCCTCGAGGAGGGCTGCTGGATACGTCTTCCCGAAGGGGCGACGGTAGTGCCGCACGAGGAGCCGATCCACCCCGAAGGACGCCGGGTGGATGACGGCAGAACTTACACCTGGCCCATCGTCGAAGACCAAGCGGGCGCCAGCGTGGACCTGAGCGTGCTGCCGGAGGCAGGAACTATGAGCGAGATGCTCTACCTCAAGGACCTCTCGGAGGGCTGGTACGAGGTGGAGAACCCGAAAAAGGCTCTGGCGCTCCGAGTCGAGTGGGATGTCGAGCAGATGCCGTATTTGTGGTTCTGGCAGGAGTATGGCGCGTCGGGGTTCTACCCGTGGTACGGACGCCACTACAACATAGGCCTAGAACCTTTCTCGAGCTACCCGACGAACGGTATAGCAGAGGCGATGAGCAACGGCACCGCCATGCTTATGGGCGCGCGGGAGGAACGGAGTTTCTCTATGCGGGTCGAGGTTCTGGAGGGCTCAGAGGGTGGAGAAGGAGGAGAACATGGCTGATCTCATCGGCAAGGTGGGAATCGTAACCGGCGCCCTGGGCATCGGTCTGGCCGCAGCACGCACGCTGGCGTCGGACGGCGCCTCGGTCGTTGTTTGCAGCGACCGCGAGGAACAGGTAGAAGAGGCGGTGACGGCCCTACACGAGGAGGCCTTAGAGGCTCGTGGCCTGCGGGCCAACGTGACCTCCCCGGCCGACATGGAAGGGCTGGTGGGCTTCGCCGCCGACAGCTACGGAGGGGTCGATATCCTCGTGAACGCCGCCGGCGTCCAGCGCTACGGGACCGTAGAGGACACCACCCAGGAGGTGTGGGACGAGGTTCTCGGCGTGAACCTCAAGGGCGTCTACCTGGCGTCCAAG
>Ga0126313_10002009_pt1 | contig 11115 bp, 11 predicted proteins | sample Plot105A_FD_89954 | JGI IMG/M metagenome (GOLD analysis project Ga0126313, IMG submission 89954) | Serpentine soil microbial communities from UC McLaughlin Reserve, CA, USA - Plot105A | ecosystem: Environmental > Terrestrial > Soil > Grasslands | place: USA: UC McLaughlin Reserve, Lake County... | reverse complement strand
TTCCTGTCACCCGCCTTGGCGCGCTTAGAGAGGTCTATCTCCTCTGCGTGCGTAAGCAGATCTCCCTTGTCGATGCGGGCGAAGTAGCCGGGGATGAGATCCGGGGTCTCCGAGCCTCGCTCCTGGCGCCGCACTTTCATACTCTCCATGGCTTCCAACTTTATGACCTCCCTAATCGTGTGTGATCCACTGTCCGGCTCCTCCGCGCGAACCCTCACACCCTCTGCGCCGCACGAAGCCCGTGCCGGGCACATCCGGCTCTATCCCTCGGTCCTTCGGAGTTGGATGAAAAGGCGCGGAAAACTTAGATTGTACACTACTCTGCTGACATTATTATATACGCCCAAACGGGTTTGTCAAGGCCAGCCGGGGACGTTCCAGGGCCCCTGACGGGGTCCCGCGGGTTCACCTCCGGGCTGGCCAGGGCCCGGGGGTTTAGCTCTGCCGCAGTGGGGTATTCATGATTTTAGGAGTTTCGTACTGACGTATCGTAAGGAGGTATACACGTAATGACTGTTGCAACCGTGACTGAGATAAGCGCTACTTCTCCGGACAGCTTCGAGGCGGCCGTACAGGAAGGCGTAAATCGTGCCAACAAGACCCTGCGCAACGTGGAGGGCGCCTGGGTCAAGGACATGAACGTCATGATCGAGGATGGCAGCATCACCGGTTACAAGGTCAACCTGGAGATTACCTTCGTCCTGGAGGAGCCCTCCTAGCAAGGACGGGAACCGCAGGGAGCGATCCACAGGCCGGGGCGAGATGCCCCGGCTCTTTCTCTGGTGCCAGCGGTGGCCGTTTCGCCCGTGGTCATTGTCGGACCCCCGCTGTCTGTCAGGGAAAGGGCGGGCCAAAAGCATCGTGTGAAGAGTATAGTTATGCGGTGGACGAAGCCACGGCGGGAGAGTTCCGAGGAGGAGCAGGATGCGCTCGGGTTGCTTGAACCTGGTGCTCAGAGTCGTCGTGGCGTTGATAGCCGCGGTTCTCATCGTGGTGGGCGGGGCCCTCCTCTTCTGGTTCGCCATCCTGACGCTCGGGCCGCCCGTGGAAGCCGGGAAGGTCTTGAAGGTGATCGTCGCCTTCGTCGTGGGTTGTTCCTTCTTTCTTGTTGGCCGAAGCGTCTGGCGAGACCTGAGAGGACACCGCCAGCCGGCCGAAGGATCGGAAGGCCGGGGTTCCGCCGAAGACGCCAAGCGCTGAATCGAGCGGCCGTCCCGCCGAAGTCGGCAGATCCAAGTCCCTACCCGGGATGTCCGTGCTACGCGAGCGCTCCCTGCTTCTCCACTCCCCGCGTCCCGGCAGCGCGCCCGACGAACTCCCTCCGTATCCGGCCCAGCGCCTCTAGGAGCACCTCGTCGCGCAAGCCGCTATCTCTCCCAATCGTGAGCTCGCCCATGACGAAGTAAGCTTCCTGCTCGCGGGCGCACCGCTCGCAGAACGGGACGCCCAGAATCTCCACCACCGCCAGGCCACCGCAGGGGAGACTCGTCCCGCTCCGCACCCAACAAGTCCCTAGCCTCGTCGCGGCTCCGGTCAAGAGTCTCTCCTTCCCTCGACACCGCCCCCCGTGCTTCCCCATCAAGTTTCGCACGGCCAGGTAAAGGGTCGGTTAAGTGATATTTGAATCAAATAAAGAAGTATTCAAATTTCTTATAGGCATGGTACGGGGGTGCAGCCGTAAGCGGGCACGTTAGCGATATCGATGAATCGGGACGAATTCGGAGGTCGTTCGGGCCGGACCGGGCAGCGGCGGACGGGAGCGGCTCCGCGGCTTCTGTGCGCTACCTCGACCATATGTAACGTTTAGTCTTCGGTGGACTCAGGAATAAGGGTTTAGGAGAGGCTTCCAGGCAAAGGGGATGAGCGGATGGCTGAGGGGAACGGTGGGAGTGCGGATCTCGTCAAGCTTGACGACTTCGAGGGTGAGGTCGAGGAGCACTGGCGTGATGCCCGGGGCAGCAAGGTGTTGGACAAGAATGGGGACGAGGTCGGCACCGTAGAGGAGCTCTACGTCTGGCGGGATACGTCCACGGTTCACCTCCTCGTGATCGCGGCCGACGACCGCAGGTTTCTGTTCCCGGTCCACGCGGTAACCAGCGTGGACGACGATGGGGTGAAGGTTGAGACGGGCGAGGGTGAGATCCTGGCGTCACCGGAGCACGACTCCGATGAGGTGCCCGACGCCGAGGCCCGCCGCGCCGCCTACGCCTACTACGGGTATATCGACCCCCTCGACCTGGGCGGCGAGTAGTCGTGGTCGTAGCCGAGGTGAGCATCTTCCCCCTCGGGACGGGGTCGCCGGGCGTCGGCCGGGACGTCGAGGGCCGCTCCGCGGAGGACATGGTGCGCTCGGTCCGAGAGGGCTCGTGAGTCAGCCGTATTGCTCCTCGTGAACTATCTCGGAGAGGGGCTTGCGTACCTGACCGGCCCGCCGTCGCCGTGCACTCTCGTCCGGGTAGCCCAGAGAGATCGCGGTGCGGACCGTGCGAGACTCGGGGATGCCGAGGATCTCCTTCGCGGCGGCCCTGCCACCCCCGACGATCCAGCCTATCGACGAGCCGACCCCGTGCGCCAAAGCGGCGAGCATTATCCTCTCGGCGAGGCGTCCCTCGTCGTAGGTCTCCTGCTCGGACCTCTCGCCCGCCATGACAAGGACTATCCCCAAAGATGCATCTCGCAGGTGGTGCGCGTAGCCCTCGACGGAGGCGAGTGCTTCGAGCGTCTCCCGCTCCCGGATCACCACGAGCTCCCAGGGCTGGCGGTTGGAGGCGCTGCCCGACCAGCGCGCCACCCCGAGAACGTCGTCCACGACATTCTGGGGCACCGGGTCGGGTCGGAAGCTTCGAACGGCTCTGAGACTCCGAAGAAAGGCGACACGGTCCTCGGCGGTGCTAACGTCGGTCATGGCGGGCTCCTTTCGGGGTTCGACCGCGGCCGGGTGCCGCGGGGACCTCGAGGGCAGTATAGCGTTACGGTCAGGGGCGGTCCCGTTTGCGGCGGCCCGGTCCGGTCTTTAACATGGATCCAAGGGGAACTCGTGCGAACGAAAGGGTAAACCGTGGAGAAGGTCATCATAAGCGCGGCGATCACCGGCGGTATGACGGTACCGGGGCAGAGCCCGGCGATCCCCATAACGCCGGAGGAGATCATCGAGTCTGCGGTCGGGGCGTACGAAGCGGGCGCGGCGATCGTGCACATCCACGTGCGCGAGCCCGAGACCGGCGAGCCGAGCTCGTCTCTAGAACTATTCCGGGAAGTCGTCTCCGGCATCAAGGAGCGGTGCGACGTGATCGTGCAGCCCACCACGGGCGGCGGCAAGGGGATGACGCTCGAGGAGAGGGCCGCGGTGCTGCCCGAGCTCCGTCCGGAGATGGCGACCTTCAACACCGGGAGCTTCAACTTCGGCCTCTTCCCCATCGCCGAGCGCGGCGGCGACTACGAGCAGTGGGAGATAGACTACCTCGAAGGCACCCGCGACTACGTCTTTCGCAACACCTTCGCGGACATGGAGAGGATCTGCGAGATGGTGCGTGAGGCCGAAACCAAGCCGGAGTTGGAGGCCTACGACGTCGGGCACCTCTACAACATCAAGTACCTTCTGGGCAAGGGCCTGCTCGACACCCCGATCCACATACAGTTCGTCCTCGGGGTGATGGGCGCGAACGCTGCCCCGATCGAACAGTTCATGCACATGCGCCGCACCGCGCTGGACCTCTTCGACGACGACTTCACCTTCTCCGCCGCCGGCGTCGGTTATCCAGCCGAGTACCACCTGGCCGCCATGTGCCTGATGCTCGGCGGCCACGTCCGGGTGGGCCTCGAGGACAACCTCCGCGTCCGCCGCGACAAGCGGGCGGAGTCGAACGCCGAGCTCGTCGACAAAGCCGTTTCACTCGCCGCCCTCTTCGACCGCGAGCCGGCGACGCCCGACGAGGCGCGCCAGGCGTTCGGCCTCAAGGGACGCGCAGCGGTGGCGTTCTAACCGGCCGCTACGCGAGCCCGCGCAGTTCGCCGAACACGTCGCGGCCCGGGCGTCGCTCGCCCTTCTCCATCGCGTGAACCAGCTCGACCACGCGCGAGTTGAGCGGCGTCTGTACCCCGTGCTCCCGGCCCTTTTCGACCACGCCGCCGTTGATGACGTCGACCTCGGTCTTGACCCCACGCTCGAGGTCCTGGAGCATCGAGGCCTTGGTCGCCCCGGCCTGCTGCATGGCCACCTCGAGCGCCCCGTCCGCCTGCTCCCGGTCCTCGGGGCCGCGCGCGACGAGCGACTCGGCCGGGACGCCGAGCACGTCTTCGAGCTCCAGGTTCTGGGCCTGTCCCACGTCGTAGCCCTCGCGCCAGACGGCGAGGGCGGCCTCGCGGCCGTCGGGGTCGTCTACGACGTCCGTGTAGAGCAGACCCGAGACGGCCCCGAGGCCGGAGAACGCGCTGTTGACGAGCAGCTTGGACCAGACCTGTCCGCGGATGTTCTCCGTCACACGGACCTCGTCCACCGTCCCTAAAGCCCCGGCGAGCAGGCGGGTCCGCTCCGGAACGCTGCCGTCCGGTTCGCCGACGACGAAGTGCCCCCGGGTAGTCTGCGCGAGATGTCCCGGACCGAGGTTCGTCGCGCCCCACTCGACCGTGCCCCAAATCAAATGCTCTTCGCCCACGATGCCGGCTATGCGCTCCTGCACGAGGCCGTTGCCCAGAGAGACGAAGGTCTCCACCAGCCCGCGCTCCAGCAGCGGTCCTAAAGCGCTCTCCAGATAAGGCGCCTTGAGGGTGATCAGGGCGAGGTCGAAGGGGCCGTCGAGCCCGTCGGGGTCAGCGTAGGCCTCGATCCGCACCCGGCGCTCCTCGCCGAGGTCGTCGAGGAGGAGGCCGTCTGTGCGCATCCTCTCGACGTGCTCCTCGTTCGCGTCGAGGACGGCGACGCGCCGCACCTCACCCGTCATCTTCGCCGCTGTGACCCCACCGATGGCGCCTGCGCCGACGACGAGCACGCTGGCCTCTACCATAGCTCCTCCGGTTCTCTGAAGGCTTTGCCGGGACTCGCCTGTCCTTACTTCGCGCCGGTCCTCTGCCTGACTCTCTCCTGCCTGATGCGGCAGGTGAGGGCGTGACCGAACATAAACTCCCCGTCCGCGATGGCCGCAGCCGCCGGCGCGACCTGCTCGGTACCTTCCGCCGTGACCTTCTGGTAGGTAACGGTCTTGGTGAACTTCCCGACCCAGAGCCCGCCGGTGTAGCGGGCGGCGCGGTTGGTGGGCAAGACGTGGTTGGTTCCTATGGCCTTGTCGGAGTAGGCAACCGTCGAGTGCTCCCCGAGGAAGAGCGAACCGTAGTTGGTGAGGCGTTCGAGGAACCAGTCCGGGTCTCTGGTCTGCACCTCCAGGTGCTCGGTCGCCACCTCGTCGGAGACCTTCACCATCTCTTCGTCGCTCTCGCAGAGGATGACCTCCCCACGATTCCGCCAGGCCTCCCCGGCCATCTCCTTGGTCGGCCAATCGCCCTCCAGCCAGCGGTCCACTTCTCTTATGGTCTCCTCGCCCACCTCACGCGACGTGGTGATGAGGACGGCCGGGGTGGCCGGACCATGCTCGGCCTGTCCGAGGAGGTCGGCGGCCAGAAGGTGTGGATCGGCCGTATCGTCGGCGATGATGGCGATCTCGGTAGGCCCGGCCAGGAGGTCTATGCCTACTTGCCCGAAGAGCTGGCGCTTGGCTTCGGCGACGTAGGCGTTGCCGGCTCCGACGATCATGTCGACCGGCTCAACCTCCTCCATGCCGAACGAGACCGCGGCCAGGGCCTGCACCCCGCCGACGCAGAGTATCTGGTCGGCCCCGCAGCTGTCCATCGTGTAGAGCATCGGCTCGTAGACGCCGTACGGCTTTCCGTCTTCTCCTTTGCGCGGCGCGGCGATGGCGACGATCCTCTTCACGCCCGCCACCTTGGCCACGGCGACGGTCATGATCGACGAGCCGAACATAGGATACATCCCCGACGGCGTGTAGGAGCCCACCGCGTTCACCGGGATCTGCTTCTGGCCCAATACCACGCCGGGCAAGGTCTCCCTCTCGAAGTCGACGAGCGTCTCCTTCTGGAGCCTGGCGAAGTACTCGACTTGCTCCCTGGCGAACTCGATGTGCCCCTTCAGTCCGTCGTCGACCGACTCCTCGGCTCGCCTAATCTCCTCTTCGGAGACGACGAAGGACTCCGGATTCCAGCCGTCGAGGCGCTCCGAGTAGCGCCTCACGGCGGCGATGCCCTCCTTCTCTACCGCCGAGAGGATCTCACTCACCGCGTCCCTGACCTGCTGGGTTACGCCTTCTTCCTGGGGTCGGGCCTTCTTCAGGTACTCCACCTCTTCACCCTCCTCTGGACTTTTCTCCTTCCCTTGGAGCCTATTTGCCCACTGTTGCCGCGATCTACACGACCTCACCAGGAGCCTCTCGAAGGCCGGCGAGGGACGGACGATGGCCGGCTTGTCCGACCTTCACCAGGCGGTCCATCCCCCATCCACCATGAGCGTGTGCCCGGTCACCAGCGCGGCTGCCGGGCTCGCGAGATACACGGTCGCCGCGGCGACGTCCTCGGGCTCGCCGACCCGGCCCAGCGGGATGCGCGAGAGGATGCGCTCGCGCCAGGCGGGGTTCTCCAGCGTGGTGCGCGTCAGCTCGGTGGCGATGAACGTGGGCGCGACCGCGTTCACGGTGATCCCGTGTTGCGCCAGCTCGATCGCGAGCACCTTCGTCAGCAGGATCGCCCCGGCCTTGCTGGCGCCGTAGGCCGAGCGCTCCTCGATCCCCACCACGCCCGCCTGCGAGGCGACGTTGATGATCCGCCCGCCCTCGCCACGGTCCAGCATGTGTCTAGCGACGGCCTGCGCACAGAAGAAGGTGCCTTTGAGGTTCGCGTCCAGAACGGCGTCCCAGCTCTCCTCGTCGACGTCGAAGACCGCCTGCGGGATGTTCAGGCCGGCGTTGTTGACCAGGATGTCCAGCCGTCCGAGCTCGGAGGCGACGCGGTCGACGCCGTCTCGCACCGAGGCGACATCGGAGACGTCCATCGCGACCGGCACGGAACCCAGCCGCTCGGCCACCTGCTCGGCGGAACCCTCGTCTCGGCTCGTGCCGACGACCGACGCGCCGGCCTCCTTGAGCGCGTCGGAGATCCCGGCGCCCAGACCGCGGCTCGCGCCGGTAACCAGGGCGACCTTCCCGTCGAGCCGGAACGACAGGCTCATCGGCCTCCGTGCGCCCCCCTCATGACTCCTCTACTTCCCGTCCCGCCTCAACGGGCGGCAGCCGTCCGAGCAGCTCGCTCAGCGCCGCGTAGCGGCGGTCGCGCTCCATCAGGAGCCGCTCCCGCTCCTCGTCGGAGTACTCCAGGAACCCCGCACCGCTCTTCGTGCCCGTCCGTCCCCGCTCCACTAGCTCGCGCAACGCGCCGGGGGCCTCGAACCTCTCGCCCAGACCCTCCTCCAGCGTCTTCAGGACACTGACGTAGACGTCGAGGCCGGCCATGTCGGCGATCTGGAACGGCCCGAAGAACGGCAGCCGGAAGCCGAAGCAACTGCGCACAACCTCGTCCACCTCTTGCGCCGAAGCGAGCCCCTCTTCGACGCACCGGAGGGCCTCGAGGAACAGCGCCATCTGGATGCGGTTCGCCACGAAGCCCGGCCCGTCGCCCACCACCGCCGGCCGCTTCCCGATCCCACGCAGGAACCCCATGACCCGCTCGACTACATCGGGGTCCGTCGCGGCGGTTGGGATGACCTCGACGCCGGGCGTCCACTCCGGGGGGTTGAACCAGTGCATCCCGAGAAACCGCTCCGGACGCCCGACGAACCCGGCCAGTTGTTCTATCGGCAACGACGAGGTGTTGGAGACGATGACGGCCTCCGCAGGGGCGGCCTCGGAGCAGGCCCCAAGGATGTCGTCCTTCAGCCCGAGGTCCTCGGGCACCGCCTCGAAGACGAGCTCGACGTCCCGGACGGCCGCGGCCACGTCGTCAGCCGTCCCGACCGATTCTGCCCGATCGGCCGCCTCCCCCGAGAGCAATCCCGCCTCATCGTGACCCCTGGCGCGCTCTACGAGCCGCTCTTTCGCCTCCCGGGTCAGCTCCGGCGTCGCGTCCGTGAGCCGCACGCCGATGCCGGCGGCGGCGAAGCACTCGGCCACACCGAGGCCCATCGTGCCGGCCCCGATCACCGCGGCGACGCGCGGCCATCCCTCGTATGTCCCCCGATCGTCCAAAGCAACCCCCCTACCAGTTCTCCATCGATTCACGAAGAATTTTCGCCAGGTCCTCCTCCGTTACCTCTCGCGGCGCCCCCACGAGCAGCCGCTGCTGCTTCATCGCTCCTTCCACGAGGTCGTCTATGTCTCCTTCGTCGTAGCCGAGCTCATGCACCCCGCGCGGGGCGCCCACGTCCTTCATGAGCCGGATGAGGATCTCCGGCAGCGTGTTCTCGTCGGCCTTCTCTACCTCGCCGCCGGAGAGCAGCTCGGCGACCCGCCGGTGCCGTTCCGGATCTGAGGGGTAGGTAAACCGGAACGCGGCCGGGGCGGTGACGATGACCGACCATCCGTGCGGGACGAAGCGGTGGTCCTCCGGGTAGCCGGGCGGCCGGTACTCGTGCTTGAGGCCGGCTATGGGGTAGGCGCACGCGTGCGGGATGTGGACCCCGGCCGATCCGAAGCCGATCCCCGCGAGCGAGGCCCCGAGCATCATTGCACCCCGCGCCTCTATGTCGTCGCCGTTCTCTACGGCGCGCCGGAGGTACTTCCCTCCGTATTCGAGCGCCTTTGCCGACCATATGTCCGCGACCGGATTCGCCCCCTGGTAAGGCGGCCTATCGTCCGGGCTCTTCGGCTTGGGACGCGCGTCGTACGGCCTGGAGATGTAGGACTCGGCGGCGTGGCAGACGACGTCGAGTCCGCACGAGGAGGTCACCTCGGGCGGCATCGTCTTGGTAAGCAACGGGTCCACGACGCCGCGGTCCGCGCGCAGGAACGAGTGCGAGATCCCCGTCTTCACCCTCTGTTCGGGGACGTCCAGAATGGCGACCGTCGTCGCCTCGGCGCCGGTTCCCGCGGTCGTCGGCACTGCCAACAGCGGCTTGAGGGGCGAGGGCGGCTTCTTGCCGCCGCCGACCGGCGGGTTGACGTAGTCCATGATCTCCCCACCGTGCGTGGAGATGAGGTCCGAGACCTTCGCCGTGTCTATGCTCGTCCCGCCACCGACCGCGACGAACCCGTCGAACTCACCCTCCACCGCGAAGTCCGCCGCAGCCTGCAGCGACTCGTCCGTCGGCTCTACCCGCGCCCTGTCCCAGACCTCGACCTCGATGCCCTCGGCCTCGATGAGCTCCCGGATGCGAGGGGTTATACCAGCCCTCACCACCCCGGGGTCGGAGACGAGCATCACCCGGCCCACCCCGAGCCGCTTGACCTCCCAGCCGACCTCCTCGGCGGCCCCCGGACCGTACTTCAGGGGCGTAGCCTCCATGGTGAAGATGGTCTCGTGAGCGTTCCCGCCGTTACCTTGCATGGCGGTGCGCCTCCTTTCCCCCGCGAAACGCGCCTGATCCTTTAGATTCCTTAGTACCCTCCTCCCCCGGCCAATATACGTGCGCCTCGGATCAGGGGCAACCCGGAGAGTAAGTCGGGAACCCCAACCTCACGAGGTGTTGCGCCTGTATACCAGTACCGCCCGCCGAGAGGGTCGTCTCGTCAAGGCCCCAGTTTTACAACGGAGTGCCTCGTTATGTGCGAGGCGCAAATAGTTGCGCGTCGGCACAGGCGTAGGGCTGTTGACTCCTGAGGGGGCTCGTGTCTTGACCGAGCCGGTTCGAAGATCTGGCACGGGGAGACCCGCTGCCTTCAGGGTGCGGAGGGGCCAGCGTCAGCACGGGGTGGTGTAGGGCATTAGAGAACTCTACCAGCGGACCGGCGCTTCGGCGGGGTAGCCGGCAGAACGCCCTTAACGTCTCCGCTAGGTGCGCATTGCATACAGCGTTTTGTGTATGCCTAACGGCATACAGACAACTCACAAAGATACGCCGCTCAGCAGACGTCAGGGCTTCCGTGTCCAATAGCATTTCGGGTGTCGACGGAAATACAGCTTCTACGGAGGAGCCAACTAGGAATGGAAACAAAGTTGTCCAGCAAGACTTCCAAGAAGGAGACAAGTGAATATGCAGACTAAAGTGAGGAGCAAGTTTTCGCTCCTCTTTGTGGTGTTGGCGCTTATGCTCGCCCTCCCGGCCTCAGCCGTGTTCGCGGACATCTTGAACGTCAATGACCTGCAAACCAGCGGCGACACGACAAAGAGCCCCGGCGATACTGGGGATGCGACATTCTACCTCGATAATAGCAACACTACCCCGACCGGCGACACCAACGGATGTAATGCAGGAGGGTCAACCGATACCACGGTCACCCTCACCTCGTCGGCATCCAGCAAGGTTAACTTCAACGGCAGCGCTACCACGTCCATGTCGCTTAATGGGTGCGGAGAGCCAAATTCCCGTTCGATTGCCTACCAGGTCACACAAAACGCCGTCCCCGGCGACGTGATCACTATCTCAGGCGAGGCAAGCGGCGGCAAGGCTGGGTCACAGTACGCCAACGACAGCTTCAAGATCACTATCGTCGCACCCCCGCCTCCGCCGAATCAGGCGCCCGAGGTGGTTAATGATGCCCTGGATGTTAGCGGTCCCGAAGGCTCCCCCCTTACCAACAGCGGCTCCTTCTCCGATCCGGACAACGACGCACTTGCCATTACTAAGACAGCGGGCCCGGGGCAGATCAGCGTTAATGGCAACTCCTGGAGCTGGTCGTACACACCCAACGACAACGGTAGCGGCACAGTCACGGTGCAGGCGGACGACGGAAACGGCGGCACGGCGACCGACAGCTTCGACTGGAGTGCCGATAACGTCGCCCCGACGGCGACCGAAGACTTCGAGTCCCCGGTTAACGAGGGCAGTTCCTTCAGCTTGGCGCTAACCGACCCCGTTGATCCGAGCAGTGTGGACACAGCTGCTGGCTTCACCTACGCCTTCGACTGTGATCTCACCGATGCTAACGCTTATCCTGGAGGCTTCACTTCTTCGGCAAGTAA
>Ga0126313_10002008_pt1 | contig 11118 bp, 8 predicted proteins | sample Plot105A_FD_89954 | JGI IMG/M metagenome (GOLD analysis project Ga0126313, IMG submission 89954) | Serpentine soil microbial communities from UC McLaughlin Reserve, CA, USA - Plot105A | ecosystem: Environmental > Terrestrial > Soil > Grasslands | place: USA: UC McLaughlin Reserve, Lake County... | reverse complement strand
GGGCGACCGCGTCGGCGTGATGCTGCCGAACGTGCCGTACTTCCCGGTCGTCTACTACGGGATCCTGCGCGCCGGCGGCGTCGTCGTGCCGATGAACGTGCTGCTGAAGGAGCGCGAGGTCGCTTACTACCTCGGCGACTCCGGCGCGAAGCTGCTGTTCGCGTGGGCGGACTTCGGCGAGGAGGCGCGGCCGGGCGCCGAGGCCGCCGGCGCCGAGCTGATCGAGGTCGCGCCGGGCTTCGAGGCGCAGATCGGCGCCGCGCCCGCGCGCACCGAGCTGGCCGAGGTCGCCGATGACGACACCGCGGTGATCCTCTACACGTCGGGTACGACCGGCAAGCCGAAGGGCGCCGAGCTGACGCACGACAACCTCTACGGCAACGCGAAGACGAAGCTCGAGACGCTGATCCAGATCAGCGAGGACGATGTGATCCTGGGTGCGCTGCCGCTGTTCCACAGCTTTGGGCAGACGGCGGCGATGAACGCGGGCCTGATGGGGGGCGCGTGCCTGTCGCTGCTGGCGCGCTTCGACCCGGTCAAGGCGCTGGCGATCATGGAGCGCGACCGCGTCAGCGTCTTCCTGGGCGTGCCGACGATGTACAACGCGATGCTCGCGGTGCCGGAGGCCGAGCGGCCTGACACGTCGTCGCTGCGCGTCTGCATCTCCGGTGGGGCCTCGCTTCCCGTCGAAGTGCTGCGTGCGTTCGACGGACAGTTCGGCGCGAAGATTCTCGAGGGCTACGGCCTGAGCGAGACCTCGCCGGTCGCCTCCTTCAACCACCCCGACCGCGAGCGCAAGCCGGGCTCGATCGGCACGCCGATCCGCGACGTCGAGATGAAGGTGTTCGATGAGAACGACCGCGAGCTGCCGGAGGGCGAGGTGGGGGAGATCGTCATCAAGGGGCCGAACGTGATGAAGGGCTACTGGCAGCGCCCGGACGCGACCGCCGAGGCGATGCGCGGCGGCTGGTTCCACTCCGGTGACCTCGCGAAGGTCGACGAGGACGGCTACTTCTTCATCGTCGACCGCAAGAAGGATCTGATCATTCGCGGCGGCTACAACGTCTATCCGCGCGAGGTGGAGGAGGTGCTGTACGAGCACCCGGCCGTTGCGGAGGCGGCGGTGGTTGCGGTGCCGCACACCGAGCTGGGCGAGGAGGTCGGCGCCGCGGTCGCGCTGAAGGCGGGCGCCGAGGCGACGCCGGAGGAGTTGCAGGCGTTCGTGAAGGAGCGCGTGGCGGCCTACAAGTACCCGCGCCAGGTGTGGCTCGTGGCGGAGCTGCCGAAGGGACCGACGGGGAAGATCCTCAAGCGCGAGATCGGGGTGCCAGTGTGACGTCGCCCGCAGCTCGGCGCTTGCGACCGAGCGGAGGGCGAAAGCCGTCTCCGTAGTCAGCGCGCGGTCGGCCGCGTCGGCGTCGTCGGCGTCTGGCCGAGCTCCAGGGTTCTCGTCGGGGCCGGGTTTGCTCCGGCGGACTTGTATCTGGAGGGCCCGAGTGGACCTGTCGTGCCGCCGCCCTCGATGGTGCCGGCCGCGCCCCACGCTCCGCCGAAGCCGTACCACGGCTGCGTGGTCGCATCCACGAGCCGCTCCCAGGTGCGCCACTGCGGGCAGCCTGAGCAGGCCATCGCGTGGTCGTGCACCGCGAGCGCGGGATGGTCGGCGAGCTTCACGACGATCGCGTAGTCGCCGGTGCGCCAGTAGGTCGCGTGGCTCCCGAGCGCGCTGTAGGCGATCGGGTGGGTGGGCGCCGAGGAGTTGCCGCCCGCGATCCGTCCGATCGCGCGCCACGGGATGTCGCGGGATCCGTCATGCGTGTGGAAGCGCACCGACACCGGCAGGTAGGTCGCGCTTCTGGCTCTGTGCTCGAGCAGCACGCTGATGCGCTCCCAGTCGCCCTCGTGCGAGGCGCGCTCGGTGTAGGTCGGGACGCCGGGCGGATGGCTGAGCCCGTAGAAGAACCAGTAGGTGATGCGCTCGCCCGCCGCCTCGGTGTGCTGCTCGAAGTAGACCGGCACCTCGTGGATCGTCTGCTGCGGACCCTCGCGCTCAATCGCCGCCTTGGGCCGGCGCCAGTCGTCGCGCACGTCGAGCGCCCAGCCCTCGCGCAGCGGCAGCGACTCGGGGCGGCCGTTGCCGCTGTCCCACGGCCGCGTGTGGGCGTCCGCTGCGATCCGCGCACGGCGACCCGGCCTGCAGTCCTCGTTCACGGGCGCACGTGCATACGCGCCGGGACCGGCGAGCCGTCCGACCTGGAATCTGCCCAGCAGCTCGGAGCGGTCGCCGTTCGCTCCGCTTGCGCCGTCGGCGTCGTTGAAGCCCTGGATCCACGTCGGGCAGCCGGGTGCCGACCAGGTCAGCCATGCGTGTGCGAGGAAGTCGCCGGCCGACATCGGCCATGCGCGCTCGTCGACGTGCAGGTTGACGATCGGGGCGAATGTCGAGACCGGATCGACGGTCGTGACCGGATCGATCTTGATCGTGTTTGGATCGACGCCCATCTGGCGCAGGTCGGCGAGCAGCGCGCGTCCCTCGTCGCGGCCGGGCGCGTCGCCGTCGGTGGCGACCGGCTCGCGCATCACGAGCGCGGTGACGGCGTCGCGGTGCAGCTCCACAACGCGGTCGACCGGCTGGTCGGCAAACGGATCGTCACCGCCGCCGGTGCCGGGCAGCGGGGCGACGTAGAGCCGGTCCGTGGTCTGGCCGATGTAGAAGCCGACGACGCTGTCCGGCCTGCCTCTCAGCAGGACGGCCACCGGCTCGAGTTGCGGGCGCGCGGACTCGCGCAGGATCACGAGCGCGACGGCGATCAGCAGGATCGCGCCGGCACTCGTCCACGCGAGCGCGACGTATCTGCCGGACGGCGTCAGCAGCGCGGCGACGAGGATGGCGACCAGGCCGATGAGCGCCGCGAGCGCCATCGCAAGTCGTGCCGCCCAGGTTCCGTCCCACACGAGCGCCATGACGACGACGAGGATCGCCAGCAGCAGGAGCCCGAGGCCGGTCCAGAAGAGGATCCGCAGGCCGATGCCCTTTCCGCGCAGCGGCAGGGCGACGACGACGAGCAGCGCCAGCAGCCCGCCGATGACCACCGGCCCGAGCAGCTCGCGCGCGCCCGTCGTCAGCAGGAGCTGCTTCGGCAGCAGCGTGACGACCTGGTCGGCCGGCAGGTCGAGCTCGCTGAAGCGGATCCAGAGCACGGCTCCACCGGCGAACGTGATGAGCGTGGCGAGGCCGGCGACGGCGCCGAGCAGCTTCAGCGCGCGCTCCAACGTCAGCGCCCGTTTATCAGCACGAGCAGCTGGTCATGCCTGCTCTGGTGGTGCGGCCCCGCTCCGACCACGGTGTACCCCTTTCCTGTGTGACCTCCCGAGGCGACCGTATCCGCTCGCGCCCGACCGGTCAAGAAAAGCTGAGGATTCGCTCCGGGAGACAGGCGGTGAAGCGGCGCCTGCGGTGGCGGACTGCCGGGAGTTCTCGCCCGGCCGCTACGGCTTCGCCGGCGACGTCACCAAGATGGCCGACGGCGCGCCCGTGCGGAACAGCGTCGCGAGCCAGATCACGATCTGCTTGCCGCCTCTGTTGGCAGCGCGGTGGATCGTGCCGGGGCGCTCGACGATCCAGCTCCCCGCTCCGATGACGGCGGTCTGCCCGCTCGTGATCGTGCGTACGACGCGCGCGTCCGTCTCCGGGTTCCCGCGCCGGACGACGACCTTCCCCGTGACCACGGTGTAGGTCAGCGCGCCGCGCGCGATGTACGCGGTCTGCGTCCCGGGATGACGATGCAGCGGCAGCGCGCCGCCCGGCGCGACGGTCACGCGCGAGAGGCCGAGCGTCTTGTCGGGCGCGCCGGCCGGGTTCGGCGCCTCGGCGAGCGCGGTCCGCACGACCGGCGGCGGGCTGACGGGCGTGATCGCCAGAACGGTGGCCGCGCCGCCGAGGGCGGCGACGAGAGCGACGGCGAGGAGGAGCGGAAGGTTGCGCATGCGGGCACCGTAGCGGCGGCCGCGGCGGTCGTCGGGCTGTGCGCGATCGGCACGCTGCTGCCGTGGTGGCTCGTGCGCTCGCCGGAGCGGGTGGAGGTCCCGGCGGCCGCGCCGCAGGAGCGGCACGGCCATCACGGGCATCACTTCTAGCTCGGCCCGACCTGCAGGTAGAACGTGCGGTCCGCGGCCGTGGCGTTCGTCGCCTGCGTCACGACGAGGACGTGGTTGTTGTCGTTGACGCCGCCGCAGTTGACGCCGCCGGGGTTGTTGGCGTTGCCGCCGCACGGCGCGGCGGAGATGAAGCCGGCGGCTCCGCCGACGTTGATGGTCGCGGCCAGCGGTCGTCTGACGGCGCTCTCGCCCACGTCGACCGAGTACACGCCGGTGCCGAGCCGGGCGACGGCGAAGCCGCCGGACTGGGCGAGGATCGTGGCGCCGCCGGCCGTGCCCTGCACGAGGATCCAGTCGCTCTCGAACGAGCTGGGCGGCTGTCCGCCGAGCTGATCCGCGTCGGCGGCCGAGGGCACCTGGCCGAGCGAGGACTCCTTGACCTGCTTGCCCGTGACCGAGTTGGCCTTCAGCTTCTTGGCGCCGGGCACGGAGCCGTTCTTGATGTCCTTGCCGGTGATCGATCCGTTCTTGATGTCGCTGCCGGTGATCGTGGCGGCGGCGTATGCGCCGCCGCCGAGCGCGAGCACAAGCGCGATGACCGCGATCACGAGACCGGGCGAGGGACGACGTACGGGGATCCTGCGCATGGGGGCCCACCTCCGTTCGGGCATGGACGCCCAGGCGCGGGCGCCCGCTTGGCGTGTTCCGGGTGGCCTTCCCATGGTCGGCGCGCGTGAATCCACCGGTTCTCAGTTGACGCAGCCGCGCGCACCCTGTCGAATCGGTCCATGTACGACTACGTGATCGTCGGCGCCGGCTCGGCCGGCTGCGTGCTCGCCGCACGCCTGACGGAGGACCCGGACGTCAGCGTCCTGCTGCTGGAGGCCGGGCCACCGGATGCCAACCAGAACATCCACGTCCCCCTCGGCTACCTCAAGCTGGCGGGCACGGAGCTCGACTGGGGCTACTTCAGCGCGCCTGAGCCGCACTGCAACGGCCGCCGTATCCCGCTCCCACGTGGGCGCGTGCTGGGCGGCTCCTCGTCCACGAACGCGATGGTCTACATCCGCGGCAACGCGCGCGACTACGACGACTGGGGGATCCCCGGCTGGTCGTGGGCGGACCTGCTGCCCTACTTCCTCAAGGCGGAGGACAACGAGCGCGGCGCCTCCGAGTGGCACGGTGCCGGCGGGCCGCTGCCGGTCTCCGAGCAGCGCTCCGGCAACAAGATCTCGCGCGCGTGGGTCGAGGCGGCCGTGCAGGCCGGCCTGCCGCGCAACGGGGACTTCAACGGCCCCGCGCAGGACGGCGCCGGCATGTACCAGGTGACCCAGCGCGGCGGCCTGCGCGCGAGCGCCGCGGTCGCCTACCTGCACCCGGCGACCTCGCGGTCCAACCTCACGGTGCTGCCGAACATGCTCGTGCACCGTGTGCTGTTCGAGGGCACCCGCGCGATCGGCGTCGAGGCCTCGCAGCTCGGGGCGGTGCAGGAGCTGCGTGCCGCGCGCGAGGTGATCCTCTGTGGCGGCGCCTACAACTCGCCGCAGTTGCTGATGCTGTCCGGCGTCGGGCCGGCGGAGCACCTGATGCTGCGCGAGCTGGAGGTCGTGCTCGACCAGCCGGCGGTGGGTGAGAACCTGTCCGATCACGCGGCGACGTTCGGCGTGTGGGGGACGGAGGAGCCGGAGAGTCTGCTGCTCGCGCGCGAGCCGGCGGCGCTGGAGGAGTTCATGGCGACGCAGACCGGTCCGTTCGCCTCGAACCTCGCCGAGGCGGGTGCGTTCGTCCGCGTGGAGGACGGCGCGCCGGCCCCGGACGTCCAGTTCCACACGATCCCCGTGCAGATCCTCGACGAGGGGATGGCGGATCCCGAGGGTCACGGCATGCTCGTGACGCCGTGCCTGCTGACGCCCGAGGCGCGGGGGAGCGTGCGGCTGGCGTCGAACGAGCCGACTGCGCGGCCGATCGTGCGCAACGGCTTCTACGAGGACGCGCGCGATCTCGACCGGATGGTTGCCGCGCTGCGGCTGATGCTGGAGATCGCCGGGCAGCCGGCGGTGGCGGCGTACTGCGCGACCGGCATGAACGTTCCGGAGGACGATTCCGACGCGGCGCTCGCCGCACACGCCCGCCGCACGACGTTCCCGATCTACCACCCAGTCGGCACGTGCGCGATGGGGTCGGTGGTCGATGAGCAACTGCGCGTGAACGGGCTGGAGGCCCTGCGCGTCGTCGACGCGTCGGTGATGCCGCTCGTCCCGCGCGGCAACACGAACGCGCCGACGATCGCGATCGCCGAGCGGGCGGCGGACCTGATCAGCGGTGCCGTGCCGCTCTCCGCTGCGGCGGCGTGACCACCCGCAGCCGCCGCGTGATCGGCTTCGACGCGTTGCCGGCCGCGTCGGTCGCAACGATCGTCAGGCGGTAGGAGCCGACCGGCAGCGTGCGTCGGCCGAGCTTGCCGCCGACCGCGAGGCTGTTCGCGCCCGCTCTGGCGGTGCGGCTCTGGCTGCCGAGGCTGCTGAAGCGGGTGCAGCGTCTGGCATGGGGCGCCCGGCGCGGCGTGACGCATCTGCCGGCCTTGCGGCGACCCGGCAGGCCGCGCTCGAAGCGCACCTTCACCGTCGCGGCCTCGGACAGCGTCACGCTGAGCGTGCCGGCTCTGCCGATGCGCAACGTCGCGGGGAGTGTCAGGTTCGTGAGCGTGGGCGCGGTGACGTCTCTTGTCGTGCCGCTGCCACTTCCGCCGCCGCCCGACGGCGGGGTCGGTGGCGTCGGCGTCGGCGCCACGACGCCGGTCACCCGCGCGACCTGTCTCGACGTCTCGAGTCCGACCCACAGCGTGCCGTCTCTGCCGACCGTCAGGTAGCGCGGATTCGAGTCTCTCGGGAAACCACTGAGCGTCATGAGAGCTCCGTCGGGAGCCATGCGCGTGAGCGTGTCGTTGCGGTTGGCGACCCAATACGCGCCGTCCTCGGCGAAGACGATCCCGAACGGATCGGTGCCGGGGGTGAAGTTGGCCGTTCTGACGCTTCTCGTGTCCGGCGGGCTGAAGCGACCGATCTGCTGGGGATCGTGCAACGGGTTGGTGAACGCTATCTGCCCGCTTGGCCCGGCCACGACCTGCTGCGGGTTGCCTCCGCCGGTCGGGTACAGCTGCGTCACCTCGCTGCCGGGTGTGAAGCTGACGACCTGTGCACCGAGGAAGTCCGCGACGTAGAGGTTGCCGTCGCCTCCGGCCGCAATCCCAAGTCCGCTTTGGAGGCCAGTTGGTCTGAACGATCTGACGCTCTCGTCGGTCCCGATGCGGAACGCCTCGCTGCCCGATGTGGTCCAGAGGTTTCTGTCGGGCCCAACGGCGATGGTCGTGGCACTCGCGAGGCCCGCAACGAGCACTCTTCTCGCGGCCGTCGGATCGCTCGGATCGAAGTGCGCAACGCTGCCGTTCATCGTCACCCACATCTGTCCGTCCGGTCCGGCGACGATCCCGAATGGACTGCTGATGTTGGCGCTGGTGAACGGGGTCACTCTTCCGTCTGGAGTCACCCGTGCGATGTTCTCTGTTGCGCCGTCCATCGTGACCCAGACGTTGCCGTCCGGTCCGAGCGCGAGTCGATGTGGCGTACTCGGGAGGTTGGAGACGCCGTCCACCACCGGCGCCGCGACAGCGCTGGCGCTGACGGAGACGAGGACGGCGGCCGTGAGCGCGGCGGTGAAGAGCTTCGGCAATTGGGATGTGCGCATAGCGGCGATCCTCTCATGGCGGGTGCTGGGCATGGATCCATCCTGCGCGACGTGTGCGCCCGCGTCTGTCGGGCCTTCTACCCATCTTGTGTCGCGTCCGTGACATAGGCTCCGACGGATGGCAATCACGGTCTACGAGAAGCGTGCCTGCACGACCTGCCGCAAGCTGTCCGAGCTGCTGGCCGAGCGCGGCATCGACTTCGAGCGCGTCGAGTACCACGTCGAGGGCCTGAGCGAGCCCGAGATCCGCGCGCTGCTCGCGAAGGCGGCAATCCCGCCCAGCGCGGCGCTGCGGATGCGCGAGGAGGGTGCCGCCGAGCTGGCAGCAGCCGGCGACGAGGACGCGATCGTCGCGGCGATGGCCGCGCGGCCGCAGCTGCTCCAGCGCCCGATCGTGGTCAATGGCGACCGAGCGGTGCTGGCGCGGCCGATTGAGCGGGTGCTGGAGATTCTCTGAGACTCGACGGCGAAACCCAGTCGGATTGACTCCACTGATCTGGGCGCCGAAGGGCTTTAGACAGATTTTCTGTGTGATAGGATTATGAGGCTGACGAACCGCTCGGCCACGTGGGACATGGCCAACGTCACGCTGGCGAAGCGGGTCGCCCGGACCAGTCGGGGGATAGAGGGTTTGAGCGGGAGAACCGCTCGTGCACATCTACTCGAAAGGCAGGGATCAGATGCGCGTGCCAATAAAGTCGATGCTGACTGGGCTGGGAGTCTCGCTGCTGCTCTGCGCAGTGGTCGGTGCAGCGTCAGCCGGCAGGCTGTCCGTCAGTAACCAGAATATAAGAGCTACTTGGAGTAGCCTCGAATTCGCAATTGGAGGCGTGCAAAGGTGCAGCCTTACGCTCGAAGGTTCTTTTCACGCCAGAACCAATTCCAAGGTGGAAAGGTCTCTAGTCGGCTTGGTTACCAGGTTCATATTTGGCAGGACCTCGGGTGGCGAATCCTGCAGTGTGAGAGCCTTCAACGGCGTCGATAGGTACAACGGGACAACCACGCCCAACACGCTGCCGTGGCATCTCACCTACGAGAGCTTTCAAGGGAGCCTACCCCTCATAGGATCAGTTCGCGTCTTACTCAGCAGGTTTAGGTTTGGTGTGGAAATCCCCTCTTGCGTCTTCCAAGTCGGCAACGAAACCGACAAGATCGCGTTTGAAATCTTCCTGGAAGCAGGTAGGGGCGCCACTAGCATCACGCCTGTCGAAGGAAGAAACGAAGTCGGGACGGTCATAAGGCTGGACAGGGACCCCTTCAGGATCTGCCCTCCGCTGGGCTTTAGGAGTGGTATTAGATTCGCTGGCACAGGCTCGATCACACTACTAGGGGCGGCCACACGCATAACGATCACCCTAATATAACGCTTACGTTTAATAGATGCGTAAAGTAGAGCCGCGTTAATCGCGCGGCTCTACTTCGTGGGCGCCTCGACTCAGAGGCCCGCCGCGACGCGGCGTCTCTGCTCGCCGCGCCCCGTCCGGTAGATGGCGCTACGCGCGCCGGACTGGCGGTTCGTCCCGCGCTTCGACGTCGCTGCGCCCGTCGCGGGTGCCGTCGATCTCGTCGTCAGCCAAGCCGCGGTCGTGCAAGTCGGCCCGGGCCTCGTGCAGCTCTGCCTCGGCCTCCGCTCGCTTTGCCTCGCCCTCAGCCTGCCGTGCGCGGGCGGATTGCTCGGCTGCCACCTCGCGATGCTGGTTTGCCAACTCGCCGCGGCGGTTCTCGAGTTGACGCTCATGACGCCGTGCGCGCATACGCGGCAGGACCACTGCCAGCAATACGAGCAGGATCAGCACTCCGACGACGATTGCGATGATCGCTCCGGTTGACACGGGGATCCTCCTTCCCTCGTGGGGTACGCAATCAGACCTACCCGCTAAGTCGCGTAGCAATCGATCGGCGCGTCTCCATGGTCAGCGCATCTCCTTGCAGGGGTCGAGCGATTGTGCCAATGCGCCGAAGAGAAGGCTGAGACCCATGCAACCCCAGGGGATTCCGACGCCGTGAGCTCTGCGCGCACGTTCGACCGCCGTTCGGCGGGCGCGTCTCCCACTGGGCGGACGGTGGTCTTCCGCGGCTCCGGCACAGAGCGTTCTCAGGCGCCACCCCCGTCGTCGTTCGGGCGCCGGGGACGCGTCGGGCTGCTGGCCGTGCTCGCGGTCGGAGTTGGCGTGACGGCGCTCGTCGCGGCGACGCCCGACCTCCGTTATGGACCACAACGACCTGCGCTGCATGTGCAGATCGCGACCGTCTCGGCGATGGTCGCGCTGCTCGTGGCCCTGCTCGCAGCCGGGCGTTACCGCCGCACCCCGCTTGCCGCCGACCTGCTGCTTGCGACCTCGTTCGGGGCGCTGGGTGCGACGAACCTGCTGACGAACGCCGTTCAGGGTGCGACCGGCCACAGTCCGCAAGGTGCACTCGCCTGGACGCCCGTCTCGGCACGCGTCGTGGCCGCCACCCTGCTGGCTTCCGCCGCGTTCGCGTCCCGCCGCCGACTCGCGAGGCCCCGTGAAGCGGCGCGTACGCTGGCGCTTGTGGGCATTGGCGCCCTCGGGCTGCTGGCGCTGCTGCTGGCGGCGCTCGATCCGCAGCTTCCGCCGGCGCTCGGTGCGGATGCCTCGGCCGCCTACGGCCCGTTCGCCGGCAGCCCGGCCTCGATCGTGCTGAAGGGGACCTGCCTGGCGCTCGTCGTTGCCGCCGCGGTTGGCTTCTCGCTGCGCGCACACCGCCGCCCTGATCGCTGGTCGGTGCCGTTGTCGTGGGGCATCACGCTGCTCGCGTTCGCGTGGCTCAACTATCTGTTCGTTCCCTCGCTCTACGTCAACTGGTTCTACGCAGGCGACGTGCTCGCGCTCGCCGCCTATCTGGTCCTCGCGGCCGGCGCCGTCGCCGAGATCCGCGACTACCAGCAGGACCGCACGCGCCTGGCCGCGATCGAGGAGCGCGGGCGCGTCGCGCGCGAGTTGCACGACGGCGTCGCACAGGAGGTCCTCTACCTGCTCGGCCAGGTGCGCCGCCTGCAGGTGCAGCAGCCGGGCCCCGAGACGGACCGCCTGCTCGGCGCGGCCGAGCGCGCGCTCGCCGAGTCGCGCTCGGCGATCTCCACGCTGCGCGCGCCGGTCGACGAGGCGCTGCCGGTCACGCTTGCGCGGATCGGCGGCGAGCTCGGCCGCCGTCTCGATCTCGACGTGCACATCGAGGCGGACGCGGACGTCGAGGTCGCGCCGGCCGTGCGCGACGCGCTCGCGCGGATCGTCGGCGAGGCGCTGTCGAACG
>Ga0126313_10002006_pt1 | contig 11122 bp, 6 predicted proteins | sample Plot105A_FD_89954 | JGI IMG/M metagenome (GOLD analysis project Ga0126313, IMG submission 89954) | Serpentine soil microbial communities from UC McLaughlin Reserve, CA, USA - Plot105A | ecosystem: Environmental > Terrestrial > Soil > Grasslands | place: USA: UC McLaughlin Reserve, Lake County... | reverse complement strand
TGGCCCGCATGATCGAAGAAGACCGGTACTGCATCGATATTCTAACCCAGATCAGCGCGGCGCAGGCTGCATCGGATAAAGTAGCGCTGGGATTGCTGGACGATCACGCACGCCACTGCGTGATCGGGGGCGAGTCCGAGAAGCAGGAGGCGCGCACCGAGGAGCTGATGGGCGCCGTGGGGCGCCTCATGCGCCGCGGCTGAGCGGTCGCCCTGCCGGGCTAAGCGCCGGGCGCTTCCCTGCCGATAAGAAGCGCAGACATGGGCCCGATCGCACGGCTCAGCGCCCTCCCGTCCCGCCTCCGCGCCGCCCGGTCGCGCCTTCGACCGCTCGCCGCGGCCACGACCCTCGGCGTCCTCTACTTCCTGCTCGCGGAGCTCAGCGTCTCCCTCGTGGGGGCCGAGAGCGCGCCGGTCCTGTGGCTGGCGAGCGGTCTCTACCTCGGCGTGCTGCTGGCGAGCGACCGGCGTCGCTGGGCGGCCCTTGCCGTTGCCGCCCTGGCCGGCAGCTTCGCCGCGAACCTGGCCGGCGGAAACCCGCCCGAGGTAAGCCTGGCGTTCGCGGTGCCGAACAGCGCCGAGGGCTTCTTCGCCGCCTTGGTCGTGCGGCGCCTCACAGGGGACGGCTTCAGCACCCGGCGCGTGCGCGACGTCGGTGCGCTCGCGGTCGGCGGCGTGGTGCTGGCCAACGGCGTGACCGCGCTCGCGGCCGCGGCGGCGGCGAGCCAGGCCTTCTCCGCTCCCTTCGCCGAATCGTGGCTCCGCTGGTGGAGCGCCGACGGGCTGGGCATGCTCGCGCTCACGCCCATCGTGGCCGTGCCGGTGGCCTCCCTGCTCCGCGCCCCGTCGCGCGCCCAACTCGACCGCGCGACGGCGGTGCTCCTCGCCCTGGCCCCGAGCGCCGCCGTCATCGCGGCGTCACATCCATCGGCTGCGGCCACCGTCGTGGGCGGCGCGATCGGCGCGCCGGTCCTGCTCTTCACGGGTTGGCGCTTCGGGCCACGGCCGGCGGCCGGCGCTGGCTTGGCGCTCGCCATGGTCGCCTCCTACTTCGCCTCGCGCGACGCCGACCCGCTCGCCTACGCCGCCGGTCTCAGCACCCAGGTCCTCGTCGTCCAGGCTTTCCTCGCGGTCCTGCTGCTGTCCTCCCTCGTCTTCGCCGCAGCGGCCGCTGAGCAACAGCTCGCCGAGGGGCTCCTCGGCGACGCCCGGCGGCGGCTGCGCGGCATTGTCGAGACGGTGCCCGATGCATACATCTCGCTGGACGAGGTGGGGCGCATCACCGAGTGGAGCTCGTCGGCGGAGGCGATGTTCGGCTGGGCGCGCGAGGAGGCGCTCGGGAGGCGGGCGCCGGAGATCATCGTGCCCGAGGGCGGGCGCGAGACTTGGGCCGCCGAGCTGTTGCGCCGCACGGGCGAGGGCGCCGAGCCGCGCCCGCTCAGATGCCGTGACCGCTTCGGGCGGGAGCTGCCCGTCGAGCTCACGGTCTCCTCGGACGCGCACCAGCTGTTCGTCCGCGACGTCAGCGAGCGCGAGCGCCTGCGCGCCGAGGTCGCGCACCTCGGCGCCGGCCTGAGTCGTGCCCACGAGCGCGTCGAGCGGCTCACCTCCGAGCTCGCCCGCAAGGACGCCCAGCTCGAGACGGCCGCGCGCGAGGAGGAGCAGCTCCGGACCGAGCTGGAGCGCTCGGAATCCGCACGCACGCGCGTGGAGACGGAGCTCGCCGACACGGCGGCCGCGCGCGACCGGACGCGCCGCGCGCTCGACCAGGTCTCCCAGGAGCGGGCACGACTGGAAGCGGACACGGCCGCCCAGCGCCACGCGCTGAGCCGCGCCGGGCAGCGGGCGGAGCGGCTCGCCCGCGAGCTGGAGCAGGCTCGCGCCGAGCTCGCGCGCACCCGGGCGGAGCTCGAGGCCGCGCGGGGCCGAGCCCAGGACGCGCAGGCGCGGGCCGAGGGGATCCGCGTGGAACTGGCGACGGCTCGGGCGGAGTTCGAGCGCACGCGGGGGGAGCTCGAGCAGGCGCGCCAGGCTTCCGCGCGCACCCGGACGGAGCTGGGCGAGGCGCGTGGCGAGTCCAGGCGGACGCGCGCCGAGCTCGAGGAGCTGCGCACGGCTTGGGGGCGCACCCGGGTGGAGCTCGAGGACACGCGCGAGGCTTCCGAGCGCACGCGAACGGAGCTCGAGCAGGCGCGCGGGGATTCCGAGCGCAGGCGACAAGAGCTCGAGGGAGCCCAGCGAGACGGTGCGCGGATGCGCGCTGCGCTCGCGGAGGCGGTTCGGCGCGCGGAGCATACGCGTGAGGAGCTGAAGAGGGCCCACGGGCATGCCGAGCGCGCTCGGCGGGAGCTGAGCCGGCTCGGCGACGAGCGCCGGCAGCTGGGGGCCGAGCGGGGGATCCTCGGTCACGAGCTCGAGCGGACGCGGGCCGCCCGGCAGGGCGCGGAGCGGGCGCTCGAGGAGTCGAGGCGCGAGCTCGAGTCGACCGCCACCGAGCTCGCCGACGCGCTCCGCGACCGCGAGCTGCTCGAGGCTCGGGCCACCGAGGTCGTGGCCCGCTACGACGAGGCGGGCGTCTGCCTCTACGTCTCGCCCGCCTGCCGGGACCTGCTCGGGTACGAGCCCGAGGAGCTCGTCGGCGGGCGGGGATTGGAACTGCTTCATCCGGAGGATCGCCGCCTTCTGCTGGCGGCTCGCGCGGCAGATGGGGACAGCCGGTTCGACGTCCGCCTTCGGCGTCGGGACGGGACGCTGGCCTGGGTCGAGGCCACCATTCATCCCGTCCGCGACGCCGAGACCGGCCGGCTCGTCGAGCTCCACGCCTCGCTCCGCGGGGCCTCGGAGCGCCGGGCTACGCAGGCGCGGCTCGACGCCCTGTTCGCGGAGGCGCCGCTCGGCGTGGCGCTGCTTGCGCGGGACGGCCGCGTCGAGCAGGTGAACGGGGCCCTCAGCGAGCTGACGGGCTACTCGGTCGAGCAGCTCGAGGGTTCCCGACTCGGGGCGATCGTTCACCCCGAGGACGTCGACGCCTTCGGGGCGGCGCTCCGCCGGCTCGTCTCGGGCGAGCGATCGGCCCACCGCTCGGAGCTGCGCCTGCTGCACGCCGAGGGGCGCGTCGTGCCGGTCGACCTCAGCCTCGCCCCGGTCGGGGAGTCTGGCGAGCTCGTCGCGCAGGTGCAGGACCTGAGCCAGCGCGCGGCCGCCAGGCAGGAGCTGCTCCGCGTGACCGATCACGACCCGCTCACGGGGCTCTTCAACCGCACCCGCTTCGAGGACGACCTTCGACGCGAGCTCGCGACCGGGGCCCGCTACGGGAACCGCGGCTCGGTGCTCGTCGCCAACCTCGACGGGTTCATGGACGTGAACGGCCTGGTGGGCCGCTCCGCCGCCGACAAGCTGCTCGCCCGGGTCGGAGACGCGCTGCGCCGCCGGCTCCGCTCGACGGACCTCCTCGCACGCACCGGCGGCGACCAGTTCGCGGTCTGGCTGCCGCGCGCCGAGGAGGCCCAGGCTCGGCACGTGGCGAGCGCCATGCTCGAGGCGATCCGCGAGGTGGGCGCCAAGGACCTCGCGGGCACACCGCTGCGGCTGTCCGCCAGCCTGGGCATCGCCGCTCAGCGGACCGGCGAGCCGGTGATCGCCGAGGAGCTCCTCGTCGAGGCGGAGATCGCCGTGCAGGACGCCAAGGAGGCGGGCGGCGACCGGGCCTCGGTCTTCGACCCCTCTGGGGACCGTCCGGCCGCTATCCGCGAGCGGGTCACGTGGGCCGAGCGCATCAAGGCGGCGATCGACGGCGAGCGGCTCGTGCTGTACGCCCAGCCCGTGGTGAGCCTGGCCGGCGACGTGTCCTCGCGGCGCTTCGAGCTCCTCCCGCGCATGGTCGGCGAAGACGGCGAGCTCGTCCCGGCTGCCGCCTTCGTGCCCGTCGCTGAGCGCTTCGGCCTGGCCGGCGCGATCGACCGCTGGATGCTCGAGCAGACGGTCGCCCTGCTCGCTGACGGGCGCCGGCCGCTCCTCGAGGTCGCGCTGTCCACGCGGGCTCTCACCGACGCGGGCCTGCCCGCATTCGTCGCCGAGCGGCTCGCGGGGGCCGGCGCGGACCCCTCCCGGCTCTGCCTGACGATCGCCGAGACCGCGGCGATCGGAGGCGGCGAGCGCGCCGCCCTCTTCACCCGTCGGCTCGCCGACCTCGGCTGCAATGTCGGGCTCGACCGCTTCGGCGCCGGGCTCGCGTCCTTCCGCCACGTGGAGCACCTGCCGGTGGGCTACCTGAAGCTCGACGCCGGCCTCGTCGAGTCGCTCAGGACGAGCGAGGGCTCGCGCCTCGTGCTGCGCTCGATCGCGGAGATCGCTCGCGGCCTCGGCAGGCTCACGGTGGCCCGCGCGGTGCCCGACCGGGAGACGCTGGCGCTGGCGCGCGAGGCCCGCATCGACTACGCGCAGGGACCCGCCGTGGGCCCGGCCCGACCGGTCGAGGAGTTGAGGATCCGGCACCTGCACGTGGCCTGACCCGAGCCGGCCATCCAGGTGGCCCGGGCGGCGCTCGACGTCGAGCTGCGCTACCGACCCCGCCAGGAGATCGACCTGGCCCGCCTCGGGCTCTGGGCCCCGCCAGCTGAGGGTCGACGCCGCCGCACGGGACCTCGGCCGAGCGCGCGGTTGACCGTCAGCGCCGCGGGCCGAGCGCCCCGGCGCCCTCGCTCAGCATCCAGCCGAGCAGCTGCCCCGCCGGCAGGGGCCGCGAGATCAAGAAGCCCTGCACGCAGTCGCAGCCGAGCCTCGCGAGGCGCGTGCGGACATCCGCGTCCTCGACCCCCTCGGCCACCGTCTCGAGACCCAGGTTGCGCGCCAGCTCGATGACCGCTCGCACGATCGCCTCGGAGTCGGGCTCCACGTTCATCCGGGTGACGAACGAACGGTCGATCTTGAGCGAGTGCACGCGCAGCTCGCTCAGGTACGAAAGCGACGAGTAGCCCGTGCCGAAGTCGTCGATCGCCATCCGTACGCCGAGCGCGCGCAGCTCGGCCAGCGTCGAGCGGGCCTGAGCCTGGTCGCCCATCAGGCTCTCCTCGGTGATCTCGAGCTCGAGCGCGCGTCCCTCCAGCCCTGCTCGCTCGAGGTGAGCCGCCACCGAAGCCGGGAAGCCTGGATCGTGGAGCGAGCGCGGGGAGACGTTTACCGCGACCGGCACGTCGAAGCCCTCCGAGCGCCAGCGGCGGCAGTCACTGAGGGCCACCTGGAGGACGTGGTCGGTGAGCGGTCGGATGAGGCCGGTGCGCTCCGCCAGCGGGATGAAGGTGGAGGGCGGCACGGCGCCGAGCGTCGGGTCGTTCCAGCGAGCGAGCGCCTCGAGCCCCGCCAGCCGTTCGCCGGCCAGCCGCACGTTGGGCTGGTAGCGCAGCTCGAGTAGCCCGGCCTCGAGCGCCTGCTTGAGGCTCGTGACGAGCGCCAGCCGCAGCGGAGCCTGCTCGTCGAGCTCGGGCGCGGAGACCTCGATCTTCGACTGGGCCCGCTTGGCCCGGTACATGGCGGCCTCCGCTCGCTGCAGGAGGCCGTCCACGTCCTCGCCGTGAGCGGGAAAGCAGGCGATCCCGACGCTCGCATCCACGCGGAGCGTCACGCCGGCCACCGCCAGCGGCCTGTTCAGCTCCTCGAGCAGGTTGGCCGCGGCCGCCACCGCGTCCTGGCGGCCCTGGATCTCCGGCAACAACAGGGCGAACTGGTCCGCCCCCACGCGCCCCACGCTGTCGCTCCCGCGGGAGGAGCTCACGAGCCGGCGGCCGACCTCCACGAGCAGCACGTCCCCCTGCGAGCGACCGAGCGTGTCGTTCACGTCCCGGAAGCGGTCCAGGTCGAGCAGCAGCAAGGCCACGGAGTGCTCACCGGCTCGCGCGCGTTGGAGCGCCGCGGCCCCACGCTGGCGGAGCAGCGAGCGGTTCGGCAGGGAGGTCAGGGTGTCGTACATCGCCAGGCGCTCCATCACGGAGGCCTGCTTCGAGGCCCGCCCCACGGCGGCCATCGGCAGGGCCAGGAGGGGCACGAGGTAGAGCCACTCCTGGGCGATGACCGCGACCGGCGGCCCGAGGCCGAACAGGAGGCCCGCGGACCAGCCCCGAAAGACGAGGTCCTCCCGCTGGTGAGCGGCGAGGGGCAGGTCCTGCACGAGAGCTTCGGCGGTCCGCACGATGCCGGAGTTGACGGCGAAGAAGGCCACCGCAGAGGCCGCCATCGCCGGCAGGGCGTTCGCCTCGAGCGGCTCGCCGTGGGCGAGCTGCGAGCCGCCTAGCAGGTCGAGCACGGCCCCGGCGGCCGCCCACGAAAGGCTCAGCTGCGCCACGTTGAAGAGGATCCGGTCTGCCGGCCGCCGATGAATCACGTCGGCCACGAGCGAGCAGGCGGCCTGGACCACCAGCACCTCGGCGGTGCCGTAGATCAGGAGCAGGGCAAAGCCGAACGGGGTCGAGAAGGTCTCCACGCCCACCTGTCCGTGCACCTGGATCGGGAACAGCTCGCCGACCAGGACGAGCCCGGCGAGGACCCAGAACTCGGCCTCGAGCGGGCCGATCGAGCCGCCCTCCGCGCCGAGCACGATCGCGAGCACCAAGAGCCCCGCGGCGCTGACTAGTCGCAGGTACAGGGCGAAGGGAGGGCGGGCGATCGACACGGGGTACCGCCGCCTGCTGGGCCGCTCGGACGTCGCTCGTGCGAGCGGCCCGACAGGCGACGCGAGACCTCTACAACAGCTTACGCGGGGCGCCGAGGGACTCGAGCAGCACGAGCAGGCTGGCGAGAGCGACGGCGGACCGGAACGCCTTGACCTTCGTCACGGCGAGCGCGCGATGCAGCTTCGTGGCCATTTCTATCTCCTCCTCAGTTGGGTAGGGCGTCAGCTAGCTCCATCGGAGCCGGGCGCCCAGCGGTGAGCGTGGCGGGGATGCTTGGACGTTTGGTCTATCGAGCGGTCAAGGCGGGCCTCGCCGCGGTCGATAGATGAGTGGCGCTCGGCCGCCAGCCGGTCATGACCCTCGCTCTCGTCTTCCTGCTCGTCCTGCTCACGGTGCCGCTCGCGGGCGGCCGGCTGGGGCGCCTGGCGGAGCTCGAGCTCCGCTGGGTATGGCTCGCCTGGCTGGCGCTCGCCATCCAGCTGGTCATCGTCATCCTGGCGCCGGAGGGAAACGAGGGCCTGCATCGCGCGGCACACCTCGGCTCGTACGCCCTGGCCGGTGCCTGCGTGGCCCGTAATCTGCACCTGCGCTTCGCCTGGCTCGTGGCCGTGGGAGGGCTCCTGAACGTGCTGGCGATCGCCGCGAACGGGGGCGTCATGCCGGCGTCCGGCGCGGCGCTCGAGGTGGCCGGGCTGGAGGCCGAGTCAACCGCCTTCGCCAACTCGAACCCGGTCCCGCACGCGGCCCTGGCCCCCCTGGGCGACGTCTTCGCCATCCCCGCCGGCTGGCCGGGCGCGAACGTGTTCAGCGTCGGTGACGTCCTGATCGCCGCCGGCGCCCTCCTCGCCCTCCACGCGGCGAGCGGGTCACGGCTTCGGGCGCCGCGCCGGCGGGCCCGCGCGCCGGACCGCTAGAACGTGGGCCTCGGCCGAGTCTCGGATACTCCCGCTTTTCCGACGCCCGATCTATCCTCGGTGTAGGTCAGGGATGGTCGCTGCTCAGGAGCTTCGAACCAGGCTAATCGCCTCGCTGCTGGAGGCGCTGCCGGACGCCGTGCTCGTGTTCGACTCGGCCGGGGAGATCGCCTACTCGAACCAACGTTGGGAGCGCCTGGTCGGTTACGGGCGTGGCGAGCTCGTCGGCCGGCCCGTGTCGCTCGTCCTTCCCGCCGGCACGACCCCGGGAAAGCGGGTCACGGGCCGCGGAGCCGTGCCGCTTCGCGCGAAGGACGGGCGCGAGCTCCCGCTCGCTGTCGCCGTCTCGACGCTCGAGCACGGGGGCGAAGAGCTCACCGTGGTAACGGTGCGCGACACCCGCCCGCCCCGGTCGGAGGGGGACAGGCTGCGCCGCAGCGAGGCAGCTCTGCGCGCCGTGTTGGAGGGGCTGCCCGACGCCGTCGTGGGGACGCGCCCGGACGGGTCGATCGACTTCGTCAACGCGCGCGCCGAGGAGCTGTTCGGCTACCGCCGCGACGAGCTCGTCGGCCGTCCCGTCTCGCTGCTGTGGCCGGAGCGCCTGCGCGAGCTCTACACGCGCAACATGCGCAGCTACTTCGAGACGCGGGAGGGGCTGACCTTCACCCGCGAGGCGCGCGGCTTGCGCAAGGACGGCAGCGAGTTCGTGGGGGAGATGAGCTCGGGCGTCGTGGAGACCGAAGCGGGCCTCTTGATGCTCGCCGTCGGACGCGACATGTCGGAGCGGCTCGAGGCGGAGCGGCGGCTGCGGCGACGCTCGGCCGAGCACGCCGTCGTGGCGTCGCTCGGCGAGCGGGCGCTGGCCGGGGCCGATCCCGCGGGACTCGGCAAGCAGGTGGTCGAGGCGGTCGCCCAGACCCTGGAGGTCGAGCTGGCTCAGGTGCTCGAGGTCGAGCCGAACGGCGGCGGGCTGCGGCAAATTGCCGTCTCGGCCGCGGATGGCGCGGATGCGTTCGCCCGGGCGGTGGCCTCGCAAGCGGAGGCGGCGCTCGGGTCGCACGCAGCGATCGCCCTGGGGGCGGCCGCGTCCCGCGGCGATGGCCGGTCGCGGAAGGAGCGGGGCGCCGGCGCCGTCGGCTCTGGACTGGCCGTCGCCGTTCGCTCCGGGGAGGAGGCCTTTGGCGTGCTTGCCGCGTACACGCTGCGCCAGGACGCGTTCGACGACGAGGACGGCGCCTTCCTCCGGGCGGTCGCGAACGTGCTGGCGACCGCGGTGGCCCGGCGTCGAATGGAGGAGCGACTGCGCCACCAGGCGCTCCACGACCCGCTCACGGGACTCGCCAACCGCACCCTCTGCGACGACCGGCTGGCACAGGCGGTCGCTCGCTCGCGCCGCTCGGGCGGCGGCATCGCCTTGCTGTTCATCGACCTCGACGGCTTCAAGCGGGTCAACGACCGCCACGGCCACGCGGCGGGCGACAGGGTGTTGGCGGCCTTTGCCAGCCGGCTGGCCGAGGCGATGCGCCCGAGCGACACCGTGGGTCGGCTTGGCGGCGACGAGTTCCTGGTGATCTGCGAGGAGATGAGGGAGGCGGACGCGATGGCGCTGGGGCGACGCCTGTCCCAAGTGGCGCGCCGGCCGATCCAGGCGTCGGGTGTTGAGCACCGCTTCTCGGCCAGCATCGGGATCGCCCTGGGCGAGGGCGACTCCCCCGACCCGGGCGAGCTGGTGCGGGCGGCGGACGAGGCCGCCTACCGCGCCAAGCGGCGGGGAAGCGGAGGGGTCGAGCTCGCCGGCCGCGACCCGGCCGAGGCCGAGGACATCAGCTCCAGCGCTCGAGGCGGCGCTTGAGAGTGGACAGGAACTGAGCCGCCAGGGCGCCGTCCAGGGCGCGGTGGTCCCAGGACATGCACAGGTAGGTCATGGGCCTGATGGCGATGCTGTCCTGCCCGTCGGGGTCGGTGACGACGACCGGCCGCTTGACGACGGCCTCGAGGTCGAGGATCGCCACTTGGGGCTGGTTGATGATCGGGGTGGCCAGTAGCGCCCCGTAGGCGCCGGGGTTCGTGATCGTGAAGGTGCCCCCGCCGACGTCCTCGGGCGAGAGGCGGCGGCCTCGGGCCCGCTCGGCGAGATCCTTGATCCGCGCGGCGAGGCCCTCCGGCGAGAGCTCGTGCGCGTCCCGTATGACGGGCACGATGAGGCCCTCCTCGCCGAGCGATACGGCGATGCCCAGGTGAACCCCCTCGTGCACGGTCAGCCGGTCACCCTCGAGCGTGGCGTTCACGCCGGGGTGCTCGCGAAGCGCCGCGATCGTCGCGCTGGCGACGAAGGGCAGGTAGGAGAGCCGTCCGCGGACGGCCGCGATCCGAGTCAGGTCGGCCTCCACGATCGTCGTGCAGTGCGCCGCGGTGCGCAGCGAGCGGACCATGTGCTCGGCGATCTGCTTGCGCATGAGCGAGAGCTGTTGGGCGCCGGCGGGTGGGGTCGGCGCCGCGGCCGCTGCCGGAGCCTCCTCGCGGTAGGGAGACTCCATGTGGAGCGCCGGCTCGGGCCGCTCCTCGGCCTCCTCTCGCTCCCGTAGGTAGGCGAGCACGTCCTTCTTCGTCACCCGGCCGCGGCGCCCGCTGCCCCTCACCTGCGAGAGGTCGATCCGGTGCTCGTCGGCCATCCTGCGCACTACCGGCGTCACGGGCGGTTCGCCGCCGTCCACCCTTCGCTCCGCCCGGGGCTCGCTCGGCTCGGGCGGGGCGCCGCCGTCGCCCTCGCTCGGCTGGGGCGCGCCGGCCCGGTCGGCCTCGCTCGCCTCGGGCGCAGGGGCCCGGTCGGCCTCGCTCGCCTCGGGCGCAGGGGCCCCGTCGGCCTTGCTCGCCTCGGGCGCAGGGGCCCCGTCGGCCTCGCTCGCCTCGGGCGCCGCCGCCCCGTCGCCCGATCCCGCGGACGTCTCGATGGTCGCGAGCACCGTCCCCACGTCCACCGTCTGGCCCGGCTTCACCAGGATCTCCTTCAGCCGTCCGCCGGCCGGGGCCGGGATCTCGGTCTCGACCTTGTCCGTCGAGATCTCGACGAGCGGCTCATCGGCTTCGACCGCGTCCCCCGGCTGCTTCTTCCACTCCACGATGGTGCCCTCGGCGACCGACACCCCCATCTGGGGCATCGCGACCTCCGCGATGCCCGCGCTAGTAGGCGAGGAGCTCACGGCACGCCTCCTTCACGTCGTCCACCTGGGGGAGCACCGCGCGCTCGAGCGGAGGGCTGAAGGGGATGGGAACGTCGGGGGTGGTGACCCGGACCACCGGCCCGTCGAGGTCCTCGAACGCCTCCTCCGCGATCAGCGCGGCGATCTCGGCGGCAACGCCACAGGACCGAGTGGCCTCCTGCAGGAGAACGACCTTGCTCGTCTTCCGCACGCTGGCGAGCACCGCCTCCCGGTCGAAGGGGTATAGGGAGCGCAGGTCGAGGACCTCGACCGAGGCGCCGTCGATGTCCTCGGTGGCCTCGAGCGCCGTCAGCACCATGGCGCCATAGGTGATCACGGTCAGG
>Ga0126313_10002005_pt1 | contig 11124 bp, 14 predicted proteins | sample Plot105A_FD_89954 | JGI IMG/M metagenome (GOLD analysis project Ga0126313, IMG submission 89954) | Serpentine soil microbial communities from UC McLaughlin Reserve, CA, USA - Plot105A | ecosystem: Environmental > Terrestrial > Soil > Grasslands | place: USA: UC McLaughlin Reserve, Lake County... | reverse complement strand
GAGGCGTCGCTGACCGCCGACCGGCGCGCGCGCAGCGCGGCCCAGCTCGAGGTCTGCGAGCACGTGCTCGGCGACATCCGCGACGGCGGGCAGTTCGCCGCCGCCGTCGAGCGCGCGCGGCCCGACGCGATCTTCCACCTCGCCGCCTACAAGCACGTCGACTGGGCCGAGACGCACCCCGAGCAGTTCATCGACACCAACCTGCAGGGCAGCTGGAACGTCCTGCGCGCCGCCGAGGCCTCGGGCGTCGGCACGGTCGTCGTCGCCTCGACCGACAAGGCGGCGCTGGCCGCGAGCTTCTACGGCCGCACCAAGCGCTTCATGGAGCAGCTCACCGCCTACTCGGCGCGCGAGGGCGGCGGCGCCCGCTGCGCGGTCCGGCTCGTCAACGTGCTCGCCAGCGCCGGCAGCGCCTCGGAGCTGTTCCTGCGCCAGGCGCGCGCCGGCGTTCCGCTGACGGTCACCGACACGGGCATGATGCGCTTCTGGATCACCGGCGCCCACGCCGCGCTCGTGCTCGCGCACGGCGCGCTGCTGGCCGCCGACGGCGAGGTCCTCTCGACCCCGCACGACCCGGCCGAGCTGTCGGTCGGCGAGCTGGCGCAGCGGATCTGGCGAGCGGCGGGCGCGGGCGAGACCGCCGACATCGAGCTGCTCGGCATCCGCCGCGGCGAGACGCTCACCGAGGTGCTCACGGGCGCCGGCGAGACGCTCGGCGGCGAGGCGCGCCAGGGGATCGCGGCGATCGCCGGCGGCACGCCGTCCGCCGGCCCCGCCTGGGTGGCCGAGCGGCTGGAGGCCTCGATGGACCGCGAGGCGGCCCGCGCCGTCTGGCTCGAGGCGATGCAGCGCCCGGGCCTGCTCGTCCCGGCCGGCTGAGGCGCGGCCGCGCCGCACGCGGCGGCTCGGCGAGGATTCGAACCCGCCGGGATGGGCGGGCTCGACTGTCGAGCTAACCGCACCACGGGCCGGCTCGCGCGCCTGTAGGTTCTTCGGTGATGACGATCTTCAGCCACAAGACCAACTCGATGCCCGGCGTCCTCGCCGGTCACCGCCCGCTCTCGGCCTAGATCGTCAGGCCGCGGGCGGATCCACCGCCGCCCGCGCCACCTCGCAAGCGCAGCGCCCCGCGTCCCGACGCGGGCGGCTCCCCACCACCCATCACCACCACAAGGGAGTCGCAATGCACTCGCTCAACCACAACGCCTACGCCCACGCCGTCGTTGCTGACCGCCTGCGGGCCGTCCCGCGCGGCGTAGCGCGCCCGCGCCGGCACAGGCCGCCGCCCGTAAGGCGGCACGTGGCCTACGCCGTCGCGCGCCTGGCCGGCCGGCTGGACCCCGAGTCCGCCCGCCGCGCCGTGGCGTAGACGCTGACGAGCCCGACGCCTCCTCCGCCGACCCGGCGGGGGAGGCCGACGGTGCCGCTACCCTGGGCCGCGCGTGCAGACGGCCCGGCTCGAAGACCGCCCTTCCTTCATCACCGCTGACGGCTCCTCGATCCGCGAGCTCGCGGGGATCCCGACGGGCAACGCGGAGAACCAGTCGCTCGCCGAGGCGACGGTGCCCCCCGGTGGCGCCACGATCGAGCACTACCACCGCACCTCCGAGGAGATCTACCTGTTCACGAGGGGCATGGGACGCATGCAGCTCGGCGACCAGGAGGGGCCCGTGCGCGCCGGCGACGCGGTCGTGATCCCGCCGGGAACGCCCCACAAGCTCGTCAACACCGGCCCCGAGCCGCTCGTGCTGCTGTGCTGCTGCGCGCCGGCCTACTCACACGAGGACACGGTCCTCGTGGAGGCATGAGGATGCGGGCCGTACTGCTCGCCGCGCTGCTCGCGCTCGCCGCCGCCGCGTCCGCGCACGCCGCGCCGGCGAAGGAAGCCAAGAAGTCGTGGCCGATCCCGGTCATCGGCATCGGCGAGCAGAACCCGGAGATGTTCGCCAGCCCCTACTTCAAGGCGCTGAAGGTCAAGCATGTGCGCGTGGTCACCGCCTGGGACTCGCTGCGCCACCGCTGGTCGCGCGAGGCGCTGGACGCGTACATGCACGAGGCGCGCGACTCGGGCGTGAAGGTCCTGCTCGGCTTCGGCCACGCGCGCAGCAAGAAGCGCAAGGTGCGTCGCCACGTCCCGAGCGTGCGCGAGTTCACCAAGGAGTTCCTGAAGTACAAGAAGCGCTATCCGTGGCAGAAGGAGTGGCTGACCTGGAACGAGGCCAACCACTGCGGCGAGCCGACGTGCCACAAGGCCCGCCGCGTCGCCCGCTTCTTCAACAACATCAGGCACAACTGCTACGGCTGCACGGTCGTTGCCGCCGACGTGCTCGACACGCCGACGATGCCCGAGTGGGTGCGCGAGTTCCGCCGCACCGCACGTGACGACAAGGTCATCTGGGGCCTGCACAACTACATCGACGCCAACCGCTTCCGCACCAAGGGGACGAAGGCGCTGCTGAAGGCGGCCCCGAAGGGCGAGATCTGGTTCACCGAGACCGGCGGGCTGGTGGTGCGTCGCAACGGCTCCCGGATCGCCTTCCCGGGCAACCGCAAGCACGCGGCGAAGGCGACCAAGCAGGTGTTCAAGCTCGCCAAGCTGAGCAAGCGGATCCGGCGCGTCTACATCTACCACTGGATGCCGCAGCGGACGAAGCTGCCGACCTGGGACTCGGCGCTGGTCGACCCGCGCGGGTACCCGCGGCCCGCTTACAAGGTGCTCAAGAGCTTCATCCGCCGCTTCTCGCTCCAGGCCGCGCAGCGCAAGGAGCGCGGCCGCGAGGAGGTCAAGCCGGCTCCGACCCCGACGCCGTCGCCGACCCCCGAGCCCTCGCCGACCCCGGTGCCGTGACGCGCGCGGTCGCGAGCGCGGCCGTGCTGCTGGCCGCCGCGGCGCTCGCGGGCTGCGGCACCTCGCAGGAGGAGATCAACCGCGGCGGCCGCATCGCCGGCACCACGCTGAACGTGTACTCGCTGCTGCCCGAGCCCGGGAAGGGCGCGGGCCGCGACCTAGTCGACGCCGAGAAGCTCGCGATCCACGAGGCGCGCGGGACCGCCGGCACGTTCGCGATCAACTTCCTCTCGATCGACGAGGGCGCGCCAGGCGGCCGCGACGGCGCGCGCGAGGCGGCCGTCGCGCTGCGCGATGCGGTCGCCGATCCGCAGGTGATGGCGGTGATCGGCCCGGCCGGGTCGGACACCGGGCGGGCCGCGGTGCCGCTGCTCAACGCGGCCGGGATCCTCGAGGTCCTGCCCGGCGCGGGCTACCCGGGCTTCACCGACCGCGCGGGCCCCGGCGAGCCCGACCGCTGGCAGCCCTCGGGGCGCGTGACGCTGGCCCGCCTGGTCGGCGACGACGCCCAGCAGGCCGGCGCGATCGTCCGCGCCGCCGAGCGGGCGACCGGCAAGCGCCGGCCGCGGATCACGGTCGAGCAGGAGCCCGGCCGCTTCACCGACGCCCTGGTCGACGGGCTGCGCGCCGCCGGCGCCGAGATCGAGGAAGACCCGGACCGCGCGGACGCCTTCGTGTATGCGGGTGACGACCCCCAGAACGCCGCCGCCGTGGCGGACGCGCTGGCGTCCGAGCACCCGGGCGCGCCCGTCATCCTGCCCGACGCGCTCACGCGGGCCGGCGTCGCCGAGCGCCTGAGCCGCGCCGCGCGGCGGCACGCCGTGCTCGTCTCCGCCGCGCCCGAGCCTCGCTCGACGCCCGAGCTGCGCCGCTTCGAAGAGGCCTTCCGCGAGCGCTTCGACCGCGAGCCCGGTCCGTACGCGGCGATCGGCTACGAGGCGATGCGCTCGGTGCTGGCGGCGATCGCCGCCGCAGGCGATCGCGCGCACGGCCGCCAAGCGGTGATCGACGCCTACTTCGACGCCGCCGAGCGCACCGGCACCGTGCTCGGCGACTACCGCATCGGCCCGCGCGGGCAGCTCGCGCCCGCGCGGTTCACGGCCTTCCGGGTGCGCGGCGGCCGTGCCGAGTACCTCCTGCGCTGAGGCGCTAGCTCTCGAGCGCCGCGTCGAGCGTGATCTCGTCGACGCCCCCGAGCGCTCGCGAGACCACGCAGCCGTCCTTCGCGGCCTCCGCGGCCTTCTGGAATGCCTCGTCGTCGAGCCCCGGCACGCGGGCGCGGGTGGTCAGCGCGACCTTGGTGATCGTGGGGTTGCCGTCGACGTTGCGCAGCGAGACCTTGGCCTGCGTCTGGATCGACTCGGCCTCGTTGCCGCCCTCGCCGAGCACGAGCGACAGCGCCATCGAGAAGCAGCCGGCGTGCGCCGCCGCGATCAGCTCCTCGGGATTGGTGCCGTTGTCGCCCTCCTCGAAGCGCGACTTGAACGAGTAGTTGCCCTCGAAGGCGCCGGAGCCGAGCGACATCTGGCCGCGGCCCTCCTGGATCGAGCCCTCCCAGACTGCGTTCGCGGTGCGGGCTGCCATCGCTTCTCCTCTTGGTCGGGTGCGGGGTCTCTAGCCTGGCAAAGATGAGCCGAAACCAGCGTCTGAGCTTCCTTGGCATCGCGGCGGTCATCGCCGTCGTGGCGATCATCGTCCTCACTGTGGGCGCTGGGTCCGACGATACGACCACCGACGACTCGGCGAACACGTCGGCCCAGCAGACCGCCACGGCGACCGCCACCCCGACCGCGGAGGACGGGCAGGAGGACTCCACGCCGACGCCGACCCCGAAGCCCCAGCCGCCGCTGCTGCAGGCCGGCAAGGTGGCCAAGCTGCGCTTCGACGAGGGGGAGACGGTGCGCTTCCGGGTCCGCAGCGACAAGCCCGAGCACGTCCACATCCACGGCTACGACATCGTGAAGGACGTCGAGCCGGGCAAGACGGCGAACGTGGCCTTCAAGGCCACGATCACCGGCATCTTCGAGGTCGAGTTCGAGGACTCCGCGGAGGAGATCGCCGAGCTCAGGGTCGACCCGAAGTAGTCCTGCCCGCCCCGCCTGCTGGTCGGCGGCCCGCCGGTCACCCGGCGGGCCGCGCTCGGATCAGACCTTCGGCGGGCCGCTCGTGCGGCCCGGGCGGCAGGTGAAGTAGCGCCGCACGCCGCTGATGGTCTTGCCGTTGGCGAGCTCGAGCTTGATCCGGACCGAGTAGCGGCCCTTGGGCAGCCCGCGCAGGTTCACCCGCGACGTCAGGCGCTTGCGTCTGGAGGTTCGCGCAGTCCGTGACGGTGACGGCGGCGGCGGGGTGACGCCGCGATCAGTGCGCCGGCGATGGCCGCTGAGAGGGGGATGAATAGCTTCCGTGCCATGCGGGCGACCTATACACAGCGGCATAGGTCGATCAACCGTCCAGAAGTCGTCCATTCGCTTAGTGGCGCGCGTTCTGGCTCAAGCGGCGAACACGCGCTCGTGCTCGCCGGTCGCCGTCTCGGGGTGCTTGACGTCGTCGCGCACCGCGCGGCGCAGCGGCTGCTCGGGGATCAGCGCGACGAGCAGCAGCGTCACGGCCATCATCGGGACGCCGAGCACGAAGATCGGGTGGATCGCGCCGGCGAGCGCCTCGCGAGACGCTGCCGCGCCCGCCGTCGAGGCGCCGCCTCCGCCGAGCGCCTGCGTCGCGGCGCCGGCCGGCAGGCCCGCGGCGAGGATCGCGCCCATCGCCGCGACGCCGACCGTGCCGCCGTTGACGCGCGAGAACTGCGCGAGGCTCGTGGCGATGCCCATGTGCCGGCTCGGGACGGCGTTCTGGACCACGAGCGCGAGGTTCTGCACGAGCAGGCCCAGGCCGAAGCCGGCGACGACCATCGCGAGCGTCGTGGTCTCGCGGGTCGAGCCGCTGTCGAGCATGCTCAGCAGCGCGAAGCCGGCGCCCATCACGACCGGGCCGGCCAGCAGCGCCCAGCGGTAGCGCCCGGTGCGGGTGATGATCTGGCCCGAGCCCACGCTCGCCGCCATCAGCGCCAGCATCAGCGGGGTCAGCACGAGGCCCGAGCTGGTCGCCGACTCGCCGAGCACGCCCTGCACGAACAGGGGCACGAACATGATCGTGCCGAACATCCCGACGCCGGTCGCGAAGCCGGCCAGGCAGGCCGCGCTCACGGTGCGGATGCGGAACAGCTCGACCGGCACGATCGGCTGCTCCACACGGCGCTCCCACGCGATGAAGACCGCGAGCAGCACGACCCCGGCCCCGATCAGCCCGATCACCTGCGCCGAGCCCCAGGGCGCCTCCTGGCCGCCGCGCACGATCCCGAGCAGCGCCGAGGAGAGGCCGGCGGCCAGCAGCGCGGCGCCCGGGTAGTCGATCTTCGTGCCGCGCTCGGGGTGCGGCGGGATCTTCAGCGTGGCCGCCACGACCACGAGCGCGATCAGCGCGACCGGCAGCGAGACCAGGAACACCCAGCGCCAGTCGGCGTTGTCGGCGATGTAGCCGCCGGTGGTCGGCCCGAGCACGGAGGCAACGCCGAACACCGCGCCGGTCAGGCCCTGCCAGCGGCCGCGGTCCGACGGCGGCACGAGGTCGCCGATCGTGGCGATCGCGAGCGGCATCAGCGCGCCGGCGCCGAGGCCCTGGATCCCGCGCGCGAGGACGAGCTGCGTCATCGACTGGGCCGTCGCGCCGACGATCCCGCCGGCCATGAACAGCACGATGCCGGTGATGAAGAACAGCCGCCGGCCGTGCACGTCCGACAGCCGGCCGTAGATCGGCGTGGTAACGGTGGCGGCCAGCATGTAGGCGGTGAACACCCACGAGTAGTGCTCGACGCCGCCGAGGTCGGCGACGATCACCGGCAGCGCGGTCGCGACGATCGTCTGGTTGAGCGCCGCCAGCAGCATCCCCAGCAGCACGCCGACGATCGCGATCAGCGTCTGCCGCCGCGGCAGCAGGTAGCCGTCCGCGCGCGTCACAGCTGCTCCTCGACGATGCCGGCGAGCCTGCGCAGCAGCGTCGCGGCCTGCTCCTGCTCGGCGGGCGTGAGCTGGTCTCGGACCCGGGCGCGCCCGGCGGCGACGCGCTCCGCCGCCTCGGCGACGGCCTCGCGCCCCGCATCCGTGAGCGCGATGTGGACGACGCGGCGGTCGTCGGTGCAGGGGGTCCGCACGGCGAGCCCGTCGCGCACGAGCGCGTCGAGCATCCGCGTGGCGGTCGGCGGCGCGACCTCCGCCGACGCGGCGAGCTCGGACACCGGCAGTCGCGGCGTGGCGCGCAGAGCCTCCAGCAGCTGGTACTGCGCCAGCGACAGGCGAGCGCCCTCCAGGTGCCCGGTCGAGCGGCCACGGGCACGCCGGGTGGCGCGGAAGAACGCCTCCCATGCGAGCGAGAACTCGTCGGCGGTCGCTACGGGCACGCGAAAAACTTAGCAAGCTAGCTATTAGCCGCCTACGCAAGAAAGGTGTCAGACACCTTTCTTGCGCCCGTGGCTCACCGATGGCTCATGACAATGTGCTCGCGAGCAAGAGCCGGGTGTCACAAAGTTGTTACAAAGTCTGCGGCGTCGCTATATTGGCCCCGTCACCGCAGGCCAGGGGGTTCCGGCTCCTACCGCTGCCGTCGGGCGCGGGCACGGGCTGTAGGGTGGCGCGTCCTGTCATGCCCCGACACGAGCTTCGCCGTGACCCAAAGCCCACAGCCCACGCCTTCAGCCGCGCCGCAGCTCCCGGCCCCCATGGCTGACCCGCTGGTCCTGTTCCGCTGGCTGGACGTGATCCTCGTCGTGCTCGCCGCCCCGTTCGTGGTGCTGATGGGGCTGCCGGTGCTGGGCTACGCGATCGGCGCCACGGCGTGGATCGCCAACCGCGCGATCGGCGCCGGCGTGGCGCGGCTCGCGACGGGCCAGGAGGACGTCCGCCGCGCGGTCGGCCTCAACCTCGGCGCGCTGATCGCGCGCTCGTGGCTCGTGGGCCTTACCATCCTGGCCGTCGGACTGGCCGGTGAGCGGGAGGACGGCCTCACGGCCGCCGTCCTGGTGCTCGCCGCCTTCACCCTGTACTTCGTCACCTCGTTGCTTACGCGGTCCCTGGAAGGGAAGGCTTCGCGCTAGATGAGCACCCGCAAGAAGATCCTGCTCGCCGTCGCCGGTGTCTACATCGCCGCGATGTTCATCGTGATCCTGATCTTCGGGGCCACGCGGCGCGACAACGAGGAGTTCGCGCCGCAGAACGAGTTCAAGACCGACACCTGGATCGCGCTCCCCGGCCCGTTCGACTTCAACAAGGCCGTGCTGTACCTGCTGATCGCTGGCCTGCTGACCGTGGTGACGATGCTCTACATCGCCAACCGTATGCAGGCGCGGCCGAACCGGGTGCAGACCGCCGTCGAGACGCTCTACACCCTGATGCGCGACAACATCACGCGCGGGAACATGGACGACGCGATGGCGCGCAAGTGGTTCCCGTTCATCGGGACCCTCTTCCTGTTCATCTGGTTCTCGAACCTGATCGGCTACATCCCGCTGCCGACCAACACGGAGCACCCGTTCCACATCGGCGGCATCGAGATCCCGTCGTTCGCGATATACGCGGCGACCGCGAACATCGCGATCCCGCTCGTGCTCGCCCTGATCGTCTTCGTCGCCTACAACGTCGAGGGCATCCGCGTCAAGGGTCTCGGCGGCTACCTCAAGAGCCTCGTGCCGGCCGGGATCTCCGGCGGCGCCGCGATCCCGATCTTCGTGCTCGAGTTCCTCTCGAACTTCATGCGGCTGCTCTCGCTCTCCGTTCGACTCTTCGCCAACATCCTCGCCGGCCACCTGATCATCCTCTTCATGTCGGGCGGCCTGGCCGTGCTGCTCGGCCTCGAGGTCCTCGGCGTCTTCACGCTGCCGTTCGGGATCGCCCTGTTCCTCTTCGAGGTCGGGCTGGTCGCCACGCTTCAGGCGTTCATCTTCGCCACGCTGTCTGCCATCTACCTCGGCGGCGCCGTCGCCGAGCACCACTAAAGGAGCCAACTAAGTGCTCGATCTGCTGCTTCCGTTCATCACCACCGTCTTCGCCCAGGCGGATGCCGGCTCCGACGCGGGCAAGGCCATCGCCCTCGGCGTGGGCGGCGGCCTCGGCGCCGTCGGCGCCGGTGTCGGCATCGGCATCATCTTCGGCAAGGTCATCGAGTCCGTGACGCGCCAGCCCGAGATGCGCGACGAGATCACGTCGATCCAGTGGCTCGGCTTCGCCCTCACCGAGGCGTGCTTCTTCTACGGCCTGGTGGCGGGCCTGATCGCCTTCTTCCTCTAGGAGCGAGAGCGTGACTTCCCCAGTCATCTTCGCGGCCGAGGAGAGCGGCGGCAGCTTCCTGGTCACGCCCGGCGTCGGGCTCATGATCTGGACGCTGCTGGTCTTCGGCATCTCCATGTACGTGCTCGCGAAGCTCGCGTTCCCGCGCATCGCCGAGGCGCTGGACAAGCGCCAGAAGGCGATCGAGGACTCGATCGAGACCTCCGAGCGCGTCAAGCGGGAGGCCGAGCAGCTGCTCGACGAGTACCGCCACCGGCTCGCCGAGGCCCGCGGCCAGGCCGACGACATCGTCGCCCGTGCGCGCAAGACCGGCGAGGCGCACGAGAACGAGGTCCTCGCGGACGCCAAGGCCAAGCGCGAGGAGATGATGGAGCAGACGCGCCGCGACATCGAGGCCGAGACGCGCCGCGCCATCCAGGAGATCCGCAAGGAGGTCGCCGACCTCACCGTGGCCGCGACCGAGAAGGTCACGCGCAAGTCGCTGACCGACGAGGACCAGACGCGCCTCGTCGAGGAGGCGCTCGCGGAGCTCGACTTCAACGCGCTGGCCGCCGGCGAGGAGCGGCGCTAAGCCATGGAGGAGATCGCCTCGGTCTACGCCCGCTCCCTGTTCGAGGTCGCCCAGGAGCAGGACAAGCTCGACAAGGTGCGCGAGGAGCTCGGCGAGTTCGCCGACGCCCTGCACGAGTCGCGCGAGCTGCAGGTGTTCCTGTTCTCACCGTACTTCTCGACCAAGGAGAAGTCCGAGGGCCTCGACAAGGCGATCTCCGGCGCCGACGACACCACGGTCAACTTCCTGCGGCTGCTGATCGAGAAGCACCGCATGCCGGTGCTGTTCCGCGTGCGCGCGGAGCTCGACCGGCTCTGGGAGGAGGAGAACCGCCTCCTGCCCGTGACCGTCACGTCCGCCGTCGAGCTGCCCAAGGCGACGGTCAAGCAGATCGGCGACCGCATCGCCGAGCAGACCGACCGCAAGGTCGACCTCCAGTCGAACGTCGACCCCGACATCCTCGGCGGCATCGTCGTGCGGGTCGGCAACTCCGTGCTCGACGCCTCCATCCGCAACCGCCTCGAGAACTTCCGCAAGCAGGTCGCGCGGGCCAGCTAGGTCCCCGGCACCCGCGCCCCAAGGAGACTTCATGCAGATCAAGCCAGACGAGATCACCAGCATCCTCAAGAGCCGCATCGAGGGCCTCGACGCGGGCCAGGCCGACCTGACCGAGGTCGGCACGGTCCTCTCCGTGGCCGACGGCATCGCCCGCGTGCACGGCCTCGAGAACGCCCAGGCGTTCGAGACGCTCGAGTTCCCGCACGACGTGACGGGCCTCGCGCTGAACCTCGAGTCCGACAACGTCGGCGTCGTGCTGTTCGGCCCGTGGGAGCATGTCGTCGAGGGCGACACCGTCAAGCGGACGGGCAAGCTGCTCGAGATCCCGGTCGGCGAGGGGCTGCTGGGGCGGATCGTCGACCCGCTCGGCCACCCGCTCGACGGCAAGGGCGACATCAACACCGAGCACACCCGCCCCGCCGAGTTCAAGGCGCCCGGCGTCGTCCAGCGCCAGCCGGTCAAGGAGCCGATGCAGACCGGCCTGAAGGCGATCGACTCGATGATCCCGATCGGCCGCGGCCAGCGCGAGCTGATCATCGGCGACCGCCAGACCGGCAAGACCGCGATCGCGATCGACACGATCATCAACAACAAGGACCAGGACATCGTCTCGGTCTACGTGGCGATCGGCCAGCGCATGGCGACCGTCGTCGGCATCGCCAAGACGCTCGAGGACGCCGGCGCGCTGGACCGCTGCATCATCGTCGCCGCGGCCGCCGACGAGGCCGCGCCGATCAAGTACATGGCGCCCTACGCCGGCTGCGCGATGGCCGAGCACTTCCTCTACAACGGCGGCCACGCGCTCTGCATCTACGACGACCTGACCAAGCACGCGT
>Ga0126313_10002003_pt1 | contig 11127 bp, 19 predicted proteins | sample Plot105A_FD_89954 | JGI IMG/M metagenome (GOLD analysis project Ga0126313, IMG submission 89954) | Serpentine soil microbial communities from UC McLaughlin Reserve, CA, USA - Plot105A | ecosystem: Environmental > Terrestrial > Soil > Grasslands | place: USA: UC McLaughlin Reserve, Lake County... | reverse complement strand
CGGTCATCAGGATCACCGGGCGCGCGAAGTTGAGCGGCGTCGAGACGGATCTGACCTTCGCCGCCATCTACACGATTCGCGACGGGAAGATCGCTCGGGGCCGTGAATACTGGACGCGAGAGCAAGCCCTCGAAGCCGTGGGGCTGCGGGAGTAGGGCCTGACGCGTAAGCTCAACGAGAAGCGACGGGGGCTATAGCTACCCCGGCTGCACGGCGTCGCCGACGGCGATGCGACCGTCCCGAACGACGTCTGCGCGCAGGCCGCCGCGATGCACGAGGCCGCGCAGCACGCCCGGCTGGGTCATCTTCTGCAGGTGGTTGCAGGGCTCGCAGAGCTCGATGCCCACGCACTCGGCCTCGCCCACCGTGAAGCGACGGCCGACGAGCGCGTTGAGGTCGATCCCGCGGGTAAGCACGTTGCGGCGCGACTCGGCGCCGCTCAGCTCGATGCCGTGCTCCTCGTGCAGACCCTCGAGCGCCTCGGCTTGGATGAGCGTGATGTCGCGCCCCTCGCCCTGCTCGCGCGGGGCGTCGGCGCAGTAGCGGTCGCCCCGCAGGCCTTGGCCCGCGAGGGCCTCGACGTCCTCGACGGGGCGGCATTCGCCCTCAAGCTCGTGGGCGATGTTGATCGCCTCGACGCGTCCGGTCACGGCTCCAAGACTAGGAGGCCCAGACGACGGCGTTGGGCACGAGCAGGCGAGCGGCCAGCTCGAGCGCAGCGACGGCGGCGAGCTGGGCCACGAGGTTGCCCAGGTCGTCGATCTCGATCTCGGTGCGGTCGTCGTCCATGGGAGACAGTCTCCGAGGTGGCGTCGCGCGCGCCAACACGGCCAGCCGCCACCTCGCCGGCGGGCAACCGACACAATCCCGGCGGTGGGCCTCTGGACCTGGATCGCAATCGCCGCGGCGGTGGGGCTGCTGGTGGTTGTGGTCGTCAACGTCGTGCGCGTCCTGCGCCACCCGCGCGTGGCCCGCGTGACGCTCGCCGACCCGGCGCGCGCCACGACGATCGACGAATCCGGCGCGGTGCGGTCGGTGCAGGCGGCCGACCTCATCCTGCCCGACCGGGCGCTGGACGAGATATGGAGCCCGATGCACCTCGAGCGCCTCGCGCGCACCTACTGGCGCTTCCTCACGCGCGTGACCCTCGGGCTGATTCGCATCGCCTACACGGAGCGCGAGCGCTTCGTCGTCCTGCTCACGCGCCCCTTCGTGTTGCTTCGCTTCCAGGCGCCCGAGTACGCGATGGACGCCGAGCACGGCGTCGTGCGCTGGCGCATCGAGCGCGGGATCCTCGTCGCGCGCCAGGGCCGCGGCAACGGCTACCTCGAGATCGAGATCGAGCGCCGCGGCTGTGACCAGCACGGCATGGCGTGCCTGCACGTGCGGGTGGCGGTCGCGAACTTCTATCCGTCGATCGCGGCGACCTTCTCGCGCCCCGTCTACCGGATGACGCAGGCGTTCGTGCACGTGCTCGTCACTCACGCCTTCCTGCGCTCGCTGGCGCGCCTCGACCTCGCCCGTTCACGGGCGGGCCGCTTGGAGGGCGTGGCCTCGGTCAGTACCGCCCGCCGCTGAGGGCCCGGATCTTCGCCCGGTCGTGGCGGGCGGAGATGCGGCGCACCGTGCCCGAGCGCGAGCGCATCACCAGCGACTCGGTCGACGCGCCCGCCGCACCCTGGTAGCGCACGCCCTGCAGGACGTCGCCGTCGGTGACGCCGGTGGCGGAGAAGAAGCAGTTGTCGCTCTTGACGAGGTCGTTGACGGTCAGCACCTTCTCGAGGTCGTAGCCGGCGTCGAGCGCGGCCCGGCGCTCGTCGTCGTCGCGCGGCCAGAGCCGGCCGAGCAGCTGGCCGCCGATGCACTTGAGCGCCGCCGCCGAGATCACGCCCTCGGGGGTCCCGCCGATTCCCCACAGCATGTCGACGGCGGTCGCATCGGTGGCAGCCAGCAGCGCGGCGGCGACGTCGCCGTCGAGGATCAGCCGCACGCGCGCGCCCGCCTCGCGGATCTCGTCGATCGTGTCCTGGTGGCGCGGGCGGTCGAGGACGACGACCATGACGTCGCGGACGTCGGTGCCCTTGCGCTCGGCGGCCAGCTTGACCGTCTCGCTCATCGGGCGGTCGAGGTCGAGCAGGTCAGCGAGCTCGGGGCCCGCGGCGATCTTCTCCATGTAGACGCACGGGCCGGGGTCGAACATCGTGCCGCGCTCGGACAACGCGATCACCGAGAGCGCGTTCGGCATGCCCAACGCGGTCAGGCGCGTGCCCTCGAGCGGGTCGACGGCGATGTCGACCGGCGGGGGGGTGCCGTCGCCGATCTCCTCGCCGTTGTAGAGCATCGGCGCCTCGTCCTTTTCGCCCTCGCCGATGACCACGACGCCGTCCATCGAGATCGAGCGCAGCTGGTGGCGCATGCCGTCGACGGCCGCCTGGTCGGCCCCCTCCTTGTCGCCGCGACCGATCAGCCGCGCGGCGGCCAGGGCCGCCGCCTCGGTCACGCGCACGAGCTCGAGGGCGAGGTTGCGGTCGGGCTTCTCGTCCCGGTTGGCGTTGCCCGTAGTCACATCACTCCTGGCGGCTTGCGGGCCGCGCCGATCTCGGTCGTGCGCACGAACGCACCCGCGAGGATGAGGATCGCCCCGATCAGGGCGATGAAGTAGCCCCAGGTCAGGGAGATCTGCCCGCTCGGCTCGCCCGGCTTGAAGATGAAGCCCTTGACCAGGATCAGGGTGAGCGCGGCAAGCCCGACCACCGCGGTGAGCTCGCCGCGCGGCCACGACAACGCGTGCCGGCGGACGATGATCCAGCCCAGGATGAACGGCGCGATCGCCGCCAGCAGGAGCAGGAAGCGGAAGACCGGGAGCACCTCGAACGCCGGGCACGACTTGTCGGCGCCGACGCAGTCGCCGTAGATCGACGAGTTCGCGTTGCCCGTCGAGTACCACGGGAGGAAGACGGCGAGCGCCAGCAGCGCGCCGCCGACCATCGCCACGACCTCCCCCCAGCGCAGCTCGCCGAAGTGCATCCGCGCGGCAGCCTATACGCTGCGCCGCCGTGCCCGCCGCGGTCCCCCGCTACGGGTTGACGCTCCCCTTCGCCGGCGTCTCCCTCCCCGATCACGAGCCGCTCGTACGGCGGGCCGACGAGCTCGGCTACCACGACCTGTGGAGCGGCGAGGCGACCGGATACGACGGGTTCACGCCGTTGGCGCTGGCCGCGGCGTGGACGTCGCGGGCACGGCTCGGGACCGGCGTGGTCAACCCGTACACGCGCGGGCCGGCGCTGATGGCGCAGTCGGCGGCGGCCCTGGCCGATGCGAGCGGGGGTCGCTTCGTACTCGGCATCGGGGCGTCGTCGGACCGGATCGTGCAGCGCTGGAACGGCATCCCGTTCGAGAGGCCGCTGACCCGAGTGCGCGAGGCGGTGCAGTACCTGCGGCCGGTGTTCGCGGGCGAGCGCGGCGACGGCGGGTTCAAGCTCGAGGTGCCGCCGGCCGAGCCGATCCCGATCTACGTGGCGGCGCTGCGGGGGCGGATGCTGCGCCTGGCGGGCGAGATCGGCGACGGCGCGTGGGTCAACTTCCTGCCGCTCGCGGGAGTCGAGCAGGTGGTCGAGCAGGTGCGCGAGGGCGAGCGCGCGGCGGGGCGCGAGCCCGGCACCGTCGACATCGTCTGCCGCTTCTTCAACGTGCTCGCCCCGCCCGAACAGGGGCTGCCGCTCGTGAAGTTCATGTTCGCCGCCTACGCGACGGTGCCGGTGTACGCGGCCTACTTCCGCTGGCTCGGCTACGCCGATCGGATCGACCCGATGGTCGAAGCCTGGGAGGCCCGCGACCGCGAGCGCGCCCTCGAGCTGGTCCCCGAGGACCTCGTTCGCGACGTCTTCGTCTTCGGCTCGCCCGAGGAGCAGCGCGAACGGCTCGCCGCGTACGCGGAGAAGGGCATCACCACCCTCTGCCTGACGCCGATCGCCCCGCCCGACGACGTGCCGGGGCTGATCGAGGCGCTGGCGCCGTAACCGGCCGCGCTCAGGCGCGCAGGCCGGCCAGGGTCAGCTCGAGCAGGCGGGCGCCCGTCCCGCGCTGGGTCGCCTCCGCCGCGCGCACGCCGGCGAGGACCAGGCGGATGTCGTCGGAGGTGAGATCGGCGCGGAACGATCCCTGCTCCGCAGCGCGAGCGAGCACCAGCTCGCACGCCTCCAGGGCGGCCGCTCGCGCGGGCGCCAGGTCGGGCCGCTCGATCGCCGCCTGCAGCGCGCTGGATAGGACATCGTCGGCGGCGCTGCGTGCGACGACCGCTCGCAGGAGCGCCTCGAGGGCGGCGCCCGGGTCGGGCGCGGCGGTGGCGGCGCGCGCCTCGTGGGCGAACCAGCTCAGGCGTTTGACCGCCAGCGCCGCGACGATCTCGTCCTTGGAGTCGAACGCGCGGTAGACGCTTCCCACGCCGGTGCCGGCCGCCGCCGCGATGGCGGGGACGGGAGCGTCGAGCCCGTCCTGCGCAAAGACCGTCTCGGCCGCCTCGAGCAGGCGCATGCGCTTGGCCCGCGCATCGAGCGTCGACCACGGGGAGCGGTCGATTGCCACTTGGGCCGGAATGGCCATTCCGCTAGGGTAACCCAGCTCTGCCGGAACGGGCATTTCGGGGGCTCTTCATGACCACCGACTCACGGCGACAGCACCCCAACGTCACGCTCGCCGTCCTCGCGCTGTTCGCGCTCGCGTTCTCCCTCTCGTTCGCCCAGGAGGCGAGCGTGGCGTAGCCATGGCCCTGCTCCAGGGACTCCCGTGGCGTGCGCCGCCGGTGCCCGATCCCGTCGTCGCGTGCAACATCCTCGTCGCCGTCGACGGGTCGCGCGGAGCTGAGCGGGCCCTGTCCTACGCCGCCGCCCTGGCCCGCGTCGGGCACGGCCGGCTCACCCTGCTCGCCGTCATGCCCCCGCCGCTGTGGGCGCGCATGGCAGTGCCGCCTGCGGGCTACGACCCGCGCGCCGAGGAGGCGGGCTGGGAGCACGTGCTCCACGCCGCCGTCGAGCAGGTGCCCGCGGACGTCCCGGTGACCACCCGGCTCGTGCGCGGCTCGCCGGCCGAGGCCATCGTCAAGCGGGCCGCCGAGGGCTGCCACGACCTCGTGGTGCTCGGCTGCGAGGGCCGGGGACCGCTCCGCGGACTCATCGGCGGGGTCTCGCGCAAGGTCCTGCGCCGGAGCACGGTGCCCGTGCTCGTGGTGCGCGGCTAGGCGCTCTCCAGCCCGAGCACACCCGCCGTGACGCGCACGGCCAGCGTCTCGTCGTGCGGCGCCTGACCGGCAAGCGTGATGACCGCGCCTTCGAGGGCGCCGATCAGCGCCAGCGCCACCGCCCGGGACGGCGGGCCGGGCGGAATCGATCCGTCCCTGCGACCCGCGCCGATCAGGCGCACGAGGCGCTTGACGAGCCCCTCCTGGACGCGGTCGAGCTCGCGCCCGATCGGGTGGTCGCGACCGCTGAACTCGACCCTGAGGGCCATCGCGACGCGCGCGATGTCGCGCCGGCAGAGGATCGCGTGGCCACGCGCCATCGCGAGCAGCGTGGCGACCGGATCGGCCTCCCGGCTCGCCGGCTCTCCGACCTCGCGCCTCCAGGTCTCGTCTGCCCAGCGCAGGACCGCCAAGGCCAGGTCCTCCTTGTCCTTGAACTGGTGGTAGAGCGCGCCGCGCGTGTACCCCGCTTCGCGCGCCACATCCTCGAGCACGAGGTTGCCGTACCCGTACCGGGACAGGCCGCGTGCCGCCGACTCGAGCAAGGCGCTGCGCGAGCGGGCGCGCCGCCCGGCCTGGGTTGATCTCCGCTGACGTACAGCCACGTACGTATGTTATGAGCACGGCGGCGGCAGAGGCGACGGTGCGTCAGGTCGCGGTTCCGCCCGCGGCGCGGGCGCGCAGCGCGCTCGCCCACGTCGACTACGCCGACGCCTTCGTCGTCGACCTCAGTGCCGCCCAGAGCCGCACCGCCGAGGAGTGGGCGCGGGCGATCGTCGAAGGGGCTCCTCCGGGCGTGCAGCGACAGCTGCGGTCGGGCTGGGCGGCGCTGGGCCTCAAGCTCGGCCCGAGCCGGTCCGACCGCTTCGTGCTCGGGTGGGAGGTGCGGCGCAGCACCCCGGAACTCGTGCTCCTGGGAGCCGGCTCCCGCATAGGGATGCCGGCCGAGCTGCACTTCGAGCGCCGGCAGCGTTCGCTCCTGTTTGCCACCTTCGTGCAGCACGACAACCCGATCGCCCGTGCGGTATGGGCTGCGACTGAGCCCGTGCACGTACCGATCGTCCGGCGGCTGCTGGAGCAGGCAGGCAAGCGCTTTGGCTAAGGCGGTTGTCGATGACTTCCTGGCCCGCCAGCGGGCCATGTACGCCGGCGGGGACGTCGCCCCGGTGGAGGACCTGCTCGCGGAGGACGTGGTGTGGCACGTGCCGGGGACGAGCCCGATCGCCGGCGAGTACCGCGGCCGCGTGGCCGTCCTCAGATACTTCCGGCGCCGGCGCGAGCTCGCTGGCGGCGCAATCGCGATCACCAAGGTCGCCGAGGCGCACCACGACGAGGCCCTCGTCCAGCTCGCCGACGGCCGCGCCATGATCGGCGGCGAGGAGGTCTTCTGGCGCACCGCCGGCGTCTACCGCGTGGCCGGCGACCGGATCGCCGAGGCGTGGCTGGTGCCGCTCGACCAGGAGGGCTTCGACCGGGCGTGGGCGGGGGCTAGATGACCCGGCGGTCGGCCCGAGTCCACAGCGCCGCGCTAATCCGGTGCGGTTGGATCCGGGGGCGGGTTGTCGCCGTGGCGGTGGACGATCTTCCACTCGCCCTCCTCGCGGCGGTACACGTGCGTCGAGCGCACGGTGATCGGTTCGACCGGACGGCCGTCGATCGACCCGTTGAAGCACTCGTAGCCGATCGCGTAGGCCATGTCGCCGCGGGCGTCGGCGGCCAGGACCTCGAACCGGTAGTCGGTGACGGTCGAGAAGCGGGATGCGACCCACGGAAAGGTCTGGCGCAACTCGTCCCAGCCGGACTTGTACATCCCCGCGGCGCCGAACAACGTCACCGGGTCGCGGTGGGACCACAGCTGCATACGCGGCTCGGGATCGCCCTGGTGAAAGGCCGCCTCCGCATCGGCCTGGCGGGCGAGGAAGTCATCGAGGTCGTTCACGCGGATCCTAGCCCTGGCCCTGCAGGAAGCTGATCTTGCCGTTGGTCTCCAGCACGGCCCACTGCACCTCGTCGAGCGAGGCGATCGACTGCTGACGCGCCTCGGACTCGAGCTCCTCGTGGGTGAGGCGCTCGCGGCGCAGGTTGTCGTCGATCAGGTTGCCGCGCTCGATGAGCACGATCGGCTCTCCCTCCAGCAGCGGGCGCAGCCGCCGCAGCCGGAAGTTCAGGTACGTGGTGGCGACCGTGAGGACGCTGATGGTCAGGATCGCCAGGATTCCCCCCGTCAGCGAGTAGTCGCTCTGGGTCACGCCCTGCTGGACGAGGTCCCCGATGACGACCAGGAGGATGACGTCGAACGGCTCGAGCGAGCTGAGCTCGCGCTTGCCGATCACGCGCGTCACGAGGAAGACGAGCAGGTAGATGACGGCGGCGCGGATGACGATGTCCATGGCGCTAGGGGAAGATGGTCAGGGTCCGGTGCACGGTCGCAAGCCGCCGGTTGCCGTCGTCGAAGGAGGCCATGAGGGAGCGGCGCCCAGGCGCGATGGGGATGACCTGCCAGTCGGTCAGGACGGTGAGCGTCTTGCCGCGGCCGAGGGCGGGGAACGAGAACGTGAAGCGCCCGCCGCGGTTGTTCTCCGCCGACGGCTCCGGGGAGACGTCGTTGAGCGTCATCTGGTCGAGCCAGTTCTCGTTGAGCACCAGCTTCGGATGCGAGACGGCGCGGGTGAGCGGCCGCAGCGTGAACTTGACCTCGTAGAGGAGGCCGCCGCGCAGGCGTGGCGGCCCGTCGACGCCGAGGAAGGCCTCCGGTGTGGTGGCCGACGACTTCGTCGTGTCCTGGCCGAAGACGTTGAACAGGCCCGCTACGCAGAACGCGACGAACAGGGTGAGGATGGCGCGGCGCAGCCAAAGGTGCCACCTGCGACCACGCAGCTCGACGTATCGGTCATGCGCTAGGTCGGGCTCGGCCACGGCACAAGGTTCGCCGTGGCCGGGGGCGTTCCCTCCGCGCCTACACGGCCTCGAGCACCATGGCGTTGGCCAGGCCGCCGGCCTCGCACATGGTCTGCAACCCGTAGCGGGCGCCGTTCTGCGCCATCGCGTTGACCAGCGTCGTCGCGATGCGCGCGCCGCTCGCCCCCAGCGGGTGCCCGATCGCGATTGCGCCACCGTTGACGTTGACCTTGTCGAGGTCGACGCCGGTCTCGCGCTGCCAGGCGAGGACGACGGGGGCGAAGGCCTCGTTGACCTCGAACAGATCGATGTCGTCGAGGCCCAGGCCGGCGCGCTCCAGCACCTTGGCGGTGGCGGGGATCACGCCTGTGAGCATGTAGATCGGGTCGTCGCCGACCACGGCGAAGCTGTGCAGACGCGCCTTGGGCTCGACCCCGAGCTCGCGCGCGATCTCCGGGGTGGTGATCAGGAGGGCGGCGCTGCCGTCGTTGATCGGGCTCGAGTTGCCCGCCGTGACCTTCCAATCGATCTGGGGAAAGCGCGCCGACATGGACTCGTCCTCGAACGCCGGCTGCAGCTCCGCCAGGGCCTGGAGCGTGGTCTCGGGGCGGATCGACTCGTCGACGCCGACGCCGTCGATCGGCGCGATCTCGTCCGCGAAGCGGCCGGCGTCGGTGGCGGCGGCCGCGCGCCGGTGGCTCTCGAGCGAGAAGCGGTCGAGATCGGAGCGCGGCAGCTCCCACTTCGCGGCGATCAGCTCGGCGCTGATGCCCTGCGGAACGAGGCCGTCGGGGTAGCGGGCAGCCACGCCCGGGCCGAACGGGTCCTGCCCGATGGTGTTCGCGGACATCGGGACGCGGCTCATGCTCTCCACGCCGGCGGCGATCACGACGTCGTAGGCGCCGGCCATCACGCCCTGCGCCGCGAAGTGGACCGCCTGCTGCGACGACCCGCACTGGCGGTCGACGGTGGTGGCGGGGACGCTCTCGGGCAGCCCGGCGGCGAGGGCGCTCCAGCGGGCGACGTTGACCGCCTGCTCGCCGACCTGGTCAACGCACCCGGTGATGACGTCGTCGATGCGCTCGGGCTCCACGCCGGAGCGCTCCATCACCGCCCGGATGCTGTGGGCGAGGAGGTCGACCGGATGGATCGAGTTCAGGGCGCCTTTGCCGGGCTTGCCCTTGCCGACCGGGCTCCGCACCGCCTCGACGATGACCGCTTCGCGCATGTGCCTGCACCTCCGGGCCCGCCTTCCCAGGCGAGTTTGATTTTCAAACCGACCGTTCGTAGGCTGGGGGTGACCCGGAGCGAGCACCGCGTGGCGCGACCATGAGCCCGGCCGCCGGCACCTCCCCTCGCCCGTGCGCGATCGCCGACGCGCTCGAGGTTGTGGGCGAGCGCTGGGCGCTGCTCGTGATCCGCGAGCTGTTCTGGGGCAATCACCGCTTCGCGGACATCGCCCACAACACCGGCGCGCCGCGCGACGTGCTCAGCGCCCGGCTGCGGAGGCTTGTCGACGCCGGGATCATCGAGAAGCGCCGCTACCGCGAGCACCCGCCACGCGATGGCTACCACCTCACCAAGGCCGGCTTCGACCTCGCTCCCGTGCTGGCGTCGCTCACCCAGTGGAGCCGCCGCCATATCCCCGCGGGCGAGCACCGGCCCAACGTGCCCCACCACGACCACGAGATCGATCCGGTGGTCGAGGTCCGCTGCCGCATCTGCGGCGAGCGCGTGGCCTAACCGACGTCGTGCAGCGTCGACGCCTGCTCGACCGCCATCGTCCGCAGCCCCGTGACGAAGACCTCCCAGATGCGGCCATGCAGCTCGTCGGGGAAGTCCTCGGGGTCGAGCAGCTTGTGGATCGCGAACCCGTCGACGATCACGTCGGCCATCAGCGCGAGCTCGTCGGGCTCGATCGGCGCCGGGAACGGCAGCGGCTCGCCGCGGCGCCGGATGATCTCGGCGAACCGCGCCCGCAGGGCGCGCATGCGCATCACGAGCTCGGCGCGGAAGCCCTCGTCGTGCGTCGCGTGGGCGGCGAACTGGAAGGAGAGCCGCATCCACACCGGGTCGTCGGAGAGATCGCGCGCGAAGTCGACCGCCGCGTCGCGCGCCTGGTCGGAGAGCTCGCCCTCGCCCGCCATGCGCTCGTCGAGCTTGGCCAGCTGCTCAGCGAAGCGCTCGTCGAGCATGGCCAGGAACAGCTCCTCCTTGGAGCGGAAGTTCGCGTAGAAGGCGCCCTTGGTGAAACCCGCCTCCTCGGCGACCTCGTCGATCGACGCGCGCTCGAGGCCGTGCTTCGCGCACACCTTGGAGGCGGCCTGCATGAGCAGCCGGCGCGTCCGCGCCGCCCGCTGGGCCCGGGTCAGCCGCTTGCGGCCCATCAGTCCACCGCCTCCGCGATGACCTCGCCCCCGCGGCCCGGGACGAGGGTGATCGCCCGCCGCTTGGTGCGCTCGGGCTCCGGCCGTGCCGGGCGCAGAGCGAGGGCCCGGGCCACGACGCGCAGGACGATGGCCATCTCGAACAGCGCGAACGATGCGCCCAGGCACCGGCGCACGCCGCCGCCGAACGGGAACCAGGTGTAGGTCCCCGCCTTGGCGTCGAGAAAGCGCTCGGGCCGGAAGCGCAGCGGCTCGGGATAGACGTCCGGCCGCCGGTGGACGAGGTAGATGCACGGCGCCACCGTCACGCCGGCCGGGAGCAGGCGGCCGCCGATCTCGATCGGCTCCTTGACCCGCCGGACGACGACCGGCAGGACCGGGCGCAGCCGCAGCGTCTCCTTGATCACGGCGCCGGCATACTCGTCGCCGTCCTCGCGCAGGCGCGCGAGCGCCTCGGGATGGCGCACCAGCCGCTCCATCGCCCACGACAACGCGGTCGCGCTCGTCTCGTGACCGGCGACGAGCAGGGTCATGAGCTCGTCGCGCAGCTCACGGTCGCTCATCGGGCTCCCGTCCTCATGGCGAGCCTGAAGCAGGAGCGAGAGG
>Ga0126313_10002002_pt1 | contig 11128 bp, 9 predicted proteins | sample Plot105A_FD_89954 | JGI IMG/M metagenome (GOLD analysis project Ga0126313, IMG submission 89954) | Serpentine soil microbial communities from UC McLaughlin Reserve, CA, USA - Plot105A | ecosystem: Environmental > Terrestrial > Soil > Grasslands | place: USA: UC McLaughlin Reserve, Lake County... | reverse complement strand
CCAGATCCGGCGCGCCGCCCTGTACTTGGCGATCTCCTCGAAGAAGTCGATGTGGGAGTTGAAGAAGAAGGAGAGCCGCGGCGCGAAGTCGTCGACGTCGAGGCCGCGCTCGATCGCCCGCTCGACGTAGGTGAAGCCGTCCTTGAGCGTGAAGGCGAGCTCCTGCTGGGCGGTCGAACCGGCCTCGCGGATGTGGTACCCGGAGATCGAGACCGGGTGCCAGCGCGGCATGTTCCCGGTGCACCACTCGATCATGTCGGTGACCAACCGCATCGCCGGCTCGATCGGGAAGCACCACTCCTTCTGGGCGATGTACTCCTTGAGGATGTCGGTCTGGATCGTGCCGCCGAGCTTCTCGGCGGGGACACCCTGCTTCTCGCCGACCAGCACGTAGAAGGCGAGCAGGATCGCCGCCGGGGCGTTGATCGTCATCGAGGTGGTGACGCCGCCGAGCGGGATCCCCTCGAACAGCCGCTCCATGTCGGCGAGGGTGTCGACGGCGACGCCCTCGCGGCCGACCTCGCCGAGGCTGCGCTCGTGGTCGGAGTCGTAGCCCATCAGGGTCGGCATGTCGAAGGCGGTCGAGAGCCCGGTCTGGCCGTGGTCGAGCAGGTAGTGGAAGCGCTCGTTGGTCTCCTCGACGGTGCCGAAGCCGGCGAACTGGCGCATCGTCCACAGCCGCCCCCGGTACATCGAGGGATACGGCCCGCGGGTGAAGGGATAGGAGCCGGGCTCGCCGACCTTCTCGACGGCGTCGCCTTCGAGATCCGCCTCGGTGTAGAGCGGCTTGATCTCCTGGCCGGAGATCGTGGTGAACTCGGCGTCGCGTTCGAGGCGCTTTTCGTCGGCGGTCTGGCTCACTGGCCAGTTAGTCTGACAGCGGCCCTGCCGTCAGGCGCTTTTACCCGTTACGGCGCGCAGCTTCGGCGCCCAGACTTCTTCGAGGAAGTCGCTCAGCTCGCCGTTCAGCCGCTCGGGGTCGAGGCGCCACTCGAGAATCGAGTTGGCTTCGACCAGGCGCGAGTTGGGCAGCTCTTCGAGCAGCATCCCCGAGTCGCTGAAGGGGTGCAGGGGGTCGCGGGGATGGCCGACGACCAGGGTCTGGTGGTCGATCTTCACCCGCTCCTCGCGGTGCGGCGCGGTCTCGCCGAGCAGAAGCCCCTCGAGCACCGCCTGCGAGGGACCCGGCCGCTGCCGCACCCAGTCGAGACCGACGTCCAGCAGATAGTTGGTGCGCGGTACGGCGCGGGTCAGCAGCGAGAGCCCCTCGAAGAGCGGCCGGCCGACCTTGAGGCCCAACAGCAGCGGCGTAAAAGCACCGGCGACGAAAGAGAGCGCGTTGTCGAGTACCGGCATCTCGATGAAGAGCGCCCGCGCCCGGTCGGGATTGTGGACCGCCAGCTCGAGGGCGATGTTCGCCCCCAGCGAGGTCCCCCCGATGACCGCGCTCTCCTCCTCCAGGTGGTCGAGCAGGGCGACGACCTGGCGGGCGAACAGCGGCATCGAGTAGAGCCGCAGATCCTCGGGCCGGTCCGAGCGGCCGTGGCCGAGCATGTCGACGGTGACGACCCGGTTCCCCCGCTCCGCCAGCTCCGGTCCCAGCCGATCGAACATGTGCCGGTTCATCAAGAGGCCGTGAACGAGGACGATCAGCCGGTTGCCCGACCCGTATTCGTCGTAGCCGATCCGGTGCCCCTCGTAGCGAAACTCTCCCATGGGCGGATGGTACGGCACCGGGTTTTGCGCCGAGTCCGCGAAAACCGTCGCTATTCGACGCTTTTCGCGGACTCACGATCGCGTGGGGACATCAGCGCCACCGGGACCGAGAGGCCGGCACCGCGGCGCAGGGTGGCGATCTGACGGCCGGCCTGGACCGCGGGGCGGATCTCGCTGACACGGTCCTCGCCAAGGTAGGCGACGGTCCGCTCCAGGTCGGGAGCGACGAAGGCCAGGCCCCAGAGGAACGCCGGCCGATCCCCTCCCGCCCGCTCGGTCGCCTCCGGCGGCTCTTGGACGACCTCGAGAATCGTCGAGCCAACTCGGAAGAAGGCCTGGCGCGGCGCGCCCGCCGGGGTCGGCTCCTCGCGGACGCGGCGCAGGTCGAGACCGGCGGCCTCGAGCGCCTTCGCGGTCCGATCGAGGTCGGAGGAGATCGCGACGACGTGGTCGAGGCCGCTGACGCCGTTCGGGTGCTCCGATGCCCCGGCCGGCGTCGGCCCCTCGCTCGACACCGTCGGCAGCCCATCGAGCTCCAGCGAGTCGGCCCCGCGCAACGACCACCGCGTCAGGCCTCTCCCGCCCTCCTCCGGCGCAAGCCGGATCCGGATCCCGCCAACCGCGAAGGCGTCGCCCTCCAGCTCGAACCCACAGTCGCTCCAGGCCCCGGGCGCATCGGCCACCGTCAGCTCGTCGAGGATCGCGGGCACGATGAGAACCCTAGCCTCAACCGGACACCAGATCAGGGCGCGACTGGGACCCCTCGGCGAGGGATTCGCCCGCCGTGGTCGAGGGGCGGGACGGGAAAGGCAGGCTGCCCTCCAGCCCGGATTCGACCCGGAAGGCCGAGAGCATCTCCCAGCCGGTGCCGACACCGGCGGAAAGAGCCTGGCTCGCCGCCGCAAGCTGGTCGACGAGGGGCTCCTGGCCATGGTTTCGACCGCCGAATATCGCCTGCGTCGCGTACTCCCTCGCGGTGAACTTGCCGAAGAACTCCAGCAACGTCGCCGCGTAGTAGACGAACGCCGCCAGCTGCGCGCCAAGCGCCCTCAGCTCAGCCCGATGCGCCGCGGGCTCGGTGGTCTGCCCTGCCGAGTCCAGTCCCAGGAGAGTCTCGTCGAACTCCCGGCATACCTCGAGGAGATCCGCGGGATCGAAATTCGCCTCACTGACACGGTCGACCCATGCCGCCAGGGCGGTGGGCCCTTCCTCCAGCTCCACGATCCTGCAGACGACTCTGGCGGCGTCGACCTTGGCGCGCAGGTTGTCGCGGAGCAGACGCGCCGCCGCCTCGGTCAGAGGCATCTCCTGCTCCAGCCCAACCAGGTCCCGAGCGGCTCGGATCAGGTCCCGGGGCAACCCGCCGGAGAGGCAGTGGAGCAGAGCGGAAAAGGGCTGCGGCAGCTCGACGATGCGCCTCTCGAGCAGTTCCTGGGAGACCTTGAACTGGAGATGAGGCACCTGGACCACCGCGTCCAGCGAGCTGTCGAAGACGTCGCGGATGTGGAGGCCACGACGCTCGAAGTGGCTCATCGCCTCCTCGGAGATGGAGAGGAAGAAGAAGCAATCAGAAACGCGGAAGACGACCTTCAGCTCGTTGAGGAATCGCCTGGCGCTCTCGTCGTCCATCTTGTCCAGCTCGTCGATGCCGATGCGGACCTCGCGCCCCTCGGCGACCTGACCCAGGAATTCACGGAACAGGTCGACGATGTCGGGCAGGCTCAGCTGCTGCTCGGAGAGCTCGGTGCTGCCGCTCAAGCCTCCTTCGATCCCCACGGGGACCTTGAAACCCCCTGACCAGCCCTGGGAGAAGCTCTGCTGGAACCAGATCTGCCGCAGCCGCTGGATCGCCGTGTGCACGTTCGGATCCCGGGACAACGAGTCCATAGCTTCGGCTTCGGAGGACGTCCGCCGCACGGACAGGTACCTCGAGCCCGCGAGCAGATATCCCCCGAGGGCGAGAATGATGCCCCAGCCGAGCGGAGAGGAGACACCAACCCCCGCCACGGAGCCGAACGTCACCAGCAATCCAGCAGTGATGCAGAACATCCCGATCATCAGCTGGGGGTCGCCGAGGAGCCGCGAGGGATTGGCTCGTTGCCCCAGCGGTCGGTCCGACCGCAGCCGGCGGACCTGGTCCTCCCCGACCACCGCGGTGCACAGGCGGGCGAACAGATGCAGAACGAAGTCCCTCGCCTCGTACTTGACAGGAGCGTCCACGATCACGTGCAGCGGCGCCTGTTGCTTGGGCCGCGTGGGGCCGGATTCGCAAACGGACCGCATCAAGGTGCTCTTGCCCGCGCCCCGAGAGCCGGCGAGCGCGATCGTGCCCCCGGGCATTAGCTTCATCATCCCGATCAAGCGATCCTTGGTCGCGGTAGGGACCTCCCGAGCCGCGTCGTCCATCTCCGCCAGGCCACTGAAGTCCGTGTAACGAAGGTCGGTCCCGAGGTCGGTCCTCGTGCCCAGACGGGATCGAAGGCGACCCAAGGCCCTGCTCCTCAGCTCCCTCGTGTAGGCAAGCCGGCTTGCGAACAGGCTCTCCTTGGCGATCTGCAGCTCCTCCAGGAGCGGGCGTCCCAGAAAGCGCGCCGAGAGCAGGCTGAGCCCGATCAAGATCGCCGCGGCCCCGACGACTTCAACGACCGCCGGTCGGGGTTCCAGAAACCACGCCAGGTAGAGAGCCCCGCCGACGAGCAGTGCCGACCACCCAGCCCACTGGTTCAGCCTGAATCTTCGCGCCATGCGCTTGAGGACGTTGCTGGCCGCACGGCTCGGGGCGAAGTAGGCCTCGAACATCGTCAACAGCCGCGGAATGAACAACCAGGCAGAGCCGACCAGGGCAAGCTCGAGGCCAACGGTCGCGGTGGCGCGCCGGGGCCAAAGCAGGGCATAGGCGACAAGGCCCACGCCGAGCAGAATTGCGACCAGGATCGACCGGTTCGCCTCGGGGCTGCGGCTGAGCCAGATCAGGATCCGCCGCTGCGGCGATGCCTCCATCGCCTCTACCCGCGCCTCCACCTTGCGCAAGACGGCCCATTTCTCCGCTACTTCCTCGAAGAGCCCATCGGCCTCGGTGAACGCCGACTGAATCGCCGCCTCGCGACCTCCGTAGTCATCGACGAGGCGCTCGGGGAGTTTCTCGAGCGCACGCCTCAGGTACTCCTCCTGTTCCTGCCTGCCTTCCGATCCCTCGCTCGCCATTTGGGCGAAGAATCTATAGGTACCGGAAGAAGACCTAAGCGGGTGAGCCGTAGCGCTCGCGCTCGAGGGCCGGCATCACCTTCTCGGTGAAGGTCTTGACCAGCTCGGGGTCGAACTGGGTGCCTGCCTCGCTGCGCAGCTCCTCGAGCGCCGCCTCGTTGCTCCGCGCCGCCCGGAAGGCACGGCCTTCGGTCATCGCGTTGTAGGCGTCGCAGATCAGGATCACGCGCGAGCCGAGCGGGATGTCGCGCCCGGCGAGCCCGTCCGGGTAGCCGGCCCCGTCCCAGCGCTCGTGAGTCGAGCGGACCAGCTTCGCGACCTCGCCAAGGGCGGGCGCGGCGTCGAGCACGCGCTGGCCGATCAGCGGGTGCTTGCGCATCAGCTTCCACTCTTCCGACGTCAGCTCGCCGTCCTTGTGGAGAATCTCGTCGGGGACCGCGATCTTGCCGATGTCGTGCAGCTCGGCGGCGCGGACGAGGACGTCGAGCTCCTCGGCGTCGAGCGGCAGCTGTCGGCCGAAGGTGGCGGCGAGGGACGCGACCCCGTCGAGGTGGCGCTCGAGCTCCGGCTCGCGCTCGTGCAGGACGCGAAGCAGGACGCCGCGGGTCTGGCTGCTGGCCGAGTCGGCACGGCGGCCCTTCTGCGAGTACATGCGGCGGTCGGCGATCCGCAGCGCCTCGCTCGCGGTCACCACCTCGACCGGGATCAGCACCTTGCCCCAGGAGGCGCCGATCGAGAAGCCGCTGCCGCGTTGGGAGAGTGCCGCCTCGGCGGTGTGGCAGATCGCTTCGGACGAGATCGCGCGGGTCGTGGCGAGGACGCAGAACTCGTCGCCGCCGAGCCGGTAGCCGCGGCCGTAGGGCTGCATCGCGTCGGCCAGCTGGCGGCCGAGCCGGCGCAGCAGGTCGTCGCCGGCCGGGTGGCCGAAGCTGTCGTTGTAGGCCTTGAAGCCGTCGAGATCGTAGATGGCAAGCACCATCGCCTCTGGCGGGGTGGCCGCGAGCGCCCGCTCGAGGTCGGCCATCAGCGCCCGGCGGTTGGCGAGTCCGGTGAGCGCGTCGGTGACCGCTTCCTCCCGGCTCGCGGCCAGCATCCGCCGGTTCTGGTCGAAGGTGATGACGAGGCGGGCGAGGACCGCGGCCAAGCAGGCGACGCCGAGCGCGACCGCGGCCGCGCCGATCGGGGTGAAGCTGCCCGCCGCCAGAAGCGAGACCCCGACGCCAGCCATCGCGATCGGGACGACGATGCGGCGGCCGTCGGCGCCGGCGGGGGCGGCGCCCGACTCGGTCGCCGGCAGCCAGGAGGCGAGCGCGAGCAGGAGGAAGGCGAGCGGCCAGCCGACGCTGGCGAGGTTGAGGGCGAAGGTCGACTGGCCGACGACCGAGAGGTAGACGACGTCGCAGACGCCGAACAGCAGCAGGGCGGTGGCGATCAGCAGCCAGGTCCCCCCGCTGCGCCATTTCGAGGCCGCGAAGGCGCCGCTCAGCAAGCCGAGCAGGACCACGTCCATGCACGGGTAGGCGAGGCTGACGGCGACCCCCAGCGGGCTGCCGCCGAGCGCTTCCAAGACCGGCGGGAAGATCAGCGCCGCGGCGACGCCGGCGACCGCCAATGCCCCGATCAGGCCGTCGACCCAGGCGAGCGGCTCCAGATGGGCGACCCGCGCCCGCAGCAGCAGGACCAGGGCGATGAAGCTGGCGGGGTAGAAGGCGAGGAAGCCGAGGTCCGAAAGCGAGGGGAACGGCGCCGGTTCGGCGTAGTAGAGGACCACGGAGTAGTAGGCCTGACCGAGCGCCCAGAGCAGCATTCCGGCGCCGAGCCAGAGCCAGGCGCGGCGCTCGGCCTCGATCCGGATCGCGCGCCAGAGGACGATTGCCGCCGCCCCGAGGACGACGGCGTTGTAGACCCACCGCCCGGTGGCCTCCTGTAGAGCGGCGTCACCCAGTTCCCCGAGGGTCACCGCGGCGTAGAACGCCAGCAATACCGCCAGCAGGGCGACTGCGGCAAAAGCTATTTTGCGCGACCGATCGGGCCGGCTAGACGATTTGTCCACCCGGGTGCATCGGCGCATTTTTCCAATTTCTTGAGCCCTACGATGCGCCCCGATGCCGTTCCTCATCTTCGCCGCGATCGCCCTGATCGGAGCCGCTGTCCACATCGTCCTCTGGGCCGACTTCATCGCGCCGCTGGTCGCGATCGGCCTCTACGTCGCTAGCCGGGCCGGGCGAGCTCGTCCCGCCGCTTGATCAGCAGCCACTGCGGCTTCTCGCCCCCGCGGGTCCGCTGCAGGGCGAAGCCGCCCTCTAGCTTCTCGCCGTGGAGGACGAAGACGGCGTGGCCCCGCTCCAGCGCCTCGGGCCACGGCACCCGTCCCCCCTGCTCGTAGCTGCCGCGGTCCCAGATGCTGACCTGGCCGCCGTCGATCTCGCCCTCGAACTCGTTGTAGGAGATCGGGTGGTCCTCGACCTCGAGCGCCAGCCGCTTCACCGCCGGGTCCATCGACGGCTCCTTCGGGACGGCCCAGGAGCGCATCAGGCCCTCGACCTCGAGGCGGAGGTCGAAATGGTGGGCCGTCGCCTGGTGCTCCTGGACGACGAAGGCGCCGGCGCTGATGCCGCGAACGGCGAACTGCTCGTGGCCCTCGGGCTTCGTCCGCTCGATCTCGACCTCCTCGACCCGGGCAGCCGGCGGTCCTTCTCGCAGGAACTCGACCAGCTCGTCGACGGCAGCCGCCGGTCCCTCGGCGTGGACGAGGACGGCGCCGTCCTCGGCGTTCTGGACCCAGCCGAGCGCTCCCCGCCGCCGCGCCTCGCCCACGGTCGCGTCGCGGAAGCCGACTCCCTGGACCCGACCCCTGACCACCGCCCGCACCGCGGCCTTCTCGCTCATCGCAAGCACGGTAGCCGAGCCCCGGCCAGCGGCCAGGGGCGGTCGAGCGGCGCGAGAAGGGCTTTCGGTACTCGCTCGGACGTAATGAGATACTTGATTGGTGCGTACGCATGGCTGCATCGATTCCCCAGCCGGCTTAGGAGCCGACGGTCACGCCTGCTGGGGGTTCGAGCGCAGTGAGGAATTCGTTGGCGCTGCTCTCGACTTCTTCGCCGACGGGCTGCGCGCCAACCGGCGCCTCGTCTACCTGAGCGGGGAACCTGTAGCGCAGCAGCGCGAGCGCCTCGACCCGCTGGGCGACGTCGGCGCGATGATCGACGGCGGCAGCCTGCACCTGCTCGAGCTGAAGCAGCTCTACCAGCTCGGCGAGCCGGTAGACCCCGATGCCCAGGCGGCGCTGTTCGGAGCGGCGACCAAGGCCGCCCACGCCGACGGCTTCTCCGGCGTCTCCCTGGCGACGCAATCGACCGACATGGTCGTCGAGCCCCGCACCTGGGACGCCCACCTCCGCCTCGAGAGCAGGGCCGACCGGCTGGCTACGTCGACTGGGTTCTCGGCGCTCTGCGGCTACCAGCGCGATCGCCTGCCCGCGGGCCTCCTCGCCGATTTGACGGCGGTCCACCCCACCGCTAACTCGTTCCCGGAGGCAACCCTCTTCCACCTCTTCGGCAAGGACGGCGGGCTCGCGCTCAGCGGCCAGGTCGACCGCTTTTCGACCGAGACGATGACGCGCGCGCTGGACTACGCCCACAGGCCCGGGCAACCAACCTCGCTCGACCTCGAGGCGCTCGACTTCATCGACCATCACGGCCTCGAAGCCCTGGTCGAGCACACCCGCCGGCTCGACGCCGACGGCGGCTGCGGCGTCCACGGGCAGCCGCCGATAGTCGAGCGGCTCTGCGACCTCCTGGAGCTGCGGCTGTGACCCGGGCGGCGCAGGCAAACGGCTTTTGCCATGAGGCGTTCTTCTACGCCGGCGACGAAGAGTTCCTCGCCGGAACGATCCCATACCTGGAGGAGGGCATCGCCGCCGGGGAAACGGTGCTGGTCGTCCTGCCGGAGCCGCGCCGACAACAGGTCGAAGGGATCCTCGGCTCCGCCACCTCGGAGGTCGAGTTCTGGCCGACGGGGACGCTGGGTCGCAACCCGGCGCGGCTGATTCCGGCCTGGCAGGACTTCCTCCTCACCTGTGACCTCGAAAGGGGCGTCCGCGGGCTCGGCGAACCGATCTCCCCCGCGCGCAGCGCCGCCGAGGTGCAGGAGTGCGAGCTGCACGAGCTGCTCTTCAATCTCGCCTTCGCCGAGGAGCGGGGGCTGACGGTGATGTGCCCCTACGACACCAGCAAGCTCGACCGCGCGGTCCTGGCGGGGGCGGAGCGCAGTCACCCCGTCTGCGCCGGCCCCCACGGCCGCACCGCCTCCCGGCAGTACTCGCTCGAAACGCTGCTCGACGCGCCTCTGCCGGAGCCGGGTCGCCCGACGGTCCGGCTCGGCTTCGGCAAGACGGACCTGGCGATCGTGCGCCATCTCGTCGCCCAGTGCGCCCGTACCGCTGGCCTGGACACCCGCCGCAACGAGGACCTGGTCCTCTCGGTGTGCGAGGCGGCGACCAATAGCATCCAGCACGGTGGCGGCGAGGGCACTCTGCGGATCTGGGACGAAGACGACGAGCTGGTCTGCGCCGTGACCGACAGCGGCCGGATCGAGGATCCGCTGGTCGGGCGGGAACGGCCACGGCCCGATCAGGCGAGCGGCCGCGGCCTCTGGATCGCCAACCAGATCTGCGACCTGGTACAGGTCCGCTCCGGTGCCGCCGGCACCGAGGTGCGGTTGCGGATGCGATTCGGCGGTTGAGCGAGCCGGTCGAAACCCTCTCGGGGGATCCTGGCCTCGAGCTCCCCGAGTTCGACCTGCCTCCCGGCGAGCCGCTGCCCCTGCTCGAGCGCTGGCTGCGGGAAGCCGACGAGCGCGGGGTACGCGAGCCGCGAGCGCTGGCGCTGGCAACCGCCGACGCGGCGGGAAGACCGTCCACCCGGATCGTCCTGCTGAAGCAGGCGAGCCCGGCGATCGTCTTCGCCTTCAGCGCCAACAGCCGCAAGGGCCGCGAGCTGGAGGCCAATCCGCGCGCGGCCGGGACGCTCTACTGGCGCGAGACGCTGCAGCAGGTCGTCTTCGAGGGGCCGGTCGAGCGGATGGGCGCCGAGGAGTCCGACCGGCTCTTCGCCGATCGCCCGCCGGCAGGGCAAGCGACCACCGTGGCCTCGAACCAGGGTGAGGCCCTCGACGACCCGGAGCGCCTGCGCGGCGAAGCCGCGGCGCTAGCCAACGAAGGCGAAGCGCTGCGCCGCCCGGAGGACTGGGGCGCCTACAGGCTCGATCCAGACCTGGTCGAGTTCTGGCACGGCAGCCCCGACCGCCTCCACCGTCGCCTGCTCTACGTCAAGCAGGGTGAGCGCTGGGAGCACAAGCGCCTGCAGCCGTAGGGATCTAGCTAGAGGTAGCCGAGCGGGTCGGTCGCGGTGCCGTTGATCCGCACCTCGAAGTGGAGGTGGGGGCCGGTGCTGTGGCCGGTGTTGCCGCTCAGGCCGATCACGTCGCCCTGGCTGACCTGGGCGCCGACCGAGGTCGCGAAGCTCGACTGGTGGGCGTAGCAGGTGGATAGCCCGCCGCCGTGGTCGACGCAGGTGTAGTTGCCGTAGCCGCCGCTTTCGTACTCGGACTGCATCAGGATCACGGTGCCGTCGGCCGCGGCGCGGATCGGCGTCCCTTCCGGCACCGAGATGTCGATCCCCTCGTGCATCCGCCCCCAGCGGTAGCCGAAGCCCGAGGTGAGGGTGCCTTCGAGCGGCCAGATGAACCCGGCGGCGCTCGGCGAGGGAAGCGGCCCGGCCGGGAGCGGCACGCCGCCGGTCGCTTCGGCGATTTCCTCGGCGATCGCGGCGCGCAGGTCGGCGGCGACTTCCTCGTGCTCGTCGAGCTCACCCTGGACGCTGTTCAGCGCCTGGCGGCGCTTTCCCCGGGCCGAGACCAGCGCCCCCTCGCGCGACTCCAGCGTCGAGCGGGTCGCTTCCAGTCGCTGCTCCTTGGCGGCGATCTGGTCGCGCGCCTTTTCGATCGTCAGTTTGGCGGTCTTCCGCACCCGCACGAGCTTCTTCGCTTCGTCGCGCAGGCTGCGGACCCGCTCGGCCAGCGCTTGGTCGCTTTCGTTGCTCGCGTCGAGGTATTCGGTGCGGGCGACCAGGTCGCCGTAGTCGGTGGCGCTGAGGACGACCGAGGTGATGTCGGTCGAGCCGTAGGTGTAGATCGCGATCAGCCGCTG